>Ga0210389_10002575_pt1 | contig 14252 bp, 12 predicted proteins | sample IncBWH28OmetaG_FD_160127 | JGI IMG/M metagenome (GOLD analysis project Ga0210389, IMG submission 160127) | Forest soil microbial communities from Barre Woods Harvard Forest LTER site, Petersham, Massachusetts, United States - Inc-BW-H-28-O ...
CGTCTGCCCGACACGAGGAAGCCTGAGCGTCCTGGACGCCTAGCAGGGCGTGCAGCAACGCCCGCAGGTGCGGCGGTCAGCGTGACCGCTCCCCAGCACGGCTGCCGGTGTCCGGGGCTCGCCCCGCGCACCGAGCGCGCCGAGCGCCGAAAGTCTTTCGGAAGTGGCACGACTTGAGGCCTTGTCTGGAACGAATCACCCCAAATAGCGTCGCCATTACCAGGTTAATGTCGCTTCGCAAGGGTTGCGAGCGACCGGCGAGGCCACGCACCTGGCCCGGTCGAAAGGTGTGCGATGAAGGACGCGATTTCAAGAAGACACGCTCTCGGGACGCTGCTGGCGGTCGCGGGGCTCGCGGTCACGGTGGACGCCTGCGGATCGTCAGGCGCGAGCGGCGCCGCGACGACGGGTCCCGTTACGTTCTGGACGCTGCAGGACCCGACGAACACGATCCAGCAGGCCCAGGTGAAGTCGTTCAACTCCACCGGGCACGGCGCGGTGACGCTGGACATCGTGGCCACGGCCGACTACCTGGACAAGCTGCGGGCCGCGATGGGCTCGAGCGCCATGCCCGGGCTGTTCTTCTCCTGGGGCGGCGGGAACCTCGACTACTACGCCAAGGCCGGGAAGCTGGTGGACCTCGACCCGAGCCTGGAAAAGCAGTTCCTGCCGTCGGCGCTGCAGGCGGGCATCTACAACGGCAAGCTGATCGGGGTGCCGATGCGCGGCACCCAGCCGGTGTTCATCTTCTACAACAAGAACGTCTTCGCCAAGGAAGGCTTGCAGCCGCCGACAACCTACGCGGAGCTGACGAGCCTGGTCACGGCGTTCAGGCAGAAGGGCATCATCCCGTTCACCATCTCGGGCACGGCTACGAACTCGTGGACCGAACTGATGTGGATCGAGTACCTGGTGGACCGCCTGGCAGGACCCGGCCTCTTCAAGAAGCTGTCCGGTGGTGACTGGTCGCAGTGGAGCGACCCCGCCGTGCTGCAGGCCGCCGAGATGGTCAAGGACCTCGTAAACGCCGGGGCGTTCGGCACCAGCTTCGCGTCGGTGAACTACGGCGCGGGCGGCACCTCGACGCTGCTTTACACGGGCAAGGCCGCGATGTGCCTGATGGGCTCGTGGGAGTACGCGAACCAGGCGGGGTTCAGCGCGAGCTTCGCCAAGAACGACCTGGGCTACGTGCCATTCCCCGCCATTCCCAGCGGGAAGGGCAACGTGGCCAACGTTGTCGGCAACCCGACCAACTACGTCTCGGTGACCACCGCCGCGCCGTCTAAGACCGCCGCCGACTTCCTGGCCACCACCTACAGCACCAGCTACCTCAAGGCCCTGATCGGCGTTGGTGAGGTCCCCGTCACCACCAACACCAAGCCGCTGCTCGCCGGTTCGGCCGACCCCGCCTACTCGAACTTCCTGTACGACCTGGTGTCCCAGGCGCCGTACTTCACCCAGTCCTGGGACCAGGCGCTCGGTCAGACCCTCGCTACCCCGATGCTGACCCAGATGCAGGAGCTGTTCAACGGCCAGGTCACGCCGCAGCAGTTCGTCAGCAACGTGCTGGCGATCAAGGGATAGCCGATGGCCTCGGCTGTACACACCGCGCGCCTCTTCCGTGACCGCGCCGCCCGCCGCCGGGCCGCCCCCGCCGTGGTGCGGCCCGGCCCCGCGTGGGCGCTGCCAGGGCTGGTGTTCTTCGTGATTTTCGCCGTCATCCCGATGGCGGGGGCGATCTACCTGTCGTTCACCAGCTGGAACGGGCTGACCTCGCCGCAGTTCACCGGCGCCGCGAACTGGAGCAGGTTCTTCAAAGACGGCACGGTGTGGCAGTCCACCTGGATCACCGCCGCCCTGCTGGTCGGAAACATGCTGATCCAGGCCCCGGTCAGCGTCTTGCTCGGGGTCTGGTCGGCCGGGTTCCAGCGCAACCGCGCCGTGCTGTCGGCGATCTTCTTCCTGCCGCTGCTGTTCTCGACCGCCGCGACCGCGGTGATGTGGCGGCAACTGCTCGATCCGAACTTCGGTGTCCCGGCGAGAATCGGGCACCTGAACGTGTTCGGCGGCCAGTGGAGTTCGATCGCGGCGCTGGTGCTGGTCACGAGCTGGCAGTACATCCCGTTCCACACGCTGATCTACCAGGGCGCGGCCCGTGCGATCCCGCGCAGCCTGTACGAGGCGGCGGAGATCGACGGAGCCGGGCGCGTAAAGCAGTTCCGGCACATCACACTGCCGCAACTCAGGAACGCGATCGTCACCTCCACGACCTTCATGGTCATCGGCGGGCTGACGGCGTTCGACATCGTGCTGCTGCTGACCGACGGCGGGCCTGGCACCGACACGTCGATCTTGCCGTTCAAGATGTACCAGACGGCGTTCCAGACCTATGACTTCGGCTACGGCAGCGCGATCGCGACGTTCCTGCTGGCGCTGGCCACGGGGATAAGCCTGATCCTGGTCAAGGCCAGCGGCTACGACAAGATGCGCTCCACCATGGAGGGCGTGTGAAGTCCCGGCCCAACTATGCGGCCGGCGCCGCCGCGACCGTCTGGCTGGCGGTCATCGGGGTGCCGCTGTACGCGCTGATCAGCTCCGCGTTCCAGACCCAGGCCGGCTATGGCGCCGGCGGGCCGCTCGCCGCGCCGGGGCACTTCACGGGGGGCAACTTCGTCACCGTGGTCGAGAGCGGGTTCCTGCGCGACATCGGGAACACGATCGAGGTGGCCGCCGCCACCGTCGCGATCGTGCTGATCCTCGGGGTGCCGATCGCCTACGCGGTGGTCCGCGGCCAGGGCTGGATCACCAGCGGAGTGTTCCGTATCTTCTTGCTCGGCCTGGCCATCCCCGCACAGGCGGTGATCATCCCGCTGTTCTACCTGATCAATCAGATGGGGCTGTACGACACGCTGTGGGGGGTCATCCTGCCCACCGCGGCGTTCTCGCTGCCGGTCAGCGTGCTGGTCCTCACCGGTGGGATGCGCGACATCTCGCGGGACATGTACGAGGCGATGGCGCTCGACGGCGCCCGTCCCGGTCGGGTACTCAAGGACCTGGTCATCCCGCTGTCGCGCGGCGCGATCGCCACCGCCGGCGTCTTCGCCGCGCTGCAGGCGTGGAACGGCTTCCTGTTCCCGCTGATCATGACCCAGTCCGGCGGCGACAAGACCGTGACCCTTGGCCTGTTCGGCTTCGTCTCGGCGTACGGCGCCAACGTCCCGGCGCTGCTCGCCGCCGTCGTGCTGTCCGCCGTGCCGATCCTTGTCGTCTACCTCTTCGCCCGGCGGTACCTCGTCATGGGGCTGATGGGAGCGGGCGGCAAGTGACCAACCCGTCCGCCGTCCGCCGTACCCGCATGCCCGCAATCCCGTCCGCCGTACCCGCATGCCCAGAGACACAGAACGGATGAACGCTGTGACAACCACCGGCCCCTGGAACGACGCGGCCCTTCCCGCGTCCGTGCGCGCCAAGGCGCTGTTCGACGCGATGACCCCGCAGGAGAGAATCCGCCAGCTCGGCAGTACGTGGCCGGATCACGACGACGCCGGGGATGTCGCGCCGATGCAGGAGAGCTTCCGCGGCGCCGACAAGTTCGAGGCGGCCATCGCGGGCGGGCTCGGGCAGCTGACCCGGGTGTTCGGCACCGCGCCGGCCGATCCAGAGGATGGCCGCAAGAAGCTGGCGGAGCTGCAGGCGCGGGTCGTGGCGGCGAACCGGTTCGGCATCCCGGCGGTCGCCCACGAGGAGTGCCTGACCGGCTTCTTCACCTGGGGGGCGACCGTCTACCCGACGCCGCTGGCCTGGGCCGCCACCTGGGACCCTGACCTGATCAGGGACATGGCCGCGGCCATCGGGGACGACATGGCCTCCCTCGGCGTGCATCAGGGCCTGGCGCCGGTCCTCGACGTGGTCAGGGACTACCGCTGGGGCCGGACCGAGGAGACACTCGGCGAAGACCCCTACCTGGTCGCGGAACTTGGTTTCGCCTACGTCACCGGCCTGCAGAGCGCGGGGGTCCTCGCCACCCTCAAGCATTTCGCCGGTTACTCGACATCCCGCGGTGGCCGCAACCACGCCCCGGCGGCGGTCGGGCCACGTGAGTTCGCCGACGTGATACTGCCGCCTTTCGAGAAGGCCGTGGTCACCGGCAGGGCCGGCTCGGTGATGAACGCCTACAACGACGTGGACGGGATACCCGCCGCCTCCGACGAGGACCTGCTCACCGGCCTGCTGCGCGATCGATGGGGCTTCACTGGCACTGTCGTGTCCGACTACTGGGCGGTCGCGTTCCTCGCCTCCATGCAGCACGTGGCCGGCGACATCAGGGACGCCGCCCGGCTGGCGCTGCGCGCCGGGATCGACGTGGAACTGCCGCACACCGCCGGTTACGCGGAGCACCTGCTGGCTGGCGACGACGGGCTGGTGGACCGGGCCGCGCTGCGGGTGCTCACCCAGAAGGCCGAGCTCGGCCTGCTCGACGCCGGGTGGCGGCCTGACCGGTACAGGGCTGCCACCGACCTGGACTCGCCGCGTAACCGGGACATCGCCCGCCGTATCGCGAGTGAGTCGGTGGTGCTGCTGGCCAACGACGGCGTCCTGCCGCTGCGGGCGCCGTCAATCGCGGTGATCGGCCCGGTCGCCGATGACATGAACTGCCTGTTCGGCTGCTACTCGTTCCCGAACCACGTGCTGCCGCACCACCCGGACGTCCCGCTCGGCGTCGAGGCGAGCACCGTGCTCGATGCGATCCGCGCTGAGTTCCCGGGGGCGACCGTCCGTTATGAGCGTGGGTGTGAGATTACCGGCGAAGAGAGCAGTCACTTCATCGCGGCGCGAGCGGCGGCTGCCGAAGCCGACGTGACCGTCCTGGTGGTAGGGGACCGGTCCGGGATGTTCGGTCACGGCACCTCCGGCGAGGGGTGCGACGTCCCGGCCCTTGGCCTGCCGGGTGTGCAGGGCGAGCTTGTCGACGCGGTGCTGGCGGCGGCCCGCGCGGCCATCCTGGTGGTGGTTTCCGGGCGGCCGTACGCCATCGGCCGGCACGCGCGGCGCGCGGCGGCCACCGTTCAGGCGTTCCTGCCGGGCGTCGAGGGCGGCGACGCGATCGCGGGCGTGCTGTCCGGCCGGGTCAACCCCTCGGGGCGCCTGCCGGTTCAGATCCCGGGGGAGCGGGCCAGCCAGCCTGGCACCTACCTGGCGACGCCGCTGGCGCTCAAGACCGACGGGGTCAGCAGCGTCGACCCGACCCCGGCGTTTCCGTTCGGGCATGGCTTGTCGTACACCACCTTCGCGATTTCGCGGCCACGCCCGAGTCAGTCCGTGATCCCGACCGACGGGACGACCTCCGTTCTGGCTGATGTGGTGAATACCGGGGAGCGGGCGGGCACGCTGGTCGTTCAGCTGTATGCGTCCGACCCGGTCGCGTCGGTGACGCGGCCCGTGCGGCAGCTGACCGGGTTCGCGCGGGTGGACCTGGCGCCGGGGGAGCGGCGGACCGTGGAGTTCGAGGTGCACGCCGACCTGACCAGCTTTACCGGCCGCGACTTGCGACGGCGCGTCGAGCCCGGAGAGATCGTGTTCACGGTGGCCCGGTCCGCGGCCGACCCCGGTGCGGCGGTGACGGTGACGCTCACCGGGCCACCGCGGGTGGTGGACCATACCAGGGTCATGACCGCGGCCGCCCGGGTCAGCTGACCTCTACCAGGCCCCATTGCTGGTCGAGAGAGCCGACGTCGGCCCACTGCACGACGTCGGCTCCCTCGGTAGCGGAGCCGCCGAGCACGGACAGCAGCAGGCCGCTGTTCACGTTCTTGATCTTGTAGTAGGCACCGTCGGCGACGAGCGTCCACTGCTGGTCGGCCGATCCGGTGTCCAGCCACTGAACGGCGTCGTTCCCGTTCGCGGTGCCCCCTTGCCAGATGCCGAGGACCTGCCCGCTGTTCCTGTTGCCGAACTTCGTGACCCCGCCCGCCGTGGTCACGTGCCACGCCTGGTCCGCGGCCCCGGTGTTCGCCCACTGAACGAGCTGGGTGCCGTTCGCCAGTGAGCCGCCGTTCACGCCCAGCACCATCCCGGAGTTGCGGTTGACCAACTGGTAGTAGGCGCCGGCGGACTCGCCGAAGTCCTGGTCGGCGTAGTAGATCGAGTTCACCACGCCTTCCCAGAAGCCGGCGCAGGACATGATCAGCACACGGCCGGTGCCCGAGACGTACTGCAGAGTGCGGCTGTACCCGGCCTGGACCGGGGTGATCACCGACGTCCAGGCGCCCGCGCCGTTGTCGGTGTTGATCAGGACATTGCCGGAACCGTAGTCGTCGAACAGCAGCTTTCCGTCCGGCAGCACGGTGTTGTACGGGCTGCCGCCGGAGCCGATCAGGGTGCCGATGCTGGAGGAGTTCCAGGTCAGCGGGTTGGAACTGATCTGGAAGTAGGTGGGGGTGTTCGAGGCCTCGTTGACCACCTCATAGGAGAGGAAGTAGTTGCCGTTGGCGAGCCGTGACACCACTGGCATGCCGGGACGCAGGTTCTGGGGTGACAGCGCGACGACGTTTTGCTGCGCGCTCCAGGTCACCGCGTTCGTTGAGTACTGGAGCGAGAGCTTCTGGCTGTGGGCGGAGTCGCGGCTGTCGGAGTAGTAGCAGATCAGCGTGCCGTTCGCGAGCAGCAGGTTCGGCTCCCAGATGGCCGTGGTCGAGTAGCTGCCGCCCTTGGCGATGGTGGCGACGAACTTCCAGGTGGAGCCGTTGTCGGCGCTGGCGTAAAGCTCGAGGTAGGTCGCCGAGTCGTCCAGCGGCGCGGAGATGCCGGCGCACAGCACGGTGCCGGCGGCCAGGTCGCCGATCGCGGCGGGGAGCGTGTACAGAAACGCGCAGCAGCGGTTGCCCCACCCGTTGACCGTGTCCGTGACCGAGCTGATCCGGGTCCAGGCCGCGCCGTTGTTGGTGGACTTGTAGACCGGGAAGACCGGTAGTGCGGCGGGCTGCTCGAACGTTGCGAGCAGCGAGCCGTCGGCGCACTCGGTCGTCTTCGGGTACAGGCAGCCGTACTTCTGCGGGACGTCGCTGGGCGGCGCGGCGCCCGCGTACAGCAGCGAGGGGCCGAAGGCGCGGGCGACGGGTGCCAGCACGATGTCGCCGAGTACCGTGGCCGCCGCGGTGACCGCGAGGCCGAGGCCGAAGAATCGTCGTCGCGTGATGTTCATAGTCCGTCTCCTTCGCCGGGGCTGAGGGTTGCCGCCCTCAGTGTCCGGCGTGGTGCCCGGGCTGTCACGAGAAGGTACCGAAAGTGTTTCGGTAACCCGGCGTTCGCTGTCGAGTCACGCAGGATCAGCTCGGTGGACAGTTCGATGCGCAGCGTCGGCGGGTGCCCGCCCTCGGCGAGCTGCATCAGGGTGCGCATCGCCTCCTGGCCGAGCTGGGGGAACGGCTGGCGCACCGCGGAAAGCGGCGGGCTGGCCATCGCCGCGACCAGCGTGTCGTCGAACGACATCACCGACAGCTCTTCGGGCACCGCGATGCGGCGCTGCCGCGCGGCCTCGAGCACGCCGAGGGCCTGCGCGTCGCTCGCGGCGAAGATCGCGGTCGGCCGCGGGCCCGCGCCGTCCAGGATCTCGCCGGCCGCCGCGAGCCCTTCGGCGTAGTCGAAGTCGGTGGACCGCATGATGGCAGGATCGACCGCGATCCCGCCCTCCTCGAGCGCGGCGCGGTACCCGTGCAGCCGCGCCGAGCCCGCCAGCGAATGTGACCGGCCCGCCACCATTCCGATCCGGGTATGCCCCAGCCGCAGCAGGTGCTGAACCGCCTCCCTGGCGCCGTTCCAGTTGGTCACCCCGATGCTGGGAATCGACTCCACCGGCGCCTGCAGGGGATCGATGAGCACGACGGGCAGGTGCTGCTGCATGATGCGGGCCTGGTCGGCCTCGGTGAGCATGGAGATCACGATGATCACCCCCTCGGCGCCGAGTTCCACGCATTCCTCAAGCCAGCGCGAGATGGGCCGGCTGGATGTCGTGCCAAGCACCACGTCTACCCCGTAGGCCGCCGCCGCGTCCACGATCCCGCGGGTGATCTCAAGCGTGTACGGGCTGACCAGGTCGCGAAAGACGGCGAGTATCTGGCGCGGCCGCCGCGCGGCGGCTTCCCACGGCCGGACGTAGCCGCGGGAGTCGAGCAGCGCCTCGACTTTGGCCCTGGTCGCCTCGGCGACATCGCGGCGCCGGTGCACCACCTTCGAAACCGTGGCGAGCGATACATCTGCCTCGGCGGCGATAGCGGTGAGCAGGCCATATTGCGCGTCGCGCAGCGCTTTGGCGGTCTTGGCGTCGGTTGTCACTGTCCTCCCGCACGATTGTGGCCTGTCGGTTCCCCGGCTGTCGAGCCGAGCGCCGAAATCCTTTCGAGAGTATAAATATGAGCGTGGCACGGTGGCCAGGAGCGCGACAAGCTTCGGCAAGCCCGCTGGTGTGCGCTCCGACAAGGATCCGGCATGTGGAGGCATTCCATGAGCGAAGGCTGCGTGTTCTGTGATCAAAGCTGGATGAGGGCAGCCGAGATCTTCATCGAGACTCCCCACTGCGTATTCGCCTCGACCAGGGACCCGGTCATCCGGGCCCAGGCCGGACTGGCGGAGGGCGTCCTGCCCGGCTCCGGGGCAATCGTGCCCATCGCCCACCGGACTTCGGTCTTCGAGCTGACCCCCGCGGAGTGGGCAGACACTCAGGATCTGTTGCTCCAGGCAAGGACGGCGCTGCACGACCTGCTGGCCCCAGACGGCTATTTGCTTGGCTGGAACCAGGGCGGTGCCCTGCATCCCCACATGCACGTCATTCCACGATCGCTAGGCTCGGCGAAGGCGGTAGAGCTTAAACGTACTCCCACACCGTGATGTTGACGGTGAGGCTGGACCCGTCATCACGGGTGACCTCGATGGAAGCGAGGTCACCCCCGCTCCCGGACGCGCACACGCTGGCGCGGGAGGCCGGCGTGATCGCACTGAGCGGCTCGGACTGGCTGGTTGCCTGCTGCACGGCGCTTACGCAGTGCTGGTAGGTGAGGGCCTCGCCGTGCGGTAGCAGGGCAATGTGCCCGCCCGATCCGAGGTACCCGTCGGCGACCTCGAGGTCGGTGCTCGTCCCGGGAACGATCTGGATGCGCCGCCCGTCGCCAGCGAGGTTGATGCCCCAGCCGTCGCCGAGGACAAAGCCTGCCGTCTTCCAGACCACGGTCCCGTTGGCCGTGAGGGCGTCTGCCTTGCGGTTCGGGGGATGGACCGTCACCCAGACCATCCAGGCCGGGATGGCCGCTAGCAAGGCAACGACCGCAACGGCTTTCACGGGAATCCAGAGGAGGTTACCTGGACGCTGGCTGGCCGGCGCGGGGGCGGTCGGCGGGGGTGTCCTGGTTGCTTGTGAGGTGCTGGGCGGTGGTGGCGGCTTCGGTGCGGCGGCCGGCGGCCCGGCTGGGGCGCCTGGCGTCCTGGACTTGTCATAGGAGGCGCGCCGCCTGGGATCAAGGAGGATATCCGCCGCGTTCCCCACCTCGACGAACCTGCGCGCCGCATCAGGATTGCCGCGGTTGACATCGGGATGGTGCATCTTGGCCAGCGCCCAGAACGCGTGCCTGATCTCTGCCTCGGACGCCGTACCCGGTACGCCGAGAACGTCATACAGGTCACGCGACACGGCCCACCTTCCTGCGGCGCCACAGAAAACGGTCTCACTGTAGCCGGGCGTAATGTGACTGAGCTAGTGCCGCCCACCCGCTGAACATCACCAGGCTGCCCGCGGCCGTCATCGCGGTCACGAAGCGGGTGTTATCTGCTCGGCGGCCGTTACCGGGGTCTCCCCGCGACCCGTCTGTATAGGTAGAGAGCGCGCGATCTCCCAGAAATCGAAGGGCGGAAGATGGACGAGAGGTTGCATTCCATGTTCAGGAACGAAATGTCCGCCGAGGCAAGGCCGTCCCTTGACGGTATGCCTGAGGAGGTACTGGCCAAGGGGCAGCGTGCCCGGCGCGCACGCACTGCGAAAATCGCGTCCACCGCGTTCGCGGCGGTGGCAGTCGGCATCGTTGCCGTCGCGGTAGCGGTGCCGGCGAGCGGGCCTGGTCATGTCGCCGCGGCGCATATTGGAGCGGTGGCTAAGTCCGCCCATCCGGGCCACCCGGTCACAAAGCCGGTCACAAAGCCCGGCCCGCAGGCCACGCCCGCCGGCGGCGGAACCCCCGCGTCCGCGGCGGTGATGCTGACCAGCGCGACCCCGGTGGTCCACATCCCGCAGCCGCCGGGCCCCAAGGCGCCGACGACGGCCGCAGCCGTCCTGGATGAGCTGCTGAAGCTGCTGCCCCCTGGGACCACGAGCAACTACGCCCTCTACCAGGACCAGTACCAGACGGGCGCACAGGTCTACCTCGATGGCGCAGCGGGGCCGGGGATGATCCGGATCTTCCTGTACAACAAGTCACTGAATATGGATGCGTGCCACGGCTCCGACGCGTCGGACTTCACGCAAGTCTGCGGCACCCTGCCGGGCGGCGCGCCCGAAATTATCACGAAGATCCCTGGCAACTGCGTTGAGGCGCTGTCGGTCGACGTCGACCACGGAGGCGGCACCGCCGTCCAGATCGACGTGCCCACGTGCCTGGCCTGGAACGGTCAGACCAACCCGCCGACGCAAATGGCGATCACCGCCGCTCAGGCAGAGCAGATCGCCGCGAACCCCGCTTGGGGGGCGACGCAGATGAACGCTGCCGTGGTCAGGGACGCGGCCCACCTGTTCACCGACGTGCCGGCCGGAAGCTGATCGCGTGAGCCTGCCCCGTTACCGGGGGCAGGCCCACCGCCGTTAGTGAGGCGAAAGCAGGCAGGCGCAAGCACGGGAGGTGGCAGTGCGAGACGACGGCGAGTTCGTCGCTTTCGTGGAAAGGTCGGGGAGCCGACTGTGCGAGACCGCTTTCCTGCTGTGCCGGGACTGGAACCTCGCGCAGGACCTCACGCAGATCACATTCATCAAGGTTTACCTGTCATGGCGGCGCATCAGGCACGATGACCCGTACCACTACAGCAACAAGGTGCTGCTACGCGCGTATCTCGATCACAAACGCCTCAAGAGCTCGGCCGAGCTGCGGACCGATGCGGTACCTGATCGGCCCGCGGCGGCCGACGCGGCGGAGCTCCGCCTCACGCTGCTGGACGCTCTCGGGCAGCTCAGCCCGCGGGACCGCGCCATCATCGTCTTGCGCTACTGGGAGGATCACAGCATCCAGACGGTGTCGGAGCTGCTTGACCTGTCGCCGGGAGTGGTGAAGGTGCAGAGCATGCGGGCGCTGGCCAGGTTGCGCACCCTGCTCGGTGAGGACGAGGCTCCTGCGCCGCTCCCGCCCGAACCCGGAGCCAGGGATGTGGCGTCACCGGCCTGACGCGGCCGCGCGGTCGAGTGGGAGCCGTCCGGTGATCACGAGGAGGATGTCCTTGGCGGTCATGGGCACGACGTTCGCCCCTTCTCCGACGGACACGTCCGCGTCGGTGGCGGTGAGTCGCTGTCCCGCGAGGTTGACACCGAAGTACCTGGCTCGCCGCGGGCTGGCGGACGCCAGCACCAGGGCGATGCGGTCGCTGGGCGGCGCGGGCAGGCCGAGTGGCTCAGTAACGTCAAGGCCGTGGATGACGTCGTGGCTGAGGGCACCGACGCCCCCGGCACCGGGTGGCTGCCACGGGTTGTCGATGTTGCGCCGGAGCAGGTCCACGAGCTCGGCCTGGCTCTCCTGGCGTGCTGTCGAACGGGCGTCCCGGTCGGCGTAGCGGTGGAACGAGAAACCGGCCATGAGCACCCCGGCTATCACCGACAGCGGCCTGGTCCGGAACGGCATCGTCATGTGGGCGACAACCTCGCGGACACGCCAGCCCGTGCAGAGCGAAGCGGTGTCCCACTGCTCGGGCGAGAGGTCACGGAAGAGATCGGCGAGCCGTTCCCGCTCGGCCTGGGTCTCGCTGGTCAGGTGGGTTTCTGGTGTGTGCATCGGGTTCCTTCCGCGTCGGTGGCTTCGCCGACTTGTACGACGCGGAGTCGGCCAAATCATCGGTCACGCGGTCACGAGTTTGCCCTCCGGATAGCTCTCGGGCAGACCGAACTCGGTGAACCGATCCTGGGTACCGAGGAAGGTCACGACCTGGGCGATCCGCCCACCCCTGAACTGGACGGCGACCAGGGCGAACGGACGCGGCACGCCGTCGTCTCCCGGCCGGTATTGCCCGAGCCCCAGGGCGCCGTTCATGCGGCAAGGAAGCAGCCGGTCTCCGGCGCAGAAATCGCTTGCCCCCATCGCCGCGGCGATCGCCTCGCCGCCCGTCAGCCGCCACAAGAACGGCGGCATCGACGTCACGGCGTCCTGACGCAGGATCGCCGTCAACGCCGCGATGTCGTGGGCCTCGAACGCGGCCACGTACCTATTCAGCAGGTGCCGCTGCCCGGCGTCGTCAGGATCGTCGATGTCGAACGGATCCGGCCGCCGGGCGCTTAGGGATGCCCGGGCGCGCTGGAGCGCGCTGTTCACCGCCGGCACCGTGGTTTCGAGAATCTGGGCAGTCTCCTGGGCGGTGAAGGCGAGCACGTCACGCAGCACGAGGACGGCGCGCGGACGTGGCGCCAGATGCTGGAGCGCGGCGATGAACGCGAGGCGAACGGACTCTCGCTGCAGCACGATCTCACCGGGGTCGTGAGTTGCGATCAAGCGCGAGTCGGGCATCGGCTCCAGCCACCGCTCGGGCGGCAGTGGCGTCCCCAGGCCCTTCTCCGTGCCCTGTGGCTGACTGAGGTCGACCACGAGCGCCCGGCGCTTCGCGGCCCGCAGCATGTCGATGCAGACGTTCGTCGCGATCCCGTGGACCCAGGTGCTCAACCGTCCCCGGCTCTGGTCGTACTGATTCCGGCTGGACGCCGCGCGAATCAGCGCCTCCTGAACCGCGTCGTCAGTGTCCGCCGCAGAGCCGAGCAGCCGGTAGCAGTAACCGGTCAAGGGCACGCGCAGTGCCTCCAGCTCCTCGATCGCCACCCCGCCCACGCGCACTAGACTCCCCCTCGGCCGCATCCCGGCATGCCCAGGATAGGTGCCCAGTGGTCCTGCCAGCTTGCTTGCCAGCGGCGGGTTCAGTTAGAGGCGGACTAGCCGGAGCAGGTTCTTCTTGTAGACCATGATGGTCCAGTTATCCACCTTGTACGTCGCGGCCGGCTTGCCGAAATTGTGCAGGACCACGGAGACCGGGAGGGCCGCGTTGGCGACCGCGAAGGTGGCGTCGTGCTGCGCCGGGAAATACCAGTCTTCCCTGACCTCATAGTGAGAACGCGCAATCCTCCTTGCTCCCACGTGAACCGCCTGGAGCTGGATCCGGTTGCCGGTGAGCACGGTGACGGTGGAGCCGTCGTCGTAGCTGGCGAGCCCGTAGGTGAGCCCGTGTGCTTCCAGCCAGGCGGCCAGGGGCGCCTTCGGCGACTGGAAGGCGGGCCTGGTGGCGGCGTAGGCCAGCGGCAGGGCGGCGATGAGCGCGGTGGCGGTGACCGCCGCGAGCGCCGTCGCGGTGCTCTTGATCCGGGCGGGCACCAGCGCCCGCGCCGCGAGCGCCGCCCCGCACGGCAGCACCGCTGCGAGTTCATGGGGGGCGTTGCCGGCCGTGGCGAACGAGGTGACGACGCATATCCCGACGTTAATGACGATCGCGGCGGCGATGAGCTGTTCTGCCCTGCTCGCCCGGCGCCACCGCCAGGCCACCCATGCCAGACCGAGCACTCCGGCGAACACGCAGGTCAGCCCGAAGTAAGCTTTCCAGCCTGGCGCGACGTGCGACGCGTTGGCCGCGCCAAACAGGATGCGGATGTTCGTCCAGGTGAGTAGCACATGATGCGGCCACTGGTGAACGGGCGACAGTCCGCCGCGCGGCCGGGCGGTGGTGAACCCGCCGAGGTGGACCCACAGCCGGCCGAACAGCGCTGACAAGGGGACCGAGACAAGGGCCGTGCCGGCCAGCAGGGTGTCGGGGGAGCGGAGTGAGCGGGCGGCGAGGGCGCGGTAGGCGCAGACGGCGGCGATGGCGGGGACGGCGACGTAGCGGACGGTGAGGTCCTCGAACTGCCCGGCGGTCAAGATCACGAGCAGCAGCGGGGCGGTGAGCCGGCGGGCGGGCAGCCGGTCGATGAGCAGGATCGAGCCGAGGATGAACAGGGAGGTGCCGGTGTGGTCGGGTTCCTCGAGGACGAGGAAGGT
>Ga0210389_10002576_pt1 | contig 14252 bp, 9 predicted proteins | sample IncBWH28OmetaG_FD_160127 | JGI IMG/M metagenome (GOLD analysis project Ga0210389, IMG submission 160127) | Forest soil microbial communities from Barre Woods Harvard Forest LTER site, Petersham, Massachusetts, United States - Inc-BW-H-28-O ...
CTAGCGTTGGAGCTTGCCGGCGAGGGAATCACGGTGAATGGCATTAGCCCCGGTCCCTTCGGAACCGAGATGAACGCGGCTGTGATGAATGACCCCGAGGCCAATGCTCAGTTTCTGGCCAGTTTACCGGTGGGTCGGTGGGGCAAGATCGAGGAGATCGGAGCGCTCGCCTGCTACCTCTGCTCGGAGGCCGCCGGCTTCATCACAGGAACTGACATCCTGATCGACGGCGGTTGGACCGCGAAATAATCCTGCGACGAACACACGACACCCCCATCCGGCACAAGCGTGCCGGGCATATCCACATATATAGTGGAGGGCGACAACTATACCGCCGTCTAACCCAGCACCTCTACGACCACTGCAGGGTGTACACGGAGTCGGCCGCCAGATCGAGATCCAGAACGTTCGTCCCCAGCACGAGCTGGGCCCGCGTCTGCTGTCCGGCATTCGCAAGCACTACCACGGAGCTTCCGTCTGGATTGCGGAAGCCCACGTGCGACACCTTGCTCTTTGAGGTCTGTGCCGCGCTGTCGCCCACGCCGTCAGTCTGAAACACCTTGGCTCCGCGCCGCACGTGCTTGGAATAGTGTGCGAAGGTCCAGAACCGGCCGCTGCGCTCCACCTTATGCGTGTCATTCCACACTGTGAGAACACCGCGGCCCACAGTCGGCCATCTCTCGATGTGGTCCTCCGGATCGTAGTGGCCGATGTACGGAGTTCCCTTCTCATCGAGCGCTAGATTCCAAACTGTAATGGACCGAGCCCAGTTGCGCAGCACGCTGTTGGCCCACTCGCCCCATTCCGCCCAGTTCGACATCGGGTCCTGACGGGGCGTGCCCGGTTCGTGTAACGGTCCACCTTCAGTGAAGTAGGTGCTCTTCTCTGGAAACGCATTGTGCACCTGGGTCATCCCGGTGGGATCGCCCGCATATCCGTGCCACGCCACGCCATCCACGTACTCGTAGAGTTCCATATTGCTCAGCTCACCGATGGCGCGTCCCCACAGGTTGAAGTTGTGATCGAGCACCCAAATCTTGGTTGAGCTTCCCGACTTGCGGAGAAGCGGGCCCAGGTAGCGGCGCACAAAGAGGATCTCGTCCTCCTGCGCCCACAGGCAGGCCGGATACCGGCCGTCCACAGTGGTGTCGACCTCGTTCTGCACCGTGACCGCGTTGATCTCCACGCCCTCGGCTTGATAGGCATCGAGGAACATCTTGATGTAGCGGGAATAAGGCTCGAGCGTAGTCTTGCGGATGGTGCCGCCCAGCATCGATTTGTTGAACTTCATCCACGCAGGCGGACTCCACGGCGAGGAGAACAGAAACAACTCAGGGTTCAGCTTCCGTGCCTCTTTCAAAATCGGAAGGATGTAGGCCTTGTCGTGGTCGATCGAAAACTTCTTGAGATCCGGATCGGGCTCGTCACTCTCGTCGAAGCTGTACACCGACCGCGAGTAGTCGCTCGAACCGGTGCAGGTTCTGCACACGTTAAAAGCCATCTGATCGGAAGCGAATAGCTCGTGCATCAACTCAGCTCGCTGGCCGTCAGGCAGCTGACTCAGCATCCAGCACGACGCGTCGGTGAACGCGGCGCCGAAACCGAGCACTTCCTGCCGCGTCGCTCCCGGATTCAGCAAGATTGCGTCCGAAGCGAGCTCTGATACCGGCTTCCAATTCAAAGCCGGCCCCACTGCATGACGCCGGTCGCCAAACGTGCTCCAGACCTGCACCGACCCTGTGGCCGCTACGCTGTCCGCTAGGGCGGGAAGCGCCTTCGATACTGCCAAGGCCGCCGCGGTGACCGATGCCCCCTTCAAAAATCCCCTGCGTGAGCTTTCCATCATGACTTCCGTCCCCCCTTCGGTTCTGTGGCAGAATTACGATTCTCGCTTGCTTGTCGGTCTGCTTGGGCATCCGCTCCGCCCCGCGTGATGAACCCGCTTCAGATAGCGGGCAAAAAAAAATAAGCGCCGCCGCAGGCCTGTCGTCTTCCCTACGGGGCCAGCCTCATGGGCGCGCGGACGTACCAATTCTTGAGGCCTCGGTTGCGAGGGCTTCTCATTGCCCCTTCGGTTCAGTGCGATATTGGATTTTCCGGATCTGCGGGCTTGGCCTAGAAGCAGCCTGAGGAACAACCGGAACGAAGTCTTGGTGCGTCTGGCGGACTCAGAAGCGGGAGGCAAAGGTGCGGCAAGAGTATTTCCTTGCCGCACTCTGAATGGATAGATCCTGTTTTGTCTTTGCTACTGAATTTGGTTAGAACGAGAATCGACCCGAGAGCTGAATCACTCGACCGTAACTGCCGTTGTCTGCGCCGTTGACTCCTGTAATCGCGCCGACGCTGACAGAAGGGGTACCGCTCTGCAGCGCGGTGTGACTGAGCACGCTGTCAGGATCATTGAAGGCTGGATGGTTGAAGATGTTAGTCGTATCCATACGAATCTGGACTTTTCCTCGCTCCCATCTGGGGATACTGAAGCTCTTGGCCAAGGAGAAATCGAACCCCACATAGTCAGGCCCGATGAGCGAATTTCTCGGGTTGGTTCCGAAAGTGTTCGCTGCCGGAGATGCGTACGCTAGCTGATTGAACCACTGCTTGGTCGAATGTCCCCCGGAATTCGGATTCCCACCCGAAACCAAGTTAGGATACCAAGCCGCCTCACCATTGCCATCGGATGGACCGAGGGAGCCATTGTTGCTGGCGTCGTCCATAGTCACCGTAAATGGAGCGCCCGACTCGGCTACATAGTCACTGGATACCTCCCAACCGCCCAGCACCTCATCGCCTATATCCGAGCTTAGGTACTGATGTCCCTTTCCGAGTGGTATCTTATAGAGCACCGTCCCCTTGAGGACGTTTGGTCGGTTAAGATTCGACTTCGCATAGTTGCCCGCAGGGTTGTACGCGTCCTGATAGTACGCGTCTCCGAATTGTTCCCCCCAGCCGGAGTCGTCCATGTCGTCCTTCAGACTGGACCATGTGTAATCAACTTCGAGAGCCAAGCCATGGCTCACAGGTTTGTGAAGCGCGAATGATGCCGACTCGTAGTTGGAAATGCCGTTGTACGTGCCAGTACGGGAGCCGCCCGAACCAACGCCAATGCCGCTAAACTGCGGGAACGGCCGGGCCGCCTGGCCCTTGCCGAGATTAGCCGCTGTAAGCTGGTTGATATCGGCCAAGTACATCATGTTTTCCCAATGAGAGCCGACGTATTGACCCTCTGCCACCATATTTCCAGGCAAACGATATTCTATGCCGCCCATCCACTGCCAGCCGTTTTGAATTGGGAGGTTGTAAGGGGTATAGGGGATCGACCCGCCGCTTCCCTGGGGGTTTGCAGGGGTGATGTAGGAGACAGGGTTGCGGGCTGCAGCACCTTTAAGAATGTTCAGATTCGACCCACTCCCCGACAGCTGCACCACCGGCGTTGTCGCGCTGGGAGCAACGGACGCACTGCCAACGGCGCCTGAGCCGAAGCCCATCGGTCCGCCCACGGTGTCCTCGCTCCACAGTGAAGCGTATTGCCCCACACCACCGCGAATGACCAACTTTGGCTTGGGTGTCCACGCAAAACCGAGGCGAGGCATCACTTGGGTCTTGGTCGCGTTGCTCCGAGTCCGCGCTCCGTTCAGGCCGGCGAACCAGATCGAGCCTTGCGGGTTGAGGGAATAGGTGGTTGTTCCAGAGGTGTAAGTGGCGCCAAGCGGATCGGCAATGGTCGGATCAAATCCACCCGCATTGTTGTACTTTTCCCACGATCCACCATGCGTTTCCGAGCGCACCCCGAGGTTGACGGTTAAGTTCGGCCGTATCTTGAAGTCGTCCTGCACAAAGAACGAAGGGTTGTTGGCTCGCATGTAGTGTTTCGGCGTCGTGTTTGTATTCCATGACTGCACATCTCCCAGCAGGAAGTCGGCATAGCCACTTTCCGAGACCGCGGGATTGCTCGTGGTGAACTGGCCGGAGAACCCCAGGGTTGCGCCGTTAATGCCACCCCATGGAGTCGAGTTATCTTGCTCCATTAGCAGTTCGCCGCCAAAGTGCAGGATATGCTTACCTTTTATCCAGGTGAGCGAATCCCCGGCGAGGTAGCTATTCTGGATGAAGAGCGCCTCGGTACCGGGTTGAATAGTCGTTTGCCCGCCGGTTCCGTTGATATTTATCGTCGGCAGGACATCTGCGGTAGAGAACTGCAATCCGATCTTGGCAGGAATACCCTCGCCTAAAGACGCTTGCGCAAAGTAATCCGCCTCCCGGTTAAACGAAAAACGCGCTTCGTTGACCACGTTCGCACTGATGGTCCACACGTCCGAGAGCTGCCCGTTCCCTCCGTCGCTCGAATTATTGTTGCAATTGACCGGGCAGTTCGGACTGTTGGTCGACACTACAACCGGCGTGTAGCGCTCGATGATCGAAAAGTCGATGCGGTTCTTCGCAGTAATGTTGTAGTCCAATCGCCCAATCTGCTTGGCTAGGTCGCCATTGCCAGGCGCCAGAAATTTGTAATTGTTTGAAAGTGTATTGTTTCCGTCCTGGCCGGCAAGGTAATAGTTGCTTTGGATGGCCTTAGCTACCGGATCGAAATCTGCCGTCGGAATGACCAGATCATTCGCGGCGTTCCCAGGGTCAGCGGTCGAGCACTGAGAAATATCGGCTGCGGTTCCAGACGTTAAAGCCGTGCCGCCATGGGCGGCATCAAGGGTCAGAGCGTTTCCAAAAAGCTTCGGATCGAAACAACCTGCCAACATGGCTGCAGTTGGCTCCGAAGCCGTCTGGAATCCGCTGTTGGGGTTTTTCAACTGTTGATAGTTGTAATAGAAGAACATCTTGTCCTTCAGGATCGGGCCGCCTATCGATCCGCCGAAGTAGTTGTAACGCTGCTTCGGTTTGGCACCAGACGCTGGTGTGTCGAAGTAGCTTCTCGAATCAAAGGCATCGTTCTGCACATAATCATAGGCGGAGCCGTGAAATTGACCGCTTCCGCTCTTGAGAATGACGTTGAAGACCGAACCACCGCCGCCGTATTGCGCGGGAGCGTCTGTCGCAATGACATTGACCTCAGAGACGGATTCGCTTATGCCCTGATCGGTGTTGGCGCTGTGCGGCAGCCAGATGGAGCCGCCGTCGACCAGATAGCTGGAGAAATAGGGCATGGTTCCGTTGATGGCCTGATCGAACGAGGGGTCAGCATTATTACCGCCGCCACCGCTCATGTTGCCCCCGGTCACGCCGGTAGCGCCGGGAAGCAGCTTCAGCAGCTCTGTGTAGCCATTCGAGGGATTGGAGTTCGGAAGATTATCCAACTCGACTGTCGACAGAGTAGTCGACACTTCAGCATCCTCCGTCTTGAGAATAGGCGCGTCACCAGCACTCACCTCGACCACTTCGCTGGCTGCCCCAATTCTTAGTTGGCCATCAACCGTAATTATTCCTACTTGCAGCGCGATAGGGCCGCGCTTGGTTGTTTCGAAACCGCCCTTGCTGAATGTAACGGTGTAGTTTCCTGGCAAAATCGAACTGGTATCGTATAAGCCATCGCGATTGGTCACGTACTTATTCACCACACCGGTATCGTTGTTCGTGACGGTGACGTCCACGCCTGGAATCAACGCCCCAGACGGGTCGGTCGCAGTTCCACGAATGTCACCGGAGTTCGAATTCTGCGCACGAACGGAACTCGCCAAACCAAGCACGAGTCCACACAAGATAACAATCCATATTCGTTTGCTCACCGTGTTGCCTCCAAAGGCGCTTGCGCGCCAAAAAATGCGGTGGGCTCCGACTAGCCGCAAAGTAAACGAAGCCTGGTTAGGTTCAGTCTTCCTTGCAGACAGCACTCTCCCACAGCCCGGAAAGTTAATCCCGCCTCTAAGATACTGTCAAGTGAAATGTGTATACGATATTCAAAGCGGCCTGGATGGTATTCGAACTGGTCTTTTCTCGAAAGGCGCAGCTAGTGCTTAAGATCGAATCGGCTCATTTTATGGGGGTTGGCCGGCGCCGCTCGAAGGGCGGGCGTTGGTAATTGACGTTCAGGCGGAGCCAAAGCTCGCAGTAAATCGCTTATAGCTCAACCATGACAAGGAATGTCCGAGCCAGTTCTGTATATTTCATGCGGACCACTTGATCACCCGTCGATCGCAAACGAACGGGAGAGCGGTGCCGGGCACTCTGGCAATTGGCGGGCCAGCTATTTCCCACTCAGTGTCGTGTCAAAGAAATGCGCCATCGTCTGGACCGCTTCGCGGGATTCGGGGAGGTTGGCGTTATACCAGAAGCAATGATTGAGTCCCTCGAAAACTACGAGTCGCGCGTCCCCGCCCGCGCGGAGGAAGGCACGGTGCAGAATCGTCGTGTCGCTCAGGAGCATGTCGCGGGTGCTGGTCATGAACAACGTGGGGGGCATACCGCGCAGATCCGCGAAGAACGGAGAGAGCACCGGATTCTTCGGGTCGGCCGAACCCACATAGACGGCCAGCCACTGGACTCCCTTCGGCCGCGTGTCTGGCGGCCCGGACAGACCATGCACACCGTAGACGTACTGCGAGTCTCCGGTCCTGGTGAAGTCTCCACCGCCCGAAAAAACTCCTAGCGCTCCGGGAAGCGGCAATCCAAGCTGCTTGATCCGCACGGCGACCTCGGGTGTAAGAACCGCTCCCGCCGAAGATCCGTAGATTGCAATTTTCCTTGGCTTATAGGTCTTGAGCAATTCCCTGTATACCGCAACCGCATCGTCCACCGCGGCGGGAAACGGATGCTCCGGCGCGAGGCGATACAGAACGGCGATAACCTTGGTCTGCGTGAGATTCGCAATCGGAACGGACTCGATCAGAGAGCCGGAGTCGGACGTGAAGCCGCCGCCATGAAGATTGATGAGAACACGATCGGCCTTTTCGTTTGGACTCGTCAAGGGGGTCACAATGTGCACCGGCACGTCGGCGATGGTGGAAGAAGTGATGTTGACCGGATAGGCCGAGCGATACTCGTCGAGCGCAGATTGTTTGTGCGCATCGGACCGGACGCGGGCAACGGAGCTCTTATCCGTGACCTCGGTGCCGAGGTCCTCTGGAACAAGCGATTCCTGGGCTTCCGGGCTGATCGTCTCAGGGACCGGAATACGCCGCGTGATGAAGGCCGTTCCATGCTCATCGACGTGGCCAGTGACGGCAGGCTCCGAAGAGCTGGCCGGCGCCTGCTGCGCAAGAATAACCGACGGCGCAAGAAGCGCCGCCGCTATTGCATAAAGACGTATTGGCATCATCTTTCTCCAGTCCCGACGTTCTCTACTGTCAGAATGAGCGCGTCTCGGTCTAAATAAATCGGTTAGGCAACCTCTTTTAGAGGATCGCGCCGCAGGTTGTCAACGCGGGCGTCGCGTGAGCAGGCTGGGATGGGCGCATGGGACTTCGCGTCGGCGTGCGTTGTCACTCTCCTGCTTGGAGTGCAGATCCCATCGCGGTGACGCGGTCCGATGCAACCTAGAAGACAAGCCCGGAGTTGACAAGCGGCGCCCGCGCAGATTAAGACTTCGTTCGCTGTCTCTCCATGCCGGCTGCCTGCACCAAGCTCTTTCAGCATCGTCGAGGCGTGACCAACTGGCGGGCTTTTTCTTGAACAACAAAAGCGATTACGAGACAAATCGAATTCTGGCTCGGCCGCATCCTGGAAGTGGAAAAGTGAGGATGAGACGTTGAACGAGCAAGCAAACTTTCCCGACCCTGGGCTGTTCCGCGCGCCCGGTATTGGCCGTCGTGATCTGCTGCAAGGGGCCGCTGCTCTTCTGGGAACTGCTCTTGTTTCCCCTCGTGGAAGTGCCGCTCAAGCCGCCTCCGCTATGCCGAAGGCGCAAGACAGCGTGCCTGCCTCCCGACCGGCGGTCATCGCCTCAGACGAGACTGCGATTGCCGAGACCTCGACAGGCAGGGTCCGCGGCTACCTCCGCGAAGGAATCTTTACGTTCAAAGGCATTCCTTACGGGGATACTACCGCCGGCAGCGGACGGTTTGCGCCGCCGCGGGCTCCGCAGCCGTGGACCGGCATCCGCAGTTCGATGCACTACGGGCCGGTTTGCCCCCAGGCTCCGCGCGGAACCTGGGGTGATGATGAAGAGTCTTTCCTCTTCGAATACGAGGATGGCTATCCCGGTGAAGACTGTCTTCGCCTGAACATCTGGACACCGGCCCTCCAAGGGGCGGGCAAACGGCCGGTCATGGTCTGGCTGCACGGCGGAGGATTCGTCTCCGGTTCGTGTCAGGAACATCGCGCCTATGAAGGTGAGCGGTTGAGCCGGCGCGGAGATGTTGTGGTTGTTTCGCTCAACCACCGGCTCGGTCCCCTGGGATTCCTCAACCTCACCCAATTCGGCGAGCCGTATGCGGCCTCGGCGAACCTGGGAATGCTCGACATTGTCGCAGCGCTCGAGTGGGTGCGTGACAACATCGGCAACATCGGCGGCGACCCGAGCAACGTCACCATCTTCGGCCAGTCCGGGGGAGGCGGGAAGGTGGGCGCTCTCATGACAATGCCTGCGGCGCAGGGGCTCTTTCATCGCGCCATCGTGCAGAGTGGATCGTTCCTGCGCGCACTCATCCCCGAGCGCTCGGAGTTCTTGACGCGCGCAGTCTTCGACGAGCTCAACCTCAGCCCATCGCAGGTCGACAAGCTGCAGAGCATTCCCTTGCACACGCTGATCGCCGCGGGCAACGCGGCTCTGCTCAAAACCCATCCGCCCACACCTCTGGCGTGGAACCGGGTGGCCGACATTCTTGGCTGGGGTCCCGTGGTGGATGGCCGATACCTTCCTCATCATCCCTTCGACAGTGCTGCTCCGGCCATCTCGGCGCAGGTTCCCATGCTGATCGGCACCGTGATGAACGAATTCACAACCTCTCTCAATCATCCCGCACTTGAAGCGATGACCGAGGCCGAAGCGAGCCGGCGCCTTGAAGATATGTACGGCGTCGACCCCAGGCGCATCCTCGAAGTATTTCGCGCCTCTTATCCGGGCGCGAATACATTCGATCTGTTCTCTCTGGCCATGACCGCGCAGGTGCGGCAGGCAGCGGTGATCCAGGCAGGATTGAAGGCCGCGCAGGGCACGCCTTCGTATCTCTACTGGTTCCAGTGGAAGACGCCGGTGCTCGATGGCAGGCCGCGTTCCATTCACTGCATCGATCTGCCCTTCTGCTTCGACAACACGGACCGCTCGGAGAATCTTACCGGCGGCGGTCCGGTTCCTCGCGCGTTGGCTGCACGCGTGAGTGAGGCGTGGATCCAATTTGCCCGCACTGGCAATCCCAACCACGACGGCCTTCCGCATTGGCCGGCTTTTTCCGCCTCCAATTGCACCACCATGATCTTCGACAACGAATGCACGCTCGAGAACGATCCGGATCACGCCGAGCGCCAAATTATTCAACACGCCTGACCGCGGACTGCCGTGGTCACACCCGGCGCAACCCCTCGTCATAGGCTGAACCGTGCGGCGCATTTACGAACTGCATACTGAATACCGATCGAGGAAAATATGGCCGCTTTCATAGGCAACACCCGCCGTGAGTTTCTGTATCTGTCCAGCTGCGCCACCGCGGCCCTGGCCACTGGTACACGCGCGTGGAGTCAACCCACGACACCGAATCGTTCGCTCCAGGCCTGGGTCACCGCCGATACGCGGCGCTTTGCCAAGCTTGATTGCACCGGCTGGAAACCGGCAGGCGCGGCCAGTTATCCCGTCGTCCAGATCGACCCGAACACCTGGTATCAGGACATTCTCGGCTTCGGAGGAGCCTTCACCGACGCCTCCTGTTACCTCTTCTCGAAGCTCAATCCAAGAGACCGCGGTGCGATTCTGCGCGAGTTCTACGGACAGGATGGCCTGCGGTTCTCGATTGGGCGCACGTGCATCGGAGCGAGCGACTACTCCACAAGCATCTACAGCTTCGATGAGAGCGCGGACCCAGATCCCGAGCTGACCAAATTCAGCATCGATCACGACCGAGCGTATATTCTGCCCACGTTGCGCTTCGCCCAGGAGGCGAATCCCGATCTGTTCTTTTTCGCCGCTCCATGGAGCCCGCCCGCGTGGATGAAGTTCAACAAATCCATGGTCGGCGGTTCGATGCATCGAAAATACTTCGCGTCATACGCCCAGTATTTCGTCAAGTTCCTGCAAGCCTACGCGGCGTCCGGCATCACCATCCGCGCCACCACGGTGCAAAACGAAGTCGATACCGATCAGGACGGCACCATGCCGGCGTGCATCTGGTCGCAGCAGGATGAAGTGGTCTTCGTCAAAGACTTTCTAGGGCCGGCGCTGCGCAATGCCTCCCTTGACACTAGGATCTGGATTCTCGATCACAACTACAATCTGTGGGGCAGAGTCATCGATCAGCTCAGCGATCCCGACCTTTGCAAATACGTGGATGGCGTCGCCTGGCACATCTACGAAGGCACACCAGACGCGATGACCCGCGTGCACAATGCATTTCCCAACCAACACGCTTACGCCACTGAGTATGGCGCGGTGATCACCAGCCCAGACTTCGAGACCGACTGGAGCTCGTGGTCGCACACCTTCACCGATGTGCTCAGGAACTGGGCGCGCTGCATCGTGGGTTGGAACCTGGTGCTCGATGAAAAAGGAACGCCCAACAAGGGACTGGGGCAGTCGGGCGGCATCGTCACCATCCACTCGGAGACGCAGAAGATCACTCGCTGCGGCCAGTACTGGGCCTTTGCGCATTACTCGAAGGTGATTCAGCGCGGGGCCCGCGTTCTCTCCTCGACAGGCACCAAGCCTTATCTCGACCACGTGGCCGTTGCGAACCCCGATGGCACACATGTGCTCGTGCTCACGAACCGTGCCGGCATGGATATGCAGGTTCCCTGCCGGTTCGCGGAATCGGAGCTGCAAGTCACGCTGCCGGCGAACTCCGTGGTCACGTTGTTGTGGTAAATCCGGCGCTGGCCTTTAAGTCGGCGCACGTTCAATAACCCTTTCAGTATTCCAAGCACAACGGGAGAGATCATGATTAACAAAGTCGAGAGCCTCCTCAGCGATTTTGAGAATGGCAAACTTACCCGCCGACAGATTGCGATTTCTCTGGCGGCGCTCGCAGCGGGGGCACTTTCTCCCCTCGCGCGCGCAGACGATGCGGGCCCGCAAAGCTTTCCGGCCATCAGCCTGAACCATGTCACACTGCGCGTTCCCGATCTTCAGAAGTCCTCGCGCTTCTACCAGGAGTTCTTCCAGATGCCGCTACGGCAGCATTCGCCGACGGTTCACATCCTCGGCGTCGGTCATTCCTTCTTCGGCTTGGAGCAAGGCAATAGCAACGAGCCGGGACGCCTCGATCACTACGATTTCGGAATCACCAACTTCAACGCCGATCAAATTCGCGCAGCGCTCCGCAAGCGCAACCTGGAGATCCAAGACGAACGAGCCTCCGAGTCCTTCAAATTCCAAGATCCCGATGGATTCGTGGTGCAGGTCAACGGCCCCGATTATGTGGGGCACGTAAGATGAACGGCAATCGCGTGAGCCGCCGCCCACGGCCAGCCTGCGTTCCTGAGTCGCGGCGGTGTACCTCAAGCGGAGCAAAATCATGAATCGTCGAAAGTTTCTCACGACGGCGGGCGCCTGCCTGGCGGGGTATGAGCTTGCGCGTTATGCACGCGGTTTCGAAGGTGCAGCATCGATGGATACTGCATCCGACGCCATCGCCAACGCCGGCGGCATCCGTGTGAACCAGATCGGCTACCTTCCGGGCCGCCCCAAGGTGGCCTCGGTCAGCGTGCCCGGCCGATCTTTTCGGGTTCGCTCGTTGGCGACAAACGCATTCGTCTTTGAAGCCAGCCTGGCCGCTCCACATACGCATCCCGCTTGCGGCGACAGAATTTCGCCACGCGGATTTTTCCGCGCTGCGAACGCCGGGCCAATATCGAATCGATGCGGATGTATGTGGACAACCATCTGGCATACTCGTGCAATGAGCCGACCATTAACAACAACACGCCGCTGGTCTTCGCGCTTGCCGCAACGCTCAACGAGCATTGACCGTCAAAAAAAGCCGCCCGGAAAGGGCGGAGAAAACGAACCATGACAAACCAATCTCACCCAACAAGAATTCTGCTTAGCTTTTTATCTGTGTCCATCGCTCTCTTCGTGAGCCATCCCTCTCGCACTGCCGCGCAGGCGGCAAGCGAAGAAGCGGCTGCGGTTCCGCTGCAGATCGGTGGCTTGGCGCCCATCACCCTTAAGCGCGCAGCCACGAGCAACGGGGCCAAGCCCGAATTCCTTTCGCTCACCTTTCTGCCGGGCCTTGGGATGAACGTCTTTCAAATCACGGCCAACATTCCCGGCAAAGGAGAGATTCCCCTTCTCACATCCCCCTCCCTCGAAGAGCTGGCCAACCGACTCAATGGAAGGTCCGGCGGTATGGGTGCCGGCTTCGGCACCGCATTTCTGATTCCCTACCCCAACCGCATCTTCGGCGAGATCTCCGCAGATGGAACCACCCTCACCACGGTGTGGCTTGGGCACAGCCTCTCGCTGCCCGCGAATCCGCGGCCCGGAAATTCGGCATCTTCGGCATCATCGAAAGGCGTGGTCATGCACGGCCTGATTTTCAAGGATCAGGGTCAAGACCTGCACACTGAATCAACGGCTGGCGGCCAGACCGCGACCGCCGTCATCCACGCCGGCAACTTCGGCGGCCACTGGCTCTCCGATACCGATCTGCACTTCACGTTTACGCTCACCGGCGACGTTGTGAATGAAAAGATCACGGCAACGAATATCGGCCATGAGGACGAGCCCATGGCCATTGGCGCACATCCTTACTTTGCCATTCCCAGTGAGAACCGCGCCCAGGCTCGGCTTTACATTCCGGCCGAGAAAATCGCCGGAATCACCAGCTATGAAGAAGAGATGCCAACCGGAGAGCTGAAGCCGGTGAGCGGAACCGTCTACGATTACCGGGACGTGAAGGGTGTCCCTCTGGATGACCACGCGCTCGACGACAACTTCTCCCACCTTCTGTGGACCGACGGAGCCGTCGGAGTGAAGCTCATTGATCCCGAGGCCAACTACGGAATCGACGTCGAAGGTGTGTCGCCCACGATCAAGACCGTGCAGGTCTATTCTCCGCAGGGCAAGAACTTCGTCGCGGTCGAAGACCAGTTCAACTTCGTCGATCCCTTCGGCAAGGAGTGGAATGGTATGGATACAGGAATGGTCACACTGCATCCGGGCTGCTCCACGACTTGGGAGGTACGCCTGCGCCTTCTCAACCCCAACGCTTCTTCGAAATAATACCGAGCCGCGCAGCTGTCACTCGCTTGGGACCGGCTCCTTTTTCGCCGCAAGGCGCGGCTTCTCACCCCCGATCAGCGGAGGGCCTTTCCAGAGCCATGCTTGAAAACCGATCGGGATCTTTGTATCCCACGCGCAGATGCGCCAGAATCGCCTCTTCGGGAGACTCCGGCGAGACGCCTTCGATCACGTTCAGCAGCGAGCGATGATGGCTCAGGATCCAGCGCAAACGGTCATCGCTGATTCCATCCAAGGCGCGGTGCGCAAACAGAATCGGAGACAGCGTGTTGAGAGTCTTCTCCAGAAAGCGATTTCCGCTGTAATTCCAGATGGCGCGGTGAAATTCGAGGTCGAGCTCGGCGGCCTCCAGTTGCGTTCCGCTCTGCCACTGCTCCATCGCGGTGACCATGCTGTTCAGGTTCCGCATCATCTCTGCCGAGATTAAGGCGCGGCAAAGCTTCAGCGCCTCGGCCTCCAGTACCAGCCGGACGCTGTTGATCTGTTGCGTATCGACCTCATTGAGGCTATTCACGAACATGCCGCGCCGCGGCTGACTCACGGCTAGGCCGCGCTCCTCGAGTTGCATAAGAGCTTCCCTTATCGGGATGCGGCTCACGTTGAACTCGCGGGCCAGGCTGGTTTCATTGAGCCGTGCGCCGGCCTTGTATTTTCGCGAGATGATCCCGTCCCGAATCTTTTCGACTAGAAGAGATTTCAACTCCACCGCTGACACGCTCTTGGATTTCGCCTTTGCCATCATTCTTCCCACTTATCGCTGCCCACGCGAACCGACCGCATGCTTCTGGTGGTTCCGGTTCGCGCGCCTATTCCGCTTGAAGCTCGGTTTGGTCGGTATAAGAGTATCCGAAATCCTCAATCGTTAGCCAGCATTCGCCATCCGACGGCTAGCTTGCCCAGCACGATGACGTGCGCTCCC
>Ga0210389_10002578_pt1 | contig 14245 bp, 20 predicted proteins | sample IncBWH28OmetaG_FD_160127 | JGI IMG/M metagenome (GOLD analysis project Ga0210389, IMG submission 160127) | Forest soil microbial communities from Barre Woods Harvard Forest LTER site, Petersham, Massachusetts, United States - Inc-BW-H-28-O ...
ACCATAAGTGGATGGAAGTGGCTGAAAATGGGGAGGAACGGTCATGTGTTGCTTAGAGTGGAACTTGTGGATAATTTTGTGGGAAAAGCGGGGTTGCCGACTCGCCTACTCTGTGAAATAGTGATCAGGTCAATACGAAAAGTAGGTTTGACATGCCGGAAGCTGCATGGAGAATTATCGAAGAGGATGCCCCTCCGTCTGGGTGGACAGGTAGTGTTATGTTCACTTGTCCAAAGTGTGGGCACGATGCCAGGCTGCCGGTTCAGGGATCGGCTCTCGCGCAACTTCGGGAAGGTGATCTCGTGTTCGACGTGGGAGATCACGCAATTCCAAAAATTATCCAGTGCCGCCATTGTAGAAAGCGGTTCGAGAGGGCTGCGTAGATGTACGGAAAATTCTTTTCTTCGACCTTCACGGGGTCAATGTTCGGGGCGGGTACAGATGTTTTTGCCGTGTGGGGATATGTCATAGCTCACGCGGTTGATTCTTCGGTGGAATTAAATCCGAAGTTGCTTTCGTCTGTTCTGGGCGCCAGTCCAGATCGGATTGAAGCGGCGATCGAGTTTCTTTGCAGTCCAGATCCGCAGAGCCGGAACCCGGAGCACGAAGGGAAAAGGCTGGTAAGGAAAGGGCCTTTTCAATTCCATGTCGTTAGCCATCAACACTATAGGGCAATACGCAATGAAGATGACCGGAAGGAATACAACCGGCTAAAGCAACAAGAATCAAGGGCTCGACGTAGAGATCCGTCAACTCAGGTGTCATTGACAGGCATTGACAGTCAATCAAAGTCAACACTGTCAGCCCATACAGAAGCAGATACAGATACAGAGACAAGGGAGGCAGATCGCCCTTCGTCAATGACATCCGGAAAACAAGTGGCTTCTCCTGTGAATCCGGACGCTGGCGCCGAGTTGGCATTGGCATCCTGGCTTTTCGAGGAATGGGGAGTTCCATCGGACTTCGGGACTCGCGATCTTGCCTCGCAGGCAATCCGACTCCTAGCGAAAGAAGGCGGGACGGTCAAGCAAGCCGCCGAGTTCATCCTTCAGGCCGGGAAGCAAGCGCGGGAAGCTGGCGAGACGATCAATCGTTTTTGGTTCACCGATCAGAAGTATCGAGGCCAGGAAAAATCGAAGAATAGTCCCATGAGCAAAATGCGATTCGCGAATGAGGCTAAAAAGTGAGCACTGTTTCGGATTTGCGACTCGACGCGGGGCTCCCTGCGAACATCGATGCCGAGAAAACTATTCTTGGCGCCGTGCTCTTGGATAACGCTGCTTACCTCGAAGCGGCCGAGCGTTTGACGGCTGATGATTTCTCTCTCGATTCCCATCGCAGGATCTACCTTCGCATGTCCGAGTTGATGAGCCAAAACAGCGCAGTCGATATCGTGACTCTCGCGAATATGCTAGCGAGCTACAAAGAGGTCGAATCGATTGGAGGAGTTGCGTACCTGGCGAGTTTGACGGAGGGGCTCCCGCGGCGGCCGGTGATTTCCGAATACATTCTGATCGTCAAAGACAAAGCGCTCCTGCGAAAAATGATGTTGGTTTGTTCCAACACAATCGCTAGATCGGCAGATCAGAGCGAAACGGCATTATCGATCGCCAGTTCGCATACTGGCCAAATGGAAGAAGTTATTTCCGGAAGTGTGCATCAAGGTTTAGAAGCTGTATGCGATATGACCATTGAGGTTCTTGATCGCTGGAATAAGCGTGCTGAACTTCAGGAGTCTCCCGGCCTCAGCTTCGGGATTCCCGTGATGGATGAAGCGACAGGAGGAATGCAAAACGGCGAACAAATTGTGATTGGAAGTATCTCTGGAGTTGGCAAGACAACATTGCTCGCGCAGATCGTAGCTGCGAACTGCGCGAAAGGGCATCCGGCTGCAATGTTTTTGGTTGAACCGTCACGACACGATTTTTTGCCGCGGCTTTGGTCGATCGTTGGCGATGTCCGCTACAGCGCCGTAACGCGGCCGTGGACAGCCACGAAGGAAGAACGCGAGCGCGTTACCTGGGCGGCCATGCAGGTTGCGGAATGGCCACTCTACATCTACGACAAAAGCACCTTGACGATTGACGAAGTGATTCCGCATGGGCGCCTGGCTATGCATCGGCATGGAGTCGAGATCATTGGCGTGGATTACCTGCAGAGATTAGCGATGCGATCTGCCGGAAAAGACATGCAGAAGATCCGTCTGGAAACAGCGAAGGCAAGTATCGACATGGCGGATCTCGTGAAAGAGACGAAATGCCGCTCCGTCTTACTCTCGCAGTTGAATCGAGCGTCCGACATGAACGCGATCCCAACGATGTCGCGGCTTCGCGAGACGGGGCAGATCGAAAACGACGCCCATACAATAGCGCTCATGCATCTGGAATATGACGCAGAGCAAGGTCACTTTTTGAAGACAGGCGCCGTAATCATTCCCAAGCAGCGCTTCGGCATTCCCTGCAACTTAAAGCTTGTCAAAGATGAACGGCTAGCGACGTGGATTTCAGAGTTGCAGCACTATCAAGAATCTCCCCATTGGAGCGAGAGAGGCGAGTAGAATGCACGTTTTCTATGACGACATCCAAAGCAAATTGGGACGGCCGCAATGGTGGTATCGAAACGATGCAGCCATACCGCGCTATGCGCCCTTCTCGCCGGATCTGTGTGGCGTCTACGATACTCACGCTGCACTACTCGAAATCCGCTGCCAGGCGTGCCGTGAAATCATGCCGGTATCGATGAGTCTTTGGAAAATGGATCTCGCCGGGCGAGATGAAAACGGGAAAATGCAGTTTCCATTGATCACTTTGCCTACCGCTGAGAGCGCAGGTTCTTTCGATCGCTGGAATGATCCGCCAATCCATGGCTGCACAGGCGATACGATGTGCAGCGACTTGGTGAGGATCTTGGAATTCTGGATGCAAGAAGATCCGCTTCGACAGTGGGTGCGTCATAGCGAATTGGAATTTGATTACAGTCACTTGTTAGACAGGGAGGAACTATGAACGAGTTAGCGGAAGACAGGCTAAAAACCTTGGCAACGTCTATCACTGAACGCCTGGTAGAGAACACGATCCGAGCGCAATTCACGCGAGCAAGCCTTGATCACCCAGATCCAGATGATCCACTAAACGAAGATGACATGGTGCGTGATGCGCTTGGTGTGGCGCTTGGCGAAGATACCGGATGTTTAGGCGACGAAGAGATAACGGCGGAAAACATCGACGTACTTTTTGTGGAACAAGAGCTAGCGCGTATCGAAAAGAACATGCGAGACCGCTGCTTTCACGATTTCATCCATCTCCTCAAGTCAGCCAAAGACGATCCGCCTACGGAAGACGGTAAGATCGCAGTGCTCACACTCGCGCAGGCGGTTTTCGCGCAAGGCCCGGAAGATCTCGGCACGGGCAAGTGCAACTGTGGCGATAAGGAATGTCCGTATGGGAGGCAAGATCCATGCTGAAGGCTGAAGAACTGAGAAATCCAAACAGTTGTTTGAATAAGGCGCTCGACGGCGAAATGATTTTCGTCCTATTGGAACGCGATGCCGCAACGCCAGCGACGATTCGATTCTGGGCTCAGGAAAGAATTCGATTGGGAAAGAACCTGGCTACGGATGAACAAATTATCCATGCGCTCGAAGACGCGGACAGAATGGTGACGAAATGAAAGCCTTGAGCGTAAGAGCGCCTTGGTGGTTTGCCATTCTACATGGGAAGCCGGTCGAGAATCGCGACTGGCCAACAAAAGAGCGCGGCCGGATCTTACTCCACGCTAGCAAAAGCTGGATCAAAGAAGACATCGCCTGCGACTACGCGGATATTGTTGACATGGCCGTGAAAAGCGGGTTAAGGCTTCCGGAGCCAGATTGGACATTAATGAAGTTTTATGGCGGGTGCATAGTCGGATCAGTCGAGATCGTTGATTGCGTTCAATCTCATGCCAGTCCATTCTTCGCCGGCAGGTTTGGATTTGTACTTACCAATCCGATCGCCTTTAAGACACCTATACTTTGCCGCGGTGCTTTGGGATTCTTCGAGGTTCCGGAGAATGTGAGCAGCTTATGCCACGCGTGATCCATACAGGCGTCTCCGTCCGGTGGATGCTTGGATGGGATCGAGCGGAGACGAAGAGGCAGTTGAAGAATATCAAGCGGCCAGATGGATCGTCGTACACAATTGAGGAGTTTCGCGATGCGTGTTGCGACATGATCGCGGCCGGAACGGAAGTTGTTCCGATCGGACAAATATGCGAGGGGTGGAGTCCGAAAACGGGTTGTCCTGGGCATGATGAATCGGAGGAAGGCAATGAAGGAACTACCAATCCTGATGAGTCCGGAGAGCGTACTGGGGATCTTGCAGGAACGCAAGACGCAGACTCGAAGAGTGATCAATCCGCAACCCAAGGGTGAATTTCTGGGCGATGCCGCTCTTGTTAAATGGGCGGGTTCGCTAGCGAAATATGCTTATCCCACACCAACGCACGAAGAGGTTTTAGAGAAAGCTTCGAACCTGAAGGGACGCGTGTTCCCATTCCAGAATGGCCAGGGGCATCTTTTCTCTCCTAATGTTCACTATGCAGTCGGGGATCATCTCTGGGTTAAAGAGCCATGGGCGCTCTCTGGCGCCCGTCTGGTAGATCCGTGCTTGAATTACAAGGCCGATGGGCGCCAGCGGCCGGTAAACAAGCATAGCGGCGATCATGATCTCTGGTATCCCTACGGTTCGAACCATCCGATTACGAGTGTGGAATTGATGGCGCCGGATCTGGGTAAGTTGGGATGGCGCAATGCAATGTTTATGCCACGATGGGCCAGCCGGATTTTGCTCGAAGTCAAAAGGGTACGCGTGGAACGCGTGCAAGCGATCAGTGAAATCGACTGCATTGCTGAGGGCTGTCCAAATCAATATCTACTTGGCATCAACTGGTATCGACCGCTTTGGGACAAGATTAATGGAAAGCGCGAAGGCGGCATCTATGCCTGGGCTAAAAACCCTTGGATCTTTGCGATCACGTTTGAGTGGCTGAAGCCATGATCATCGATCAACTTTCGTTAGTCCTTCGATGTGATGGTCAGAACTGCAAGCGTTGCAAGGGTCCATGTTGGCGAACCTATCCGGATGGTGGAGCGATGAGCGTTCATCACCGATTCACAAGGCGACGGGTGGGAAGTATCTTGCGGAAAGAAGCCAAGCAAATAGGATGGAGCATTGGCAACCGTGATCTCTGCCCGGATTGCGTTAAGAGCGAGAAGGTACGGGGTTGAAATGCTCGAAATCAGCGAAGCACTTGGAGCGGCCGGGGCACGTCCGATTCGCTGTCCGCAAGAGGGAAGTCACGGTAAGCGCTGTCGCTGCCAGGCAACGGGATGGGTGAGCAAGTGCGAGGAGTGCGCTGGCGCCGGGTGGGATGGCGTTAGAAACTGTAAATGTACGAACTGCAACGGGAACGGATGTTTGTCCGCTCCGAAACCGATTCGAAAGGGAAAACATGAGACCGCCAAAAAAGATTCTTCTCGTAGGGCATAAGATCGACCTGGTAAGTACGATTAAGTTTGCGATCGGGGTCCACTCTGGGTTCATTGTGTCTGAAGCGTTCACCCAAGAGGAAGCTCTCCAATTGTTCGAAAATAATCATTATGACTTGGTTTTGGTGATAGGTCCGATCGAGAATATGGAGCCTATGCTCCTAAAAATGAAGAACCTCGCTGCATATATCCCCATGATGGTCTCTTGGTATTTCAATCGAAAAATAGAACCCTCGATTTCTGTTGCTGATGCTGTTCTTCTGAACCCTCCCATGTCGGAATTGTTCGAACGACTGCGGATAATGTGTCAGCGCAAACGTGGTCCGCGGAAGATACCGCTTCGCCAAATTGGGCAGGCGATGATGGCATGACCGCGCGTGATCTGCATGGCATTATAGGACGATACAATTTCAACTACTCTCATGAAGTTGCACTCCAAGAGGGCATTGCCCGTGTTCTTACGATCGAACAGATGGAATTTGCGCGGGAAGTAGCACTTACGCAACGCGATCGGATTGATTTCATGGTTGGGCGTCTAGGAATAGAGGTTAAGGTAGGACATCCGCTCGCACAGGTCATGCGCCAGCTTCATCGTTACGCGCAGTTAGAGCAGGTTGACGAACTACTCCTTGTCACAAATCGTTGCAGACACGCGATGGTTCCGGAACAAATCAATGGTAAGCCGGTTGAGGTTCTATTCCTTGGATGGGGGCTTTTGCGATGAAGACTTATGGGACCATGGCGGTCTCCGAGCACGATCATTTTGTGGAACTGAAGTTTCTTCCGCACGTGGCGCTGAAGTTCAAACGCCTGTTTCCGAAGATTGATAAGCAATCAATCGGAGCGTTACGACTTTCGATGACGCCGGAGAATTGCCGGGATCTCGAATGGTTTCTCGATCGTTACCCAGTCGAAGGGGATGGATTCGAAAAGATTGTTGCTCAGTCGGCAATGTACCGCGTCAAGATGACACTCGTGGAGAAGTTTCTCACGGGCCAGCAAGAGCCGATGTCGTTCGAATTGGACTGCGAGAAGCGGGATTATCAGCTTGTGGCAGCATCGTTAGGTCTTACGACGGGAAACCTACTTCTAGCTGATGACGTTGGGCTCGGCAAGAGTCTTGTGGCGTTCCTTATGTTGAGCCAGGCAAGAACGCGACCGGCCGTTTATGTGACGCTTACGCACTTGCCTCCACAGGTTAAAGCGATGCTGGCAAAGTTCGCTCCATGGCTGGCGGTTCAAATCATTAACAAGGGCCAACCTTACGATTTGACACGAACAAGACGAAAATCAATGCCTTATCCAGACATCATTGTGATGAGCTATAGCAAGCTCTCAGGATGGGCCGAGACGCTCGCCAATGTATCCAAGAGCGTGATCTTCGATGAGTGTCAAGAACTGCGTCGCAGTGCTAGCGCTCGCTACGATGCTGCGAAGCACCTGGCTGATCACGTGGAATTCAGACTCGGCATGAGTGCGACGCCGATCTATAACTATGGCGGTGAGATCTTCAACGTGATGGAATGCATTGCGCCGGGCGCTTTGGGAAGTCCGCAGGAATTTTTCACTGAATGGTGCACCGATGGCAGCGGCGATAAATCTACGATCAAAGATCCGGCTGCATTCGGTGTCTACATGCGCGAATCTGGCTTGATGCTCCGTCGTACACGAAAGGAAGTGGGACGCGAACTGCCTCCATGTTATGCCGATGTTCAGCATGTAGAAGCTGATCTCCTCGCACTCGAACAGGTAAGCAAGACATGTGCGGAACTGGCAGAGATGCTCCTCAAGGCATCTGGCGCTGGCATCGATAAGATGCGTGCGGCCGAAGAGTTCGATTGGAGGTTACGCCAGGCAACCGGAGTAGCCAAGGCGCCGTACGTCGCGGAGTTCGTACGCCTCTTGGTCGAGGCTGGCGAAAAGGTTGTGCTCTACGGCTGGCATCATGCCGTCTACGCGATTTGGAAAGACAAGCTGAATGATATTCCGATCGCGATGTATACCGGCCAGGAATCGATTCCACAGAAAGAAGAAGCCAAGCGAAGATTCATTTCCGGTGAGGCGCGGGTGTTGATGATGTCGCTTCGGGCCGGAGCCGGTCTCGATGGCCTGCAAGGTTCTTGTAACTTGGTAGTCTTTGGAGAATTAGATTGGAGCCCCGGAGTCCACGAGCAAAACATCGGCCGTGTGTGGAGAGACGGCCAGGAGAACTCCGTCAACGTCTATTTCATGGTGTGCGATGATGGTTCCGATCCGTTCATGGTTGAAGTGAACGGAGTCAAGGAACAACAGATCAAAGGCATTCGAGATCCCAATGAAGAATTGGTGGAGAAGCTGCAACTCGATCCGGATCGCATCAAGAATCTCGCGAGACAATACTTGGCGAAGCACGGCGCCAAAAAGCCGGAGCCGCTCTTCGAAGAGGTAAGTGAAGTATGAGCACGTTATGGGGACCGAAACAGCCGAAGCAAGTTAAGCCAGCCATAAAAGTGTTTGCTGATTCAAGAGAGATATGCGATCTGACCACGAAAGGTGGCCGTGACGAATATCGCAACCGAACGCGGAGTATATATGACAGACAGGGCAGAAGATGCGCTTTGCAGATTCACCAATTCTGTAAAGAGAGGCATGGAGCCTGGCCATTTGAGCAAATCCAGTTCGATCATGAAACGGGTAGAACGAAAAGCAGACAGGACGATCGTATCGTGATCGAAAAAGACGGGAAGCTAGTTCCGCAGAATGCAGCGGTCTGCCCATGGTGCAACACTATGAAGGGCTCACGGCAGATCGATTATTGCATTGTGCCTTGAGGTGAAAAATGCCAATCGATAATCAGGAGAGTGTATATACCTGGCCGAAGCTGCGACAATATCGCGGTTCACGGGGCGGCGGAAAGACTGCGGACGCAGCGCAAGTAAAACGCCTGCTGGATCTCTTGGAAAAGAACAAGCGTGATTTCATTATGGCCTCGCGGGAATCGCCGATTATCGATAGGATAATCGGATTCGCTCTTATGGAAGGATTGCGCGAAGAAGACGCTTGGCTTCTAGCTGCAATGGCTTTGCTCGAACAAAACAAAACGTTGATGTCTGAGACTACGATAGTGATCAACAACAAGCCGAAGTTCCTTGGAGGTGGAGAATGACGATCGAGATAGTGAGCGTTAAAGAAGCGCTTGAATTGAAGTCGGGTGGAATCTATGCGCTTCAACTGGAAGAGCATGTCCCGATGGAGCAACTAGAGCTAATCAGCAAAGCAGTCAGAACTATGGGGGACACACTCGGAATCAAGTTCGTTTTCTTGACGAAGGGGTTGAGATTGATCCAGCCTCCAGATGTAATGAAGCCGGAAGAAAAAGATGAGAAATCTCCACAAGGGGGCTTGTAATACATTTTGATTTAGAGTAGCTTGGTTCCTGTACCGATGGTGAAATTCAGAGATACTTCTCTTGAACAGAAGGTTTCCGGGTGACCGGAAGCTTACTCTCTGGGTGCTTGTTCCTCGGTGCAATTTTTTAGGTTCTCCGGTAGTGAAGTGATTGGATACTTCGAATGAGCGCAGGTTCGAATCCTGCCGTCTAGCAATAGGCGTGGCTGAGTGGTCGAAGGCAACCCGTAAGGGTCTCACAGAATGCCGAAAAGCAATCCAGTTGCGGTTGTTCTCCGGGGATTCAGTTCGGTAGTGGTGAAAGAGGCGCGTTACTTCTTGCCCAGAAGGCCGAAAGGCCAAACGCATCTCGCGGGTTCCCTGCCGGAGCATTCTAGGCGTAGTGAAGGAAACAGATACTTCGTCAAACGTGGGGGTCGCCGGTTCGAGTCCGGTCGAAGCTTTCGGGTTTCGTAGCTCAGTCGGTTAGAGCACCATGCAAAAGCCTGTTCCGCTTGTTCTCGCCTGGATTCAATCGAACCCGCTCAGTCGTTAGAGCGGGTTTTGCTTTGCACTCTCAACCCACGAATGGAGGAGTCGTGAGAACCAACGTCGCAGTACATCCAGATCCAATCTTTACGCATGAGGGCGCCAAGGCTATTCGCATTGATCCCGTTAAGCAGCTTCGCCGTTCGGTGATGTCTTGTATGCTCTGGGAGTCCGAATACTACGAAGATGGCGTATCGATCGGCACGCGCATCCAAGCTGAAATTGCGGAAGTCCTGAAGCTGAAGAATGGCGCCGTAACAATTGCCAGTCTTGCGTTTGAGGCTCGCACAAGGTTCAAGCTGCGTCACGTTCCGCTTTGGCTGATCATCGGCTTGATCAGAGCGCAGACTCCTGAAGCGAAGGTTGCGGTTTACGGTGCGATCTGTACGGTGATCCAGCGGCCAGATGAGATTGCAGAACTGCTCGCGATGTACTGGAAAGATAAGCGCCAGCCGCTTACCAGAGCGATGAAGCTTGGTCTGGCTCGCGTGTTCTGCAAGTTCGATGAATACTCACTGAGCAAGTATGCCAACCGCGATGCGGGGATCTCGATCCGCGATGTCATGTTTCTCGTGCATCCGAAGCCGAAGGATGAAGCGCAATCGGCGTTGTGGAAGAAACTGGCGGATAAGGAACTCACGGCGCCTGGCACGTGGGAAGCGCGTCTCTCGGCCGGGGAAAACAAGAAGACGGTATTCGAGAGCCTAATTGCCGAAAAGCAACTAGGTGCGCTGGCTCTGCTTCGCAATCTCCGCGGCATGATTGAAGCCGGGGTACCGCTCGACACCATCCGGGCTGCGCTGGAGACGATGAAGACGGAACGCGTGTTGCCCTTCCGTTTTATCTCGGCTGCTCGCTATGCACCAACCTTGGAGCCGGAACTCGAAGAGGCAATGACGCGGTGTGTTGCGGACATGCCGAAACTGTCTGGCAGAACGGTACTCGTTGTGGACAACTCCGGATCAATGTATATGGCGAAGATCTCGGAGAAGTCTGAACTCAACCGAGCCGATGCGGCCTGCGCTTTGGCTATGCTCTTGCGAGAGATCTGCGCCAATGTCCAAGTCGTTGTATTCTCGACGGCGCCGGTTGCCGTTCCTCCACGTCGCGGGTTCGCGTTGCGCGATATCATGCAGAGCGCAACCGAGCACGGAAGCACCAATACGCAAATAGCGCTTCAACACGCGGCCTTGATCGGATATGATCGTTGCATCGTAATCACCGATGAGCAATCTCATCAGACTATCGGGCCTCCTCTGCCGGGAACGAAGGGCTACTTTATCAATGTGGCCTCCAATAAAAACGGCATTGGCTACGGAGCCTGGACACACGTCGATGGTTTCTCCGAGTCAATCGCTGACTACATCCTTCAAGCTGAATCCGAAAACGAATCCTAAAAAAATAGAAGGCATCCGCAAGGCAGCGGATGCCTTCGTTGTTGAGGGCCACGAATGCCTGAGCCGATCCTGATGACTAAATCAGAAGCCGAAGTTGTGTCGATGCTATTTGGCGGAAAGACGCAAAAGCAAATCGCCGAAGATCTTGGCAAATCGCTAATGGTAGTCAACAAGCACATCTGCAACGTGTACAAGAAAGCTGGCGTGAGTTCTCCGATCGAACTGGTAGCCAGAGCCATGAAGACAGGCGGATATCTGTTTTAACTGAGGAAAAATGAGATCACCTTGGACGTTTCGAATACCAGACAAGATGCTGTCAGCGGTGGAAGCATCCATGAAGGCCAATGGTCTGAGCCGAAGTCAACTGATCATTCAGGCATTGAAGGCATACACCAAGCCGGAGAAAAAAGTGAAGCCAGAGAAAAAGCCAAAATTTATTCAGACCGATGCGATCGGTCGTGACGGTTGCAAGGTCACAGTCAATGCGCCAGGCGGAAGAAATCATGCGCTCGGCTGTAAGTGCATGGTCTGCCAGATTGCGAGTGGAAAACTGAAATGAAATGGATGCTAGTGGTATGTCTTTCGGCGACTATGGCGATGGCACAGCAGCGCGTAGAGTTTCATGCGGCCGATCTGCAGTCCCATTGGATTCCATGGTCACAAAACGGCGTGCGGATGGGAGTCTATCAAAAGATCATGGCTGCACCCGGCCGCGAGGGCAAGATACCGGAAGTCCTGTTTCCTTCATTGTACTTCGACGATTGGGCTGGAAAATGGGAGATCTTTCTAACAAGGGTGCATGACGATCGTGGTCTGTCCTGGCAGAATCGCGAGCTATTGTATGAAGGAGAGCACATCGATATCGACGCATCTGGAAAAATCAGCGTGGAGTGGAAAGGGAAATAGCAATGGAATTGAACGTCAAAGATCCGGCCGGAGCGGTCAACATGTGGATGCGCGTGGCGACGCTGCTCATGCGCAAAATGAACGTGGAGCACCTAGAGATCACACGCGAGGAGATCGATAAGTTGTCTCGCGAAAATCTTGCTATCACCGTAAGCTTCCACATGCAGCACGGAATCAGGTTGAACTTGGTCGATATCGAGGAACTCAAGCGAGTTCAAAATGCGAAGCACATTTAAATCGGAGGCGTGATGTACGCGAACCTGGGAACTGTGCCGCCATGGCTGATTCTAGGCTTCGGCCTGATTGCCGGATGGGTTAAGAATTTTTGGTCGTTTCTATACGAGCATACAATCGGGTGGCTCTTAACCAAGGTCCGAATTGAAATTGCGATCGAAGAAAACGGACACGCAGAAGCTTACGGCTGGATCAATCTTTGGGTAGAGAAGAAGCTTCGCCAGCGCAAGATCACGTCAATGCGTTTGGAACGTGAGCAGATCCGTCCGGAAGATGAGGAGTTCATCGAACGATCGAGTACGGGCTATTCCATAGTTCCCAATTACGGAACGTATTACTTTGTCTGGAAGAATCGTCTTCTAGTTTTCAATTCAGTGAAAGAAAAAGAATCAACTGAGGGCCTATCCGGCGCGAATAGGCGTCCAACTCCATTCTTCCGTACCGTCTCGATGACACTCTGGGGAACGCGAGACCGTACGCTACTTTTGGATATCCTGTCCGAAGCTAAAGCCGAATTCGAGACGATCAACCCGCGGCACATGCGGTATTACACGCATGGGATCGGAGGATGGTGGGAAGCCAGCATCTTGGTGAATCGTCCGATCGATACGGTGTATCTGCCGGATCGAATGTTGGAAGACATCAAGCAGGATTTTCGCACCTTCTACCGATCGGAGAAGAAATATCGCAGCTTGGGTATTCCGTGGCGCCGGGGTTGGCTCTTCGAAGGCCCACCTGGCGGCGGAAAATCTACGATGGTGCAGGCGCTATCAAGCGAGTTCAAAATCCCGATCTACTATTTGAATCTGACTCCGGACCTGACCGCGAATGATCTCATTCGTCTGGTACGATCGGTACGGCCGCCGAGCATCCTCTTGATCGAGGATGCAGACTGCATCGGGGTAGCGCAACAACGGGACGTGAGACGTACCGATCGCGATTCGCACGTTTCAGATGAACCGGAGAAAAAGGGAAAATCGATCAGCGAACTTCAAACCAGTGATCTACTCAATGTGATCGATGGCCTGGTAGCGTCCGAGCAGAGAATTTTGATCATGACTACGAACCATCCGCAAGAGCTAGATAAGGCACTTCTGCGCGAGGGCAGAATCGATCGCAGGTTCCACTTTGACTACGCAGAAGACACGGAACTGAGAAGGTTTTATGACCGGGCTCGCGAGTTCTATCCGCTCGATTCTTGGAAAGAATTTAGGGAAGCATTGCCTGAGAGGTGTACGCTGGCAGATGCACAGGGTTTGGTGTTTCGATCGGAGCATTCAATCGTTGTTAGCCATCCAGATGAGGTGAACCATGCAAATTGCGCAGGTAAGAGATAGTCACATTCACTTGCTCGCACCTGGCTTCAACCTGCCGTCGAAAGTACCGATCGGTGGAGTTGATCCGCTTGAATACGGCGTGCTCAATTCTCCCCCTGGCTCGCCAAACAGCAAACTTTTTCACATCTCCGGATCGGTAGATCCAACGGGCTATGCGGCGGCCGAGTGGTTTTGGAATCGTCCGGTCCAGCCGTCTATAGGAAAGTTTCGAAGCGGAATTATCTTTCGGATGAATGCGATCTATCCCAAGTTCTGGCAGGCATTCGAACTGGATGTGAAGCTGACTTTGGCGGATGGTCTCACGCGCAATTTCTCGCAGGAGATGCTTCCCTACAATTCCATGGTTCAAGTGAGCGGCCAGGATAGCGGATGGAACAACGCCGCAAACCTGCCGACAATCACTCCGGATGTTCCGCACACTTACATTCAGGAATACGAGTACGATCCGACTGGAAACACCTATTCGAGTGCGGTTCCATCGCTCGACAGTAAGCCTTTGATCATCGTCCCAACTTACCCGGCATTGACGGCATATAAAGAGGGACCGGCCGGGGCGCCGGGGTGGCCAGTGGGCGCCGTCGTTCAATTTCAGATTACCCAGACTTTGCTTGCCGGAGGAATCGAGATCACGGTTGACGATCTATGGCTAGAATGGGATCAGCAATAAGCTTCAAATGTTCGATTGTTCCACGTGGAACATTGTTCCTTAATTTGTCTTGGGGAGCGCGAATTTGAGCAAAAGAAAGCCGCGGGGCTGGCCTCAACACAAGATCGACATATTTCATGGACGGGTCAAGGCTCCACCGAGCGAGCCATCAACGTTTGAAAAACTGATTACGGGGGCTGGAATATCGGAAGAGAATGCGATCGAGAGTCCTGTTGTTGTAGCGTGGATTCGCAGATATTACGTTCGGTATTTTGTTCCGGAA
>Ga0210389_10002580_pt1 | contig 14243 bp, 12 predicted proteins | sample IncBWH28OmetaG_FD_160127 | JGI IMG/M metagenome (GOLD analysis project Ga0210389, IMG submission 160127) | Forest soil microbial communities from Barre Woods Harvard Forest LTER site, Petersham, Massachusetts, United States - Inc-BW-H-28-O ...
CACCGTAGTTGGATGGTCCAGAGCGCTCGGGGTCGTTGTATGAGGAGATTGCCCCGCACAGCACGATCCGCCCGCGCATCGCAAGGTTGGCGAGGCAGGCGTTGAGGATCTCGCCGCCGACGTTGTCGAAGTAGAGGTCGATGCCTTGCGGGCACAGCTCGCGTAGTCGCGCGGGCACGTTGTCGTGCTTGTAGTCGATCGCGGCGTCAAAGCCGAGCTCGTCGACGATCCACGCGCACTTCTCGGGACCACCGGCGATGCCGATCACTTTGGCGGCACCCTTGAGCTTCGCGATTTGCCCAGCCGCCGAGCCGGTAGCGCCGGCGGCGCCGGAGACGACGACGACATCGCCCTCCTTCAGCGCACCGACGTCGAGCAGCCCAAAGTAGGCGGTGGTGCCGTTGAGGCCGAGCACTCCCAGCGCGGCGGTCGCGCTGACGCCGGGCGGCAGCTTCTGCATGGTGCGCTGCCCGCCGTCGGCGATCACGTACTCCTGCCAGCCGGTCAGACCGAAGAGCATATCGCCGGGCGCGTACTGCTCACTGTTGCTGCTCAGCACCTCGGCGACGCCGCCGGCGCGCACGACCTCGCCGATCCCGATCGGCGGCAGGTAGCCGGGCGCGTCGTCCATCCACGTACGAATCGTGGGGTCGATCGAGAGGTAGCGCACCTTGGCGAGCGCTTCGCCGGCTCCGATCTCTGGCAGGTCGACCTCCTCGAGGCGCACTGTGCGCTCGTCGACCATGCCGGTCGGACGCTCGGCTAGCACTAGGCGGCGGTTACGGTCAGCCATCGTCGTTCTCCTCGGGCAGCGAAGCGTTGGACAGTGCGGCGATTCTACGCCGTGAGGCCGAAAGCCCACGCGCACGTAGCCTGCGCACCGGCGAGGCTTCGTCCGAGAAGTCAGAAGCAGTCTGAAGTCAGAAACAGTCTTCAGCGGCGGTCGGCGGGCGTGGGATGATCGCCCCGAAGCTACCGTGGTAACCGCGACGCTCGTGTGCTGCGACTTCCTCGATCGGTGCGGTTGCGCTCTCGCGAAGAACAGGAGCTCGATATGCCCTCTGGCAGAAGTTCTGCGCGCGCCGCGCGCGCTTTCCCCGGCCGGGCCGCTCGGTGTGTGCCGCGCGTGTGTCTGGTGGTGCTCGGTGCGCTGGCGCTGCTGCCGGCGTCCTCGGCGCTGGCGAAACCGAAAGGCCCCTTTGAAGTCTTCTCACAATGTCCGACGGCGACAGCGACGACCTGCTTCTACCTGTCGAGCACCGGCGGCGAACTCATCCTGCACAAAGTCACGATCCCCTACACGAAAACTGTGACGATCCAAGGCGGGATCAAACGCAACGCCGAAACCGGCGCCGAAACCTTCATTGGAGCGCTCAACGGCGAAACGCTCTCGAAAACTCCCCAGATCCTTCCAGGGGGCCTGTTGGGCATACTCGGGTGTCGCGAAATCGGCAACCCGCTCGAGAAAGCGGCGTGTGAAGCGGAGATCGAAAGCGGGCAGACCGGGGTGACCGTGATCGCGGAACTGGCCAAGCCGGCGAGCGAAATCGGGATCAGCAAGGTGAACTTCTTCAAAGAAGAAGGCGTCGCGCTGCAGCTGCCGGTGAAGCTCAAGCTCGAAAACCCGTTCCTCGGCTCCTCCTGCTACATCGGCTCGAGCTCGAGCCCGGTGGTGTGGCCGCTGACGACGGGCACGACCAAACCGATGCTGCCCAACAAACCGATCAAAGGCACCAAGGGCACGGTCGAAATCCTCGAAGGCGGCAAGCTTGAAAAGGCCGTCGGGGCGTCGCTGGTCGAAAACAATTTCAGCGCTCCCGGAGCGACTGGCTGCGGCGGGATCTACTCGCCCCTGATCGACCCGATCATCAACGCGAAGATCGGCCTACCTGCAGCGGCTGGGACGAACACGATGATTCTGAATGGAACCGTCGAGTTCGCGAGCGCCAAAGGGGTAATCGAAAGCGAATAGAGCTTCCCGTGAGGGGTGGTGAGGCACGGCCATCACGCCGTGCCTCCGCCCCTCGCGAGTGAGCTCGGCCGGCTGACGGCCGCCTGAGTCACACCCCGAGCGAGCGCCCGACGATCTCCTTCATGATCTCGTTGCTCCCACCATAAATGCGCGTGACGCGCGCATCGGCATAGGCGCGCGCGATCGGGTACTCGAGCATGTAACCGTAGCCGCCGTGCAACTGCACGCAGCGGTCCACGACGCGCCCCTGCAGCTCGGTACACCACCACTTCGCCATCGCGGCGTCCTCGGCGGAGAGCTCGCCGCGCCCCAGCGCGATTACGGCCTGGTCGGTATAGGCGGTCGCGAGCTCGATTTCGGTCTTCATCTCGGCGAGCGCAAAACGCGCGGACTGAAAGGCGCCGAGCGGCTGGCCAAAGGCGGTGCGCTCCTTGACGTAGGCGAGCGTCCAGTCCAGCGCCGCCTGTGCCGCGGCGACGCCGGCGATCGCGATCGAGAGGCGCTCCTGGGCGAGATTGGCGACGAGATAGTGAAAGCCCCTCCCCTCCTCGCCGAGTCGGTTAGCGAGCGGCACGCGGACGTCGGCGAAGAACAGCTCGGCGGTGTCCTGTGCGTGCATCCCGACCTTCGCGAGGTTGCGCCCGCGCTCAAAGCCCTCCATGCCGCGCTCGACGATCAGCAGCGAGATGCCGCGGTGGCGCTCGGCGGGATCGGTCTTCAGCGCGACGATCACGAGGTCGGCGTTGATCCCATTGGTGATGAACGTCTTCGCGCCGTTGACGACGTAGTGGTCGCCTTCGAGCCGCGCACTCGTCGTCATCGAGGCGAGGTCGGAGCCGATTCCGGGCTCGGTCATCGCGAGTGCGGTAATCAATGAACCGTCGGCGATCCCCGGCAGCCAGCGCGCGCGCTGGCGCTCGTCGCAGTAGGCCAGGAAGTAGGGCAAGCAGATGTCGTTGTGCAACGTGATCCCTAGGCCGCTGCCGGCGACGCCGGCGTAGGCGACCTCCTCGACGACGATCTGGTTGAAGCGAAAGTCATCGACGCCCGCGCCGCCGTGCTCCGCGGGGACACTCATCGCGAGCAGACCCTGCCGTGCAGCCTGCACGAACAGCTCGCGTGGGACGATCCCCTCGTGCTCCCAGCGCTCGTGGTTGGGGACGACCTCGCTCGCGAGAAAGCCGCGGACGGTCTCGCGGTAGTCGCGGTGCTCGTCGTTGAAGATCGTGCGCTTCACGAGCACCCCGTCGCGCGCGCCCACGTATGCGCACACGCGCACGCGGCGGCGTCGAAAATCAACGACACGACACGCGCACCTTCAACCGCGAGCGCTCCCGGCGTCGCGGCCTCACGCGGCCGGTGGCCGGTACACCGTCACGACCGCTGCCCCGCCGAGTCCGATGTTGTGCTGCAGCGCGGCTTTCGCGCCCTCGACCTGGCGTCTCTCGGACTTGCCGCGCAGCTGCCAGGTGAGCTCTGAGCACTGCGCGAGGCCGGTCGCGCCGAGCGGGTGGCCCTTGGAGATCAGCCCACCAGAAGGGTTGACGACCCATTGACCGCCATAGGTCGTGTCTTGGGACTCAACGAGCTTGTGCCCCTCACCCTCACCGCAGAGCCCGAGCGCCTCATAGGTGATGAGCTCGTTCGCGCTGAAGCAGTCGTGCAACTCGATGACCTGGATGTCTTCAGGGCCGACGCCGGCTTCCTCGTAGGCCTCCTGCGCTGCTTTGCGCGTCATGTCCGAGCCGACGATCTTGATGCAATCGGCGGTCTCGTCGAAAGTTGAGGAGAGGTCGGTGACCATCGACTGCCCGGCGATCTCAATCGCCTGATCCCACAGGCCATGCTCTTCGACGAAGCGCTCGCTGGCGACGAGCGCCGCGGCCGCGCCATCGCTCGTCGGCGAGCACTGCAGCTTGGTCAGCGGCTCGTGGATCATACGCGCGCCTTTGATGTCCTCAAGCGAGTACTCGTCCTGGAACTGCGCGTAGGGGTTGTTGACGGAGTGCTTGTGGTTCTTCCAGCCGATCCACGCGTAGTGGTCGGGTGTGGAGCCGTATTTCTGGATGTGGTCGCGCCCGGCGTTGCCGAACATCTGCGGCGCGAACGGCGACTGCTCGAGCTCGCGTAGCTGGATCATGCGTTCCATGTGCTTGTCGAGGGCGGGCGTGCGGTCGGTGTACTTCATCCCCAGCGAGCCCTTCTCCATCTTCTCGAAGCCGATCGCCAGCGCACAGTCGATCAGCCCACCCTTGACCGCCTGGCGCGCGAGCCACAGGGCGCTGGAGCCGGTCGAGCAGTTGTTGTTGACGTTGACGACCGGAATCCCGGTGAGACCAAGGCCATAGACGGCGCGCTGGCCGTAGGTCGAGTCCCCGTAGCAGTAACCCGCAAAGGCTTGCTCGACGAGGTCGTAGGCGATACCGGCGTCGGCGAGCGCCTTAGTGCCGGCCTCGCGCGCCCAGTCGGGGTAATCGCCCTCCTTGCTGCCGGGCTTGTCGAACTTCGTCATGCCGACCCCGATCACATACGTCTTCTGGCTCATCGCTGGCTGCTCCCGTCGTCGTTGAACGCCCTGCGGCGCGAGCGCGCCGCGCGGGATTCTAGAGGAGGTCGCGCATCCTGGCTAGCCGGCCAGCTTTGAGATCGCCACGTCGCCCCTCGCCTTCGCCCCTGGCTGGCACTCATGCCCTTTGCTCTCGTCCTCGACCCCAAGGTGGCGCGCCTACCTTGGGGTCCTTTTGCGATCGGCTCGCGCTTCGGCTGAGAGCTCCTACTAACTCAACCGAGCTGGTAGGAGAGTGCGACCTGCGTGGAGAGCGTGCACGTCGCAGCCGCGGCGGCTTTGGCCGAGCGTTTCTTCTTCTTGTGCGGTTTGACCGCCGGCTTACGTGAGCCGGGCGTGCGCGGACGTGCAAGTGCTTGCACGCTTGAGCCCGCGACGATCTCACCGCCGCTGGCATAGCCGAAATCGGGCTGTTCGCCGACATATTCCTCTTCGCCGGGACACTCGATGTCGCCGCCACCCTCCGCGATGCTCTGCACCGCGCCGAGTGTCGCACCGGTCTTTTCGGCGAGGTACTGCGCCTTGGATTGCCCGTCGGTGATGGCGCTGGCCATCGCCTGTCGGTAGACCGCTGTCGCTGTGGCGGCGTTCGCTTCGGGGGCTACCGGTGCGCTCGCGACTCCTTGCACGCTGACCGTTCGCAGCGGCACACTGGTTGCGGGTGTCGTGGTAGTTGTCGTCGTTTCGGCGCCGGCCACGCCAAGCACGCCGACTGCGGTGAGAGCAGCGACCGTTACCGCCGTCGCTGTTAGCAGGATCCTCATCGGGCCTCCTCGGGTTGTGCGATCCAGAGCACAAGGCTACCCACGCAGCAAGCCGGCCAAAACTCCGGCACCCATAATGCTGTGAGGACCCGGCGCGCAGTCAGGGCGCCGCGGGAACGACCGCCAGAGGTCCAGCAGTGGCCGGCAGATCGCCGGTCTGGAAGACCGGCCCCTCCAGACGGTGCACATCGGCGCATAGCTCAAGGAAGGCATCTGCGGTCTCCAGAAAGCTGATGCGCGGTGTGCGGTAGTGCATCGGCACCACCCAGCGCGGGCGCAACCGCTCGACGATCGCCGCGGCGCCCTGCGCGCCAAGCGTCGGACCGCCACCGACGGGCAGGATCAGAAGATCGACTGTGCCGATCGCCTCAGCTTGCTCCTCGCGCAGCGCGCTTTGACCGAAATCGCCGAAGTGACAGACCCTGACGCCGGCGAGCTCGAAGACGAAGATCGTGTTCGGTCCGCGCGCCGTTCCGGCCTGCTCGTCGTGCTCGGAGGCCACCGCGAGGATCTCGCCGAGTGGAGACTCCAGACGTCCGGCGGTTGAGCGCAGCACGACTGGGTCGCCGTCGATCACCTCAACCGCGTTGTGATCGGCGTGCTCGTGCGTCACGAGCAGCAGATCGGCCTGCACACCGGCGATCGCGGGATAGTCGAATTGCATCCCACGGCCGGCCATTGCGGAGAGGTCTCCGAACGGGTCGATGAACACCGTTTGCGCCCCGGCGGCGCTTAGCTTGAAAGCCGACTGTCCGTACCACTCAACGCTGATGCTGGCCAACTGTTACTCCCCTCGGGTCGTGTTGCGATTCACCTGTGCCATTTGGTGAGAGCTCTGCGCCCTTTGCCGGAATTCCCCGCTCCCCCGCCGGCGGTTGGCCGGCGTCGCCGTAATGAAATTTGCCGCCGCGCATCAGCGAGGCCACCGCGGCGATGAGGCACGCAAGGATCGCGAACAGGAACGCCTCGTGCAGACCGGTGCTGAACGGACCGGAGATCAGGTGCGGGAAGAACGAGCGTCCGGTGATCGTCGCGCGGTTGGTCGCGGAGAGGCCGGCGAGCACGTGCGCTCCGGCGAGGTGTTCGATCGGGTTGTAGCCGAGGAACGCCGCGAACAGGATCGAGACCGGGGGCAACTGCGCGATCTGGCGCGCGGCGGAGGCGCTCATGCCGTGTGCGCGCAGGCCGCTGCTGAGCGTCTGCGGGAGGTGCGCGGAGAGTCCGACGATCATCAGCGTGAAGAAAATGCCCACCGAGAGCACCTGCGCGGAGTTCTGGAAGGTCTGGTTCATACCCCCACCCGCGCCACGATGCTGCGCCGGCAGGCTATTCATCACCGCCGCCCGGTTGGGCGAGGCGAACATCCCCATCGAGATGCCCACCAGCGCCAGCACCGCCGCGAACAGCCAGAAGGAGAAGTCGATCGGCAACAGCGTTAGCAGGTAGAAGCTGAGCGCCGAGCCGAGCATCCCGCCGGTCGCGAACCAGCGCGCCCCGAAACGGTCGGACAGGTAGCCCGAGGTCGGGCCGGCAGCCAGCATCCCGAGCGTCAGCGGCAGCATGTAGATGCCCGCCCGCAGCGGCGTGTCGGTGAAGTTCACCCCATGCTGAGGTAGCCAGATGCCCTGCAGCCAGATGATCAGCATGAACATCAGCCCGCCGCGCGCGATCGCCGACAGGAACGTCGACAGCGTCCCGAACGTGAACGCCCGGATGCGAAACAGCGGCAGGCGGAACATCGGCTCGGCCACCCGCTGCTCGATCGCCGCAAACGCCACCAGGCTCGCCAGGCCCGCTCCCATCAGCGCCAGCACGCGCGGGCTGCCCCAGCCGGTCGCCGAGCTGCCATACGGGCGAATGCCGTAGGTCACCGCCACCATGATCAGGATCAGCCCCAGCGCGAACGTCACGTTGCCGCCCCAGTCCACGCGCGCCGGTTTCGGCGTGCTGCGCTCCTCGAGCTTCAGATACGCCCACACCGTCCCGAACAGCCCCACCGGCACCGAGATCAGGAACACCAGCCGCCAGTCGATCGGCGCCAAGAGGCCGCCCAGCACCAGCCCCACGAACATGCCGCTGACGCCCACGATGTTGTTGATCCCCAGCGCCATCCCGCGCTGGTTGGCCGGGAACGCGTCGGTGATGATCGCCGCCGCGTTCGCCAGCAGGAACGCCGCGCCGATGCCCTGCACGATGCGAAACCCGATCAGGTAGGTCGCGCCCGCGCGCCCGTTCAGCCAATCCACCGTCAGCACCAGCGACGCCAGCGTGTAGATGACGAAGCCGAGGTTGTACATCTTCACTCGCCCGTACATGTCGCCCAGCCGCCCCAGGCTCACGATCAGCACGCTCGTCACCACCAGGAAGCCCAGGATCATCCACAGCAGGTAGAAGCTGTTCGCCGCCACCAGCGGGTCCAGGTGGATGCCGCGGAAGATGTCCGGCATCGCGATCAGCGTGATCGACCCGTCGAGCGTCGCCAGCAGCACTCCCAGCGTCACGTTCGACAGCGCGATCCACTTGTAGCGGTCCGGCGCTCCCGGCTCAGACGCGCGCGCGCCCGTCTGTCGCTTCGCCCGGTTGCCCACGTTCATCTCCACTAAAAATAATTATACAGGAAAACTGCACAGTTTGCCTGTGCGCATCCGCTGTATAGTTCGTGGCGTGGGTAACGAGGTCGACCCCACGCTGCTCGCCAGCGAGCTGCGCTTGGTGCTCGGGCATCTGATGCGTCGCCTGCGCGCCGAGCACCGCTTCTCTCTCTCCCAGGGCGCCGTGCTCGGGCGCTTGGACCGCGAAGGCAGCCGCTCGATCGGCGATCTCGCGCTGTCCGAGCGCGTACGCCCGCAGTCCATGGCCCAGACCGTCGCCGACCTCGAGGCCGACGGGCTGATCGCCCGGCGCCCCGACCCCGCCGACGGACGGCGCACGCTGCTCGAGCTGACCGAGCAGGGGCTGCGCACGCTCGAAGCCGACCGCTCGCAGCGCGAGGGCTGGCTCGCCGGGGCCATCTCCCAGGACCTCTCGCGGGCCGAGCGCCAGCTGCTCGTGCGCGCCACCGAGCTGCTGCGGCGGCTGTCGGAGAGCTCCGCCGACGCGCCGTCAGCCGATGCCCTTCAGGGGGCTCGTGTCCCTCGGGGCGCGAACGACCCCCGCCCGGCCGCGCATACGCGAGACCGGGCGGGCGCCAGCGTGCCGCCTGTCGATCAGTAGCCGTAGCCGCCCGAGCCACTCGAGCTGGTCGAGGTGCTCGTGCTGGTGGTCGTGGTGCTGGTCGATTCAGAGGACGCCGGCGCATTCGTGCTCGGCAGTGCCGTGGAGCTCGGCTTGCCCGAGTCGCCCAGCACGTGCCACACGCCGCCAAAGCCCTTGAAGTTCTGACCGTTCACTTCGCCACTGGCCTTGTCCTCGGCGAAGCGGTACAGCGGCAGCCCATTCAACGTCACCTGCAGCGTGCCGCCCGAGCGCTTGAACCAGCCGACCTTGCCGTGCACGCCCGAGCCGAGCTTGATCTTCTCCTTGGTCGAGCTGACCGTCAGCGGCGGCCAGAATTTCAGGCATTCCGCGCTCTTGCACAGCAGGTGATGGGTGGTCTCCGGAGACAGCACGTACAGCGTGCGGCCCTGCGAGTTGACCAGTACGTGCTCGCCCAGCGTCGAGTTCGACGCCGAGTCGATCGCCACGGTGCTCGACGCGAACGCCATCGCCGCGACCACCGCCGCGACCAGCGCGACCGTCGCCGTGGCCGCGCTCGTCTTCACGAGCCGCGAGCGTCGCCTCGTGCGTCCGTCCTGTTGAGTGTCATCGAGGGTCATCGATCTGTCCTTTCACTGGTTGTCGCTGGAGCGCTTATGGCTGGCGTCGTGGCTGGTCAGTGCAGGAGTCGCAGCGCGTTTTCACCGTCGTCCACGTAGTAGATGCCGCTGCCGCCGGGCGCCACCACGAGCCCGAACAGCGCGCCCGCGCCGGTCTTCGTGTCAGCCGTCGCGGTGGCCAATTGCGTGCCGGCAGGCGTCGTCTCGACGATGTTGCCGTCGCCGCCGTTGGCCGTCAGGATGTCGCCGTTGGGCGCAATCGTGAGGCCGAGCGGTTCCTTCAGGTGGCCGCCTTCGGCGACCGTTGTGCCGCCACCTGCCATCGCGCTCGAGCGCGTCAGCGCTTCCGGGATCGATTTGATCTGGTTGTTCTCGGTCGAGGCGTAGTAGAGGGTGCCGTTGGCGGCCAGGCCGAGCCCGGTCGGGCCGAGCACGAGCGCTTCGGCGGAGTCGATCCACGGAATGCCCTTGGCGATCACCGTTTCGTGGCGCACCGTCGGCGTCTGGTGTTCGCCGGATTCCAGTTCGATGCGCAGCACGGTCGAGTTATCGATCGTGTGCTTGCCGACGACCGCACCGCCGTTGAGCGCGTTGCTGACGAACAGCGTCGTCTTGTCGCCTTCGCTCTTGGCGGTCGAGTCCCACGGCCCCTGGATGTTCGGGCTGGAAATCGTGTCGATCGCCTTGCCGGCGCTGTCGAGCACGATCAGGCAGCCGTACTTGGCGGTCGCCGACTTGCCGTTGGTCGTCGGCAGGCTGCCCACCACCACGTAGCCACCCGGCAGGATGTTCAGCGCCGTCGTCAGGCCCACGCCGCCCGGGCAGGGGCCGGGCAGTTCCTTAGCGTTGATCTGCGCAAACAGCGTCTGCTTCCCGGTGGGGCTCATCTGCACGATCGTCGTGCCCGTGCCCTGACCGTTCTGCTTGGCGCTTTCCTTGGCGTTGAAGTTGCTGATCAGCAGCTGACCCGCCTGGAGCTTGCCGACCGTGCTGGGCACGAGCACGATGCCGTAAGGGTTGACGTCGCCGTTGGCCGGCACCGTTGTACCGAGCGTCGTCGGGGTCTTGAGCGTCGAGATGAAAGCCGCCTTGGGGGTCGGCGTTGTCGCCGCCGCGGTACTCGCCGATGTAGCTGTCGAGCTGGTGCTCGAGCTGTTCGAGCTTCCGCAGCCCGCGAGGGCGATCGCCGCGACGGCGAATACGGCAAGGGAGGTCTTGGGCACTGGCTGTATCTCCTGTTCACTCGAGCGCACTGGGCGCTCTTCATTGGTCGTTGCATCGAGCGCACCGGATGGCGGCTCTTCTCCAGAGACTCCAGACGCCGCGTTTGCTTCCCGGCGAAATCGCCGCGTTGCCGACCAGTGCGCTACGGCTCGGTGTGCACGACCACGTCGGCGATCCCCTCGATGCACTGGTGCAACTCGTCCTCCAGCTCGCTCGCCAGCCGGTGCGCCTCGCTCAGCGACTCGTCCGGAGCGACGCTCAGCGTCAGGAACAGGACGTACCCGGCGTCCGTGCTGAGCAGCCGCAGGCTGTCGGGCGCCCGACCCGTGTTCTCCCTGACCACCCGCGCCACCGCGTCCGCCAGCTCCGCATTCTGTACCGACGGCTCGGAGCGGGCGCGCAGCGGGCGCTCCAGCGGCTCTAGGTGGGTCTGCACGTCGGCCACCCCCGGCCGGCCCCTGATCTCCCGCTCGACCCGCTCGGCCGTCTCGTGGGCAGAGCGCAGATCGAGCTCCGCCGGGAACTTCAGGTGTAGCGACACGCTCGTGCCCCCGTGCTGCTCGAAGATCGCAATGTCGTGTGCCTCCTTCACCAGCGGCTCCGCCAGCGCGATCGCCAGCACCCGGTCGCGCAGATCCAGCCCCCGGCGGCGGGGCTCCACGTGTACCACCACGTCGCTACCCGGGAGCGCGCGCTCGAGTGCCCCCTCGACCATGTCGGCCGCGTGATGGCCCTCCACCACCGCCTGCCCCGGCGGCACCCTCACGACCACGTCCGCGAAGAAGCGCCCCGCCGACTCGCGCAGCCGCAACCGGTCGAGGTCGATGTCCTCCCCGAGCCCCTCGATCGCCCGTTCGGCCGCCTGCTGCGCCTCTATCGGCGCGCGGTCCATCAGCACGTTCGCGTTCTCCCCAATCAGCCGGGCGGCGCTCGCGAAGATGATCGCTGCCACCCCCAGCGCCGCCAGCGAGTCCCCGTCGTGGGCGCCCATCCGCACCGCCAACAGGCCCGCCAGCACCACCAGCGAGCCCGCCAGGTCGGCTCCGAAGTGCACCACGTTCGAGCGCAGCGCGGGACTGTCGTAGCGGTGGGCGCCCGCCAGCGCGATCGCCATCCGCCCCGTTTCCAGCGCCAGCGCCAGCGCCACCACCCCCAGCTCGTACCAGTGAACGCTCGAGACCCCACCCGAGCCTGCCAGGCGTGTGATCGCGTCGACGCTCACCAGCACGCCTCCCCCGATCAGGATCGCCGCCTCCCCCAGCGCCCCCAGGTTCTCAGCCCGGCGATGGCCGTACGGATGCCCGGCGTCTGCCGGGCGCGCACCCAGACGCACCGCGAAGAACGTCAAGGCTGCCGCGATCACATCGCCGCTGGACTCGATCCCGCTGGAGATCAGCCCGAGGCTGCCCGTTGCCAGGCCTACGCCCAGCTTGAGGATCAACAGCACGCCGGCCGCGACGAGCGAAACCAGCGTGGTCGCGCGCCGTGTGAGCGCGCGAGACTCGCCCGTGTGCGACATGGTCACTGCAGACTATGGTCCCATTGCGACGTATGGTCTTCTCGCGACGCCCATTGCCCTGCCGTCCGCCATGGAGGATGCCCTTCGGGTTGCGCCTCCAGGGTTTGCGCTGCCACCCGCCGCGAGCCGTATCGTGAGGCGATGGCCCACGATCACGCCGCGCACTCCCACGGCGTCGACGCCGACGCCGACCGGCGCAAGCTGGCGCTCGCCCTTGGCCTAATCCTGGCGTTGATGGCCGGCGAGGTGGCCGCCGCGGTCGTCTCGCACTCGCTCGCGCTGCTCTCGGACGCCGGGCACATGCTCACCGACGCCGCTGCCATCGGGCTGTCCCTGGCGGCACTCGCGCTCGCCAGGCGCCCGCCGAGCGGCGCGCTCACGTTCGGGTTTGGGCGCGTCGAGATCGTCTCGGCCCTCGCCAACGGCGTGACGCTGCTGGTGCTCGCCATCCTGATCGCCTACGAGGCCGTGCGCCGCCTGTTCTCCCCGCCCTACGTGCATGGGGCGTTGGTGCTGGTGGTCGCGCTCGTCGGCATGCTCGTCAACCTGCTGGCCGTGTGGACGCTGTCTTCGGCCAACCGCCGCAGCCTCGGCGTCGAGGGCAGCTTCCAGCACATCCTCACCGATCTGTACGGCTTCATCGGCACCGCCGTCGCGGCCGCCGTGATCCTCGCCAGCGGCTTTCAGCGCGCCGACCCGATCGCCTCGCTGTTCATCGCCGCGCTGATGACGCGCTCGGGCATCGGGCTCGTCGGCGACTCCGCCCGTGTGTTCCTGGAGGCCGCGCCCAGGGGCCTCGACCCGCAGCAGATCGGGCGCGCGCTCGTCACCCAGCCTGGCGTCGTCGAGGTCCACGACCTGCACGTGTGGGAGGTCACCAGCGGCTTTCCGGCGCTCTCCGCGCACGTGCTGGTCGGCACCGAGTGCGACTGCCACGCCACGCGCCGCCAGATCGAGGCGATGCTCCACGAGCGCTTCGCGCTCGAGCACACCACCCTGCAAGTCGACCACACCGGCGGCGAGTTGCTCGCGATCGCCCCGCACGCCGGCTGATGCACGTGCTCGTCGGTGTGCTCGGCGGCGTGCTCGTCGCGCTGATGCTGATCGAGATCTTCCTCACGTTCCTGCTGCCCAGACGCGTCAAGCGCGACCCCGCGCTCGTGCGTTCGGTGTTCAACTACGCGTGGCTGCCGTGGCGGCGCGTGGCCCGCTCGATGCCAGCGCAGGCGGCCGACACGATGCTCGGCATCTACGGCCCGTTCGGGCTGCTGCTCAACCTGGTCCTATGGGTCAGCGCGATCATGCTCGGCTTCGCCTGCCTGCTGTGGGCCGGCGGTTCGCAGCTCGCGCCGATGCACGCGAGCGTCGATTTCGGCCAGGACCTGTACTTCAGCGCCGCCACGATGACCACCGACGGGCCGGCCGGGCTGAGCGCCCAGACGACGCTCGCGCGAATCGTCCAGGTGATCGACTCCGGCACCGGCCTGGCGGTGTTGGCGATCGTCATCGGCTACGTGCCTTCCCTCTACCAGGCTTTCTCCCACCGCGAGGCGACCGTCTCGCAGCTGGACGCGCGCGCCGGCTCGCCGCCGAGCGCCGGGCGTCTCGTGATCCGCTCCACCCACCGCGACGGTTGGCCCGCGCTCAACCGCTATCTGAGTGGCTGGGAGACGTGGGTGGCGGAGTTGATGGAGACGCACCTGGCCTATCCCGTACTCGCCTACTTCCGCTCGCAACACGTCAACCAGAACTGGCTGTCAGCCCTGTGCACCGTGCTCGACACATGCGCCTTCACGATCGCCGCAGCCCCGGCCGAGAGCGTCGACTCGGCGCGCTTCACCTACGCCATCGCCCGCCACGCCGTCGTCGACCTCAGCTATAGCTTCCACGTCAGCCCGCTGTTCCCCGCCGTCGACCGGCTCCCCGACGAGGACCTGCGCGAGCTGCTGCGTCAGCTAAACGACGCCGGTGTCCAGCCCGCCACCGACCTTGACACCATCACGACGCGCCTGCGTGACATGCGCGCCTCATACGAGCCATATGTCAACGCGCTCGGGGTGCGCCTGGAGCTGGCGCTGCCGCCGTGGCTCGCGCCGGAGTCACCTACCGACAACTGGCGCACCACCGCGTGGCACTAGACAGCGCTTCACTCGCCCCGCCCGAGCGAGACGCAGGCGCTTCGCGCGGGCCGCCCGAGACGCGGCGCCTGGGCTAGCCCGCCTGCTTGCTCGGGCGGACCAGAACCTCGTTGATGCTCACGTTCTCGGGCTGGCCGATCGCGTACAGGATCGCGCCGGCGATGTCCTCGGATGACAGGGGAGTGACGCCGGCGAAGCGCTTGACCATCTGCTCGAGCACCTCCGGGCGATTATGGCCCGGCAGC
>Ga0210389_10002581_pt1 | contig 14242 bp, 17 predicted proteins | sample IncBWH28OmetaG_FD_160127 | JGI IMG/M metagenome (GOLD analysis project Ga0210389, IMG submission 160127) | Forest soil microbial communities from Barre Woods Harvard Forest LTER site, Petersham, Massachusetts, United States - Inc-BW-H-28-O ...
AACGCCCTCCGTGCCGCCTCTCTGCATCCGGTCGTGTTCTCATTAAAATCCAACCGAATTTTGCCCCAGCGTCCCTCCGCCGGCGCTTCATAAGTCTTGCGTTCCAGAATTGCCTTTCGTACCGGCAGCCGCACCTTCATCTCGCACCTCAACCGCCGGCGCATGGGCCGGCCCAAACCGGTTCACAAACTCGCAAATATGTTCAATTGGAAGATTGCCACGGAACGATGCGCCAATCGAATGCTAACCCCGTGTGGTCGTTCCCTGCGGCCCGCCGCTGTTGTAATTCACCGTCATCAACAAATGCAGCGCAACTCCGTACCGGTTGTTCGGCAGATTCTCTACCCGAACCACTTCGGCCACATATTCGCAGTTCATCGGGTCATGATGCGAAGTAAAGGGAAACGTCACGAACACCCGCATCCCCTTGTAGTACCCCTTCCGCCGGGTCTGGAAAAAGATTCCGTCCTTCGACGCATTTACACTCACCGGCAGATCTTCAAAGTGCTCGTCGCGCGGCTCCGAAGGGCGCACGCGCAGCGGCTTAGCGATCTTGGCGCGCCGGGTCCGGCGCTTTTCGGCGGATTGGGGCTCGGTTGGGTCTGGCATACGAGTCCCCTGGGCGAGGGGTACCTCTATAATTGGAGTGACATCGTGAAACGTCAAGGCATTGCGCTGAATCTGATACTGATACACAGTGTGCTAACGAGCTAAAGAGGACACATGGCCGAAAAAATCCAGAAGCCCGACAGCGAGTGGCAAAAACAACTCACCCCGAACCAATACTATGTGACCCGCAATAAAGGTACAGAACCTCCGTTCACAGGCGAATATGAGTCCACCGACGCCCCCGGCACCTACAAATGCGTCTGCTGCGGCACCCCGCTTTTTCGCTCCGAATCCAAATTTCATTCCGGCTGCGGTTGGCCCAGCTTTACTGCTCCCCTCGAAAATCAGGCCGTCGACGAGGTTTCCGACACCTCGCACGGCATGGTCCGCACCGAGGTGAAGTGCAGCCACTGCGACGCGCATCTCGGCCACGTCTTTGACGACGGCCCCGGGCCCACAGGCCTGCGCTATTGCATCAATTCGGTTTCGCTTAACCTGGACAAAGACAAGCGCTGACGCCGCAGCGCGATCTCTTTTTATTTTCTTATCGTTGGGAGTTTCGCTACGCGGCAGGGCAGGAGTATGCAACCAACTCAGCCACCGGATCAGCTTCGCGCTGCCAGGCGGCCAACAGCAATACCTTGTGTCCCGCCGGATACCGGAACACGTAATACACATTCGCAACGCCATCGAGCTCAAAAAAGCCCGGCCGGCGCGGGTCAGGTCGCCCGGTCAATCCCGCATCCAGCAACAACCGAAGCTCCGCGACCTGCTCTTGCGAGTGTGCGCGAAGGTCCTCGATCAGCGGCGGCTTCTTGCTTCCGTTCAACATCATCCGGTCTTCCATTCTCAAGAACATCTTAGTCCGTCCTCACTTAGTAGAGACGCAATATTCGGCGAAATGTTTCATGAACAGCACACTAAAATTCCCCCTCGCCGGGGCGGCAAACACCTGTAAATAGGGCGCCTGGCGAGCCGCAAGCCTCGGCTGGCCTCCACGCGAAACTATAGACACCCGCATCGCATTGCGATATGTTGCGTTTTCTTAGGCGTTTCTGAGGGTTCAGGAGGAGCGAGTGCCCCGATTCGGCATCTCGGTCAGGCTGCGGCTGAGTCTAGCCGCGTTTTCCTGCTCAATCGTGCTCTTCCCTTTGTGTGCCCAGGAGCCGGCACAATCCATCCGCATGCCAGGCTCACATGACTTTCGTACTGATTGGGTGCCGGCCAGCACACAAAGTTACATTTCCGTGCGCCCCCGCTCCGATTCCATCACTTTTGAAAAACCGCTCTGGGTTTCTTCCCCCGGCACGATCCAGCGTATGGAATCCGCTTTCTACTGCAACGACACTCCCTTCGTTGACCAGGTCCGACTTCCCCTCGCCACTCTCTGGCACGGTCGCGTCAAACTTGTCGGCTTCGAAAGCGATGTCACCACCGCCAATTTCGTCATGGGCCTCCCCGGGCAGGGCGCTCTTCACAATCTCAGCGCATTCGGAGGCAACGGCTTCCTGGCCGTCCATACACCGCCTTCGGATCAGCTTGCAGGAATTAACATGATCTTTTCCTGGCACGGAACCGATACCGAATCCAGCGACAGCAGCGGCCTGCATGGCATCGAGCATCTTGTTCACGCCAGCCGCGGCTTTTTGCAGTTCCGCGGCGGGCGCTCCGATTCGTCCTCTGCGGCATTGCGTTAGCCCCTTCTTTCAGGCTTATAATTTTCGCCGCCCTCACAGACTGCACTTGCGAATCGTTTTTATTCTTGCGATAGTGGCATTTACGATTCCTTCAAATCAGAGGTGTCCGTGGCAAAAGCGTCAACTTCAGCGAAAGGCCCCCGGAAGTCGGTTCGGGATGGAAAGTCGGAATTCGGAAAAGATCGCCGCCGAAAACATCATCATTTCCTGGTCACCGTCAATTACGCCGACGGCGAAACCTTTGGCCGGGTTTACACCAACAAGGAAAAAGCCACTCGCTTCGCCGAACGCCAGCGCCGCTCGCCGATCGTAAAATCCGCGCGCGTCACCCAGGTTTCCTGATTCGTCCTTATTCTTTTTAACTGTTTCGGGAGTGCCTTGTCGTTGCGGCCGGAAGCGTGCTATAAAAGTTGTAGTCCGAAGCGGCCTTAGTATAGTGGTAGTACGGAACCTTGCCAAGGTTCAGGTGTCGGTTCGATTCCGATAGGCCGCTCCATTTTTCTCCGATTTTCAAAACCCATTCAAATTTTCCCGCGATTCTCATTCTTTGTTTCGCCAATTAACCTTCGGCGCACCTTGTTGCCCTGTGTCTCCCTTGCTACACTGGCCGTCTGATTTGTGACCACGCCGGTCACACCAGCCGCCGCGCCCGAAAACCAGGTGCTCAGGGCCAAGACGGGCTATTCGTTCATGATTCCGGAGTGTGAAGTGCCTCCAGAAGTCATCAAACCTCACGGCCCCAACCCCGAACAGTCCCGCCTCGCCCACGCGCCCAACGCATCTCCCGCCATCTCTGCCCCAGCCTCCGCCGTTGACGAAATTTCCAACTCCTGGCATCGCTGCATGGCCGACTATCACGTCGACCCCAAAAATCAATCCGCCCCAAACGTAGTCACGCAGAGCGAACTGAAAGTCTCCAAGGAACCCGTCGCCGACATCATCACCCACGCCCGCGAAGAGATCGATCGCCTCTACGCCATCGTCCGCCAGCAGGGCTACGTCGTCCTCCTCTGCAATAACACGGGCGTCGCAATCCACCATCGCGGCGACGAATCCCGCGCCGACGACTTCAAGCGCTGGGGCATCTGGCTCGGCGGCGTCTGGGCCGAGGACATCGAAGGCACCAACGGCATCGGCACCTGCATCACCGAAGAGCGCCCCCTGCTCGTCCATTGCAGCCAGCACTATCGCTCTCGCCACAGCAAACTCACCTGCGCCGGCGCCCCCATCTTCGACGCCGTCGGCAAACTTGCCGGAGTTCTCGACGTTTCCGCCGTCTCCACCGACGGCCCTGATCGCCCGCAGCAACTCGCCCTCGCCGCCACCATCGCCTCCGCCCGCGCCGTCGAAGAGCGCCTCTTCCGCGAACACTTCCGCCACGAATGGATCGTCGCCGCCTTGCCTTCCACCGATGACGCACCCGCCATGCTTCTTGCCGTTGACGACGACCAGCGCCTCATCGGCGCCGACCGCGTCGCGCGTCAAACATTCTCGCTCGACGACAAATCTCTCGCCGCCGGCACGCCCCTCTCCACCCTTTTCGATTACAATCCATCCCTCTTCCGCAAGCGCACCGGCCAGGACATTCCCATCCTCCTCGCCCGCGCCACTCGCGCCGACCACTGGCGCGCCCTGCTCACTCCGCCTCTCCCCAAATCCAATCTCTCGCGCAACTGGCCCGAAGCTGTCGTCCATTCCCAGCCTCGCCTCAGCATGCTCAGCTTCATGCCCATGCCCGCGGCGCCCGACCCGCAGCGCGGCGGCCTTTCGCCCGCCATGAAGCATCGCGTCTGCGATTTCATCGAGTCGCACATCAGCGAAAAGATCAGCCTGGACGCTCTCTCTACCCTCGCTGGCCTCTCCCCGCACCATTTCGCCCGTGCCTTCCAGCAGTCGCTCGGCATGCCGCCGCACCGCTACATGCTCCGTCGCCGCCTGGAGCACGTCGAGAAGATGCTCCGCGACACTCAACTCCCGCTCTCCCACATCGCTCTGGCCGTCGGCTTTTCCGACCAGAGCCACCTCCACCGCCACTTCCGCCGCCTCACCGGCATGTCTCCTAGCCTCGCCAGAGGCCTCGAGCGCTAGTACCCCCCTCCCAAACAGGCAGCAAGAACGTACAAATCGGACCAGATTCGTCCAAGACGTTGCCGGCCCCTCCCAGGCAGTATCGCCTCAGGATTTCCAAGCTGTATTGGGATTTTCAATCAAATTGGAGGAACGAACATGCCACGCGAAATCGCTTCCATTCCGCTATTGGCCCATCGCATTCGGCATTACTTCACTCGATCCACCCCGCACGAATCCTGCCGCGAAGCCCTGCTTCGCCAGGAAGAGCGATGTCGCGAGCGCGCTCGCATCGCCCGCGAACTCCACGACACTCTTCTGCAGGGGCTCCTCAGCGCCTCTTTGCAGCTCCAGGTCGCCGAAGGCTGGCTTCCGCCCGATTCCCCCGCCAAGCCGCTCCTCAGCCGCGTCCGCAGCCTGATGCGCAAGGGAATCGACGAAGGCCGCGCCGCCCTCGAAGGCCTTCGCTCCACCGGTCTCCCCGCAACCAGCCTGGAGCAGGCCTTGGCCAATTTCCACGAAGAGCTCCCGCCCCCCGACCGCGCACGCCTGCGCATCGCAAAAATGGGCTCTCCAAAACCGGTCGACCCCGCCGTCCTCGATCAGATCTTCCTCATCACTCGCGAAGCCCTGCTCAACGCCATCCGTCATTCGCAGGCCACCAGGATCGAAGCCGAAATCGCCTACTCCCCCCGCAAGCTGCGCATCACCGTCCGCGACAATGGCACCGGCATCGAACCCCAACTCCTCCACTCCGGCCGCAAAGCCCACTGGGGCCTGACCGTCATGCGCGAACGCGCCGCCAACATCGGCGCCCACCTTCGCATCCGCACCCGCCCCAAAGCCGGCACCGAGCTCGACCTTTCGCTGCGTTCTTCCACGTAGCGCTGGCTTCTTGCCCTGAGCATCGCGAAGGGTCTCGCCACCTTCCGAGTTTTTTTCTGTCATCCCGAGCGTAGCAGCCCGACTTTTTCCTTCGCGCCGCAGTCGGGCGCGTCGGGCTGCGGAGTCGAGGGACCGTGGCAATACGTCAAGTCCCACATCACCCGTTGGGAGCATTCCAGCCCCCCTCTTCACCTCTGCGCCACCTCTGCGCCCTCAGCGCCTCTGCGTTATCTTTCCTCTTCTTCCTTCTTACTGCTCATAATTCTCCACAATCCCCGCCGGACGCACCTTCGCCTTGTCCGGGTCTTCCCCAAACTCACGCAAAGCCCGCCGCTGCCGCAGCAGATCCCAGCACTGGTCCAGCGCCACCTTCACCTCGCCCAGCCGCGCCTGATCCTCCTCCGTAAGCCCATTCTTCGCGTACAACCGCTCCTCTTCCTTCACCAGCTCATCAATGTGCCCCAAAACACTCTGGTCGCTCTTCTCATTCGCCATGCAAATCCTCCTCTCAATCAACAATCCCGCACTTGGATGCACGCCGCCGCCAAAAGCACGCAACCAATCCAAAGCGCCGGAGGCGCGACAGCAATTAGCCCACTGCGTAAGCGGTGGGTGGGTGGAGGGAGCGTTCCCCAACCAAAAATCCGACAGCCCCAGCGGGGCGGCACCTTCTTCCACTCCACAACGCATCTACTTGGGCCAGCAATCGCAGTAAACAGAAACGAAAACCCAAACCATCCGCCGCGTGGATCGCGACCCGTCCACTGTGGAAAGCAAGAGTAAGAATGGCCCACTCTTGCCAAAAACGAACCCGCAAGGGAAGGCCATCCAAGAGGTGTTTAGGCTGCCCCACCCGCCCGTCTATGGCTTCTTGGCGGCGTTTGCCTTTTCTTGGTCTAGCTGGTCTTGCACAGAGCTCAGTAGTTTTAATAGTTCGTAGGCCGGTACGACTACCGCGATTCCGCTGTTGTCCCTAACCTCTCCGGTTAACACCGAGGCAGCTGGCACAATGTATCCGGCTTTTTCTGGGAAATAGCCGCTGACAACTCCGAGCAGAAGGTAGCGGTCTTCGGCAATGAAAGCACCGTGGTGAGCACCACCTACGTTTATGAACATGGGCGATCCGCTGTTTCCATGAAATGCATGCGCATCAGCAAGATATATGTGTCCGGGCTTGTGAAGGGTAGTGTCCATCGCTTCGCTGGGAACCATAGCCAGCGTGCCTTGACGAACGATCGGTTCAACTCGCTGGCTTCCGGGGCGGCTAGTAAAAAGCCCTGTGAATAAGACGGGGTCGCCGATATCTATTGCGTTGGCCTTGATTTTTTCTTCGGTCGCGAATGAGTTAGTCGAAATTGGACCGACTTCGTACCTTCCCATATTCGGGGACCAGGGCAGGACAGCGAGGTCGAGAGATTCATCCTTCGAGAAGTACCAGTGAGTCGAACCCCCGAGAGGAATGGATTCCGTAACGGAAGCTTTTCCTCCTTGGGGAATCCGTAAGTTCGAAGAGATGAGCACTTGCACAGCATCGTGCGGTTCCCCTATGTCAATACCGGGCTGCGCCACATGCCGATTCGTGACTAGGTATCCCTCATGCCGTATGAGTTGGTACGGAAATGTGGGGTTATCGAGAAATACGAAAAAACCAGTCCCCGCCACGGCTGGGGAATTGCCGGCTCCGTGGACTTCAAGGTACACAACGGCCGCTCGAAGCGACGGGATTGAGGATTTTTGAGCCTCCGCGAGCGCGGTCAGATCTTGGGTGGTCTTCGGTTGCTGGGGCGTTGGGGGTTGTTGTGCTGAGATCCTTAACGAGGAAACAATCGCGAGAGAAAGGGCAATGAGAAGTCGAGAAAATCGCATGCGTACGGCCTCCTTGCATTTAGAACGTGCGAGAGCGGAATACTTGCATGGAGTTAGAGGCTTGCAGACTATCGCTCCAGCGCCATTGACGGGTGGCCCGAGCCACCCGCCTCACAGAATTACTTCTTGGGATTTTTCATGTGTTTTTCCAAGTTTTTCGCCTTCTTAGCTTGCTTCCAGACCCGGTTGAAGTTTCCCCGCAGATCTTCCGAGTAGTCCGTGACGATGATCGGATGCAAAGGATTCGAAGCAAAGCAAGTTTGGCGCGCTACGAGGTCTATCTGGTTTCCCACTCCGAGCGCGAATTCGATCCCACAAATGTAAAAAAGATAGTTGTGACATGCCGTGTTCGAGCCCCGATAGGGATAACAACATGAAATCGCTTTGACGGGTGGAGGCAGTACGCCTACATTGAGTGTCATCCGCTGAGGGAATCCCCTTTCGTCCATGAGGAACGTCCGAACGCTTTCGGCGTACGGCCCCAATTCAATCATTGGTTCCTTCGTCTTTCCTTTCCAGGAATGGACCGCAGCCTTAAAAAAAATCCCCATCGCAAAGTGAATCATCTTGTCCACTTCGATCGCAGGGTTCCTCGACGCGCAATACCCGATACCCTCTGGGGCAACACTATCCGGCTTGCATTTGGTAAGTAGATCGTAGAAAGGGAACAAGCCCTCATAAGTTGCGAACAACGGCAGAAGCCACATCTCCCCGCCTTTATTTAGGCGATCTTCACAATCCACACACAGGAGCGGCCACCGGAGCTCTCTGTCCGTCGCCATGACTATCTGCGAGCTCATGGCGATCGGATGGGTTCCCGGCCCATGCAAGTAGTCATACACCCGCGCTGGTATCAAGTGGCTTGAGACCACATTCTTCGTTTCTAGGCACATCGGGCACTTCTGAATCGGCATAACCCACCGGTAAATTGACTGATTCAGCCTAGTCACTCTTCGTCAGTCGAGCGAGCAAGCTTTCCGCAACCTTACAAATCAAAATAAATGCGGAGGGTGGCCCAGGTTCCGGTTTTTGGTACCTGGGTCTTGGGTCCGCTTCTCAAACCAACTCGATCATCACACGCCGCCCCACCATGGCCGCAGCCCGCTGCAGGCTGGAAAGAGTGATATCGCTCTTCGGATTCAGGAGCCGGTCCACCTGGGTGCGGCTGGTCTTCAGCAGCCGGGCCATCCTGTTTTTGGATATTTTCTTCTTCCTCATGGCTTCGTCGAGCTGCCACGCGACAACTTCCTTGATCGCCTGTGCCTGCGCCTCTTCAAAGATGCCCTCTTCCTTCAGGAAATCGTCAACGCTCGAACCCATGTGGCTCTTCCGGCCTTTGCGCTTCTTGCTCATCGCTTCAACTCCTTCTGCCGCTTGCGGGCCAACGCCAAATCATCTTCCGGCGTCGTTCGCGTCTTTTTGATAAACCCATGCAGCGCCACCAGGTGCTCCGCGTGAAGGCAGAGCAGCACACGCGCTGTCCGCCGCGTCGGCAGGTCCGTCCGGATCTCCCACAAACCGTTTCCCAACGGTCGGCAGAGCGGCATCCCGGCGGGCCACCGCCATTGCGCGCGCAACAGGTCTTTGCCAATGGCGTGGCGCTCCGCCTCTGGCAACGTCTTCAGCCATTCCCTCACGGGCTCACTGCCGGGGCGCACCTGGTAAAAGACCAGCGGGATTTTTCGCGGCTCTTGCGCCTCCGCCATCCTTGCACCTTCTATAGTACACCTGTACCGCAGAATGTACAATCAACGGAACTGCCGGGTGCCCCATCCTTGGTGTTTAAGGGTGGGTCTTGGGCTGCCCCTGGGTCGGGTGGACGCGTTTGGGTGCCGCACCCTTGTGGTGTTCAAGGGTGCGGGTTTTGACTTACCTCTTCTTGGGTTCGGGCAAGCCCCCCCATTCGAACGATATATCATATAATTAACTATTGACAGCGTTACTATTCCTGTGCTAAGAACGGGGGTGACAATCGCGCACCAGCTTGTCCTGGGCCTCTACGCCGAAGGGTCTGTTCGAACTCCTCCGCCATCCTCTGCTCCCCGCCGTTCATTCGCTCTTCCCACCAACTCCTCGCATTCGTCTCTCCACGTTTTCAGAGACTTGCACACTCTTTCATTTTCTGGATCACACCTATCCCGCGTCCTGCCCGCAGTTTGCGCACTCTTTCGCAAAAAACCAGGGGTACACCCCCGCGTGGTCATACCACGGCTCATCACTGTCGACTGTAGACTGTCGGCTGTAGGCCGGTCCTGTGCCGCTTCTTCTATCCCCCTTATTTCCCCTACATACGAAAACAAGCCGCGTATCTCTCCTGTTTCCCATACATACGCAAAAACAGGGGGGTACACACCCCCCCAAAAATGTCGGCGCGCCGACATTCGTGATTTTTCCCCTGATATTTCACACTTTTCTAGTCCTGAGCGGATGCGAGGGTCTTGCCCAAGTCCGCCGAGGCCTCAGCGAACGGGAAGGGCCTGTCCGCCGAAGCTTCAGCGAAGGCGGATTCCCACGCTTTTTCCTCAGCCCACCCAAATTCGCCCCCAAACTCATGCTCATTTCCCAGTACACTTCGCTGACAGGGCCTCTATCTCCGTGAATGCATGCCGCATCGCCGTCGGGAGCACCCGGCGGCCCAAACTTCAGGCGGTTCAGGAAGCTACCGCCAGCTTTGCCGCCAAACTTTCTCCGGACGCACCTCTTGAAATTCAGGGCCACGAGGTCGAAAGCGGCGTCAGCCACACTCCGTCTTCCCGCGAAGAACTCATGCAAGGTGCGCGGCAGCGGGCGGAGGCGTTGCACAAACTGCTCGCTGATTCCGGTCAGCGCGCCGACTACTGCGTCGGCCTCGAAGGTGGCCTCGACGTTGCCGTGGAAAATGGCACTCGCCGCGTGTTCCTGGAAAGCTGGGCTTACGTCACCGATGGGGTGCGCGGGCATTTCGGCTGCTCCGGCAGCATTGAAATTCCAGAGCTGCTCGCCGAAGAAGTTTTGTCGCGCGGCACGGAACTTTCCATCGCGATCGACCGCTACGCCGGCGCAGTCGGCATTCGCGACGGTCAAGGCGCGTGGGGCGTGCTGAGCGACAACCTGGTCACGCGGCAAGAGTCGTTCCGCCTGGCAGTAGTCGCGGCCTTCGCGCCGTTCTACAATGTGAAGATGTATCGGGCGGCAGCCGATGCTGCAGGGATGTAGTGGCCGGTCTTTAGACCGGTTCTTTGTAGCCGGGCCACCTGAAGGTGGCCGCTACGCGAGTAGGAAAAAGCGGATCCCTCACCCGCAAAGACGCGGGTTCGGGATGACAGATTTGGGGATTTTGCGGGGATTTGAAGGAGACGCGGCGTGGACATAGTCAAGGGCAACATGGGTTGGATCGAAGTCGTCGTCGGGCCGATGTTTTCCGGCAAGAGCGAAGAGCTGATCCGCCGTCTGCGGCGCGCGGAAATTGCGCGGCAGCGGGTGCAGATTTTCAAGCCGGCGATTGATTCGCGCTACGCGGCCAATGAGATTGTTTCGCACAACGGACTGGGGATTCCTTCCGACAACGTCACCAAAGCCTCCGAGATTATCGAAAAGCTGCAGCCGCGCACGGAAGTTGTTGGCATTGATGAAGCGCAATTCCTCGGCGACGAAGTGGTGGACGTCTGCACCAAGCTGGCCAACCTGGGCAAGCGCGTGATCGTCGCCGGACTCGACACCGATTTTCGCGGGCGTCCGTTTGAGCCGATGCCGCGACTGCTGGCCATTGCGGAAGAGATCACCAAGTTGCTGGCGATTTGCGTGCGCTGCGGCAATCCCGCGGTGCACACGCAGCGGCTGGTGGAAAGCGAAGAGTTGATCGTTGTCGGAGCGGGCAGCGCGTATGAAGCGCGGTGCCGCCGTTGCTTCGAGCCGAATCCCGCGCTGGCCGCGCGCGAAGCCGGGCCGCTGCTTCTTCGCAACCGGGCCGCAAATGGCGGGGGCAAATAGGGCGCGCTTCCGTTACTCCTGGTTGGCCTTATTCTGAGAGGGGCCGATCTGAAGTTCGGCCACTACACGGATTGCCGAGCAGAGGGCACGATTTATCGTGCCCCTACATAGGTGGAAAGATTGCGGATTGAATCGAAAGCTCCTACACGCGTTGACCTTGCGGGCGGCACTCTCGACATTTGGCCGTTGTATCTTTTCCATCCCGGCGCGCTGACCATCAACGCGGCGATCTCGCGCTACGCCAGTTGCACCATCGAAACGCATACCGCTGGCGATCAGCGCATCAAGCTGGTTTCTGTCGACACGAGCAAATCCGAATCCTTTCCATCGTTTGCCGCGCTGGTGCGCGCCAAGAAGTACCGTTTGCCGCTGCTTGCCGAGATTGTGAAGTTCTTCCGTCCCGAAGGCGGCTTCACGCTGACCACCAATTCCGAGGCTCCTGCCGGCGCGGGCATTGGCGGATCGAGCGCTATGGCTGTGGCCATTTGCGCCGCGCTGGATCGCTTCACCGGAGCAGGGAAGAGCACCGTCGATTGGATACACATCAGCCGCGACGCCGAAGGCATCGTGATTCGCGTGCCCACCGGAACGCAGGACCACTATCCGCCGGCGTTCGGCGGGGCGGCAGCGATTGAGTTGTTGCCTGGAGGAGAACGGCGCATTGAGCTGCGGGTGAACCTGGATGAACTGGAACGGCGACTGGTGGTTTGCTACACGGGCAAGCCCCGGCAATCGGGCATCAATAATTGGGAAGTGTTCAAGGCCCACATCGACGGAAAGAAAGCGGTGCAGAACAACATCGAGCACATTTCGCAGATCGCCCAGAAGATGCGCGTGGCTCTCGAAAGCGGCGACTGGAAAGAGACCGGCCGGCTGATGCACGCGGAGTGGACTTTCCGGCGGCGCAACCTGCCGACCATTTCAACAAAGACGATCGACGCGATTATCAATGGCGCCCGGCGCAAAGGCGCGCTGGCCGGAAAAGTTTGCGGAGCCGGGGGCGGCGGCTGCCTGGTGCTTTTGATCGAGCCGGACGCGCGCGACCGGGTGGAAAAGTCCGTTGTCGAGTGCGGCGGGGAACTGCTGCCCATGCGGATCGACCGCCAGGGCGTCACCGTGGTCTCCCAATAATTTTGAACCGAACCACTACTCAAGCGGCCCGGCGCATCATAAAATAGGCGGGTCCCGGGGCAGGGTGGTGCGCGGTTCGTTATGTCCAATTGGCTTCCCATTTCGTTGCTGCTGTTTACGTTCGCCGCCGCGGACTTGCCGAAGATTCCGCTTTTGCCGTCGCCGGAACGCAGCTCATCAGGGAATTTTCCCTCGGGCGAAAGCATTTCCTTTATGCCATTGATTCTCACGGATCCCACGACGCAATCAGGAGGCGCGCAACAAACCAATACGCCGAAGGGCGCGAATCTGACGGAACCATCGAAGCTGGCGCTGATCCGCTTTGTCTCAGGGGAATTTGCGAAAGTGAGGAAGCCCATTCCCGGAGGAAAAGAGGGTTTCGTTCTGTACACGGACAAGCCGCTGAATCAGGAATATCTCGATCGCGTGGTTTCGACGCACGGCGCGGCGATCAACACGGGCGACAACGCGCAGATTACGAAGCTGGAATTCCGCGAGCACACCATCATCGTGGACATCAATGGCGGAGGGCGACCAAGGAAGAGCTGGCGGGATCGCATCCAGGTGAGCATGGGAGGGCCGTCGCAGGCGCCTCAAACCACGACCACGACGCAGCAGGAGCAGGGGCCGGCGGGATTTCAGCCCGGCCAGGGCGGCACGCTGTACGTGCAATTCCCAAAAAATATTCCCGACCTTTCGCCCGACGATCTGAAAAATTTGCTTTCCCCGTTTCTGGATTTCGCCAAAGAGCGCTCCGCGGCGGTGCACTGGATTGACACGCTGCCGCCGGAGATGAAAAAGGCGATCACCGACCGGCACGCGATTCTGGGAATGGACAAGGAAGAAGTGGTGGCGGCGATTGGAAAGCCCGACCGGAAAGTACGGGAACGCGACGCGGAGGGCTACGACACGGAAGACTGGATTTATGGGCACCCGCCGGACAAAACAGTGTTTGTGCATTTCCGAGGCGACAAAGTAAGCTCCATCAAGCAGTACCCGCAGTAGCGTGGAGCAAAATGCAATATCAATTCGTCGCCAACAATCCCTTCGCTGTACTTACCGCCATTGTGGCGCCCGCGATTCTCACCAATGCGTGTTCGGTGCTGGCGCTTGGCACTAGCAACCGGCTGGGCCGCGTGGTGGATCGCACGCGCGTCGTGACGTCCGACATTGCCGCGAGCAAGCCGGGGTCGGAAGGATTCCTGGAGTGGAATTCGCAACTGCGCTCGCTGGAGACGCGCACGCATATGCTGTTGCGGGCATTGCGACTGTTTTATGCGGCGCTGGGATTGTTTGCGTCGTCGGCGTTGATTTCCGTTGCGGGATCGATTGCGGCGTTTTATGGACAGCGGCTGTTGTTTCAGGTGGGCGCGCTGCTGGCGGTGCTGAGCGGAGGCTCTGCGGTGGTTTGTCTTAGCGTGGGATGTTTTACGATGGTTAACGAGACAAGGCTTGCTGTGAAGAGTCTGGGTGAAGAAGCCCGGATGCGGATCAAACTGCACGACGTTAGCAAGACGGATTAACCGGCCTCTGCCACGGATAGTGTTTCCAATCCGGTACCTTTCGGGCCTGATGTCAATAATTTTTCACGTTGATGTGACGCAGGTACATGCTCTTACGTTGACATTTGGCTGCACTCAACCTAGCATTTTCTGTTCAACCCGCGGCGTCTTGCTTACCTGATGTCTCGCCGCAATCCAGAAACCCGCACCGGAGGAAGCATGCCAATCAAGGTAGGAATAAACGGCTTTGGCCGCATCGGCCGCAATATTGTGCGCACCGCCATCGACGACAAGGAGATTCAGTTCGTCGCCGTCAACGACATTACGGATGCCAAGACCCTGGCGCATCTTCTGAAATACGATTCGGTGCTCGGGAATCTGCCGCACAACATTACGCATACCGACGACACGATCAGCATTGAGGGCAAGGCTATAAAGGTGTTCAAGGTGAAGGACCCGGCGGAGATCAACTGGGCGAGCGTTGGCGCGGATATTGTGGTTGAGTCGACCGGCTTG
>Ga0210389_10002582_pt1 | contig 14237 bp, 19 predicted proteins | sample IncBWH28OmetaG_FD_160127 | JGI IMG/M metagenome (GOLD analysis project Ga0210389, IMG submission 160127) | Forest soil microbial communities from Barre Woods Harvard Forest LTER site, Petersham, Massachusetts, United States - Inc-BW-H-28-O ...
ATCGAATGTCACCAAGCGGTGCCGCACCTCTTCGGCAGGCTTCGCCTCATTGATTCGAGTGGCCGAGGCCGAAGATTTTTGCCGAGAGACATTGAACGTGAACGCTCGCTTCAGGAGATTTTCGATGTCGAGGATTTTGGCAACATTCGCGTCCAGCCGAAATACGCCCTTTAGTAACTCTCCCGTCTCGGCCGCCAGCTCCGCGTCCGCAGAACTCACCTTGGTTGCATCGACCGTGACGAGGGCCGCCACTTCGTCAACCGACAGAGCAACCGGCGCTGCGCCATCGAGAACGATCAGTCGTGAGGACGGCGTGGCCGTTGTCTCATCGCGTCCGAGGATTGCTCGGACGCTTGCTACCGGGAGAACGGAGCCGCGCAGATTTGCGAGTCCCAGAAGGCATTTGGGACCTTGTGGAACGCGAGCGACGGCCGGCATGCGAATGACCTCGGCGATCAGTCCGGCAGGCAAAGCATACAGCCGTCCTTCCGAGCGGAAGGTGAGAAAGCGATACAACACCGTCTCAGTGGCCAGTGCGATCTCAGCCATTCTGCTTTTTCAATTCGTCCGAGAGCGAAGCGATTTCCTCGATAGCCGCTGCAAGATCATCGGCGCCCTGCGCCTGCTCCGCGGACGCGGTCGCGGCTTGACGTGACGCTGAACTCGCTTCTTCGGCAGCCGCAGCTATCTGCTTGGCCGCGGCTGACGTTTCCGCAGCACCCGATAGCACAGCCTCCGCTCCTTGTAAGATGGCCCGATTTGCCTTTCCAAGCGCGCCGATTTCGTTGGTCACGCTTTCGAGCATCTTGAGAACGGCCCGATTGTTTTGAACTTCAAGTTCAGCAGCGCCGATAATCTGTTCCAGATCGCGGCGCAGCAGGGCCATTTGGTCCAAGATCGCGCGCACCGTATCCTTGATGCGCTCGACACTCTCCGATGCCTCGCGTGCCAACCCGCGAATGTCGTTCGATACCAATGCAAAGCCGCGCCCGGAGTCTCCCGCCCGCGCAGCCTCGACGGCGCCGCTGACCGCGAGCATGCTTGTTTGGACGGTCACAAGCGCAATTGAATCGACAATTTTTTCGATCCTGCGACCGACAATTTCCAGCTCGATGATAGTTTGCAGGCTTCCACGCGTTTGTATGAGCGCGTCATTGACGCCAATGACCAGTTGTTCGATCGAGGTGCGGCTCTCGCTCAGCGCCCCTTCCATCATCCCAACGCGTTCGTCGGCTAGTTTGCCCTTTTCCTGCGCCACCGCGGCGCTCCGCTCGATTTGGGCGAGCGCGGCGGATGTCTGCTGGGCGGCGGCGGCCTGCTGCTGGGATCCGCGATTGATCTGCTCGACCGCGGCCATGATCTCGCTCGCGGCGCTCGAAAGCTCCTGGATCGTTGCCGACAACTCCTCCGCGGTGCTTGCGATTTGCTCTGCTGCCGATCTGTTCGCCGCACCGTTGCGCAACTGCTCCGACAGCGACGCGAGCGCCTGCGCGGCGGTTTGTCCTTGATCGAGCGATTGCGCCTGTTGACTGATGGCGGACTGCGCTTCGTTCGCAGCCGAGGACTGCTCTTCAGCGGCGCTCGCTACCAGCTCAGCGCCCTTTTGCACTTCCAAAATCGCGCGCTCAGCCTCAATCGCGGCCAGAAGCGTCTCCTGACTTCCTTCCGCAAGCCGCCCCATGTCATCGCGAATTGCGACCAGGTTCTCAACGGCTTGAGCACCTGTCTTGGATTGAGCGACGGCAACGCCAGCCGTCTTGGTGACAACCTCGACGGCGGCTTTGACATTGGTTTGGATTTCGTCCGCCAGAACTTTCACGTCCAGCGCGCTTTTGTCTGAAGCTTCGGCGAGAGCGCGAACTTCCTCGGCCACGACGGCAAAGCCACGTCCGTGATCGCCGGCACGAGCCGCCTCGATTGCCGCATTCAATGCGAGAAGGTTTGTCTGATCTGAAATGCGACTGACGGTGCCGGTGATTTCGCTGATATCCTGGGCACGGCGCTGCAACTCGCCGATGATCTCTCCCGATTTCACCTGCCGTTCGGCGTTTCGCTCGATGGCTTGCACCGATCCCGTGATTTGTGTGGCCGCCTCCGTCAGCGACACCTGCGTCGCCTCTGTTCGACGCCGAGCGTTGTCGGCTTCGGTGCGGGCGACTTTCAGGTTCGAGACGACGTTCTTGACGGCCTCAAGCTGCTCGTGAGACGCTCCGGATGCTTCCTCCGCACCGGCCGCAATCTGTTCCATCGATCGGCGAAGTTCTTCGGCCGCCGCAGAAGCCTCGGTTAGCCCGCTCGCAAGCTCTTCCGTCGCGGCTGCGACCCGCTCCGAGACCTTGTCGGATTGCGACCCGTTCGTAGTCTTGCCGGTTCGTGGCGGGGGCGCCTTGGCCGGGATCGCAGCCGCCGAAACACCCGGCAGCCGCTTCGCTTTCGCGCCAGGGATCTTCGATGTTTTTACGAGGGGCATGGGAAATCTCAACACTCAGGACAATGAAACGGGGCCAGTTATCCCGGCGGCGGTATTGACGTGATCTTATAGTGGAAGAAGGCCCTTTGTCCGAGTGCGACGCACCAAAAGTGCCTCTTTTTGGACGCCTGCCTGACAATCCGCGGTTCGAGGTAAACGACGCACACCTTGAGCATTTCCTGGTATTCGAAGCGCTCCCTCGCGATAGCTATTGACCAATTGCTTGCGGCCGACCGTGCTGTCAGGAGCCGCCAAATCTACTCGCATCGGGCGGTTTCTAGATCAGCAAAAGCCGGTCGTGCGTTGCATAGTATCGGCCAGGTCCCTTGCAGAGAAAGGCTTTCTGATCATCGGGAAGCCGCCGCGTCGAGGCTCACGACCGGACAACTGGAGGATTTGCAATTTCGGGCTGATCTTCATAGCACGTTCGGCCAACTCATGCCCGTCCATACTCGGCATATTGATATCGGTAATCAGAATCGCTATTCGCTCATCTCTTCCCAGTTGCTCCAGGGCCTCAAGACCGCTTGCGGCGGTGACCACGTCGCAACCGAGATCCTCCGGCATCCCTGCGATTACTTCGAGCACGGCGGGATCATCATCGACAACCAGTACGGTGCGAGTCATTTCAACGTCCTCTCCCCACGCTAGCTACTGGGTGGTCTCGGTTGTTCGATGTAGATCGCTCAGGCACGGGCGTCTTGCTTTCCCCATAGCCCGTCAGTCGACGCAAGCAACGTTCGGTGACGACACCCAAAGCAAGCCCAGCCAGCACATCTGTGGTCCAGTGCGCCAGCAAGACAACTCGTGTGGCAACCAGGCCAATTCCGACCAGCCATACCGCATCGCGCTGTCGCCTCGGCAAGCGCGCAGCGGCGGAGGCCAGCGCGCCGACATGCACCGCATGGCCGGAGGGAAATGCGTCCCATCGATTGCCTGAGAGCGGCACGCCACGCCAATGGCCACGCACGGTGAGTCGATCAGGACGAGGCTGATCGAAGATTGTCTTCATCAGATGCGGCAGGCCCGATGCAACCATCGTCGTGAGCAGAACGTGGTCTGCTATCTTGCGCCGCCGGGGTGGCTCGCCGCGCGAATATATCCACCAGGCGACGGCTGCAGCCAACAAAAGATGCTCGTCGGCCCCCCACGTCAGTGTCTCAGCGACTTTTTCTGCCGAAGGCGTTGTGTGCGCCGCGATCGCGTTTGCAATCGCGACGTCCGCTGCGGTCGGGTGAACAGTGACGAGGGCCATCGCTCACTCTTTGCCAGGCAGGATTGTTTCGAGCACCTGCCTCGAGCTCTCAAGGATGCATACCGGTGGAAAGGCTTACCACTTCTGGCGATCGTACCAGTCGTTGACTTCCTTCTGGGCCTGGTCCTTGGCGTAGCCGTAGCGCTGCTGCAGGCGCCCTTCGAGCTGATCCTGCTTTCCGGCGATGACATCGAGGTCGTCGTCAGTCAACTTGCCCCATTTCTCCTTCACCTTGCCTTTGACCTGCTTCCAGTTTCCTTCAACTCTGTTCCAGTCCATGACGGATCTCCCTACGCGTTTGTCTGACGACCAACGAGTGGAGAAGCCGCGCGTTCCTATCGTGACGCCGTTGGCGGCGACACGCCGCGGGCGCGGGCCCTTGCCTAGGAACCTTCAGTAAGGCGCGGGGTTCAGCTTCGAAACCCGATGGAGGCCCTAATGAAGACGACGATCCTCGCCCTTGCCCTTACCGGCTTTCTCACCTCGACCGCGTTTGCGCAGTCCGTGGGCGAGAAGACCGGCGTAAATTCCGCACTCGGAATTGCGCCGAAGACTGAAGATTTCATCAAGGAAGCCGCCACGAGCGATATGCTTGAAATCGAAGCGGCGAAGGTCGCGCAGCAGAAGGGCAACGCCGACGAGAAGAAATTCGCCGAGCAGATGATCACTGATCACGCCAAAACGAGCAGCGAGCTCAAGGGAATGGTCCCGGCCGACATGACGTCGGCAATTCCCGCGTCGCTGGACGATAGCTCCCAGAAGAAGCTCGACAAGTTGCGCAACGCAGAGCCGAAAGACTTCGCCAGCGACTATGACCCCATGCAGGTGAGCGCGCACAAGGACGCGGTTTCGCTATTTGAACGCTATGCGCAGGGAGGCGAGAACACCAAGCTGAAAGACTGGGCAGGCAAGACATTGCCGGCGCTGCAGCACCATCTGCAGATGGCCGAACAGATGAACGATAATCGCAAGAAGGATTAGATCCGCCTGTATCTGAGGCGACTTTTCGCAAACGCAGCTTCGCTAACGCGAGATTGTATTTGCTGAGAATCCCACTCTGGCTCGCGCGGATATAACTCCAGACGCGGGCGAGCCAGAGTTAGGTCTCAGACGCTGATGAGAGCAATACCTAGATCGGGCCGCTTCTTGCGGCGGAGGTGCACCACGCTCTCCGTGACCATCACCTCCAGGGTGGGCTGAACAGAACCTGACAGAAAGTGTCCCCCGCGCAGCGTGCCATCCTGCAAGCCGAGCACCGCATGCAGATGCAGGCTCGCTTTGCCGTCATCGCCTTGCGCAACGTCACCGATCAGGCTCAGCACCTCGCATTGCTCGTTCACATCTATCGGCTTGTACTGCTTGGATACAAGATCAAACCAGCCGACCTTTGCCTTGGAGAATGCTCCGATCGCAGATACCGAAGCGCCGGTTATCTTCTCGTGATCGGCAAACTCGGTAATGGATTTGAAGGCTTCCTCGCCCTGATCGAGGATCAGAACAAAGGTGCGCTCGACACCATCACTGATGGATTTCGATTTCATCTGACATTCCACTGCTGACTTCGATTGTCGCCAACGGCAAAACTGAGCTGGTGGTTCCAATGCGGCCATCCTAGCGTGAGGAACCAAGGGTGCTGCCGCGGCCTTTGATATCATGGCGCGTGTTTTGATAGGCACATCGGGATGGCACTACGATTCATGGCGCGGGCCGTTCTTTCCGAAAGGCCTGCCGCTGAAGGACCAGCTTCCATATTACGCCAGCCAGTTTCCCACCACCGAACTGAACGGGGTCTTCTATCGCACGCCAAGCCTCGAGACCGTCAGAACCTGGCGCGCGCGAACCGGCCATGACTTCGTGTTCGCCTGTAAGGCATCCAAGTTCATAACTCACTGGAAACGTCTCTCGCCCAATTCCGTCAATAGTCTAGCCCTGATAGAGGAACGCTTGCGTCTGCTTGCCGCGAAGGCAGGCCCCATCCTGTTTCAATTGCCTCCAAATTTCATAGCGGACGCCGGACGGTTGAGCGCTTTCTTCGATCTACTCCCGAGGAAGCGCCGTTACAGCTTCGAATTCCGACATCCAAGCTGGTACCAGCCGAGCGTCTTGCCGCTGCTGTCGGCACGCAATATCGCGCTCTGTCTCTCTGATCATCACGATGCACCCGCTCCCTGGAAACGTACCGCAGATTTCGTCTACATCCGCGGCCACGGTCCCGGCGGGCGATACAAGGGGCACGATAGCCAGCAGATGCTTTCAGAGTGGGCCGGCCGCATCCGTTCCTGGAAGAGGCAAGGATGCGACATCTTCGTCTATTTCGATAACGATCAGAAGAGCGCCGCGCCGGCGGACGCGCTCAAGCTGCAACACCTGCTGAGGCTCGTTCCAATCCGTTGGAACACCTTCGGGACCAGCAGGTTTGACCAGGAAACAGAGGAGCCGAACATGGCAGAATCATCCCGGCAAAAGCGCGTCACCGGCAGGGTGATGCACGAATTCAAGCATGGCGAGCTGAGGAGCGGTCGCGGCGGCAAGGGTGGCAAGGTTCAGAGCAGACGGCAGGCGATCGCCATTGCCCTGCAGGAAGCGGGCGCGTCGAAATACGACAGCGCAAAGCGCAATCGCCGCAACCTTCGGCGGACCGAGCAGAAGGAGGCAACAGGACGTACGGCGCAGCAGGAGCGCGAAGGCAAATCGCATGTCGGCGCCTCCCGCAAGCGGGAAAGCACCCGCGCGATGGGTGGCCGCAATGCCCGGAAGCAGACTGCGCGAGGGCATCGCACCGCGACTGCCCGCGCCCGAAAGGCGGATGGACACACCCGTCAAGAGCTTTACGAGAAGGCCAAACGTCGACACGTGGAAGGCCGCTCGAAAATGACCAAGCGGCAACTGGAGAACGCCTTGGGTATGCACTGACATGGTGTGGTGGCGCAAACTCCGCGATCTACTGATGCTTCCGGGAGGAAGCATCAGATGAACTTTCCAAGCGCGCTCCTCATGGAGCCACACCATGGTAAGGGAGTGATATGAGAAATCGTTCCTGCCGTGCCTCCTTTTGCCGTATTGCGACGGACTTATCACATGTTAGTTTTCGCTTGTTCGCTGGTTGCTAGTGTCAAGTCTCCGTAACGCCCAAAGATGCGAAGGCAGGAGGCGTCGCATGGCTAGATTGGATGAACGAACCAGAACCCATCTGGACGTGGCACTTGAAGAGGCCTGCCGCTGCCTTCCCCACGGCGGCGACCATGCGGTGAGAAAGAGAGTGGCGGAAAAGCTCTTGCGCAGCGCCCGGAAAGGCAACACCACGCTCGATGGCCTTTCCGTCGTCGCCCGGACGGCGTTGATCGAGGCCATGGAGCGGAGGAAATCGGCTTAGCCTCGTCAGGGCTGGCCTGTGCCGCCTGCGGAACCGTAGATCTGGCCGGTGGCGAAACTGGCGTCGGCGGCAGCGAGCTGAACGTAGATCGAGGCCAGCTCGGCGGGCTGGCCCGGCCGGCCAAATGACGTCTGACTGCCGAACTTCTCCAGCTTCTCCATCGACGCGCCGCCGGAGACCTGCAAAGGCGTCCAGATCGGCCCCGGCGCCACACCGTTTATCCGGATACCCTTGGAGCCGAGTTGCTTGGCGAGCGACTTCACATAGTTCATCGTCGCTGCCTTGGTCTGTGCATAGTCGTAAAGTTCGGGTGAGGGATCGTACGCCTGCTCGGACGCCGTGCCGATGATGACTGACCCGGGCTTGAGATGCGGCAATGCCGGCCTTGATGATCCAGAACGGCGCATAGATGTTGGTCTTCATGGTCGCATCGAAATCCTCGCTCGTGACATAGAGGATGGATGGACGCGCCTGCTGTCTGGCCGCGTTGCTGACCACGATGTCGAGCCCACCGAGCCCTTCGATGGCCTTGCGCACCAGCTCCTGGCAGAATGTCTCGTCGCGGAGATCGCCCGGCAGCGCGAGCCCCTTGCGCTCCTCGGCCTTAATCAAGTCGATGACCTGCCTAGCGTCCGCCTCTTCGCTCGGAAAGTAATTGATTGCCACGTCGGCCCCTTCTCGCGCGAATGCGATCGCCGCAGCTCGCCCCATCCCGGAGTCACCGCCGGTGATGAGCGCCTTGCGGCCGAGAAGCCGCCCAGAACCGCGATAGGAATGTTCGCCGTGATCCGGCGGCGGGTCCATCCGGCCCGCCAAGCCGGGCCATGGCTGCGATTGCTTTTTGAATGGTGGTTTCGGGTATTTGCTGGTCGGATCGGTCAGCGCCGCGGCCGTGGCGGCATCACCCCTCGCTGCGGAAGGCGGCATCATTGAAGCCCCGGCCATCGTGGCGTCGGTGCCGACAACGTCCCGGCGGGAATGGGTTGATTGGGTCTTGCCTGCCATTTGCGTCTCCACTCGCTTGAGCAAGACCAACCCTCGACCGCTGCGAACCTTTCTATTTGCACGGCAGGTGTCCGGGACTGCAGAGATTGCGCTCCCGACACAAGGGCACTCCGCGGCGCGGATGCGGCGGAACGCCCCCTGTTAGGAACTCGCCACGCGCCCTCGTGTTGCCAAGCAGCCCGCAACACCCGTTACCCGTTCAACAGGAGACTTTCATGTCCGAAAAAGATCTCAGCGCACTGTTTCTCGATACGCTGAAGGACATCTACTACGCCGAAAAGCAGATCTACAAATCGCTGCCCAAGCTCGCCAAGGCGGCTTCATCGGACCAGTTACGAGCCGCCTTCGAAAAGCATCACGAAGAAACCGAGGGACACATCGAGCGGCTGGAAAAGATCTTCGAGCTCATTGGCAAGCCTGCCCGCGGCAAGAAGTGCGATGCGATCGAGGGCATCCTCGACGAAGGCCAGGAGATCATGCAGGAATACAAGGGCGCGCCCGCGCTCGATGCCGGCTTGCTCGCGGCCGCGCAGGCCGTCGAGCATTATGAAATTTCGCGCTACGGCACCTTGAAGACCTGGGCCGAACGTCTCGGCATGAAGGACGCCGTCAAACTGCTCGATCAAACCCTGACCGAAGAAAAGAAGACGGACGACGCCTTGAGCAAGATCGCGATCTCCACCGTCAACGCCGAAGCAGCGTAGGGACTCAACCTCGCGGAAAGGCTCGCTCAGAACGGTCCTTTCCGCCTCGCCCGACATGTGTGCCAAACGAAACATCACCGCACGCGCTTCGCCGATCAGATCAAGCTGCTCGGGCTTGATAAGAGGTCGGCCTGCTTCGAATCTGTCGCGTTCATGCGGCCATATCCAGGCATTTCCTGGAACTCCCCTTCCCGGCGCGGTTTGATAAGAAAAGCATGCCAACGGCGCGTGAGTTACCGGATTGATGGAGGTTGCGATGTACGCGTTGTTCGAAGGAAACAAGCAGATCGGAAATCCATGTCGCACCGAAAAGGAAGTCTGGGAAGCTGCCCTCATTGAGGGTCTCGTGACAGACGTGCCCGTCGCAGACGAAGAAGGCGGACAGATCCTTCCTAAAGGGTATCACGTCAAACCCGTGGATGAGCCTTCATAGGCGCTCCATGGTCAACGGATCGGGTCCTGATGGAATATGCCGTCCGCTTTCTGATCGGTGGCGTCGCCGTTTCGGCCTTTGCATTGCTTGGTGACATCTTGCGTCCCAAGAGCCTTGCAGGACTTTTCGGCGCCGCGCCGTCGGTCGCTCTCGCGACATTGGGCATCGCGCTGATTCAGCACGGGTCGAGCTATGCCGCGACGCAAGGTCGGGCGATGGTCTGGGGCGCTATTGCACTCCTCGTTTATAGCATTCTCGTCTGCCAGCTGCTGATGCGTCGGCATTGGAACGCGCTTCCCGCGACCATCGTTGCACTCGCCGCGCGGCTGTTCATCGCACTCGGCCTGCACCTTCTCGCCGGAGCAGGGACGTGATCGTCAAGGCCTCATCCTCAGCGCTCAAGGAGGGACGCTGGTATGAATATCTCATCCGCTTCGTTCTCGGCGGAATGGTCAGCAGCCGGTTTGGCGCATCGGTCGGAGGCCTGTTTCTCGCGCTGCCCGCGATTTTCTGCGCCAGCGCCACGCTGATCGAACAGCACGAGCAGCGACGCAAGCGCGAAGTCGGCCTTGACGAGCAAAGGGGTGGTCAGCGGGCGGCGGCCCTCGATGCGGTGGGCGCGGCGCTCGGGAGCATCGGCATGCTCGGCTTCGCGCTGATCTTCCCGCTGCTCGCGGAACGCCAGGCGCCGATCGCTTTTCTCGCTGCCGCGGCCGGCTGGTGCGTCATTTCAGTCGCGGCCTGGTGGAGCTGGCGACACGTCCGGCTATCCACGCGATCCGGCACGAATCTGCCTCGCTTCCTTTAGGAACCTTCCTGACCAACTGCACTTAAACAGGCGTCGCTCTCATGGAGGAGGAAACCATGGACGGTCTGATTTATCTGATTGGCTTGATCGTGGTCATCATGGCCATCCTTTCGTTCTTCGGCCTTCGCTAGGATCAGCAGCGATGAGCATTGAAACGGTTGGGACAGAAACGCTGGCCGCCGAGCGGCCGCTGGACACTTCCTGGACACTTCAATGGACGCCAATTGTCGCCGGCGCTCTTGCCGCCTGTGCGGTGTCGTCGATCCTGGTCACGTTCGGCACGACCGTCGGTCTCGGCGTCAGCTCGGCGGCTCCGACGTGGCGGGATTCATCGGTGGCACTCTGGCTGCTGTCCGGCATCTTTCTCATCCTGCAGGCCCTTATCAGCTTTGGTTGCGGCGGCTATCTGGCCGGACGCTGCCGCACGCCTTACGGCGAGGCCACTACCGATGATGCAGAGAAGCGCGATGGCTTGCAAGGCGTCGCTTCGTGGGCGCTGGCGATCGTTCTCGGCGTGGTACTCGCGGCGTTGGTGGCGATGGGTGCAAGCCGGCCGACCAGTCTCACCCAGCCGGCGACGACAACCGAGCCATCCGTCATCAGCTATGAGATCGACCATCTGTTCCGATCGGCGCGGCGGCCGCCTAATCTCGACGTGGCTCCTCTGCGCGCCGAAGCTGGGCGGGTGCTGATGACATCTTCGAGCCACACTGGCGTCACGCCTGACGACCGGGGTTACCTGGTTCAACTCGTCTCGGCCACGACCGGTCTTGCAGGCGCGGATGCGGAGCGGCGCGTCGATACCGCAATTGCCGATTCAAGGACCGCGATCTCACGCGTGCGCGCCAGCACCATCATCCTCGCTTTTTCGGTCGCAACCGCGCTCCTGCTTGGGGCGGTCGCGGCATGGGCAAGTGCCGAGGCCGGCGGGCGGCATCGCGATGGCATGCCGCTGCCAGGATGGATGCTGCACGCCAACCGCTTCAATGGACGTCGCAGCCCCTGGCGGCGGTCGGCACCTACTTTGCCATAGCCGGGCCCGATCCGCCTTTAAGCATCGGCGACCGCGCGGAAACCCTTGAGCGCTTAACCTATGAGGCAGACGTTCCAGCAATCCGGCGACATAGCTTCGCCAGCGCGGATGCAAACAACCTGATGAACCTGACCAATACGACGGACGAAAGCATGCACGCCATCTACGAGAGCGTGAGACGGCAGGTCATGGCGGATGTCAGGCTCGGCAACCGACGATTGGCCGGCAATGCGATGAAGCAATATGCAAACCAGCTGCAGGACGAAATGAATCGCCGGCAAATATCGTTCACGCCGATAGAATGGCCGGCATCTGATCGCGCCAGATGAAGGATTATCGCTGGCGAGCGGCCTCGATCTCTGAATTGAGCTCCGCGCCAACAAGGACGATGATCGCCGACATCCACATCCAGGTCATGAGGCCGATGCCGGCGCCGAGCGAGCCATAGGTCGCCGTGTAGTTTGCAAAATTCGACAGGTACCAAGACAGCAGCGCGGAGCCGATCAGCCACAGAGCGACCGCGCCCACTGCGCCCGGCACAAGCCATCGCCAATTTGGCGCCTGACGGCTCGGCCCGTAACGGTAAAGAACCAGCAACGCGATGAACAGAACCAGTGCCAGTAGCGGCCAGCGGCCCACCTGCAGCAAGAGCTCGGCCTGATGGTCGAGCCCGACATGCCTCAGCATGAGCGGCAGGCCGATCACGGCTGCCACCATGACCAGGATCGCAGCCAGCGCCGCCGCCGTGAAAGTGAGCGAGACCAGATTCAATCTGATCCACCCGCGCTTTTCCTCCACCTCACAGGCAACGTTGAGCGCATCGAGGACGGCCTTCATACCGGCATTGGCACTCCAGGTCGCCAGCAGAAGGCCGAAGACGAACGTCATACTGAGTGCGCCATTCCCATCGGTAACGACGCGCCCGATTTCGTCCTGGACGATCGCAAAGGATCCCTCAGGCAGCATCATGGCGAGGCTTTGCAGGTTTCCTGCGATCGTGGCTGGATCGGCGAACAAGCCATAGCTCGAAACGAGGGCCGTGACTGCGGGAAAGATCGCGAGCAAACCATAGAAGACGACACCTGCAGCCGTCGCAAGGATCCGGTCCCGATTGATCCGCTCGCAGGTGTTGACCGCAATTCGCTTCCATTTGGCGGATGCATTTTCACCCAAGTGTCCGGCATTCGGGGCGCGGACCGCATCATGGTTCGGAATGACGTCAGCGGCGGCCAGATTTCTCGACAAATGCCTTTGGACGGCCAAGGTAGCGAAGACCGTGCCCGCCACGAGCGCGAGATTGCCGGTGAAGGTGGACCGCCTGGTCACCTTCGCACCTGGCGGCGCGAAGCGAAGATCCATGCAAACAGCGTGACCGCAGCGGCACCGGCCAGCATTTGGGTCATGGGATCTGCTTTGGCGGCCTGCAAGACATCAAGGCCGGCAGCCACACGCACGGTCGTGGGACGGATGATCGCTTGCTTTGCCGCTTCTGCCTGCCGCAGCGGCGTCGGAGGAGAAGGCAGTTGCCTGCGTAGCATGGCCGCTCCCGCCAGAAGCAGGATCAACCCGAGAAGAAGCAAGCTCCCACCGATAATCGCGTAAGCGAGCTCCGGGCCAAGGCGGAACTCGATGAAATGAAAAAGCGCGACGACGCCCACTGCGGCCGCGGCGAGGACCGTTAATACACCAGCAGTCATGAGCACCGCGCCGACAGCGTAGCCGACGGCGATCCTCGCCATCCATCCGCGCAAGTCCATGACATAGGATCGCAGCAGCGCCGACACGACTCCGTCCCACCCTGTTCTGCCACCAGAGCTCATGAAAAAACTCCAACCTCGCCCAATTCAAGCCGCGGGAGGCTCGCGCGTTCCTTCGACAAGCCGGCAGTGAGGGCATTTGCTTTTCGTTCCTCGAATCCAACTGCGGAACATGATACGAAAGTGCGGTAGAATAGGATCATCCCGCATCATGCTTCAACAAAGCGCCGGCATTGTTGCATTCCGAAGGAAGCAGGGAACGATCGAGGTGCTGCTCGTCCACCCGGGCGGCCCCTTCTGGCGCAACAAGGATATCGGCGCCTGGTCGATACCAAAGGGCGAATATGGCACCGGCGAAACTCCCGAGGATGTTGCCCGCAGGGAATTTCGGGAAGAGCTGGGCATCGAGATGACAAAGGACATGTTTCCGCTCGGCGAAGTCCGGCAGCGTGGCGGCAAGACGGTCACGGCATTTGCGGCCGAAATCGACATCGATGTTCAAATCATCCGAAGCAATACATTCGACATCGAATGGCCCCCGCGCAGCGGCCGGCGACAGGTCTTTCCGGAGGTCGATCGCGCCGAATGGTTCGATCTTGCATCGGCGCGGTTAAAGATCAACGAGGGCCAGAGAGCCCTGCTGGATCGCCTTGAGACCGATCTCGCGGAAGCGACGAAGCGCTAATGATCTATCCGCCCCTACCGCAAGTCCTATTTTTCGGATTCAGGTCGGCAAAGCCGCGACCGGGATCCTTGAATTTGCATGAGCCAATCTGCGGCAGGAGCACGCGCTGCGTTGCGAATTTCCTGCTGAAGCGCCACTTCCTTGTCGAGCGCTTCGTGTGAGGATCCGCGGAGACGGCTGGGGAAGCGCCTGGTCCGGTCTGCTTTGCCGATAGGAACGGCAGGCAGAATGGCCCGTTCTAGCAAGTATGGATGTTCTCGAATCCAAGCAACTGTTGACGGGATGCACGCAGTGCGGTGCGTGGCCGATGGCGATCGTATCCAGGGAAGGCGGTCGGCTGACGTTCAGATGTCCGAAATGCCGGATGCAGGAGGTCTTCAGGGTTGGCGTGGCAGGCAGGCTTATTCCCGCAGGAGCGGCAAACGGATCACGTCCTCGGTCAAGCCGGTAGTGTCGGCGTCATCTCCGTGAGATTTACCGTTCGAAAGGTAAAAAGGGCTGGATGGTCTGGGACACGTCGACGATGAAGGTGCCAGTCGTCGACGACATGCCGGCAATCTGACTGTCGGCAGAAACGGCGAAGCGCTTCGCTGACATGTTGAACAGCCAAGAGTGGCTGACAAGCGACGCGGATGAACGAGAGGACACCAAGCGGCAATACTGCGCGGCTTTCATCCTGTAGTGAGGCGCTTGAGCAAATAGTCGAGCCCGCCG
>Ga0210389_10002583_pt1 | contig 14235 bp, 11 predicted proteins | sample IncBWH28OmetaG_FD_160127 | JGI IMG/M metagenome (GOLD analysis project Ga0210389, IMG submission 160127) | Forest soil microbial communities from Barre Woods Harvard Forest LTER site, Petersham, Massachusetts, United States - Inc-BW-H-28-O ...
CCTCAGCAGCGGCCGGGCTCTCGGCGGCGACGGTCTCCGGGGCGACGGTCTGCAGGGCGACGGTCTCGGGCTCGACCGTCTCGGGGGCGACGGTCTCCGGCGTGGCGGTGTCCTCGGCGGCAGCAGTGTCTTCCGGTGCCGGGGTGGCTGCTGCGGCGGGGGCTTCGGCGTCGGCGGGGGCCTCCGCTGGGGGCTTGTTGCGCACCCTGTCCATCACGGACATCAGCGAGCCGAAGCCTGCGAACATCGCCCGCAGCATCGACGACGCCGGGCCTTCTTTCATCTGCGGGGCGCTCATATCACACTCCTCGAGGGGTAAAGGTGCCCCAAGTCTGCCGCAGGAGGCACCTCGTCCGTTGTGGGTTAATAAAGGTGGGACCGACTGTTTTCCGTTGGTACCCCAAATTCGTGACCAAACAAGCGGCTGATGTCATGGACGGCTACCGATACACGACGGGCGTCTGGCGCACGGCTTGGCGGGCTCGCCTACGATGGGGGCATGTCTGAGAGCCACCGCCGGGTCCTGCTAGCGAAGCCTCGCGGCTACTGCGCGGGGGTTGACCGGGCCGTCCAAGCCGTGGAGATAGCCCTCGGCAAGTTCGGCGCTCCCGTATACGTGCGCAAGCAGATCGTGCATAACAAGCACGTCGTGAGTGAGCTGGAGAAACGCGGCGCCGTCTTCGTCGAGGAGACAGAAGAGGTGCCCGAGGGCAGCGTCGTCGTGTTCTCCGCGCACGGCATCGCCCCCGAGGTACGCGACGCGGCGAAGCGCCGGAACCTGGTGGCCATCGACGCGACCTGCCCGCTCGTCACCAAGGTGCACAACGAGGCGCGGCGCTTCGCCGCGAACGACTACGACATCCTGCTGATCGGCCACGACGGCCACGAGGAAGTCGTCGGCACGACCGGCGAGGCACCGCAGAGCATTCACCTGGTCGACGGCCCGGGAGGGGCGCAGAACGTCACGGTGCGCGACCCGGCCAAGGTCGTCTGGCTGTCCCAGACCACGCTGTCCGTGGACGAGACGGTGCAAACCGTCTCCGCGCTCAAGACACGCTTCCCCCAGCTCATCGACCCGCCGAGCGACGACATCTGCTACGCGACGCAGAACAGGCAGGCCGCCGTCAAGGCGATCGCGCCGGACTGCGACGTGGTGATCGTGGTCGGCTCGACGAACTCCTCCAACTCCGTCCGCCTCGTCGAGGTCGCCAAGGACGCGGGCTCCCGTGCCGCCTACCTGGTCGACGACGCAGGCGAGGTCGACGCCGCGTGGTTCGGCGGCGCGACGACCGTGGGCGTGACCAGCGGCGCCTCGGTGCCAGAGGAACTGGTCGAGGGCGTGCTCGGCAAGCTCGCCGCCCTCGGCTTCGGTGACGTCGAAGAGGTCGAGGCCGTGCAGGAGCGGATGCACTTCCAGCTCCCGCGCGAACTAAGGAAGTAGCTCAGGCGCCCGGTCGTCCGCGATCAGCTCCGGTGCCGACAGGACCCGCGCGGTCTCGCTGACCGGCGCGGGCGCAGTCAGCTCCGCGTCCACGACGCCGAGCGCCGCGAGCTTCCGCGCGCTGACGAGCACCCGGGTCTCCAGCGTGCCGACCGCCTGGTTGTAGGACCCGACGGCGGAGGTCAGCGACTTGCCGACGCGCTCCAGGTGCCTGGAGAGGCCGGACAGCCGGTCGTAGAGCTCCCGGCCGAGGTCGAACACGGCCCGCGCGTTCTCTGAGAGCTTCTCCTGCTGCCAGGCGTACTGGACGGTGCGCAGCATCGAGACCAGCGTGGTCGGCGTGGCGATGTGCACCCGGCGCGACAGCGCGTGCTCGAGCAGCCCGGGATCCTGGTCGAGCGCGGGGGCGAGGAACGCCTCCCCTGGGACGAACATGACCACGAACTCCGGCGTCTCAGGCAGCGCCGACCAGTACGCCTTCGAGGCGAGCTGGTCCACGTGCGCCTTCAGGTGCCTGGCGTGCGCGGCAAGGCGGGCGTCGCGGACGGCCTCGTCCGCCGAGGACGCGGCCTCGAGGTAGGCGGCGAGCGACACCTTCGAGTCGACGATCACGTTCTTGCCGCCGGCCAGGCGCACCACCATGTCCGGCCGTAGCCCGCCTTCGACAACCACCTGCTCGTCGAAGTCCACGTGCGCGGTCATGCCCGCCAGCTCAACGACCCGGCGCAGCTGGATCTCGCCCCACCGGCCGCGCGCCTCTGGCCGCCGCAATGCGGTAACCAGGGACTGCGTCTGCTCGCGCAGCTGCTCCGCGCCGCGCCTGGTGAACTCGACCTGCTGCGCGAGCTCGGCGTGCGACCTGGCGCGCGCGACGTCGGACTCGCGCAGCTGCTGCTCGACGCGGGTGAGGGTCTCGCGCATCGGGCCGACGAGCTGCTCGACGTCGAACCGCTGCGCGAGCTGGCCGTCCGCGAGCGCCGTCCGCTCCGCCGCCGCGCGTTCCAGGATCGTCGCCCGCTCCTGGGCCGCGCGGGCGCGCTCGGTCGCGGTCGCGGCGGCGGTGCCCAGTCGGTTGCGGGCGAGCAGGTAGCCGAGCGCGACACCGATGGCGATCCCGGCAAGCAAGGCGAAGACGGTCATGCCTTCCAGTATCGGCAGGCCATCGCCGACCCCGCCGGACGACACGCGCGGGAAGGCGGAGACAATGGGTAGCGTGCAGGCGGCCATTGAGGCGCGCGCAGTCACCTATCGCACGCGCGCCGGGGAAGTCACGGTACGTAATGTCTCACTGACTGTTGGTCAGAGCGAGCTGGTAGCCATCATCGGCGGCAGCGGGTCGGGCAAGGCGACGCTGCTCAATTCGATGTCGGGCCTCTGTCCGCCGACGTCCGGAACGATTCTCCGGCACGTTCCCGGTGACGAGCTCCAGGCGGCCGGGCTGCCCTCAGGGCAGATCGGGTACGTCCCACAGGGGGACACGATCCACCCGGTGCTCCCGCTCGCCAGCGCGCTGCGCTACACCCTCGCGCTGCGCGAAGTGCACGCCTCGCCCGAGGCGGTCGAGCGCGCGCTCGGCACGGTCGGACTGAGCCCCAAGTCGGCGGTTTCCTTCGGCGCCCTCGACCCTGGCGAGCGCAAGCGCGCCGCGATCGCGGTCGAACTGCTTGCCGGGCGCGGGCAGCTCTTCCTCGACGAGCCAACGGCGGGACTCGACCCGGCGCAGGCCACGGAGACGCTGCGGATGCTCCGCCGTCTCTCCCGCGGCGGCATGACCGTGCTGCTCACCACCAGCAGCCCGCTTGACGCCGCCCGCTGCGACAAGGTGGCGGTGCTCGCGACCGGCGGCCACCTGGCGTTCTTCGGCACGCCCGCGGCGGCGCGCGGCTACTTCGGCGCGGACAGCCTTGACGAGATTTACGAGCGGCTGGCGGGCCTTGGCGATCCGGCCGCGGCTTGGTCACGGCGCTTCTTCCATTTTTCCCGCACGAGGGCGGGTTTCACCCAGGTCCCCACCACTCCGCGTGCCCCGGGCCCGGCCGTCCTGGTGCCGGATTCGGCTGGCCCGCACTCCGCCGGCCGTCCCGGCCTGGCCTTTCCAGGCGGCACCGGTTTCCTGGATAACACCGCCGCCGAGGACGACGCCGACATCGAGGATGGGGAGGGCAGGCCAGCGTTCGCACTCGCCGCGGCCGCGGCGCGCGTCCCTGGCCCGCACGCGCCAGCCGGCCGGGGCGGCGCGCTCCGGCCAGTACGGCAGCTGTCCGTCCTGATCCGGCGTAACGCCGAAGTACTCGCCCGGGCCAGGCGCACGCAGGTCATCCTGGCCGTCGTGCCCGTCGCCGTCCTGCTCGCGTTCTGCGCGCTGCTCGGGGCGGGCGCGCTCGACGGTCCCGCCGCGGTGACGCTGGCCTGGGCGGTGCTCGGCGGCCTGGCCGCCGGGCTGGCCTACGAATTGCCCGACAGCCGCACCGACTCTGGCGTGCTGCGCGGCGAGACCTTCTCCGGCCTGAGCAGGGCCATGTTCGTCTTGTCCAAGGCCGCGGTCCTGCTGCCCGTCCTGGCGATCGCCGACGCGCTCATCCTGGCTGTTCCTGCGATCGCCGGCCGCCTGCAGGCCGGGTTCGGCGCGGCGTACCTGGCCGTGCTGCTCGCCTCGGCCGTCGGGCTGGCCGCCGCGCTTGCCGTGCCGGTGCTCTCGGCCCGACGCTGACCAGCGGGTCCCGGCCGGCGGCGGTAGCGGGTCCCAAAGGAGTCCTGTTCTTTTGCGCCTACCTTCGAGGTTTCATCGTGCCAATGCATCAAAAGAACAGGGCTCCTCGGCCAGAGTCGTTCACTATCGTGATCACCGCTGTCGATCTCTTTCCATGCGCGGCGCGAGGGGACTAAGGACATGAACCAAGACCAAGAACGGACGGTCGCGGCCCTGCTCGCCGATTACCTCCGCCAGGCGGGGGTCACGCACGTGTTCGGGTACCCGGGGGAGTCCCTCGTCGAGTTCATCGAGGCGGCCCGCCTGGAAGGACCAGAGGTCGTCTCCGCGGTGCGCGAGGCGTCCGCCGCGTTCATGGCCGAGGGCGCCGCGATGCGCACGGGAACCGTCGGCGCCTGCCTGTCCACGCTCGGCCCCGGGTCGACGGCGCTGCTCAACGGCGTGGCGTCCGCGCACCTCGACCGGGTGCCGCTGCTCGCGGTGTCCGGGCAGGTGGACAGCTCGCGCGAGCAGTTCTGGACGCATCAGCTGATCGACCACAACCGGCTGTTCGCGCCGGTCACCAAGCTTGCCGCGCGACTCGAGGCGGCGTCGGCGGACACCGTGCTGCGCCGCGCCCTGCGGACCGCGACGGCGGAACGTCCAGGCGCTGTGCACCTGACAGTCACCATGGACTCGTTCGGGAAAAGCGGCGCGGGTACCCAGGGCAAGGGGAAAGTTCCGCCGCTCACCTCGGCGGGCGCGGGCCTCGAATTCTTCGGCGACGAGCCGCTGCGCGCGCTGAGCGCGGCGCGGCGGCCCGTGCTGCTCGCCGGGGCGGGCGCGGTGCGCTGCGGTGCCACGGGCGTGCTCACCGAGCTTGCCGCGCACGCCGGGCTGCCGGTCGTGGTGGGCGCGATGGCCAAGGGGGTGCTCGCCGAGGACAGCCCGTGGTACGCCGGGACGCTCGACATGGCCGGGCACCAGGTGATCTGGCAGCTGCTCGCTTCGGCGGACCTGATCGTGACGGCCGGGTTCGACCCGGTGGAGCTGATCACGCCGTGGCGGCTGTCCGTGCCCGTGCTGCACGTGGACACGGTGCCGAACACCGACCAGGTGTACCCGGCGGGCATCGAGGTCGTCGGCAACGTGGCGACCGCGCTCGCCTGGTTCCTCGCCAACTGGGACGACGGCCCGCGCTGGTCGGAGGCGGAGCTCAGGGCGCACCGTTCCGCGCTGCACGCCGCCTACCACGTGGGGTACGCGGTCGGCCGGCTGAACCCCTCCGAGCTGGTGGAGACGGTGCGCGAGTCCGCGCCCGCGGGCACGGTGGTCACCGCGGACGTCGGGTCGCACAAGATCATGACGGGGCAGGCGTGGACGACGTTCTCGCCCAGGGAGACGCTGATCACCAACGGGCTGTCCGCGATGGGCTTCGGGCTGCCCGCCGCGATCGGTGCCGCCTTGGCATCGGGGCCAGGGGCGCCGGTGGTCTGCATGACCGGGGACGGCGGGTTCGCGATGACCGCCTCCGAGCTGTCCGTCGCGTCGCGGCTCGGGCTCGGCCTGGTCGTCGTCGTGTTCTCCGACGGCGGGCTTAACCGGATCGAACTGCACCAGGCCTCGGTCGGTTACCCGCTCGCCGCGACCTCGGTCGACCGCACGGACATCCCGCTGCTCGCCGAGTCGCTCGGCTGCGACGGCGCCCGCGTGGAGAGCCTGTCCGGTCTGGAGAAGGTGCTGTCCGGCGCGTTCGGTACCGGCCGCACCCGCCCGCTGGTCATCGAGGCCCGCATCGACACGTCCCAGTACTCGGCGCAGTTCTGACTGCGACTGCTGCCCCCTGCGCTGCTGCCCGCTGCGCTGCGGCGCTGCCCCTGCGCTGCGCTGCTGCCGGATTTATAGGCATAAATGCGCCAAGATCAGGTTCGTCGAGCCCAGTGCCCGGAGTTGGCACCCATATGGCCAATGCCATTGGCTAATGAGGCGCTCGCCGCTTCGCGCCGGGCTCGCGCGTGCCCGTTCTGTCCGGGTTGTCCCGGCAGTGTCGTGGCCGGGCCCCGGCGGCACCGCGGCCGAACCATGATCATGTGAATTCAGCAGCTAATAAGCTGCGGAATTGACATGATCATGGAAAATCTCTTCGATAATGCCATGCGTCGCGCGGGGCGTCGCGTCCCACCCCGCGCACTGTCCTCACGGTTACCGCGCACTACTAAGACAACGGCACTACATGGGGCCGGCCTCTCGGCAGCGACTGAAGCAGCCGGGCTCTTTGATTCGGGAACGTCGGGGAGAGGCCATTAGACTCGGCGGTCGTGAGCCTGTCTATCGGAATCGTCGGGCTGCCCAATGTGGGCAAGTCCACCCTGTTCAACGCGCTGACCAAGGCCGGGGCGCTTGCCGCGAACTACCCGTTCGCTACGATCGAGCCGAACGTCGGCGTGGTCGGCGTGCCCGACCCCCGGCTGGACGCGCTGGCGAAGCTGTACAACTCGGCGCGGGTGGTACCGGCTTCGGTGCGGTTCACCGACATCGCCGGGCTGGTGAAGGGCGCGTCCCAGGGACAGGGGCTCGGCAACCAGTTCCTCGGCCACATCAGGGAGACCGACGCTGTTTGCCAGGTCGTCCGGGTCTTCCGCGATCCCGACGTGACCCGGGTGGAGGGCTCGGCCGAGCCGGCCGACGACATCGAGACGGTCGTCACCGAGCTGATCCTCGCCGACCTGCAGACGCTAGAGAAGGCGACGCCCAGGCTCGCGAAGGAGACGAAGTTCTCCAAGGACCCGGAGAAGCTTGAGACCGCGGCGGCGGCGCAGGCCGCGGTGTCGGTGCTCGATTCAGGTAAGACGCTGTTCGCCGGGGCCGCGGCCGCCGGGATCTCGCTGCCCGCGCTGCGCGAGCTGCACCTGCTGACGGCCAAGCCGTTCCTTTACGTGTTCAACATGGATGTGGGAGAGGTGTCCGACGAGGGGCTGAAGAAGCAGCTCGCCGGGCTCGTGGCGCCGGCCGAGGCGATCTTCCTCGACGCGAAGACCGAGGCTGACCTGGCTGAGCTCTCCGACGAGGAGGCGGCCGAGCTGCTCGCCGAGGCGGGCCTCGGCGAGCCAGGCCTGGCCCAGCTGGCTAAGGCGGGCTTCCGCGCCCTTGGGCTGCAGACCTTCCTGACCGCAGGTCCGAAGGAGTCCCGCGCCTGGGAGATCCCGATCGGCGCGACCGCACCCGAGGCGGCCGGCGTGATTCATACCGACTTCCAGAAGGGCTTCATCAAGGCCGAGATCGTCTCCTACGACGACCTGATGGCGGCGGGCTCGGTCGCCGCCGCCCGCGCGGCGGGCAAGGCCCGCATCGAGGGCAAGGACTACGTCATGCAGGACGGCGACGTGGTGGAGTTCCGCCACAGCTAAACATCATGTGTATTCCGTACCGCGCGCCAGCGACGCGGCGGAGCGTGTCGCGTTGGTCGCGGGGTGGACATCGCCGTCGAGATAGCGCTGAATGGTAGGCGCGATCGCGGCGACGATGTCGTCGTCGTCCATGCTGGCCAGCGGCTCGATCTTCCAGATAAAGCGCATGAAGGCCAGGCCCATGAGCTGTCCGGCGATGAGCCCGCTGCGGAGCAGTCGTTCATCCTCGCGCAGCGCCTGCGCGGACGGCCCCATCATTGATCGCTCGATGATGAGGCGCAGCTTCTCCCGGGTGGCTGGCTCATTGCCGGCAATCTGCAACACTGCTCGTAGTACCGGCTCGTGCTCGGGGTTCTGCCAGTTCCGCAGCATCTGCCGGACAAGCTGCTCGCCGAGCTCGGCGGGTGGGGTCTGCCAGGCGGTGACGATCTGGTCCAGGAAGCTCCGCGGCGGCGTAGTTGCCGCGTCGAGCAGATTCTCCTTGGAGCCGTAGTAGTGGTACACCAGGGCCGGGTCGACATCAGCCGCCCGGGCGACGGCACGAACGGTGGTGCCGGCGTACCCGTGTTCCGCGAAGGACGCCTGGGCCTCAGCCAGAATCCGGGCGGCCAGTACACCCCGCTCATCCCGCGGTCCCGGCGTGGTGGCCTTGGCTGCCCTCGGCGCCCCGCTGCCCTTCGTTGCGTCTGATCGGTTACTCACGGTCCGAGTCTCTCCTTGCGTTGAAACTAGTTTCATCGTACCATGAATCTAGTTTCATCGATTGATGAGATTAGAATCCGTCGCTAGCGATCTTGATCGGCAAAGGAGGACCAACATGTCAAGCAACGTTTCCGGGATCGATCCCGGACAACGTCAGCTCAACGGCACCCAAACCACTGGTCGCGCCTATCGCGAGCTGTCCACCCCGGACTATGCAACGACTCAGGACGATGACGTCGCGGTTCCGATGCGAGACGGCATCAACCTGCTGGCAGACGTCGTCCGCCCCGATGTGCCCGGGAAGTTTCCCGTGTTGATCGCCGCGTCGCCTTACCCGCGCCAGATTCAGAACCTGGGCGCACCGTTCGGGTTCATCGAAGCCGGTGCCAGCGACTTCTTCGCCCCCCGCGGTTACGTCCACGTGATTGCCAACCTCCGCGGCACCAGCGGATCGGGTGGTACGTTCGGCTTTTTCGACGCCCAGGAACGCCGTGACATGTACGACCTCGTGGAGTGGGCCGCGGCCCAGCCGTGGTCGGACGGCAACGTCGGCATGATCGGCATCAGCTACTTCGCGATGACCCAGCTCGAAGCCGCGGTCGAGCAGCCACCGCACCTGAAGGCCATCTTCCCGCTCGAGACCACTGTCGACCTGTTCGAGTCCGCCATGCACAACGGGCTGATGAGCTCGTCATTCGTAACCACGTTCCTGGCCATGATCGGCATGACCTCCGGTCACACCAACAAGCTGTGGCGCAGCCGCCTTGTCAACGGCATCGGCGATCTGCTCCGCACGCCGCACATCCACCGCAAGTTCGCGACCGCGAACGGTGAAGCCGCCATGGCCGGCCTGCGTGTCTTGCTCAAGCTGCACCACGACCCGCACCCGTGGGATGACCTCTGGCGGGCCGTCGCTGTCGAGCACCCCGTCCGCGACGAATGGTGGGAGGAACGCAACCTGGTCCCGCTTCTTGACCGCGTGCATGTACCCGCCTATGTCGGCTGCGACTGGGGGAACGGTCCGCTACACCTGCCCGGCAGCCTCAAGGCCATCAATGCCCTGCCGAACAGCACGCATGTCCAGGTCGCGATGCTGGGCGATCTGGGCATCAGCTGGCCCTGGGAAACCCTGCACGTCGAGACTCTGGCGTGGTATGACCACTGGCTCAAAGGACGCGACACCGGCATCCTCGACGGCCCGTCATTCCGTTACCAGCTCCGTAAGGGTGAGTCTGACGGGTGGCAGACCGCGGACGCGTGGCCCGTGCCCGGCATCGCCCACCGCGAGCTGGCTCTGTGCAGCGACGGCAAGCTCATCACCAGTGGCGGAGAGGCCGGGCAGCGCACCTACATGACACTCGGCGCCGGGCTCAACCGCGCCCAGGCCAGCGAGGCGGACCCGCCGCCGTCGCTGACCTGGGAGACCGAACCGTTCACCGGCGACCTGGATGTGCTGGGCAACACCGAGCTCCGCCTCGACGCCACGGCAAGCGCTGCCGACACCGCATGGATTATCACCCTCCAGGATGTCGCAGCCGACGACACCACTACCGAAGTCACCGCGGGGTTCGTGCGGGCCAGCCTGCGCGCCGTCGACGAGACCGCGAGCGAACCTGGTGCGCCGTCTCTGCCGTGTACCTCGGTCGCGGCTGTGCCGATCAACGAGCCGGTTAGCTATCGGATCCCTATCATCGGCACCGGGTACCGGTTCGCCGCGGGCCACCGTCTGCGGCTGGTCCTCACCAGCGACGATCAGGACCCGAACTTCCCGGCCGATATGAGCTTCCGCCACGCCAGCGTCGGCACGAGCAGCCTCAACCGAATCGCCGCTTCGTCCCGACTGCTCCTGCCCGTCTCCGCTGGGGAGCTGTAACGATTACGTTGAAGCGCCGCGTGGTGGAGTTCCGCCACAGTTAACCGTCTGGAGCGATGTGAGCGATGAAGCCGCGCCGACGAGTCGGCGCGAAGGCGAAGCGGGGAGCTACGCGTACCCGTACTGGTCGCTGGATATCCCCGGCCTCACGGAGGGTCAGGCCGCCTCATTGCGAGAGCGTCTTGCGGGCGAGTTCGAGTATGGCGTTATCGTCGCCGACCCGCGTCACTTCATGGTGCAGGGATTCGATCGTGTTTCAGTGGAGACCCTGGTGCGCACATGCGGGCGGCCTTGGCTACCGGCGGTATCTCTGATGCGGACGCGGCAGGCGTGCGGAGCATGTTGGAGATCTTCGAGGAGTGGCTCGGCCAGGCCGAAGCGCTAGCCGACGACTGAACCGCGACGTGGTCGAGTTCCGCCACAGTTAATCATCCGCCGTGTCCGCCGAGGTCCCGAACGAGCTGGAAGGTCGATAAAAGTCGTCCATGCAGGTTAGAGTGTTGATGCCGTACGATGGCGGGCACCCATTGTTAGCGAGCGCAGGACTGGATTACGTGGACTTCCTTGGCGACCTTATAGGCCAATGGCTTGGCGAGTCTGCGAGCGAACGCCTGCGGCGGTGGCGCGCCGATCGGCGTCTCGCTAAGGGCCACGTCGAATGTGCGCTTCAGGTGATCAGTGGAAGCCAGTCAGGCCTGTCGCGGCGATGGCAGCACGGAGTGGCGACAGTGACCCAGGGCCGCCTGGAATTCCGCCGTCATTGGTGGCGCGCCTTCAGCACTTGTCCGGCGATCGACGTTGTAAGCGTTCGCGGCCCGGCCATGCGGTCATCTAACAAAGAGTTCTGGTCCCTGTCTCCTCAGAGCCGTATCACGCAGATTGAGACGCCAACTGCGATCCTCGGCTGGGCTGTCCTTGACCGGCACCTGACGTGGGCGATCGACACGCTTAACAGCCCAGCGTGACTGTTGACGGCCGCTCAGGCGCTCGCGTTGGCCGAGGCGCTGCCCATGGTCGCCCACGTCCTGAGACCCGACATCCTGGCCAGGGTCATCCGCACTCGTTCACACGGAGAACTGGTAACGGGTGGAGTTCCGGCTTCAACGTCTGACCATCAGCCGCGAGAAGCAGAGCCCCGTTATGACGCGGCCCTGCGGCACATGCGGCGGGCATGCTGTCCCGGCTTGTCAAGATGTCGGTACTTGAGGCTCGGGGAATGCGTCTCCGGCGATGACGGTGCCGTCCGGCATGATCGTCGCTAGGGCCGGTGGATGTGCCGCGGCCTTCCGCGCCCGTGCGCCTTCGTCTGCCTCATAGTGAAGCTCGGCCCTAATGACGATGCGGGTCTGTGGATCGAGGCCGCGCAGGTGCTCGAGGGAGACGGGAACCTCAGCCAGCTCGGCGATCGCGAGCAGCTCCGCGTCCGATGTCAGTTCTGCGACTTCGCGGATGTCGTCGCGGAGATGCGGTGTCAGCGGGGTCGTCGTATGGTAGGCGGCGCCCGTTCGCCGGAGCACGTCAGCGAGCAGCAGCCCCGGCGGCCCAGGGCACGCAGGCAGGCCCGCCTGGTAGATCCGGATCGTCGGGTCGTCAGGTTCGAGCACCTTGGCGTATGCACGGAAGGTGGCCATCCGATCCTCCCGGCCCCGTTGAGCATCCCGGTCGTGTACTGAGCCTGGGCGCGGCCGTACCGGCTTAACACGCCCGTCCCGGCAGCCATTGGATCACTCGGGCCACCGGCTGGGCAATGAACGCTAACCGCAGGTCTAGCTGTTGACGGAGACATCGTGGAGTTCCGGCACGAGGAATTGTCAGGACCTGTGGATCAACTTGTCCGGTGGGGATTAGCGCGTGATGGGCTGGTAGTAGAGCAGGACGTTGCCTGAGGTGAACTGCCGGGTCTTGAGCAGTTTGAGGCTGGTCTTGCCTGCTCCTGCGAACAGGGACCTGCCCTGGCCCAGGATGACCGGGTTCACCAGGATCCGCAGTTCGTCGAGCAGGCCCGTGTGCAGCAGGCCTGCGGTCAGTGTCGAGCTGCCCGCGATCACGATGTCCTTGCCGGGTTGCTGCTTGAGCTTGGCCAGTTCCTCTTCGGCGTGGCTGCTGATGATCTGCGTGCCGGCCCAGGTGGCCTGCGGCAGGGTCCGTGAGATGACGATCTTGGGGGTGGTGTTCATCGCCTTCGCGACGTCCGGGTCGGACTCCTCGCCGGCGGGCGTGGGCCAGAAGGCTGCCATGAGCTCGTAGGTCACCCGGCCGAACACCAGCGTGCCGGCCTCGCGGAGCTGCGCCAGCGCGAACTGGCTGAACTCCTCGTCGATGGTCTGCCAGTCCAGGGCCTGGCCTGGGTCGGCGTGGTAGCCGTCGGCGCTGGTGATCATGAACGAGAACATCTTCCGCACGGATCCTCCAGTGTGGTCGCTTCGTGCCGCTGACCGTGTAGACGGTCCCGGGGTCCCGGGGTCATCGCCGGGCGGCGGTGACCTTCAGGCGGCCTGGGGCGGGGCGTCCTCGCCGGGCCGCTCGGCGAGCTTGCCGTTGACGAAGGTCGCTCCGGCCCGGGCGGCGGCCGAGGACGTGGTGTCCCTGACCTTCCGCGAGGCCTGGCGGAACCGGGAACAGATCTCCCTGAGGGCGGGTCGCTCCGGCCGTGGCTGCTCGGCGCGGCGACCAACGTGGTTCGCGGGCATTACTGTACTCGCCGACGTCACGGGGAGACCCTCGCTCGGCTGGGACTGTTAGCTCCAGCCGCCGTCGGTGCCGTCGGTCGAAGTAGTCAGTTTTCATTACTACTGTAGTCATGCATTTGTACGATGGCAACAGCAGCAGGTGCGAGGTCGCCGAGGGGCAGGTGGCGCGTGGGAACGCAGCGAGCGCAGCCCTGCGCACGCGCCGCCGCGGCCGGGCTGGCGGCGACCCGGCCCGGCCGCTTTGGCGTAGGGTGTGAACCTCGTGGGATCAGGCGGGCGAAGGAGTCGAGGGCGGCATGGACGACGAGCAGCGCGCTGATCTAGGGGTCTTGTTGTTCATCCCATACCGGTACGCCGAGGACCGGATTTTCCGGGCCCTCCAGGATGCCGGGTTCGACGACTGGACCCTCGCCCAGTGCCGGGTGTTTCAACGCGTCGCCCCGGACGGTTCGCGCCTCACAGACCTCGCTGACCAGGCGCAAATGAGCAAGCAGAGCGCCGGCGTGCTGGTCGATCAACTGGAACGCCTGGGCTATGTCCGCCGGGTCCCCGACCCCGCCGATGGCCGCGCCCGGTTGATCGTGATCGAGCAACGCGGCCGGCGGGCAGTCGAGGTAGCCGCGGCGACACGCGACGAGATCCTCTCGGAGTGGAAGGCCTACCTGGGCAGCCGCAACTTCACGCTGCTGCAGCAGATCCTGGATCAACTCCGCGAGATCACCGACCCCTACGGGCGGTAAGCCCCGCCGCGCCGAGCCGTGCGGCCCCGATTCCCGTGCGCCCCGAGCCGCCGGGGCCGACGGGCGCCAGCAGGCTCCGACTCCGCCTTGACATAGTCAGCAACATTGACTAACATAGTCAATGTTGCTGACGATTTTCCGACGATGGACGGGAAAATCCTCAGGCTGCACGGTGCTCAGACGAGTCGGAACCGTCGTCGCACGGCCAGCCGCCGCCGGCAGAGGCCTGAGGGGCAACTCGGTCTGAGACCTCACCGCAGCCAACGCTGACTCCACCACGACCGTGTCCATGCCCAAGACCGTCATCCGCACCGCACCCCTATCGAAGGGAAACACCATGTCCACTGTCATCACCGGAGCATCAGGTCACCTCGGCCGGCTCGTCGTCGATCAACTCCTCGCCGCCGGAACGCCGCCGGTGCGGATCGTGGCCACCGGCCGAGACGTTGACAAACTCACCGACCTCGCGCAGAACGGGGTCACGGTACGGCGCGCGGACTTCGCCGACCCGAGCACGCTCGACGAGGCGTTCGCAGGCGCCGACGCGATGCTGATGGTCTCGACGACGACGGTCGGGGAGCGGTTCGACAACGCCCGCAACGCCATCGACGCGGCGGCCCGAGCGGGTGTGTCCCGGATCGTGTACACCAGTATCGTCAACGCCTCGACCGCGCGAATGACGCTCGCTGACGA
>Ga0210389_10002586_pt1 | contig 14233 bp, 14 predicted proteins | sample IncBWH28OmetaG_FD_160127 | JGI IMG/M metagenome (GOLD analysis project Ga0210389, IMG submission 160127) | Forest soil microbial communities from Barre Woods Harvard Forest LTER site, Petersham, Massachusetts, United States - Inc-BW-H-28-O ...
TGTCGGACCGGGCGCGCGCATGAGTATCGAATTCGCCGATGGCCGCGTTGGCGCGATCGCGGAACAGGATCGGCCGGCGGCCTCGCCCGCGCCGCCGAAGGAAGCACCGCGCGAATCCAAGCCTGCGCTACCAAGGCGCGTGGCCAAGCCCGTCGACCAGGGAAGCCTGTTCTAGATTGCAAGCCGGTTCAGCGGCGCATCCCTTCACCGCGCCAGCCATTCGGCGACGCGCTTTTGCGAATCGGCAAGCGCTTCGGCGTCGGTGCCGACATGGCCCTTCTCGGGATCGGCGGCATCGGCATTTGAGCCGATCGCGTGCACGGGCAAATTGGCCCGATCGAAATCATGATAGGCGCTGGGATAGACCACAATCCGGGTGAGCGCGCTGCGGCCATGAGCGCCTTCAACCATTTGACGGCAAGCCGGCGGCGAACTGACGTCGTCCTTGGCCCCGATCAGAACCAGCGTTGGAACCCGCGCGCTCCAGCCAAGGCCGGACGACAGACGGCAATCCGGATAGAACGCGATGGCTGAGCGGAAATCGCGCTCGGCATGGTGCAACAATAATTGCGGACGAACCGCCCACAACAACGCGCTCGCACCATTGGCCCAGCCCATCAGGCTGATGCGATCCTGCGCAACCCAACTCTGCTGCAGCAGCCAGTGCCGCGCCGCCAGGATGTCGATCACGCGCTCGCGGCGGGCCGTGATCTTCCGTTCCCTGACACGGCATTGCGGGCCGAGTTCGCGCGAGCCGTAGCTGTCTGGAAACAAGACGGCCTTGCCGTCCTTGAGTAATTGCTCGGCCCATTCCCGATAACGGGCTTGAATCGGCTCGGAATGACCACCGAGCCCGCCGCATCCGTGCAACGCAATCACGACCGCAAACGGGCCATTACCCTCGGGCTTGTAAAGCTGTGCCTGCAGCACGGCGCTCCCGGTCGGAATCTCGACCGCCTGTGGCGCGGGCAACGGCGCAGCCTCCGCCGGCAATGCCGCGGCAAGGAAAGCGAGAGCGATCGATAAAAGGCGCATGGCTTTGCCGGGATTTTGCTAGCGGGTCCTGTCTTAACTTCGCTTCCCGTTTCAGCAGACACGACAAAAGGCTAACATGAGCAACGCGGTAAATTCATCACAAATCGGTGGGTTTTACCGGCGGACACTCCGACCTATTTATGCTAGTGTGGCGGTCCAAAAGTCCGCATCATTGATGCCGCGAATTCGTATGTGGGCTTTGAACCAAAGCCACGCGACATCAATAAGTTCGCTAGTGTCCTTTCGATTCCGAAGTTCGTAAACGAGGAGCCGCAAAGCGATACGAACTTCGGAATCAGGACACCAGTAGATTCATTATTGTCTGTATGGAGAAACAGACAGAAACTTTCGGAGAACTCCCAGGTGCTGAATAAATCCGGCCCCGCCGGCCATGGCGAGGCGCAGCTACAATATCTGGACGGCGATTTTCGCGTGGTTTCGCCGGGAACCTATGTGCGGTGCGCGGTGACCGACGTAAGGATCCCGCTGGACGAACTGAAATACTGGAGCGTCGACCTGCAGGAAGCCTATGCGCTGCCGAGCGCGGTATTGCAGCGGCATTTCCCCGGCGCGCTAAAAGGCTGAAGTTCAGTTTTTCCGGAATTTCTTGTCGCGTGCCCGAAACAGCCGGTCGGATACGAACCTGCGCAGCATCGGCGCGCTGTCGAATTCAAGCCTCACCGGAAATGACACGATACCCTGCGCCCATCGCGGCAGCTCGCCTGCGTCGCCAAGCCGTGCGAGGTCCTTCTCGGTCGTCACTAGCGCCAGCTCGTTGACTTTTGCTTCCGCAACCAGGGCTTCGATCTCGCGTTGCGTGAACGGATGATGGTCAGAGAAGGCGCGCTCAGTCACGACCTCGATGCCGCTGGCGCGCAGCGTCCGAAAGAAACGCGCGGGATCGCCGATGCCGGCAAACGCCAGCACACGCTTGCCGCGAAGCAACGACAGCGAGGCGTCGTCGGCTTGCAGATGCGCCGTCAGGACCGCCTTGCCCTGCGCCGTTACCGTGGCGGCAACGCCATCGGCAGCGCCGCCCTCGCCGACGACGATCAACGCATCGGTGCGTTCGATCTGCGGCGGCAACGGCGCACGCAGGGGCCCTGCCGGAAACACACAAGCGTTGCCAAGGCCGCGGTGAGCATCAATGACGATCAGCGAAGCATCCTTGGCGATTGCCGGATTTTGAAAGCCATCGTCCATCACGATCACGGTCGCGCCCTGCGACCGCGCCAAAGCGAGACCATCGATGCGCTCGCGCGCGACCGCGACGGGAACTGTTCGCGCCAGCATCAGGGGTTCGTCGCCGACATCGGTTGCACGGTGACGGGCGGGATCGACCAAGACCGGCCCGCGCAGCCGTCCGCCATAGCCGCGGCTGAGCACGACCGGCGTTTCGCCGAGATCGCGCAGCAACTTTACAAGGGCGAGCACGGTCGGTGTCTTGCCGGCGCCGCCGACGTGATAGTTGCCGACGCAGAATACGGGAATTCCGGCATCGAATCCCTTGCGCCGCAAGCGTTGAACGGCGACCGCACCATAGATCGCGGCGAGCGGCGACAAGAGGTACGACATCCATGATGATGGCCGGTGCCAAAAGGCCGGCTCATGCATCAGCGGCCCCCATTTCGAGGCGCACTTGCAAGATATAGGGCTCGAGTGCCGCGAGCGTTCGATCGAGGGCGCCGCCGAGCTGTGAGACCACTCGTTCGGCCGCAGCGACCACAAGATCGCGCGCCGTGGGATCGGCGAGCAACTGGCCGAGCTGCTTCACCAGCGCTTCCTGTGTGTCGGCGAGCCTGGCCCCACCCGCACCGTCGAGCGCCTCATACACGTCGGCAAAATTGAAGACGTGAGGTCCGTGAACGATCGAAGCACCGAGCTTGATCGCCTCGATCGGATTCTGCCCGCCATGCTCGACCAGCGATCCGCCGACGAAAACGATCGGCGAGAGCCGATAGAACAGCCCCAGCTCGCCCATGGTGTCGGCGACATAGATGTCGGTCGTCGCGGTCGGCAATTCCTCGTGCGAGCGCACGCTCGCGTGCAGGCCTGCGGCTCCGATCGTGCGTGCGATCGCCTCGCCGCGGCCGGGATGCCGCGGCACGATCACGGTCAGGAGCGACGGGAAAAACCCCGCCAGCGTGCGGTGCGCCTCGAGCAGAATCTCTTCCTCTCCCGGATGCGTCGACGCTGCGACGATGATCGGACGGCCACGCGTCACTGACATCAGCCGCTCCAGCTTGGCGAAGTCGGCCGGCGGCGCCGGAACATCGAGTTTCAGATTGCCCGTGACGGCGACATTGCGGCTGCCAAGCGCCGTGAATCGCTCCGCATCGACGCGGGATTGCGCGAGGCAAACGTCGAACTGGCCAAGCAGCGCCGAAATCGTGCCGCTGACCCGCCGCCAGCGCGGAAACGAGCGGTGGGACATCCGCCCGTTGATCAGCACCATCGGCAAACGCCGTGCCGCGCTCGAGAGAATGAGATTCGGCCACAGGTCGGACTCGATGAACAGTGCAAGGCTTGGCCGCCAGTGATCGAGGAAGCGCGCGACATAGCGCGGTGAGTCGTAAGGCACGTATTGATGAATGATGTCGGCAGGAAAGCGCTTGGCGACGATGGCCGCCGAGGTGACCGTGCCGGAGGTGAGCAGGATGCTGATGTTGAGCGCCCGCAGCTTTTCGATCAGCGCCGCGGCGGCGAGCACTTCACCGACGCTCGCCCCGTGAATCCATACCAGCGGCCCGTGTGGCCGGGCGTTTCCGCTCATGCCGCGGCGTTCACCGACGCGGGCGGGATCTTCCTTGCCTTGCTTGAGCCGGCGCTTGATCAACGCAGGCGCCAGCGGCGCCGCCACGGAGGACAGCCGACGATATACGCGCAGCGTCATCGGCAAGACGTTAGCCATGATCCGCCCCGTGCGGACGGCCTACCTGCGCATAAGCGCGCTTCGTCGCGTCGTTCAGGGTTGCCTCCAGGCGCGCGCGCAATTCTTCCATGATCTCGGGGCCGGCGTCGGCTGGAACGCTGATCATTTCGCCTCCCACCAGTGCCCCCCGCCCGAAAGGCAGATTGATCGTGGTTCGATCCCAGTTTTTCAGGCGCCAGTAGCGGCTGGTCGCCATGGAAAATGGCATGATCGACCGTCCGGACTCGCGTGCCAGCATGATGATGCCGAGCCCGGCTACCCGCGACCGCTTCGGCACATCGGCGGTCAGCGCAACGTTATACCCCTGTTCGAGGGCCCGTACCATCTCCTTGAACGCGCCAACGCCGCCCTTGCGCTGAAACGCCGAACCGTGGTCTCCGGAGCCGCGGATGGTACCGATCCCGAGCCGCTCGGCAGCGATGGCATTGAATTCGCCGTCGCGATGCCGCGAAATCAGCACCTTGGCGCGATGGATGTCCTTGGTCTTGATGAACGGCGTCAGAAAATGCTGGCCGTGCCAGAAGGCGAAGATCGCCGGCATTTGCGGTTCGACGATTCCATAGACGTCAGCCGGGTCAAAGCTAAATCGGTTGGTCCGCCAGACCAGCCGCAGGAATCCGGCCGTCAGAAGACCCACAGCGCGCTGAAGCCAATTGCTGCGCAGCACATCGCGTATCAGTTTTTTCAACGGGCAGGCTTCGCGTCTTGATCGGGATCGAGCAGCCGATGGAGGTGAACGATGAAATACCTCATCTGGGCATTGTCCACCGTTTGCTGCGCCTTCGCCCTCCACGCCGTGTGGGCAGTGGCGTAATTGGGGTACAGGCCGACGATTTCCACCTGCGAAAGATCCTTGAACGTGTTGTGCTCAAGATCGGCCAATTCGCCGCCAAGAACGAGATGCAGCAACTGTTGTGGGACACTATCTGACATGATCCCTCTTCCCAAAGCTGTTTACTAAGGCGGTGCCCGTCGAGCAGGGTTTTCGAAACGCACCGCAGCCAGCCTCAAGGCAGAGGGAGGCTTCGAAATTGCTCGACAATACTTGCATGACGATCGCGGCCCGCAGCCACCAAAATCCCGTGCGTCACCTCGCGGCGATTGTACAGGATGGTGTCCCCCGACAGCGCGGTCATGCTACCATTCGCTTCCTGCACGATCAAATTGGCCGCTGCAAGGTCCCAGTCGCGGCTTTGTCCGCCCGCAAAAGCGGCATCCAGCCTGCCCTGCGCGACCCGACACAACCGAAGCGCCAGCGACCCGATGCGCGGATGAAGAGAAATTTCGCCGCCTGAACGATTGAGTCGCTCAACCAGCGGCTTCGGACCAGCTATTCGGGAAAAATCGAGCGCGGTTCCGGGCGTGGCCTGGAGCGCAGCGCCGTTGAGCCACGATCCCCGGCCACGCTGTGCAAGAAAGAATTCATCACTGGCGGGCGCAAACACCGCTGCCAATAACGGTTGCGCGTCGGCCACCAGCGCCACGCTGACGCACCAGTCTTCGCGGCCGGCGAGATAGGCCCGGGTGCCGTCGATCGGATCGACAATCCAGACCATGTGTTTGCCAAGACGCCCCTCGTCGTCGACGCTTTCCTCCGACAGCCAGCCATATCCCGGCGTGGCGGATCGCAGCCTGTTCGCAATCAGTTCATTGACCGCGATATCGGCTTCCGACACCGGCGATGACTTGCCCTTGATCCAGTTTTTCAACTCGGTCCGGAACAGGGAAAGCGCAAGAGCGCCAGCCTCCTGCACCGTATCGGTCAACAAGGCGGAATCGCGCGCGAAACTCTCTGGATAGGCATCGGCATCACCGTCCGCCAAGCGTCAATCCCTCGATCCGCACCGTCGGCGCATCGACGCCGTAGCGAAATGAAAGATCGTTGGCCGGCACCAGCGATTTGAAGATGTCGAGAAGGTGACCGGCGATCGTCACCTCGCTCACGGGATAGGTGATCTCGCCGTTCTCGATCCAGAATCCGGATGCTCCGCGGCTATAATCGCCCGTTACGCCGTTGACGCCCGAGCCAATCAGATCGGTGACGTAGAAGCCCTGACGGATATCGGAAATCAGTTCCGCCGGCGTGGGCTCGCCGGCTTCGAGATGCAGGTTATAGGATCCCGGCGACGGCGAGGACGATACGCCGCGATGGGCGTGGCCGGTCGTGACGAGCTTGAGTTCGCGTGCGGTGGCGCAATCCAGAAGCCACGAGGTCAGAACGCCCTGGTCCACGATCGCGAGCTGCTTGACCGCGACGCCTTCGGCATCGAACGGCTGAGAGCGCAAGCCCCGACGGCGCAACGGATCGTCGATGATGCGGATATTGCTGGCAAAGAGCTGCTCGCCGAGACGGTCCTTCAAGAAGCTCGTCTTGCGCGCGATCGAAGCGCCATTGATCGCTCCGACCAGATGACCGACCAGCGAGCCGGAAACACGCGGATCGAACACAACCGGCACCTTGCAGGTCTCGACCTTGCGCGGATTGGCGCGGGCGACCGTGCGCTCGCCGGCGGTGCGGCCGACACTCGCCGGTGCTGCGAGATCGGCAGCATGGGGAGCGGAAGTAAAATCGTAGTCGCGCTCCATGGCCGTGCCTTCGCCGGAGATGGCCGTCACCGAGATGCTCTGGCCCGAGCGCAGGTAGGCGCCGTGAAATCCGGTGCTGGTCACAAGCACCATGCCGCCAATTCCAGTCGATGCCGACGCGCCGCCTGATTTGGTAACCCCTTTGACGGCGAGCGCAGCCGCTTCCGCTTCGCAGGCGCGGCGTTCGAGTTCAGCCGTCGTCGGAACATGCGGATCAAGCAAGTCGAGATCGGGAATTTCGCGCGCGAGCAGCGCGGGATCGGCAAGGCCGACATATTTGTCATCGGGCGCCACACGCGCCATGGCGACGGCGCGCTCGGCTAGCCGCATGACACCGTCGCCGCCGACATCGTTGGTCGAGACCACCGCCTGACGCTGACCCACCAGCACGCGCAAGCCGACATCATCACCTTCCGAACGCTCGGATTCCTCCACGCGGCCGTCGCGTACCTCGACTCCTTGCGAAATGCCGCGCACCGCGACCGCGTCGGCTGCGTCCGCGCCGGCGCGCCTGGCCGCTTCCACAAGACGCTGCGCCAGCGTCGTAAGGGCGGATTGATCGAACAGCTTGGAGGTGGCGGCCTCAGCCGAAAGCGACGATGCACTCGATGGTGAAGAGATCACGAACAAAAATCCCGGGAATTTACCGAAGGTCGGCGAGCTGGCGAAACAAATCACTCAACAGATGAGATGTGCCTGATTTACGGGGATTTCAAGCATTTTCACGCGGCCGACGTCAAAGAATTTCGGCAACTTCGCAAGGTCTCGTCAATCATGTGAGCCAAGGTGTTGTCAATCATGCCGGCCGATGGCGGGCCGGTGACCGCGGGTTAACCAGCCTTTTTAAGCCAATCCGGACGCGGCTCTGGCATGCTCTCACGTAACGACCGGGAACATAATTCCGGCGGGGAGACAAAGCCGTGAGGCGTCAAACAGCAACAAGCGGGGTCAATCCCGCCGGGTCGAGCCGTGCATTGCGGCTCGACCCTCTCTCTCTGCCCGTGAGCTTCGATGCACACGATGTTCGCGCCGACAACGGCGTGCGCCGCGTCGAGCTTCACCGCGAGCGTATCGTGCTGCGGCGTGCCGTCCAAGGCATGCGGATGGCCATCAATCTTCGTGTCAGCGATTTCCGTGGTATCGCATTGCGTGGCGTCGACGATGCCCAGATGCTGGTGCTGCTTCACCGCGATCCGTCGCTAACCATCCCGCTTTGCGTAAGCTCCGATCGCGAGGAGATCGCAGCCGCCTGGCAAGTATGGAGCGATATCTTCGCACTGCCGCAACTGGCGGAGGAAGCCGCATGCGAGCCGGCGCTCCGGCGGCGGCGACGCAACGCGATCCGGGCACGGCGCCCGAAATTTTTGGTGCGGCGGCGCGGCGGTGGGCCGCTCGATGCCACCAATGTGCATCGCGACGAGCGCGAGATCATCGCGCGAGACCTGCTGGTCTAGTGGAGTGGATTTGACATTCGCTGCCGGTATTAGCCGCGAACTCGTAAAGCGAATGTCAAATCCAAAACTCCACTGGAAACCAATATTTGCTAGTGGTCCTTTGATTCCAACATTTGCAGAAGTGCCTGCCACATCGGGAGGCAAATGTTAGAATCGGGCCACTAGCTTGTCCGCATCACCGCGTCGACGAGTAGCCCCGCGAACAACAACAGCCCGGCGTCGCGGTTGGATTTGAAAACGCGCAGGCACAGCGCGGGATCATCGATCTTGAGCCGCGCGACTTGCCAGCAAAGATGCGCGGCGAACGCCATAAGCCCCGCCCAGGCCACAAAGCCCGCGCTGGAAAGCGATATCGCCACACCGATCAGGACCACCGCCAGGCTGTAGAACAGCATCAGTGCCCGATGTGTCTGCGCGCCAAACAGACGCGCTGTCGATTTCACGCCGACCAGCGCGTCGTCTTCGGTGTCCTGATGGGCGTAAATGGTGTCGTAGCCGACCACCCACGCGATCGAACCGGCATAGAGGAAAAGCGCCGGTGCGCTGATCCGCCCCAGTATGACGGCAGAGCCCATCAAGGCGCCCCAAGAGAAGGCCAGCCCGAGCACGACCTGCGGCCACCAAGTGATGCGTTTCATGAATGGATAGACCGCGACGATCACCAGCGAAGCGATCCCGGTCACGACCGCGACGCGGTTGAACTGAAGCAATACCGCAAGGCCGATCAAGGCCTGTGCGACCAGGAAGAGCAATGCTTGCGGCACGCCGACCTGTCCTGCCGGTATCGGTCGCGACCGCGTACGTTCGACCCTGGCGTCAAGATCGCGGTCGGTGATGTCGTTCCAGGTGCAGCCGGCGCCGCGCATCGCAAAGGCGCCCACGAAAAACAATGCAATGACGAACGGCAATCGGCTCACATCGTGAGCGAGAGCGGCGGCGAGCGCTGCCGACCACCAGCATGGCATCAACAACAGCCAGGAACCGATCGGCCGGTCGAGGCGGGCGAGCCGCAGATAGGGCCGCGACCATGCCGGCGCGAGCGTATCGACCCAATTGCCCGTCGCGTCCGCAACGCGAGCCAGTGCGGCGGTGGATTTGACATTCGCTTCAGTATTGCCGCGGGTCCTCATGGCGAATGTCAAATCCAAACCCGCACCAAACCATATTTGCTAGTGTCCTCGCGGTTCTGACATTAATAAACGAACCCTCCGAGACACGATACTAATGTCAGAACCGGGACACTAGGTCATATGACCCTGGCGCTCTCTTTCGATATTCCGTTCCAGTAACCGATCGGCGTCAGCGCGTCAGCGCGTTGCCGCTCAACGTATCGAACGTGCCGCCACCGCTCTTCTTGGCGACGGTGGCTTCAGGAAGCGCCGCTGCAGAACCCAGCACATCGCTCAGGCTCGGACCTGCGGGTGCCTGGTTCTTTGCCTGGTCGGCAGCCGCACAAACTTTCGTCTTCATCGCCTCGGTGCCCACGTGGCCTTTCTTGAGCTGCTCGGAAATCTGCGGCGGGATCTGGCACCGCACTGCATTGGTCTCGATGTACTTGATCATCTTGACTTCGGCTTGGATAAAACTGCCGATCAGCTTGCAAGCTACGTCGGGACCGGAATGCTTTTCGCCGGCCACTTTCAGCTGTTGCCCGCGCTTTTCCGCCTCCTGACGCAACGGCAGAAATTCCTTCATGCAGTCATCGGAGGGACCGGCCTGCGTCGGGGGTGCAGCGAAAGGCGAACTGGCCATCGGGGTTGACGGCACTCCCGGAAATGAAGCGTTTGCGGACGGAGCACCGAAAGAAGGCGTCGGTGCGGTTCCGTTCACGGGTGGGAACGGCGAATTGCTGGCCGCTCCGGCCTTGCCCGGTAGCGGCGCTGGAAATGCGCCCTGCGCCGAAGCCTGTCCGACATGGAATGTCACAACGGCCACGGCAAGCACCGAACTTCGGAAAGTGGGCACTAGCGACACGATCAATTGGCGGATCATCAAAGCTATTCCCTCAGGCCTGCAAGCATCTTCCCCACAGGAGAGCGACTCCGTTGCGGCATTTTACGATTGCTGGCAATGGTTAACAACCCGTGGAATTGGGCGAGAGCGCGGCGCTCCGCCACGCGGAACGGGCAATAATCGCGCAATTTGTCATCCTTTGGGCTAAAAGCCCGCCGAGCGAATGTCAAACTACGTGAGCGATGCCCCCGCACGATTTCCGCAAACCCCGGCTGTTCGTCGATGCCGCCCTCGAAGGCGGCGCCACCGTTACGCTTGCGCGCGACCAGAGCAACTATCTCGGCAATGTGCTGAGGCTCAAGGCCGCCGACACCATCCTTGTGTTCAACGGGCGCGACGGCGAATGGCTGGCTTCGATCACCGGGCGCAAGCGGCCCGAGGCACTCGAAATCGCGACCCGCACTCGGCCGCAGGATCGCTTGCCTGAACTTGCTTACGTGTTCGCCCCGCTCAAGCACGCCCGGCTCGACTACATGGTGCAAAAGGCGGTCGAAATGGGCGTTTCCTCGTTGCAGCCGGTGCTGACGCGTTTCACACAGGTCTCCAGGGTAAACAGCGAGCGGATGCGCGCCAATGTCATCGAGGCGGCCGAACAATGCGGCATTCTCGGCATCGCCGGTGTCGCAGAACCCATCGCCTTCGACCGCTTTTTGAGCGGCCGCAGACCAGAGCGTCTCCTCGTCTTCTGCGATGAGGCGGCCGACGTCGCCGATCCCTTGCAAATGCTCAACAGCGCCAAGGCCGCCGATGGGATCGACATCCTGATCGGGCCCGAAGGCGGCTTTGCCGACGAGGAACGCGCCCTCCTGTTGCGTCAGCCAAAGATCCTGCGACTTTCGCTCGGACCTCGAATTCTGCGAGCGGATACTGCGGGCGTCGCCGCGCTGGCTTTGGTGCAGGCGGCGCTCGGCGACTGGACGGTGCGCCCGACCGCTAACGGGGTTTCCGGTTAAAACCGGTGCACCGCCGGCCAGTCCCCCCTCGCTTGTTAAGTCACTTGGCTGATCCGGGTCGAAACACCGCGCAGGCCATGCTAAAGGGCCTCCGCCAGCGCGAGGGCGGAGAGCCACGTTCTGGCCGGTCGAAAAGGTTTCAAAAAATTACCATATATATCAACGGTTTATAATACAATCCGTGCCAGCGATCGGTTCCCGGGAACTTGGACGTTCAAATGAGCTCAACCGCCGCACCTCGCGCGACTGCCTCCGCCGCATGGGCGGATACGCTGCTATCGTCGTTCGCCAAGGCCGGCTACGCGCTGGCCGAACCTCCGATTCTGCAGCCCGCCGACCCGTTTCTTGATCTCTCCGGGGAAGATATTCGCAAGAGCCTGTACCTGACGACGGATGCAACCGGCGAGGAACTTTGCCTTCGCCCCGATCTGACCATTCCGGTGGCGCGCGAATATCTCGTCTCCGGCAAGGCCGGGCAGCCCGCCGGATATAGCTATCTCGGCGCGGTGTTCCGTTATCGTGGCGCAGCACCGAGCGAATTCCTGCAGGCCGGTATCGAGTCCTTCGGCCGGCTCGACCGCCCGGCGGCGGATGCGGAGATGCTGGCGCTGGCGCTCGAGGCCACGCGTGCCTTCGGCGTGAATGAAGTCGAGATCCGCACCGGCGACGTTGCTCTCTTTACGGCCCTTATCGACGCCCTCGACCTCTATCCGGTCTGGCGCCGGCGGCTGATCAAGGACTTCAACCGCAAGATCAGCCTCGAACAGGATATCGAGCGGCTGACGCTGGCAAGTGCTACGACCCGCAACGAATATGAGGGCGTGCTGGCCGCACTCGCCGGCTCGGACCGCAAGGCGGCACTGGCGCTGGTAACCGATCTGATGTCGATCGCCGGTACCACCAATGTCGGCGGCCGCACGGTCGCGGAGATCGCCGACCGCTTTCTCGAACAGTCGACCTTGAAGGGCGGCGCACTGCCGCGCGACGCGCTCACCATCATCAAGCGCTTCCTCGCGATTGCCGGCGACCCGCGCGACGCCGTCGTGCAGCTACGCACGCTGGCCGCGGAAGCCAAGCTCAACATCGGCGCCGCGATCGATGCGCTGGAAGCGCGGGTTGGCTTTATGGCCGCGCGCGGCATCGACACCGCGCTGACGCGCTTCTCGACCTCGTTCGGGCGCGGTCTCGATTATTACACCGGCTTCGAGTTCGAGCTTCACGCCAAGGGCGATGGCATCGAACCGTTGGTCGCTGGCGGCAGGTATGATGGTCTATTGAAGCAACTCGGCTCTGCTACGGCCATTCCCGCGGTCGGCTTTTCGGTGTGGGTCGAAGCCCTGGCCAGGATGGGCAAATCCGCCACCCCCGGGAGGCCGTCGTGACAACGCCCTTCGTTCTCGCCGTTCCCTCAAAGGGCCGCTTGCAGGAGAATGCCGAGGCCTTCTTCACGCGCGCCGGGCTTGCCTTGGCCAAACCCCGTGGCGCCCGCGACTATCGCGGCACGATCGCCGGGCTCGACAATGTGGAGATTGCATATCTCTCGGCGAGTGAAATTGCCTCGCAGCTTGCGCGCGGCGCGGTGCATCTCGGCATCACCGGCGAGGATCTCGTGCGCGAAAGCATCGTCGATGCCGATCAGCGCGTGCTTCTGATCGACGCCCTCGGCTTTGGCAGCGCCAATGTCGTGGTGGCGGTCCCGCAAGCCTGGATCGACGTTCGGACGATGGCCGATCTTGACGACGTTACATCCGGCTTCCGCGAACAGCACAACCGGCGCATGCGGGTGGCGACCAAATACATCAACCTCACCCGCGCGTTCTTTGCTTCGCACGGCATCGTCGACTATCGCATCGTCGAGAGTGCCGGGGCGACCGAAGGCGCACCCGCGGTCGGCACCGCCGAAATGATCGTCGATATCACCACGACCGGCGCAACCCTTGCTGCCAACGGGTTGAAGGTGCTCGACGACGGCGTGATCCTGCGCAGCCAGGCCAATCTCGTCGCGTCGCGCGACGCCGACTGGTCGAACCAGGCACGGGAGGCGGCGCGCGTGATCCTCGACCATATCGCGGCGCGCGCGCGTGCAAGCAAGTATCGCGAAGTCCGCACCCGCTTCGCCGGGTGCAATGCCGCGCTGCTTGCCGAGGCCCAGCAACGCTTTGGCGTGGTGTCGCCGTTCGGCGGCCCGACGTCGTCCGGAATGGTGACCCTGCATTGTCCGCCGGCCCAGCTCTATGCGCTCGGCAGCTTCCTGCGCGCCAACGGCGCGGAGACGGTTTCGGTGGCTTCGCTCGATTACGTGCTCGATCGCGAGAACCCCCTGTTCGCCCGGCTTGAGACGTTCCTGGGGCCATAAACGCCCCTCCCTGTGGCGACAATTCACCGCGATTACCATATGTTGTATTGGAACGGGCTTTCGAGCGAAATTGACAACGGCCCGTGCTGAGATTGGAACCTGATCGATGATGCTGGGTACCGATGTATCGAGCTTGTCCACGACCGCGGCAACTGCCGCGGCTCGAGGCCTGTCGATCGTGGTGCCGCTGTATAACGAAGCGGCCGGCCTTGCATCGCTGCACGAACGGCTTTGCGCCCTCGCCAGGACACTCAACAGTCTTTATCGGCTGCATTGTGAGGTCGTCTACGTCGACGACGGCAGTTCAGACGAAACGCTCGCCATCGCGCGCGCCCTCACGCCGGATTGCCTCGACGTCCAGGTGGTTTCGCTGTCGCGCAACTTCGGCAAGGAAGCCGCGCTAATGGCGGGCCTCGATCACGCCCGGCTCGGCGCGGTGCTGTTCATGGACGGTGACGGCCAGCACCCGCCTGACCTGGTCGAAAAACTGGTCGGGCACTGGATCGATGACGGCTACGACGTGGTCTATACGGCGAAAGCGCATCGCGACAATGAACCGATGCTGCGACGGCTTGCGGTGCACGGCTTCTACGCGCTGATCAACTGGGGCGCCCGGCAGAAGATCCCGGAGGACGCGGGCGACTTTCGCCTGCTGTCGCCGCGGGCAGCGGCTGCGCTGCGGCAGCTTCCCGAGCGCAACCGCTTCTTCAAGGGCCTGGCAAGCTGGATCGGCTTTCGTCAGATCCGCGTCGACTATGAGCCGGCCGCACGCGCGCATGGCATGACGACCTTCAGCCCCGGCCGACTGGTCGGGCTTTCGATCGAGGGGCTCACCTCGTTCTCGGTGGCCCCGCTTCGCTTTGCGAGCCTGCTCGGCGTGCTGCTGGCGTCGGCCGCCTTCCTG
>Ga0210389_10002587_pt1 | contig 14233 bp, 12 predicted proteins | sample IncBWH28OmetaG_FD_160127 | JGI IMG/M metagenome (GOLD analysis project Ga0210389, IMG submission 160127) | Forest soil microbial communities from Barre Woods Harvard Forest LTER site, Petersham, Massachusetts, United States - Inc-BW-H-28-O ...
GCTCGGGCTCGTGTTCCTGCCGACGACCCTGCTCTGGTACGTCGCGGTGCTGCACTGGTTCGGCGGCCACTGGGACGTGATCACCGTGGGCGGCCTCGTGATCGCAATATTGATCGACATGTCGCCGGCGAGCGGACGTCGACGGCCGCGCTACGAATGAGCCTGTGCCGCTGTTCTAAAGCTGGTCAATGACGAACATCGTGGCATCACATGGCGCGGAAACGATGGCGGAACGCGTCGCTCACGCGAAGCGGTTCGGGAATGCCGTGGAGCCAGACCAGCAGGCGGCCGTCGCCATCCTGCTTCACCTGCCGGATCGCCGCTACGCGGACGATGGCGTTGCGGTGGACCCTCCAGAACGTTTCCGGATCGAGCTTGAGCATCAGCTCCTTCAGCGGGGTCCGGATGAACGCGGAATCGGTCGCGGTGGCCACGCGGGTGTACTTGTCTTCGGACTGGAAAAGCAGCACGTCGTCGACCGGGATCATCCGGATGGTATCGCCGACGCTGGCAGTGATCCAGGTGATCGTCTCCCTCCGCGTCAACCGCCCGGCAATGTCGTCGATCAATGCCGTCAGATCGGCGCGGGGCGCGGACTGACGGCTCCGCAGGCGCACCACCGTTTCGGCGAGGCGATCGGCGCGGATCGGCTTGAGCAGGTAGTCGATGGCGCCCGCCTCGAACGCCTTCACCGCGAATTCGTCGTGAGCAGTGATGAAGACGACCTGCGCGGGACTCCCGGCCTGCCGCGCCACCTCGAGGCCACCGAGTCCCGGCATGCGGATATCGAGGAAAGCGACATCCGGTTCTTTCGATGTCCACGCCTCGAGCGCGCTCACGCCATCCTCGCATTCGGCGACGACGACCAGATCCGGCCACAGCGTCGCCAGCATCCCGCGCAACTCCGCCCGCTGCGGCGCCTCGTCTTCGGCGATGAGGGCCGTGACGGGTGCGCTCATGGGGATGGCAACGGAATGCGGATGCGTGCGCTCACCCCGCCTCCGACACGCGATGCGATGTCGAAGCTCGCGCGGGTTCCGAAACGATCGCGGAGCTGGGCGCGGACATTCGCCAGGCCGAGGCCGGGCGTGGTGCCAGGCTGCAATCCCCGGCCATCGTCCTCGACGCTCACGGTCAGCGATCCATCCGCGGCACCGGCGACGATCGCGATCGTGCCAGGACCGGGCTTCGGTTCGATGCCATGGGTCACCGCGTTCTCCACCAGCGTCAGCAGGATCAACGGGGGAAACGATTGCGCCCGGGCCTCGTCGTTCGCCTCGACGCGAACCTCGATGCGACCGGCCGTGCGGACGTTCATCAGTTCGAGATAGCCCAGGCAGAGATCGATCTGGCGACCGAGCGTGGCTTCCTCGATGCCGGTCGTGCGCATGAGCGGCAGCGTGGCGCGCAGATACGCCGCAAGCGCGTCGATGGTCCTCGCCGCGCGTTCGGGTTCGCTGGCGATCAGCGATCGCACGGAAGCCAGCGTATTGAAGAGGAAATGCGGTTCGACCTGGGCCTGCAGGACGGCCAGCCGCATGTCGGCCGCGTTCCGTTCCGTGCGCAGGCTTTCGATCTGGCGGACGGTTGCGTACTGGGCGATGCGTCGCCGTTCGCCGAAATAGTAGACTGCCGCGAAGCCTCCGCCTGCGAGTACCAGGACGAAGACGGATGCGTTGATGGTGTTGGCGAGGAAGTACACGGCCTGGCCGAACTGGCCGATTTCCATGTGGCGCCCGGAATAGGCCTGCATGAGATGGGCGTGATAGGTACCCGCCCAGTTCAGTGCGGCGACACCGGCCCAGAGCCCGAGCAGGATCGCCAGCAGCACCAGCACGCGCTCGACTGCAAATGGCAGTCGCTGATGCCGGATCCATGTCGCGAGCAGGGGTCCGGCCGAGACCGCGACCAGCGATGCGACGCAGGCCCGGAGTGCCAGTCCGGGCCAGTCGCCCCACGCGCCCATGCCCGACGCATGCCACGTGGCATACGTGCAGCCGGCGAGGATCGCCAGCGGCCAGAACACGATGCCCCGGCGCAGCAGCCAGGGCCAGGTGAAGGTGCGGAAGTTCTGGTAGAGCGTCCATCCGCCGAGGTCGGACAGCACGCCTCGTGGCAGTCGGGTATGCAGGTCGTCGTCGGGCAAGGCCATGTGCGACACGCTAACAAAGCACGCGCGATTGCGCACACGAACCATCCGCGCCTGGGCCGTTTCATCGCATCGCCGACGGGTTCCATCGCATGCCCCTCCCGCTGCGCCAACGCGCGCCCTATACCTGTCGCACCAACGACAACGGGAGAGACCATGCGAACCACGATGTTGGCGAAGGCCGTGCTTGCCTTCGCGCTCCTCGCCGGGCCTGCGGCGATGCCACTCAACGCGCGCGCGCAGGCACCGATGCAAACCCTGCCGCAAGCAGAGCCCGTGGTATCCACGGCGTGGCTGGAGGTCCACCTGCACGATCCGAACCTCGTGCTGCTGGAGGTCGGCGACGACTCGCAATACAAGGCCGCACACATTCCCGGCGCGCGCCTGGTGCATCTTTCCGATGTCGCCGCCACCTCGGGCAAGCTGACGCTGGAAATGCCGACCGCACCGGAACTGCGCCTGCGACTGCAGAACCTCGGCATTTCCGACAGCTCCCGCGTCGTGGTGTATTTCGGAGACGATCAGTTCTCGGTGTCGACGCGGATCCTGTTCACCCTGCTGACCGCCGGACTGGGCGCGCATGCCGACCTGCTCGACGGCGGCATGCCGAAGTGGCGCCGCGAGGGCCACGACGTGACCGACCGGGCCACCGCAGCCGCGCAGCCGGGAACGCTGACACCCTTCAGCCTTCGATCGACCATCGTCGATGCCGCTTTCGTGCGCGCGCACACAGGACAACCGGGTTACGTTCTCGTCGATGCGCGCGCCCCGATGTACTACGACGGCCTCGCAGAAAGCGGCGCGGATGGCCACCAGCGCCGTGGCCACATCCCCGGTGCGCACAACCTGCCCTTCACCAGCGTCGCCAACGACGACCTCACCCTGAAGACACCGGCCGAACTGCTGGCCCTGTTTCGCAAGGCCGGCGTGAAGCCGGGCGACAAGGTGATCGCGTACTGCCACATCGGCCAGCAGGGGACGGCGGTGCTGTTCGCGGCGCGTGCCGTGGGAATCGATGCCGTGCTCTACGACGGTTCATTCGAGGACTGGACGATGCGCGATCTGCCGGTCGAGATGTGACGATGCGCGCTTGCCGCTCTTATGCCGATGCCCATGCGACCGGTGTGTGCCTGGGCCTCGTGTTGCTCGCCTGTTTCGCCTTGACCGGGCAGGGGCTGGGTGCGTCCGGCGCCTTCGCGAGCGTGGCGAGCGGTGCTGTCGCTGCTGTCTCCCCGAACACAGCGGTGCACAGCGCCTGGTTCCGCAGCTATCTCCAGGACGGCTCGCCGTGGACGGCCTGGCTGGTCGTCGAAATCGCGGGCGTGCTCGTCGGCGCCGCGGCATCGGCCGCCATCGCAGGACGCATGCGACGGCCTTTGGTCCACACCACACGACCGGCAAGGGGCAGGCTGTTCGCCGCCGTCGGCGGCGGCATGTTGATGGGCGTCGGCGCGGCGCTGGCGCGAGGCTGCACCAGCGGCCTCGCATTGAGCGGCGGCGCGCTGCTCAGCGTCGGTGCCTGGATCTTCATGATGGCGCTGTTCACCGCTGGCTTCCTCGCCGCGCCGCTACTGCGCAGGCTGTGGCCATGAACGATCTGCTGATCGCAGGGGGCATCGGCGTGGCCTTCGGCTGCGCACTCGAATGCGCCGGCCTGGGCGATCCCCCGAAGCTCGCCGGCCAGTTCTACCTGCGGGATTTCACCGTCCTCAAGGTGATGCTGAGCGCGATGCTCACCGCGACGCTCGGTGTCTTCTGGGGTGCCCGACTGGGCATGCTCGACCTCGGCGCGCTCTACGTGCCCGAAACGTATCTGCTTCCACAAGGGGTCGGCGGCTTGGTCTTCGGAGTCGGCTTCGTGCTGAGCGGCCTGTGTCCCGGAACGTCCTGCGTGGCGCTGGCCAGTGGCCGCATCGAAGGCGCCGCGACCATCCTCGGTCTGTTCGCCGGCGTGCTCACCGTCGGCCTGGCCTTCCCGGCGATCGAGCCTTTCTACCGCTCGACTCCGCACGGTCCGCTGACGCTCCAGAGCCTCACCGGCCTGCCCTACGGCGTCGTGGTCGCAATCGTTACGGTGGTCGGCGTTTCCACGCTGGCGTGGATCGCGAAGCGGGAGGCAGGACGATGAAGCTCGCGCGCCGTCTCGGCATCGGTGCGCTGGCATTGGGCCTGGTGGCGCCTTTCGCGGGCAGTCCCTTGCGCACCCAGCAGCGGGGGCTCGATCTCGATTCGATCGCCCGTGCGATCGACGAGGGCTCCGACCATGTCAGCGCGCGCCAGCTCGCACAGTGGATACGCGATCGCCGGCCGGGTCTTCGCGTCATCGACGTGCGCTCGTCCGACGCGTTCCGCGAGGATGCCATCCCGACCGCGGAGAACCTGCCCATCGACCAGTTGGCGAAGTCGAGCTTCGCCCCCGGCCAGACCATCGTCCTGTATTCGCAGGAAGGGGCGCATGCCGGCCAGGCCTGGGTGATGCTGCGCGCGCTCGGCGTGACCCATGCGGTGTTCGTGCCGGGCGGCCTCGCCGACTGGCGCGATGAGGTGCTCCATCCGCTGCTGCCGGCGGACGCCTCGCCCGCGGAGCGTGCACTGATCGCGGATCTGAGCCGCTACTTCGGCGGCTCTCCCCGCATCGAGGGATCGCAGGGAGGCGCAGGCACGGCATCGACCGCGCACGGCTTGCGGAGGCGCGGATGCTAGCGCTTGCAAGGACAGCGACCGATGCATTCGACTTCGCAGCCTTTCGCGCCACCGAATTCGCACGCCTCGATGCTGCCGGCGTCGCCTATCTCGATTACGCGGCGAGCGCGCTGTACGGCGCCTCGCAGGCACGAGCGCATGGCGACCGGCTGGCGCACGGGATTTTCGGCAATCCCCATTCCGAGCACGCGGCGTCCCGCAACAGCGCTGCCGCACAGGCCGCCGCCCGTGCCGCGACGCTCGCCTTCTTCGATGCCGATCCGGACATCCACGATGTCTGCTTCACCGCCAACGCGACCGCGGCCATCAAGCTCGTCGCGGAGAGCTACCCGTTTTCGTCGCGCCACGGACTCGTTCTTTCGGCCGACAACCACAATTCCGTCAACGGCATTCGCGAGTTCGCGAAGCGCGCGCAGGCGCCCATCCGCGTCCTGCCGCTGGATGCGCAACTCCGGCTCGCGGAGGGATCCGCAAACCTGCGGGAAGCCGTCGAGCGACAGGGCGCGGGCCTGTTCGCCTTCCCGCAGCAGTCCAACTTTTCCGGAGTGCGTCACGACCTGACCCTCATCGACGAGGCCAAGGCGCTCGGATGCGATGTCCTGGTCGATGCGGCAGCGGCCGGTCCCTGCGGCGGACTCAGCTTGCGGGAGCATGCGGCGGACTTCGTCGTGTGTTCGTTCTACAAGCTGTTCGGCCTGCCGACCGGTGTCGGGGCGCTGATCGCGAAGAAGTTGGCTCTGTCCCGCCTTCGCAGGCCGTGGTTTTCCGGTGGCACCGTGGAGTTCGTATCCGTTGCGCATGGACGGCACGCGCTCAGGACGGGTCACGAGGGATTCGAGGACGGAACCCCCAACTTCCTCGACCTCGCCGCAGTCGAATCCGGATTCGACTTCATCTCCCATATGCCTCGCCCGGCCCTGCGGGCCCACATCCAGGACCATGTGCAGCATTTCCTGAAGTCGGCAGCGGCGCTGCGACACCGCAATGGTGCTCCGCGGGTGCGTCCGTATGGCCCCCATGGCATGGAACAGCGCGGAGGGATCGTCGCCTTCAACGTGCTGCGAAACGATGGTTGCGTCGTGCCGTACGAGCGTGTCGAGTCGCTGGCGCGCGAGCACGGCGTCGCCATCCGTGGCGGTTGCTTCTGCAACCCCGGCTCGGCCGAGAAGGCCTTCGGATTCGATGCGCTCGGAGTGGAACGCTGCTTCGACGAAATCGAAGGAAACTTCAGCATCGAAGCTTTCCGGAGCTGCGTAGGCCATGCCGCCACCGTGGGTGGGCTTCGCCTGTCCGTCGGCGCTCCCACGACGCGCAACGACATCGAGCGTGCGCTGGGATTGATCGCCGCCTGCGGCGAGTAGGTCGCTGGAGAAGCTAAGGGCAGGCAACGCCTCCCATTCATGCTGCCCCCAACCCGGTGCATTAGAATCCTTCGGAGCGGCAGCAAGGCAGATTCGGTCGTATCAGGGAAGAACCACCGACGGGTGCACGCGCGATCTCCGCGCGGGGTGTCCGACGATGAAGCCAAAGGGTCGGTGATGACCGAACATCTGAAGCCGGGCAGGCAGGCCACGCGATCTTCAAGGTCGCACCTGTTGCCGACCGATGCCATGGTTGCATTGCTGGCGGCGGTCATGGCGATCGTGCTGATCGCCGCAGTGACTTTCAGCTCCCAGCGCGATCGCACGCAAAGTTCGGCACGCGTCACCGCTACGCTCGAGATCCTGCGGCATATGGACGTGCTGCTGTCCGACCTGAAGGACGCGGAGACCGGCCAGCGCGGCTTCCTGCTGACAGGCGAAGAGACGTATCTCGAGCCCTACGAGAACGCACGCACCGAATTGCCTGGGGAATTCCAGCGGCTTGCGACGCTGCTTGCCGACAATCCTGCGCAGCGCGAAAAGCTCGAAACGGTGCGGCAGCTCGCTGCCGACAAGATGAACGAACTCGCGCAGACGATCGCCGTGCATCGCTCGGGCGATCCTGCCGGCGCGCTCGCGATCGTGAAGACTTCGCGCGGAAAGCTCTCGATGGACCATCTGCGCATGCTGATCGCGGAGATGGAGACCACGGCGCGCGTCACCCTCGCGCAACGCCAGGACCAGTCGCAGCGTGCCGAGACCATTGCCGTCCTCGTCACCTGGGGCGGATCGGCATTGCTGTTGTTCCTGGCGACGGTCGCGGCGGTGCTGCTTTCGCGCAGCTACCGGTTGCGCGAGACCGAGGCCTGGCTGCGTACGGGCCTGATTGGCCTCGGCGAACGCATCACCGGCGATCCGGCATTGGAGACGCTGGGCGAGCGCGTACTGGCGTTCACGGCCGGGTACCTCGAAGCCCAGGTGGGTGCGATCTACATTTCCGATCAGGGCAGTACCGATCAGGGCCGCGAGTTCCGGTCTTTTGCGACATTCGGCATCGCCTCGGATGCCGCACGCATCGTCCGGCCCGTGGACGGGCTCGTCGGACAGGCTGCGCGCGACAGGCGCGCGATGCGCGTGCGTGGAGTTCCGGAGAACTATCTCGACGTGCGCTCGGGACTCGGGCGGGCCGGCTCCCGCGAAGTGCTGATCGCGCCGGCCATGGTCGACGGTGTCGTGCATGCGGTCATCGAGCTGGGTTTCTTCCGCGAGGTCGAGCCGGCCGACGAGCAGTTCCTCCTGCGCGCGTCCGAGGCGCTCGCGGTCGCCGTGCGCACCGCGCGCGACCGCAGCCGGCTCGAGGAACTGCTGGACGAGACCCAGCGCCAGGCCGAAGAGCTGCAGGCGCAGCAGGAAGAGTTGCGCGTGAGCAACGAGGAACTCGAGGAGCAGGGCCGCATCCTGAAGGAATCGCAGGTCCAGCTCGAATCGCAGCAGGTGGAACTCGAACAGACCAATTCGCAGCTCTCCGAGCAGACGCAACTGCTGGAAAACCAGCGCGACGACCTCACCCGCGGCCAGGCGGACCTTTCGGCGAAAGCCGTGGAGCTGACGCGCGCGAACCGCTACAAGAGCGAATTCCTCGCGAACATGAGCCATGAGCTGCGCACGCCGCTCAACTCCACGCTGATCCTCGCCAAGCTGCTGTCCGACAACCGGCTCGGCAACCTGACCGGCGAACAGGTCAAGTTCGCGCAGACGATCCACTCGGCCGGCAACGACCTGCTCGCCCTGATCAACGACATCCTCGACCTGTCGAAGATCGAATCGGGCAATGTCCAGATCAATGCCGCGCCGGTGATCCTCGAAAGCACGATCGAGGCGATGCGGCGCACCTTCGAACCCATGGCTCGCGAGAAGGGACTGCAGTTTTCCACGACGATCGAATCGGGCACGCCGGCGTCCATCACCACCGATGCGCAGCGGCTCGAACAGATCCTGCGCAACCTCATCTCCAATGCGATCAAGTTCACCGAATCGGGCGAGGTATCGCTGCAGGTCGGGCCGGCGCCGGGCGAGACGATCGCTTTCTCCGTCCGCGACAGCGGCATCGGCATCTCCACCGAACAGCAGGGAATGATCTTCGAGGCGTTCCGGCAGGCCGATGGCAGCACCCATCGCCGCTACGGCGGCACCGGCCTGGGTCTGTCGATATCGCGCGACCTGGCGCGGTTGCTCGGCGGCAACATCGGCCTGCTGAGCCAGCCGGGCGAAGGCAGCATCTTCACCCTGATGCTGCCCGTGACGTTTGCGGGCACGGCGGCTCCGTCGGGGGACTCCGCGCCGGACGCTGCGGCAGCTGCCCGGGATGGCGCAAGCCGCCCGCAGTCGATGCCCGCGCGAAAGCCGTTGCGCGAGCCGAACGCGGTCGCCGACGATCGCAACCAGCTTCGCTCGGGGACACGCCTGATCCTGATCGTGGAGGACGACGCGCGCTTTTCGTCGATCCTGCAGGACCTTGCGCACGAGATGGGGTTCCAGTGCGTCATCGCCGGCTCCGCCAACGAGGGCCTCGAAGCGGCAATGACCTATCGACCCAGCGCGATCCTGCTCGACGTCAACCTTCCGGACCATTCGGGCCTGGGCGTGCTCGACCAGCTCAAGCACAAGGCGGCGACCCGGCACATCCCGGTGCACGTCCTGTCGGTCGCCGACTATGCGCACGAGGCGCTCGAACTGGGCGCGGTCGGCTATGCGCTCAAGCCGGTCAAGCGCGAACAGATCGTCGATGCGCTCGAACGCCTCGAGCAGACGTTTTCGCAGCAGGTCAGGCGATTGCTGGTCATCGAGGACGACGCGCGTCAACGCGAAAGCCTCGGGCGCCTGCTCGGCAATCCCGATGTGTCGATCACCGCGGTCAGAACGGGCGGTCAGGCGCTGCAGCAGTTGGCGACGACCACGTTCGATTGCGTGGTCATGGATCTGAACCTGCCGGACATGAGCGGCCTCGAATTGCTGGAGAAGATGTCCACCCAGGAAGACGTCGCGTTCCCGCCGGTCATCGTCTATACCGGTCGCCTGCTGACCGCGGGCGAAGAGCAGGCACTGCGCCGCTATTCGCGCTCGATCATCGTCAAGGACGCGCGCTCGCCCGAGCGGTTGCTGGACGAAGTCACCCTGTTCCTGCACCAGGTCGAATCGAAGCTCCCGAAGGAAGCGCAGCGCATGCTGCAGGTGGCGCGCGACCGCGAGGCGGCCCTGGAGGGCAAGCGTGTGCTGGTCGTCGAGGACGACGTGCGCAACGTGTTCGCTGTATCGAGCGTGCTCGAGCCCAAGGGCGTGAAGGTCGAGATCGCGCGCAACGGACGCGAGGCGCTCGAAGCGCTCGTGAATGCGGCCAAGCCCGGCGCCGCGGCCATCGACCTGGTTCTGATGGACATCATGATGCCGGAGATGGACGGCTTCACCGCGATGCGCGAGATCCGCAAGCATCCCGAATGGAAGCGCCTGCCGATCATCGCGCTCACCGCCAAGGCGATGAAGGACGACCAGGAGAAGTGCATCGCCGCAGGCGCCAACGACTACATCGCCAAGCCGCTCGACGTCGAGAAACTGCTTTCGCTGGTGCGCGTCTGGATGCCGAAGCGGTGATCCGGGATCCCGCTGTCGTCCGCTTCGGGCTTCGGCCGCGGTCGTGTCCTGGTTCGAGATGATGGAATTCCGGAGATCCACCCCATGGACGCGAGGCGCTACGCACCCGGATGCACGACCCGCACCGCCGGGCGGGTGCGACGGCGGAATCCAGGATAGCCCGATGTCATCGCCATCGCGCGTCGCGGACATCGAGTTGCAGCTGCTGATCGATGCCGTCTTCCTCAAGTACCACTACGACTTCCGCGGGTACGCGTTGGCCTCGCTCAAGCGCCGGCTGGCAACGGCGATGTCGCGGTTCGACTGCGGAACGCTTTCCCAGCTGCAGGACAGGGTGCTGCACGATCCAGCGGCGTTTCCGGCCCTGCTGGACTACCTGACGGTGCAGGTCAGCGAGTTGTTCCGCGACCCCTCCTATTTCCTCGCGCTGCGCAAGAAGATCGTGCCGATTCTTCGCACCTATCCCTCGCTGAAGCTGTGGGTCGCAGGCTGCAGCACGGGAGAGGAGGCTTATTCGCTGGCGATCCTGCTGCACGAGGAGGGATTGCTCGAACGCACGCTCATCTACGCGACCGACATCAACGCGCGCGCGCTCAAGGTGGCCGAGAGCGGCGTGTACGCGCTCGATCGCATCGCCGGTTTTTCCGAGAACCACCGCAGGTCCGGGGGCCACAGCTCGCTGTCGGAGCACTACACCGCGGCGTACGACCGCGCCGTCTTCGACCGGCGTTTCCGCAACCACATCGTCTTCTCCGACCACAGCCTGGCCACCGACAGTGTGTTCGCCGAGGTCCAGCTCATCTCCTGCAGGAACGTGTTGATCTATTTCAACCGCCAGCTGCAGGACCGCGCGATCGGCCTGTTCCACGAAGCGTTGTGCCGCAAGGGCTTCCTGGGCATCGGCGCGAAGGAATCGCTACGATTCTCCGGGCACGCGGACGACTTTTCCGAAGCGGTCCGCGAAGACCGGATCTATCAGAGGATTCGATGATGGATGCCCCCGCATCCCTTGGCAGTCGGTTCGACGCGATCGTGGTCGGAGCCTCGGCAGGGGGTACCGAAGCGTTGTCGCGGCTGTTGCCGGCATTGCCTGCCCGCATGCGCGCCACGGTCCTGGTCGTGCTGCATCTTCCGCGCGAGCGCCCGAGTCTGCTGACCTCCCTGTTTTCGGAGCGCTGCGCCGTGCCCGTGTCCGAAGCGCAGGACAAGGAGAACGCCGCGCGCGGCGCACTGTACTTCGCGCCGCCCGACTACCATCTGCTGGTCGAGCGTGGGCCGTCGCTCGCGTTGTCCGTGGACGATGCCGTGTGCTTTTCGCGGCCATCGATCGACGTATTGTTCGAGTCGGCGGCCGATATCTACGGCCAGCGCCTGCTGGCCATCGTGCTCACCGGTGCGAACGACGACGGGTCGCGCGGACTGCAGACGGTCTGCAATGCCGGCGGCACGGCGATCGTCCAGGAACCTGCCGAAGCGGTGTCTTCGATGATGCCCGCCGAGGCGCTGCGACGCTGCCCGCAGGCTTTTTCCCTGCCACTGGGCCGGATTGCCCAGCTCTTGTCGACGCTCGACGTGGAAGGACCCACATGATCGCAAACCGTACTCCCGATTCCCGGATCGATTCGCACCCCGTGAACTGCCTCATCGTGGACGACCTGCAGGAAAACCTGCTCGCCACGTCGGCCCTGCTGCGGTCCGACGACGTGCATATCCTGCAGGCGGCTTCCGGCCCCGAAGCGCTGGAACTGCTGTTGGCCAACGACGACATCGCGCTCGCGCTGCTCGACGTGCAAATGCCCGGCATGGATGGATTCGAGCTCGCCGAATTGATGCGCGGCAGGGAACGCACGCGCGACATCCCGATCATCTTCCTCACCGCCGGAACCCACGACCGGCGTCGTGTGTTCAAGGGCTACGAGAGGGGCGCCGTGGACTTCATCCACAAGCCCGTGGACGTGCACGTGCTGAAGGCCAAGGCGGAGGTCTTCTTCCAGTTGCATCGTCAGAAAACGATGATCGCCGAGGAGTTGAGTCATCGCACCGAAGCGTTGCGCCTCAACGAGATGTTCGTGGCGGTGCTTGCGCACGACCTGCGCAACCCGCTGGCGACCATCCTGACCGCGGCCGATCTGCTGAAGAGTCACCAGGGGGACGAACAGCTGACGCGGATTGCGCAAGGCATCTTGTCCAGCGGCTGGCGGATGAGCCGCATGATCAACGACCTGCTCGATCTCGTCCGGGCCCGGCTCGCCGGCGGGATACTTCTGCTGCGCGAGCCTTGCGACCTGGGCGAAATCGTCGGAGCCGTGGTGCTCGAACAGCAGACGGCGCGTCCGCATCGCCGCATCGAGGTGCGGCAGAAGGGCGACCTGTCGGGCGTCTGGGATCGGGGACGGCTCGCGCAGGTCGCATCCAACCTGATCGGCAATGCCCTGCAGCATGGCGATCCCGGCGCGCCGGTCGTGGTCTGCCTCGACGGCGACGCAGCAAGCCGGGTGATGTTGTCGGTCGCAAACCGGGGAGTGATTCCCGTGGAGAATCGTATCCACCTCTTCGATCCATTCCGCAGCGGAATGGTCAGCGCAAATTCTGCTGCAGGCCTGGGGCTGGGCCTGTATATCGCCCAGCAAATCGCGCAGGCGCATGGTGGCAACGTGATGCTGGATTCTTCCGTCACCGACGAAACCCGGTTCAGCATGACCTTGCCGAGGGATTGCGGCGCATAGGGTTGTCGCCATCGGCGGTTCTCCGGGAGCACCCGGTCCCGGTACCTGCGAGCGCAGCCAACGGCTTGCTACATCTCGTCCGATCGCACCAGACCGAATTTGAGACCGAGCGCCGCGGCTTTGCTCCGGGAGCTCACACCCAGTTTCATGTGGATGTTCTTGACGTGGGACTTGACCGTGTCTTCCACGACGCTCAGTTCGTCGGCGATCTGTGCATTGCTGTGGCCGCGGACGATCCACTTGAGGACTTCCAGTTCGCGTGCCGTAAGTTCCGGCCTCGCTGCGGCCGTCTCGGCAAGGTGACCCACCGCATCGGACAGGTAGCGTCCGCCGGTGGATACGGCACGGATCGCAGTCAGCAATTCGGTCGATGGCCCGTTCTTGAAGAGGTATGCGTGCGCACCCGCGTGCAGGGCCTTCGCGATTTCGCCGCCGCCGGCGTTGGCCGTGAGCACGATGAAGCGGGCAGTCGCCGACTTCGCGTGCAGGGTCGCGATCAGTTCGATCCCGCCAATATCCGGAAGCCCAAGGTCAACCAGGGTGACATCGGGAGCGAGCGACTCGAACAGCGCGATCGCTTCGGATGCATTGGCTGCCTGGCCAACGACTTCCAGGTCGTCCTGGTGATCGACGATCGCGCTGATCCCGTCGCGGACCAGCGGATGATCGTCCACCACGAGCACGGTGATATTCGGCAAAACGTTCATCCGTCGATCCTTGCGATATCCTTTCCGAGCAAACTGAACCACGCCTTCTTGAGCCCACCCAGTCTGGGAACGCGCAACGCGATCTGCGTTCCCTTTCCCACTTCGCTCGAGACCTCCAGGGCCGCACCAAGGCGCTTTGCGCGATGACGCATGTTTCTCATTCCATAGCCGCGCGCGCCCGGCTGCGCGGCTGCATTCGGAGTGAATCCAGACCCGTCGTCCGACACCGACAACCGCAAACCGTCGGGCAGGTAAGCGAGCTTGATGGCAATCGTCCGGGCATGGCCATGCTGGATGGCATTGGAGATCGCCTCCTGGGCGATCATCACGATATGGTGATTCGCTTCCGGGCGCGTGGCAAACGCGTTACCGGAGAAATTGATTTCCAGGTCGTCCACCCGTCCGTGGGCAAGTTGTCGGGCCATCGATGGAATCGACTCCGCCAGGTTCTTCTGGTCAAGCACGGGCAGGCTCAGATCGAGAACCGAGTAGCGCGCGTCATCCAGGCTGCTCTTCGCGAGATCGCGCGCGGAAGTCACGCGCTTGGCCGCAACACCCGGGGGCATGGTGAGCAGCGCTGCCTCGGTCTGGAACATGATGCCGCTCAGGCCTTGTGCGAGGCTGTCGTGGATTTCGCGCGCGATGCGCTGACGTTCTTCCATGACCGCGGCTCGCGCATGCAGCCATCCGACGCGCAGGCGGTAGGCGCCCCACAACAGCGATATGCCAGCGAGCCCGCACAGCAGGCGAAACCACCATGTCTGGTAGAACTGCGGATCCAGATCGAAGCCAAGTGTGGCTTCCTCGGGGCTCCAGACTCCGGTCTCGGCGCGGGCGCTGACACGAAATCTGTAGTGTCCTGGCGAAAGATTGGTGTAGTGGGCTACGCGCTGTGTTCCGCCCTCCACCCATTTTTCGTCGAAGCCATCGAGGCGGTAG
>Ga0210389_10002589_pt1 | contig 14228 bp, 17 predicted proteins | sample IncBWH28OmetaG_FD_160127 | JGI IMG/M metagenome (GOLD analysis project Ga0210389, IMG submission 160127) | Forest soil microbial communities from Barre Woods Harvard Forest LTER site, Petersham, Massachusetts, United States - Inc-BW-H-28-O ...
AGGTTTGTTCCACTAATCTAACGTTCGGTCACCGAGGCGGCAGAGAGATCTGCGACGTTGACAACCGCGTGACACGCTCGGGATTTCTTGTAGCTATCCGTGTCATTGGACCCTCTTCATCGACACGCTTGTAGTTGCTTATTGGGTGGCACCTAGTGTCAGCGGTCACTCAAAACCGGCCACTAAGGGTCGAAATTAAAGGGTTCAAAACCAGCCATTCTGACCGCCGACAAGAACGCTGGCCGTAAGAGTCAATGTGAACCTCTGACCGAAGTGATCCTGGCCAAGGTGGAAGTTGGCTTAAGCGCTCAGCGTATCTCAGGATCTGGTTGAGGAAAACGGCTTCGGCGATTCTTACGAGTCGGTGAAGCGCTTTATGCGTAAGCTGCGAGCGACGCGGCCAGAGCTAATTTACCGGAATAATTCGCGGTTCAGAGCAGACGCAGATTGCTATTAGTTGTCTCAAAGTTGTTTCGACCTAGATGTGAACAGCCCTGTTTTAGTCCGAAACTGTTAGACCTATCTGTCCCAATCGATTTAGAAGCATAGTTAGTCTTGCAGGCGTCTCTGCTGATCAAAAGCGAATTGAGGTGGATTGACCTCTCATAGAATAAATCGCCTTGAGCTCTTTCCGACATGCCTCGCTAAATCTTCGCAAAGGGTCTAATTCGTTAGCACGACTGTGAAGTTCCTCAGGTGTAAAAAAAGAGGTGGTTTTGCACAAGCAAAACCACCCATAAGGCTATTTGAGGTTAAGTGTTTAGATTGCGCTAGTCACTCTCCACTTTACCTTTGTCCAGTTTAATTTTGCGGCCGGTCTGATGGTCGAGATAAATTTCCTTATCCCCTTTTTTCTCGAGCAATTCAAAACGGCTCGGATATTGTTGGATAACGTCGGTTGTAATGACCCCTTCGGGAACTTCAGTGGTGGTCGTCGTAGTTTCGTGGACTATGGACGCCGGTGCCTGGACGATCACTCCAGTCGGCTGTACATACACCACTTGCTGACCGGTATCGGTCATCACAGTGACTGCATAGACTCCTCCAGTATCCTGGACAACGCGCAGAACCTTAGTTGGGGAAGTTATTCTAGTCTCTTTTATCACCGAGGTTTGGACCGGCGGGGGCAGCGTAGTGAATCCAAGCTCGTCAGCTTTCGCAAGGGCAACGAGCGATACACTCACTCCGGCAACGGCAATAAGAATGGTTAAGTTTTTCATTAACAGTCCTTTCTTTTCGTTCGAGGATCTCGCGCCAGGTTTTAGTCCCGGCGCGAGGTTGTCCGGCTTCGTTGTTCGTGTTTGGGGTGGCCAGTGGATGTACAATAAACGGCTCCCCTTCGAGCTATTCCTTTAGACGTTAGGGCGTAGGAGAGGCTTTGCCTTTTCCATTCGTTTTCTCCGGGGATTGCTGCTCGTGCTGCTCACCTGGAGTTCGATTCATTTCTTGCTTCTCTTTCTGGCCCTGATTCTCGTTCATATTCTCTTGAGCAGGAGTCTTTTCCTGAGTTTTAGCATTCGGATTGCGCTGCTCAGTGGCGTTCTTTTCTTGGGTTTTATCGTTCATATTTCGTTCGCCCGCGCCGTTCTTTTCCTCAGCCCGCGGATTCCCGGAAGTATCCCGGTTCCGTTCCTGTTGCCCATTCCCGATAGCACCCCGGTTGCCGTGCTCTTGTTGTTCGCTGCCGGCACCTTGCTTTTGGGTCTTCTGCTCTTGGTTCATACCTTTCTCGCGTTGGTTTCCGGTACCCTGATCAGTCTTTTCCTGCCCTGCAGGTGCGCCTTCGTTTTCGTTTGTACGAACTTCGCCCTTACTCTTTTCGTTGGTGCGAACATTCGATTGATTTTCTTCCTTGGTTCGAACGCTCCCTTGGTTGCCTTTGCCTGCCCCACTCTTAACGATGACTCTTTTGCTTGTTTGATGATCGATGTAGATGGCATCGGACCCTTGGTCTTGCACAAACTCGTAACGATCACCGCCGCTCTGTATCTCATCCATTGTGACCGTTAGCTCTGCTGATCCCCCCTGTTCAGTTTCACCCACGACAGTGCTCGGCCGTTCAACGATTGTTCCCTCGGCGTTCACGTAGATTATCTGTTCCCCACTATCGGTGAGAACCGTGATCTGATAGATATTGTCAGGGTACTCGACTACCCGGGTTACCTTCTCCGGACTCACGAAATTGTAATGATGAAAAACCGTGGTCCGAATAACCTGGGGCAGCGTGGTGAACTGAACTACTTTTTCTTCTCTTGCTTGCGTGGCCGCACATAAAAAGAGACTAAGTCCCGCGACCGCGAGAACAAACTTCATTTTATTCATTGCTAACTTCCTTAACTAAAAATTGCCCGCCGTGCCGGGCATGCACGGAATCTCCCCTACGATACGTTTTCGCGTGCGTATTGCCGGATGGATTTGTAAATCGCTGTTTCGAAACGGTATCGCAAGCGGGTAATTAAAATGATGGTTTTCGATCCCCTCGCCCTACTAATAATATGAGCACATCCTTGACCGATCGTTCTACTCGAGTCAATTCTGATGCGGGTTGGGATCAATCCGCGCTTGGCGCTGAGCAGTCGCGTAGCGCTCCCGTTCGTCTGGACGCCGGATTCGAACGAGATCCTCAGCGAACATCCGCTGGTTGAAGGGATGCATTCGGGAATCGTTCTTACAAAGTGCTCGACTTTCGCGAAATGCAGCAGCACTCACGCTTGCATCAATCAATCGCTGGTGGGGCCTTCTCGAATGCTGGCTGCATAAATATCGTATGCTAATTAAACCAAACATGGTTCTGTTAATTCTGAGCCAAACCTGCCGGTTTGATTCGACGTCGACAGCATTTTATGAAGTCTGATAGCCATTTCTGAATCTCGAAATGTTAACTCTGCCCAGTACGAACTCATGAAGTTTTGATATTGGAGGCGGGTTCAGCGAAAAGGAATCGATAAGCACTTCACCGAATGAAGCCTGTCTCGACCGATAGATCACCATTCGATAACCCTCCGAAGATCAAAGAAAAGATCCATTGGATCGAGCCGAAGCTCGTTTGCGAGGTTGAATTCGCCGAAGTCACCGCCGATGAGCAACTGCGCCAGACGACTTTTCTCGGGTGGCGAGATGATAAGCAACCCGAGACGTCGTGCTCGAATCGAAACCGATACCTTAGTAATGGCCTCAATGTGATTCCTTTCAAGCGATCGTCTCCAAAATCGATTCCATTGGAAGCCGGGGAGCCGCCATCGCTACTTTTCTTGCAGTCCGAGTTAGCCTCGACTTCGCCGAACTATCGCTACCCCATTCGTCGATCACGTGACATTAGAGTGATTTCATCATGAATGGGACGCCCACCGTTTTGAAGCCCAGTTAAGCTCCTGCCAGCACTGCCTTTACAACCGTATAGAAGTCCATTGACGATCTATATTAAGTTGCGGGCCTTTTTGAAGCGGCCGTCTAGCGGCCAGAAGAACAAACAATGCAGATGGCGCCCAGATCGACTGAACGGAAAAACCCTCCGGGGTCTCAGGAATATCAGACTATGGAATCGCACCTGGTGAGCCTGGAACAGGAAACCAAGACCGTCATCGAAGAGGCTAGGATGATCCTACCCGGTATACAGGCAGTCTTGGGCTTTCAGCTAATCGCCGTACTCAATAATGGCTTCAACAATTTGCGACCGGCTGAGCAAAAATTGCACCTGTGCGCGCTGCTTCTGGTGGCAAGTGCAGTTGCCCTAATAATGACTCCTGCCTCGTATCACCGAATTGCAGAAAGAGGGATCGTTTCAAGGCGATTTGTACAAATCGCCTCGCGACTCTTGGCAACCGCGATGCTGCCGCTGGCTTTGGGACTCAGTTTAGATGTATTTCTTGTCGCGCGCCTGATCCTGCATGATACCGAAATCAGCTTTGCCGTCGCCACCGTGTTATTAGTGCTGTTTTTTGCGCTCTGGTATGTGTTTCCATGGATCAGCCGTCGGCTGGGTAAAGGGGTAAAATAATTCGCTCCCGAAAGTTACGGGCTTTACGAGGAGATTTTCCGAGTGCACAACGACAATGTGCAGCAAACTGGTCTTACCGGCTGGCGGGACGCCAAACCCTCGCTAAGCTGTGAAGCAAATTCCTAATAAATGCTCTTGGTAGAGCAATTTCCTATCGCTGCGGGAATGGCCCTACCTGGCGTTTTCAATCAGCACTCTTGGTAAAACCGCTTACCCAAAAAAAATGGCTAACTCACTAAGCTTCATCTGATCGCTCCCGGACGCGGAACTCCGCGGCCGTGAGTCCCCGGAGGTGAGAGAGAGCGCCGGATCGGAGGCCGGGAGAAATCTCTCCGGTCTGAGTTAAAAATCGTTTGGGACTGCGAAATTAAATAGTCCGCCGTTCTTGCCGCAAGCGCTTGGATGGTAAGCCCCAGATAGGCAGAGCCTTGAGTCGAAGGATGCTTCCATCACAGATAAAGAGGTTGGCGATGTCATGGGTGCGGCCAAACTGATCAACAACGGAACTGCTCCGGTCCGGACCCATGCGCGCACCCCCAACTAAATGGCATACCTGGGTTCTTGAACGACTTCTTCGGCTCCGGCAGCCGACATCACTTTGTTTTTGCCGAACACGATCAGTTTTTTGTCATGACGGCTATCCTGACCGGCAAGATTTGAAGCTGACTTTACTGCACTTGGCTTTAAAGGAAGGCACCAGAATTTCGCTGGGCATGGACGCTCATCATCCCTGGCAACTGGCTTTCATGGAGTTTGCTCTCGCCGGCGCCGTGCTCGCGGGATTTAGACCACCTCAGATTGTTAATTTCCTATCGGTTGATGAGCTGCGAAAATGGGTTTCCCAAATTTCGCAGCCTCATTCATCCGGAGTAAATCTGTGACTAGTTTAGATATTCTTTTGCTGTCAGTTTCGCCGCGCTAAGATTCACGTCAAAACATCGGCGTATCGTAGTCACCCGAAAGGAGACGTGGCCCGAGTTGGCGGAAAGACCAGGGCGCCTCTGGGGAGATACGATCAAACCGCATCACCAAGTCATAGCGTTCGCCATCCCATTTACCTGGCATTCCTTTGATGGGCTGATCTCTGGCGATCGCAGGCAAAAGGGCCTTGGTGATCGCATTGTGTTCCCAGGAAATGAGTACCGCCCCAGTCTCGCTCGTGACCAGTGAAGCCAATTCTAGCTCTTGTCCTACGGCGTAGTCGGTTACTATCCGAAGGTTTAGTCTTTCGGCAACCGGGATCACCGTTTGGAACGGACGTTGACTTGGTTCATCACCGGTAGTCGCGGCAGGATCCGCTGCATAGATCATTGACGGTCTGGGATAGTCAGCACCTCGAATCTCCCCTGCGAATAGGGCGGCCCAGGCACCGGCCCGTTGCCAACCTCGCACAACAAGTGATTGTTCATCTTCCGTTCCTTCCGGAGTGAGGCCAGGACCTGGCCACTTGTGTCCTGCTTTTTCTGCGTGCCGAATAATTAGGATCGAAAGGGAAAAGTCGCTCACCGCGCGTCTAAGAGTAGTAGAGAGTTTATCCTTGAATCTGTCTCAATTTCGCTTCCCGCTGAAAATCTGGTCGCCTTTACAAGAAAACCAATTCGCCGCCGGCTTTCGAATGTGAAGTAAATGAGGATTCGCAGGAGAGAGTTCCGGGTTAAAAGCTCAGCAGCCAATTCACATCTCCAGACCGAGACAACCTCTCCCTAACATGAGAATCGCGCTCCTGCACAACCCGAAGGCAGGCAATGGAACATTCAGGGTTTCAAAATTTGTTCGACAGATCGAGAAGGCGGGGCACAAGGTGGTTTACGCCTCGATTAAACAAAATGATTGGCAGGACGTCTTTGCAGAACCGATTGATCGAGTGATCATTGCGGGCGGTGACGGAAGCGTTAGTCGCGCGGCTCCTTGGTTAAGAGCGCGGGACCTCCCCTTCTGTATCCTCCCGCTCGGCACGGCAAACAATTGCGCCAGAGGTCTCGGCCAATTGCAGGCTGTCGAATATCTCGTTACCCATGTACATTCCGCCGCGATTCGAAGGATCGACCTTGGTCTTGTCAGTAGTCCTGCGGGTCAGCGATTTTTTATCGAATCGGCGGGCGTCGGTCTCCTGCCTCGCTTTATGAGCGCGATGCGCGCCGCCCAAAAAAAGAATGGCTCTAAATTGAGGAGTCTGAGCCGCGAGAGACTGGGTAAGGCAAAGAAGTACTTTGGCAAATGGGCGAGAGAAGCCCCAGATTTCGACTGCCAACTTTTGCTAGATGATGAGCCCGAAAATGGTGAATTCCTACTGCTGGAGGTCGCAAATATCGGACGGATCGGTCCACGCCTTGACTTAGCGCCTGGCGCTGAACCCGGCGATGGTTATTTAGATGTCGTGTGGGTGAGACGAGAGCAACGCAAAGAGTGGCTCAGTTATTTGAAACAACTAAAAAAGAACGGTCAGACCGCTGCCCCGGTGGAGCACCGCCGGTGTCGACAAATTACCCTCAGCCGCTCGACCGCTTCTTTGCACGTGGATGGAAAAGTCTTTGATGAAATGGCCACGCCATGTTGCATCACGGTCTCCCCAGGCGCATTGCAGTTGATCGATTTCAGTCGATCTCGGGGGCGATCAAGGGGCAAAAGCTCCTCCAGACCACATTGAAGGAAGAAGCTGAGACCGATCAAAAGCTGACGCACTTGGCAAAATCTTCGATTAATCTCGCTGCTGCCGAATAAGTAGATTGCACGCTTTTAGGGTTCCTCCCTCGTTCGCTGATAAGTTATGAGCGAGAGATTCTGCGCATCGGACTAAAACCGGAATTTGTTATGCTTCTTTTTGACGACTCGAGTGAATCAGCGATTAATGACTTTATGTTGCATCATCACCGGGAATTTCTGCCGTTGTCTTTTCCGTAAAAGGCCGACGCGTCGCCGAAAGACAGCTGCGCCTTTTGCCGGTTACGAATTTAGAAGAATCCATCTCGCTTTTTGAAAAAATCGCAAGGGATGGCATCGCGGCGACTGCCGCCAGCGAATGGGTCTTCGCGACGATCCCTTTGGTCGTCTAGTACTGATACCTATCGGATCTGCTTTGGGAGCTTCTTCTGGAATGCTTGTCTTCGCGCAAGGCTTCGGCCTGCGAATCTACCGATTTGGTATCGACCGGTTGAAGAGCCTGTCGCTGCGCGAATTATTAGCCGGTGGATGAGGTGCGAAAATGGGTTTCCCGAATTTCGCAGCCTCATTGATCCGGAGCAAAATCTCTGGCTAGTTTGGTACTATTTTGCCGCTACCCTCGCCGCGGTCAGGTTCACATCGCTTTCCGCCACGTTAGTCAACTTTTCGTCCGCGGCTCTCTCCTCTTCGAGTGTCTTTTGCAGGGTGTCTGCAATGTCATTGAGTCCAAGTCTCTTTGCGAGTGTTCGGGCCGTTCCATATCCGGCCATCTCATAATGCTCGACTCGCTGAGCCGCCCCTATCAGGCCTGCATCACGAACGTCCGGCTGCCCCTTGGCGTGAATAAATTCTTCGCCTTCCTTTACCAAGCCCTTCATTGCCTGGCACGTTTCACCGCTCGCTTTTTCACCAAGACGATCAAAAACTTCATCTAATCGGGTGACTTGCTTTCTGGTTTCTTCCAAATGGTGATTGAACGCGTTTCTCAGTTCTGTTGAGGATGCCGCTTCGGCCATTTTGGGCAACGCCTCAACGAGTTGCTCTTCCGCATTGTGTAAATCGCGTAATTCGGCGATCAGAAGTTCTTTTACTGAATCTAGTTTGAGCGAGGTAATTCTCATATCAGCGTTTCGCTAATTGACGGTCGAGCGGTCTTATCGCGCCATGTAAGCCGATGGCAAAAGCGTCCAACAATGAAAATTGGGCGCCGGCTTTCGGGAATATTTGGAGCAGACCAAAGCGAGCTTTTCCAATCGGGTCATCCTGGCAGGTCAAACATAAGGGCCGATTGCAGCATTCCGGCGTTACCGGAAGACCGACGAGTGCAATTCGTGCGAATGAGGAGCACACGACATTCTCGTGTGTGCCCTATGTCGGCCGACATTTTCAAGGATCTCACGATTCTACTCGTCGAAGATCATGACGATACACGGACTTATCTAGGTCTCTTTTTGGCCCGCTTGGGCGCAAGAATTCTTCTGGCGAGGAACGCCTTTGAGGCTGTCGAAGCCGTCAGAACCTTTCACCCGAACATCGTCTTGTCTGATATTTCAATGCCCGATCGTGATGGGTTCCATTTGTTGCGTGACATTCGAGGGCTTGGGACTGATGCGGGCGGCGGCGTACCGGTGATCGCAATGACTGCTATGGTAACAGACCCAGATAGCGCTTGGATAACCAACGCCGGATTTCAAGCATGCTTGCCTAAACCGTTCACGGCAGAAAAGTTAATGAACTTAATCGTGAAGGTCTTAAACGCCTCGGATAACTCGTCAGCGTGCTAAGTTGAGAGGTTTACGGAGAACGGCTAAGCAGGAGAGCGAGTTAAAATAAGGCCGCGTACGAAGGCAGGCGCGAACTTTCACGGGCCTCCTAGAATAATGCCAAGCAGTAACCTATGATCATCACGCTATTCGAAGGACAGCGCTCTGAGACTTACAACTGCCTCTCTGAAGCCGCCGATGCCGCTAAGGAGTGGTACTCCGATTTGGAGGAGGCCGCTCCGCCATGGGATTATGAGATTCAAACCTATGATGATTTGCTGGAAGCGGTAGAGGAACATAAGAAACGCGTTGCTTGTGCTGTCGAGGGGCGGGACGATTATTATCCAAAACCTCGACTGACAGTTATTGGCATTGAGGGCACTCCAGCGGAGGCTCACTAAGTCATGGCCGAAACTGCAGAGGCTGTTGTAATGACTTGTATAGAAAACCCTCACAACGAAGTAGAGGGCCTGGAATCAAGAACATTCACGGTTCATGCAGTGCTGTCGACTCCTAAGGGGTTTGAAGAAGTATATGTGACCAAAATCCTTGAACCCGACAGCATCGCGAGCCAGGTAGCTGCGGAACCAATCCTAATGGAACGGGAGGAGTTCTACTTCAAGACCATAGCCAAAGTCGAACCAGACACCCAACTCAAGATCGAAATCTCTTCGGTCGGGGAAGCCAATCAACCGGCGTCCAACTGATCCCTAAGCCTCAAGAGGCCAAATTTAGCATCCGAGATCCTACATAGTTCGGGTCACCGAGAAAATTGTGCCGGGTGTTGCCTCTGAGCAGAGGATTGCAGACCTACCTCACAGATAGAATGAAACTCGATACGATGTTGTTGTCCGCTTCGATAAAATGTCTCCTGACTTATCTAATTCTACCTTCGCGGCCCCGCGGTGGATAAACAGCGGCTAGCGTTCCTCCAGAATTAGGTCCGGCGGCGATAAAGGTCGCGAACTGCTAGTTATGAAAACGATCGATCTTTCGAACTTCCGCTGGGAAAAGCACAGTGGTACCTACGATGACGATGACCGCCTACATACCCATCTCGGTCCCGTTGATGTGATTGTCGATTTCTCCGCTGAACGCATCGGCTTAAAGATCCAGGGGGATGGCGGCGAACAGTGCCATTGTTGTCCGCTTGACAAAGTGCCACTCGATCTTCTCGGTGATTGGCGACCGGATTAGTCGAGTGTATCCCGTCAATGGTACATCGAGATTGAATTTTCCGGGCATGGCGCGCGTGGGACACCGGCGTTGGCCAACTGGGGCCAGACAAAACAGTGCGCGACGGTTGCACTCTCGTTTTTCTAGTCGTGACAACGGTAACGCCTTATTAATTTCAGCCGAAAGCCTCCCCATCAAAACCTTTACCGGTCGGATCCCAAAACATTGAGCGTTGTTTGAACTACGGAATCAAACGTTCCCGCAACGCGGTTGGCCATCGCTCGTTGATCGGTCATCAGGGTGATGCAAAGCTCTCCGGTGTCCGTATCGCAAGCTCTCTTGGCGGTCCGTGCTAGAAGCGCGTACCCGGCAGCCTTGAGGTGTTCATGTGCATAGGCGAATCCTGCGATCTTAACCGGTGTGTCCGCACGCAATTTAAATAAGAAATTCCAGTTCCAGCCTCCAAATCTGAGCGCGTGGTCCTCAGTCTGACATGGCTTAGCGCCGAGAAAATCCAAGCGCTCTTTGAGCATCTTTGCGTGTTTACGCGACTGTTCGAAATGCTGATGACAGACCTCGGTAAACAAGGGATCATTGGCGGTCTCTTTAGCTTTTTGGATCAGATTGGCGCTCTGGATTTCGAGTGCGTGCGCCTCCCGGAGATGGCGCCGAAGATGGTTCCGCATCTGCTGCGGATAAATAGTCCTGTGGGAGGCTTCTTCGGCGGCGTCAAAATCCCTTTCCAGACGCTCCATCATCCTGCGCTCCTGATTTCTTATGGTGAATGCGACCGCCAGCGTTTGAGGGTCGTTCGCAAACTTGGCAAGACGAGCCAGTATTTCGTAACCCGCCCATTCCATCGCTTCATAGGAATAAGAATGGACCGCCAGTTTTCCGGGAGTTTCCGGCTGGCTGAGCGCAAAGAGAAGAAAGCCTTTCCCAGCCGCTTTCATTATCAGGGTCTTGATGACGGAGACAGACACCTCGTGCGACTCGAGCCGCTCCTGAATAAGCCTAAGATGCTGTTCGGTTTCCACGTAGTGTTGGCGTAAATCATTCGAAAAGCGCTTATCACCAACAAGGGCGGGCGCTGAGATCAACCGGGCGAGGGACTGCTGTTCGACTGAGTACATGTCGCCCAAAAAGCGGACTAATTCCGTTCGATCGCGAGACATTCGATGCGCTACGGGGAGTTCGTTCCGGCACTGCTTTTGGTCTTAGTCGATTATCGTCGAAATCAATCGAAGCGGAGTACCAAATCATATCGGCTATCATCCCATTTTCGGGGCAGGCATTTGATTTGCTGACTAGCAGCAATCGCTGGAAGAGGTCGATTTAAAATCGCTGCATATTTGAGCCTGAGATCTCAGCAAAAACTTGAATCGATGAAGTCGATCAGCTGCTTGGGGGAAAACGGCTTTCGTAGCACTAGCTTGTTCCTGGTAACTTCCGCCAAGTATTCAGAATCCTTCAGCACAGCCCCTGTCATAAACAAAACCGGGAGTTTCCGCTCTCTTTGGCGAATCTTGGCGGCTAAGGTAAGTCCATCGATTGATCCCGGCATGACCATATCGGCCAACACCAAATCTGCGCCAGCATCGCCTCGCTCGATCACAGTCCACGCGTGATCACCGCTTGGGCTAGTCAGGACAACGTATTTGGCCTGTTCGAGAATTCGCCGGATGCAATGTAAGATCGGTGCGTCGTCATCAACTACCAGGATTGTCCGTCCCGCTCCCTTGGCTTGCGTCGGTGCCGAAAGTTTCATCGATTCTGCTGAAGAACTGAAATCGGGACTCGCTCACTGCAACGCTCGTTTGCCGGAGGAGGGGCGACTAGTGACCAACTGATACAATCGCCAGGCGGCAAAGCCGAACAGAACGGGGCGAGCCAACCATAACATCAAGCCAAGGAGCTTTGCCAGCAGTCCACGGCCGGCGAAAATGTGTAGCAGTGCGCCCAGCAAAAATGAAATTTGGAGGGACTCCCGGGGAAATCTTCGCGTTTGATCTTCCAGGCGTGCTATCCAATGGCCTGCGATATTTCCTTCAGGCCCAGGTGAGCCGACTGGCAAATCGCTCCCACTAGGATCTGTTTCAGTATGATGTGGCTCGGTACTCATGAAAAAATGTCCCGAAAGCAGCGCGGTTTAGCCATCGCCCGGAGCGCTATCTGCGGCGCTTTCCGCTCTCTGATTTTGTTCTTCTTTCATAAATCTCCTCAATTGCTCTTCCCGTAACGCTATCTCTTTTGCGCTCGGACATACGGCCCGGCACAGAGGACGACACTCTCTCTTTTTCCCCGCCGCCCTCCTCTGGTGGGGAACAATTGAATTACCAAATTTTGCTGTCGCCGATTAGTCGGTTTCCCGTCCGTTGCCGCTGGTTCTCCCACTTTCATCGATGTCGACCTCTTCGCGTCGCACGTTCTCCTGAACTGTTCGCTGTTCGGTGCCTTCAGTTTTGCGCACGCGTACCCCTCCAGTCAGATGAGTTTTCTTTTCCACCACCGGCTCCTCTCGACTCAAGGGAACTTCCACGTGCTCTTCCTGGAATGGTTCCGTCCCACCTTCCTGCATCTCGTGAGCGGGGACACGTTCTATAACGGCATCTTCCCTTTTCAGCTCAACTGGGACATTCACCTGCTCAGTGGTGGTCTTTTTGTGGATCTTGATATCTCCAGCGCTCACCGTCCTCTTTCCAACATTCACCTCTTCTTCTGACAAGGGAACTTCCACGTTTGCTTTTCCTGGATGCTGCTCAACCCCAATTTTTTGGCCTTCCACTCCAGATGCCGTCTGGCGCAGCCGATCTTCTGTTTGTTCGTGAACTCTCTTTCCCCCTGGTGCCATTGAGCTCGAATACGCCGTCTCGTCGTTTCCTATCGCGCCTCTCCAGCCACCGGTCTCCCTTCCCCTATCCTCCATGAAGGTGCGAAAGCGTTCCAAGTCCGCTTGCACCCGGCCCGAGGGGATTCCTAAAGCGTCTCCGGTTTTTTCCAGGAGCCCTTCAGGCTCGTATTCGATCGTGGCGGTAACTTTCGTCCTGTCGGGACTGATAGACTGGAAAATCACTGTTCCGGAGTTAGGACTTCCGTCTACACTTTCCCAGGCGACGCGTTCATCCGGGACCTGATTGGTGATTTCTGCTTCCCACTCTTTAACCTTTCCGCCAATGTTGGCTCTCCAAAAGAGTCGCTTTTCGCCTTCCTGCCGAACTTCTGCGACGCCTTCCATGAAGAGCGGAAATTCCTCAAATTGGGTCCACTGATTGTAAACGGCGCGAAGCGGAGCATTGACCTCTATCGAGTGCGTAGTAGCTGCCATATATATTTTAGTTAAGTTCTGGTCTTGCAGTTCTGCCGCTAAGTTCGCCGCATCAAGAGCAGTCGGTTGTAACTTTTTATACTCGCTTTCATCGGTTATCCACTTTCCGAAAAAAGAGGTCTTCTTACGTGCTTCCATCGCGTTCACGCTCTTCGATCGCGTATATCCTATATTCATTGGCCCCTACTCCCGCGGCCTCAAAATGTCGACAACGCCTAGGCTCAGAGCGCAACGATTGACTCCTAGAAAATTCCGGAATCTGCTATGTCGGCTTGCGCATCGAAGTTGACTATCAGAGTGAAGTCAGCCGAACGAAAAGGAAGAAAGTCAGTGGGCTCTTGTTTCATTCATATGTTCCCAAAAAAAAGCCAATTTCCCGAAGTATTGCTGATTGCCCAATTCCCACCCATACTCTTTTTAGAAGAGCTGAACATCGGAACGGTGAAATACCTGACAACTATTTCAGGCGCACTCCTGACTACCCTTGTTCAAACCTGCCCGTATAATTCTGGATCAATTACAACCCTCTGTTAGACGGTTCGCTCAAAATGGAGAAACAAACGGAAGCGCAGAACGCCGACACCCAGCAAGCGACGCAGGGCCGACCCATTGCTAGCTGGGCTTCCATTTTGCTTGACTACTTTGACCAGAAAGCACGCCTGCTAGCGGTCGAGTCCAGAGAGGCGAGCAGTCATTTCATCGGGCTTTCGGTTCTGCTAGGGATCATGCTTGTTCTCGCCCTCTCTAGTGTGCTTATGTATGCGGCCTTTCTTTTGTATCTAATCGCTATCCTGCTCCATTTGAGCTGGGGATGGAGCGCTCTGATCAGCGGCATGGTCCTTACGCTTCTTAGCGCGCTCGTGTTTTTTGTGCTCAGGACGGGGCTCCGGAAGTCGGTATTCCAAATATCATTGAAAGATCTCGAAAAGGATAAGGAATGGCTGACCCACTCGAAAACAAAGACTCACTAGCAGAACGCCTGGAGGACGACCGCCAACAAATGGCGATTCGCGTGAGTGAGTTAAAAAGAGAGTACAATGTCACCGACCGTTTGAAGGAGTCCGTTCAGAAGCATCCAGGGGAATACTTTATCGGTGCGGTACTGATTGGCTTTTTGCTTTCCCGTTTGCCGGCGCGGCGTAAAGAAGTCTATGTGTGGGAAGATCAACGGTCGCGAAGGATGCCAAAGGATGGACTTCCTACTCAATTGGATAAGGAGAATACTGGAAGGATAAACAAGCTCTGGTCCTTGGCCAAACCGATTACCAGCGCCTATATTGGTCGGGAACTTTACAAACGTCTGAGG
>Ga0210389_10002590_pt1 | contig 14226 bp, 11 predicted proteins | sample IncBWH28OmetaG_FD_160127 | JGI IMG/M metagenome (GOLD analysis project Ga0210389, IMG submission 160127) | Forest soil microbial communities from Barre Woods Harvard Forest LTER site, Petersham, Massachusetts, United States - Inc-BW-H-28-O ...
GGACCCGGGGGGCGTCCGGGGAGATACTCCACCTAACCGGGCCGGTGACGGCGCTGCGGCCTGCTGAGCACGGGCCGTTCCGGGCGATGCGACGGACGCCTGCCGACGTGCGCTCTGAACTGGAGGATGGCCCGGTGCTCGCGCTGGCCACCCGGGGACCGCTGACCCAGCGGCACATCGGCCAGTTGCGGCACCTGCGGCCGGCTGGTGCCCGGCTCCTGCTCCTCCCGCTGATCGCGGGACCCGCCCGGGTGGCCGGGCGGCCGGAGGCACTGGTCCGCGCGGTCCGCGCCGCCGCCCGGCAGCTGCCAGAGGGGACACTGGTCATCCCGGTGCCGCTGCCGCCGCGTGCCACTGCCGAAGAGGAACTGATGGCCCGGGCGATCGTGGCCCGGTCGTATGGCGCGACTCACCTGCTGCCAGAGGAACCTGGCATTGCGGCCGGGCATTGGAATCGTTTGGTAGCGGGGGTAACGGTCTTGGCCGAAGGCGAGTGGGCCTTTGACCCGCTCGCGGAGGTGTGGCGGCCGCTGGCCAGGATCGAGCCGGGCCTGGAGCGCGGCGAGCTGTCGGACGGGGAGCTGGGCAGGCTGCTGGACGCCGGGGAGCCGGTGCCAGGCTGGCTGCTAGCGCCGGAAGTCGCCGCCGAGCTTGCGCGGGCGCGACCGCCGCGGGCGCGGCGGGGCCTGGTGGTGTTCTTCACCGGGCTGTCCGGGTCGGGCAAGTCCACGCTCGCCCGGGACCTGCGGGACGCGCTGCTGGAGCGGGGCGACCGGAGCGTCTCGCTGCTCGACGGGGACCTAGTGCGGCGACTGCTGTCCGCGGGCCTGACGTTCTCCCGGCAGGACCGCGACCTGAACATCGCCCGCATCGGCTTTGTGGCCAGCGAGGTGGCGCGGGCGGGCGGGATCGCCATCTGCGCGCCGATCGCGCCCTACGCGGCGGCCCGTTCCGCGGCTCGGGCGATGGTGGCCGACGCGGGCGCCGGGTTCGTGCTCGTGCACGTGTCGACGCCGCTGTCGGCGTGTGAGGCCCGTGATCGCAAGGGCCTGTACGCGAAGGCGCGCGCGGGGATAATCGGCAGCTTCACGGGAATCTCCGATCCCTATGAGGAACCCGTGGACGCCGACCTCTCGGTGGACACCTCCGCCATCTCACGGCAGGAGGCGGTGGACCGCGTCATGGCGCACCTGATCCGGGGCGGCTGGCTGCCGAAGCTCTAGACGGCCTGGTCCTCCGGCGCGGCCTAGTTCGCGGCTTGGTTCGCGGCGGGGGCCGGGGGCGGGGCGTCCTGCGGCTCGTCGGCGTCTTCCGCTGCCGCGCCCTCGTTGAGGCGGGCCTTGAAGTCGGCGGCCTTTTGGCCCGTCTTGGCCAGCCGCCGGGACAGCGCGGCCGACATGACGTCCCGCTGCCTGGACAGCAGGATGTAACTCGCGAGGGCGCTGACCACGAACGCCAGGGCAAGCAAGGCGAAGCCGCGCGCGCCCGCCAGGTAGAGCAGTACCAGGGAGATGACAAGCAGCAGGATCCGCGCTGACGTGTAGGCAAGTCCAGTTCGCATAGCACTACCCAGTGTAGGAGGTACTTTTTCCCGACAGTACCCCGGTGAGCATGTCCGGGGCGATGTTGCCGCCGGACAAGATCGCGATCAGGGGCCGCTCGGGGGTGGCTTGCGGGACGCCGCCGACACCATTCAGGGCGGCCGCGACGGCGACGGCACCACCGGGCTCGCTGATCAGCCGCGCCTCCAGGGCGAGCCTGCGGACGGCGGTGAGCATCTGCTCCTCGGTCACCGTCACGATGTCGGCGACGAGCTCACGGATGTGGGCGAAGGTGAGGTCGCCCACCCTCTCCACGCGCAGGGCGTCGGCGGCCGTGCGGCCAACGTCGGCAGCGGGCCACTGGACCGGGGTGCCCCGGCGCAGCGAGTCGCGGGCATCGGCCGCGAGCTCGGGCTCCACGCCGATGACCGCCGCGGATGGGAGCAGGGACCGGATGGCGACGGCGATCCCGGAGATGAGCCCGCCGCCGCTGACCGGAACGAGGACCGCTGCCGGAGTGATCGGGGCGTTGGCGCTGGCCACGGCGTTGGTGACGGTGTTGGCGCTGGCCACGTCCTCGGCGATTTCCAGGCCTATGGTGCCTTGCCCGGCGATGACCCTCGCGTCATCGAAGGGCGGGATCAGGGCGTAGCCGCGCTCCTCCACGATCCGCTGTGCCCCTTGCACGCGGGCGTCCAGGGTCGGCTCCACCAAGACGAGCTCCGCGCCGCAGGCGACTATTGCGTCGGTCTTGACCGGCGGCGCATTTCTCGGGACGACGATGGCAGCCTTGACGCCCAGCAACCCGGCGGCGTACGCGACCGCGTACCCGTGGTTGCCGCTGGAGTGCGCCACGACGCCATGCTGGCGCTCGGCCGGCGAGAGCGCGCTGATCGCCGCGTATGCCCCGCGCAGCTTGAACGCTCCGGTCGGCTGCAGCGACTCGGGCTTGACCAGTACGTTCGTCCTGGGGAAGGGCACCAGCGGAGTGCGGACCGTCACGCCGGCCAGCCGGCTGGCGGCACCTTGTACCTCATCCAGGGAAACAAGTCGGGTCACTCTGGATACCCTACCGCCAGGAGTAAGACCCTGAACGGCAGGCGAATTTCCCGAAATCAGGGCAGAAAGTGGCCGTTAGCCGCCAAACTAGGGGCATAACTCCGACCGAGGTTTGAGGAGACAGAACGTGGACGGCAACAATGAGCGGCTGCTCACCCCTGGGGAAGTAGCCGCCCTGTTCCGGGTTGATCCGAAAACCGTCACCCGGTGGGCAGCATCAGGGCGGATCACCAGCATCCGCACTCCAGGTGGGCACCGCAGGTTCCGTGAGTCAGAGGTGCGCGCTTTGCTGCGGGGCGACAGTGAAGTTTCACCCGAGGGGCATCCCGCGGCCTCCTGACCGCATCCCTCAGGCTTCGGGGCCGGAACGCCTACTCGGTGTCCGGCCCTGTTGCTTGTTCCGGCCAGCGGTCGCCCACCGCGCGGGCGAACTCAAGGAACTCCTGCCGCAGGGCCTCGTCCCCGGCCGCCCAGTCGGCGCGGCGCCGCTCAAGCTCTTCCATGGTGACCGCCTGCTTGGCGAGCCGGCCGTAATCGGCATCCTGCGGGCCGATCTCCACGTACGCGTCACCGATAATCCGGCCATCGTGCATCGCTGACCGGGGTACCTGCAGGTTCCCGTTGGGTAGCCGAATGACGTACATCGCGCGATCACCTAGATGCCATAGCGCCGGTTGAAGTAGAGCATGACCCAGAGCGCGGTACGGGTATCCCCGCCCAGCATGTCGACCAGCGCCGGACGCTGCCCCGACGCGATCGCGGCGAACGCGTCGGCGAAGAACTCCTTGCGGCCCAGCCCTCCGCGCTGCCGGTGGAAGTCGCTCACGAAGTGCGGCTTGCACTGGTCGTAAACCATCTTGAACTCGGCAGAGTCCGACTGCCATTTCCCGGCCGTAGCGTCCAGGTCATCGAGCGCGTGCCCGACCTCATGGCACATCACGTCCGGCGTCGGCGACAGCCTGGACCCGACCACCAGTTTATGCTCACCGTAGGCACCCGCGCAGGCATCCCACGTCGCCCGGCCGGACGGAAGCGGGACGCCGCGCAGGGCGCCCATGTCGTCGAGCTCGGGAACCCCGCCCGGCCCGACGAAGATTCCGGTGAGCCCATCGGCCAGCTTCTGCTGCAGGTGCCTGGGCAACTCAGCTAGCCGGTTGACCGCCATGACGACCTGCGCTGGCAGGCTCGCGCCTTCTTCCCACTGGCGGTGCAGGATCTTCTCCAGCGGACCGCAGTTCCGGCGGCCGTCTGCGGTAGGCAGGCTGCCCGCCGGGTGGGCCGCCACGTACGGGAGCCGGGCCCGCGAGGCCGGCAGGGCGGGTGCCTGCCAAGGCTGTGCCTGGGTTAGCTGTGCCTGGGTTAGCTGTGCCTGGGCTGACTGGGACTGTGCCAGGTGCCGCTGTGCTAGCTGCGGCTGTGCCAGCGGTGGTGGCAGGGACTGGGGCGGCAGCGCTTGCGGTGGAAGGGCTTGCGCGGTCCGGGCTTCGTGCAGCCGGGCCTGGCTCGACGCCAGCGTCTGGGTCTGGGGCACGATCTGCCCGGGTGCCCGTCTCGCCTGCTGCCCAGTCACCACCTGGTACCAGGGCTGACGGGGTGCTTCCCGGACGGCCGGCATCTCAACGGGTGCTGCCCCATACTGGGCTTCCGCCTGGTACTCCAGCGGTGGTGCCTCCCGGATGCGGGCACGGCCGGCGCCCGCCCCGCCCCCGCTCACCGCGCCGCGACCATGAGCCGGGTGCCCCCCAAGAGGCGGGCGGCCCCCGTCAGGGGGGATGCCTGCGTTAGGGGGGATGCTTCCGATGGACGGGCCACTGCCAACGGGCGGGCCGCTCCTGCCACGCCCGGCGGCGGGCGTGACTGCCTGCCTAGCCCACGGCGGTACCGGTTGTGATCGCGCGTGCTGAGCGTTCCCAGGGACACGAGCACCTCGCCCCGGCACGCCGACGCGAGCAGCCGCGTCGATCCGGTGCCGTCCCGCCTGCCCGCGCCAGCGGACGAGGCGACGGAGCCGGTCAATGAGGCCAAGCCGCATTCTGGGAACTCCCTGCTTCCGAGCTCAACGCTCAGAGTATTCCCAAACGCCCGGCCCGTCATCCAAGGTGACGGACTGCTACCAAAGACACGGCTGACGAAAGTGACCATTACCGATACAGGACCAGATACCCGGGGTTACGCTTCGGACATGATGCTGACAGGTGTCCTGTTCGTCCTATTTCTGGGCGGCTGCTGGCTGTACTGTCTGACTGATGCGGCCCTCACGCCCGCAGTCGCCTACCGCGGCCTGCCGAAGGCGGCCTGGGTCAGCCTCATTGCCATAACGTTCATTCTCGGGGCCGTTGCGTGGCTTGCCGTGCGATCGCGGGAGCGGCCTCTCTTGGCCTGCGCCGGCTCCATGCAATGGTCAGCCGCCGAGGCATCGCTCGCCCGCCACCCGGCGGGCCGCTACCGGAAGGCCCGCCTCCACGGCCCACCCAGCGCCCACGGCCCGGACGACGACCCGGACTTCCTGCGCCATCTCGACCGCATCATTCGCGGGACCAGCAACTAAGCCGCAAGTCCTCATCGCCCGCTGCACCCGAATGCGCAATCGGCTCGCAACCGAGCAGGCGGGGCACGCGAACCGCCTGCCAATCGACAGAGCGCTCACGCAATCCACCTGCCGCGAAAGAGATGGACTGCGCAATCGAGGACGCTCTTACGGCAAATTTGCGCAATCGACCCACTCCGCAGCAGACCGGGCTATTGGCAGGTACGTGCGCGGTCCCCGCAAGATGCCCTTTAGCCAAAGATGATCTTGGCGGGAATCAGGCCGCCAGCCTCCGGGCGGGCGTTCCCCCGGAGGCTGGAGGGCGGCGGCCGGGGTGACGCCATGCCCTGGGGCCGCTGGTGCCGCGCCAGCCACAGCTGCCACTCTTTTTTCGGTAAGATTTTCGCTTAGTGAAAGAATTTCGTCACATATGACGAAATCTTTACAGGAAGCGAAAATCCTTCATCAAAAGACCGGCGGCCGGGCACCGGGCGGGCCCTGCACCGCGCGAGCCCTGCACCGGGCGCATGGCGTTCCCGTAGGGCCGCGCCCCGGCACGAGGCCCCCACTCACCCCTGCACGAGGCCCCCACCCACGCCGAATAGAGACCATTTTGCGGCACAATCAACAGCGTTCACGTCGCCGCAGCAACTCGAATGCGCGATCGGCTCGTTTCACCACCCACATGAGTTGGCGTGGGTGCCCCAGGAAACTAGTTCACGCCGGCGTAGGAGTGCATGCCCGTGATGAAGACCTGCACAACCAGCATGTTGGTGACCAGGCTCGCGAAGCCCAGCAGTTGGATGATGTGCGCCCGGGTGCCGCGCCAGCCGGCGGTGGCCCGGGCGTGCAGGTAGGCCGCGTACAGCACCCAGGTGATGAACGCCCAGGTCTCGACGGGATCCCAGCCCCAGTAGCGACCCCAGGCCTGGTCCGCCCAGATCGCGCCCGCGATGACGCCGAACGTCCACACCGGGAAGCCGAAGATCACGGTCCGGTAGGTGAGCTTGTCCAGTTGCTCGGCCGACGGGATGCGGGCGAGCAGTCCGTTGCCAGGGTCCGCTTTGCCGGCCGCGACCCGGGCCCGGTAACGCTCGACGACGAGGTACAAGATGCCCAGCACGGCGGCGACGAAGAAGATGCCGGTCGCCAGCGTCATCGCGGTGACGTGGATCGACAGCCAGTAGGACTGCAGCGCCGGCACCAGGGGCCCGGCCGCCGTGTAGATGAGCGTCTCGGCCAGGCCGAGCGCGAGGACGACCGCACCCATCACGAAGACGCCGAGCGACCAGGCCCGGTAGCGAACCATCACGTAGAGGAAGAAGATCGCCGCGATGCACGTCAGCGCGGTGATGAACTCGTACATGTTGCCCCACGGGGCACGGCCGACTGCCAGGCCCCTGGTTACGACCGCCACCAGGTGAGCGATCGCGCCGAGCGCGCTCAGCCCCAGCGCCGCGCGCACCCAGCTGCCCGCCTCGCCGATCGCCTGCCACGTGGATACCGGTGCCGCCGGCAGTGACTCGCCGACGGGCGGCAACGGGCCATCGCCCGAAGGGCCAGCGCCGACGGTTGCCAGCTGCGTGACGCGCTCGGCCCTGACCCGGCTCGCGGCGGCCCGCCGAGGTCGCCCGAAGGCGAAGTCGCCGGCGAACGCGACGACCGCCAGTGAGTAGATCAGCAGGGCAGTCATGAGGAAATCGCCGCTGATGGACGCGAAGGTCTGGTTAACGGACACGAGCAATCACGCTCCGGTCTTTGACTTGTGTGCGGGTCATCATGCTCATGCCTCGGATTGCTGCTCGGTAGGGCCGACAGAATGGCCCTCGTTGTGCGCGGCCCGTAGTTGCGCGACTAGCTCGGCGAACTCATCCTCGAATCCGCCACCGGCGTCGGTCCGGGCGAGTCCGCCGACGGTGACGACCGACCCTTCCTCCGTGCCCGCAGCCCGCACGAAAACGCGCCTGCGCCGCACCAGGAAGGACAGCAGCAGGCCCGCAAGGGCCAAGATCCCGCAGACGAGAGCCGGCACCTGACCGGGGTCGTACGTGATGGCCAGGCTCACCCACTGCTTGTAGCCGGTGAAGGTAATCTTGCCCCGGCCGCCCGGCAGGGTGAACGACTGGCCCGGCTGCAGCAGGAACGGCTTGGCGGTCACCTGCGTCATGGCGGTCGTGTCGAGTTGGTACACCGACTGCGGGATGCCGGAGTTGATGCCGAGGTTGCCCTCGTACCCGAGCAGCGACACCGCCGGCAGCTCCGGTGCCGGGAACGCTGACTCCAAGACGCCGTTGACCGAGACGGCGGTCGGCACGAAGACGCCAATGAAGCCCAGTTGCGTCGGGGACGCGTCCGGGACCTTGACGACCCCGTCAGACTCGAACGTGCCGGTGTTCGCCGGGATGAACGGGGTCGCCTCGTCGTAGACGACCTTTCCCGACTGGTCCGTTACCGTGAACTCCGGCGCGTAGCCGTGCCCGATCAGGTACACCTTGAGCGAGTCGACGTTCAGCGGCTGGTTGATCCGCAGGTCGTACGGCTTGGCCGGGGCGCCTGGCGACGAGGAGTAGCTGATCCGCGCGTCGAACGACGACGGCTGCCCGCGTGACTCTCCCGACGTGTAGTAGTTCGCCGAGAAACCTTTCAGCGTGATCGAGAACGGCGCGAGATCGGACCCGGTGACGAGGCGGCCAGGGTGGAACTCGTCCAGCGCGCTCACCGTGTTGGAGAACGAGCCACCCTCGATCATGAGCTTGTTGGCCTTGTAGCCGAAGAGCCCGCCGATCGCAATCGAGACCAGCACCCCGAGCAGCGCGAGATGGAACAGCAGGTTGCCTGCCTCGCGCAGGTACCCCTTCTCGGCCGATACCCAATACGTCTTGTCGCCCTCCGCCGGGCGCCGCAGCCGGAACCGCTTGCCGCCAAGGGCCGCCGCGGCGATCGCGACTGCTTCATCCGCCGCCAACGCCGAGTGGTAGGAGGCGGAGTGCGGCAGCCGGCCGAGGTTCCGGGGTGCCCGCGGCGGGGGCGTGCGCGCCGCCCCGGCCAGCCGGAACGTTCGCGGCACCACGCAGCCGACCAGGGACGCGAACAGGAGCAGGTAGATCGCCGCGAACCACGGGGCCGCGAAGACGTTGAACAGGCCGAGGTGGTTCAGCCAGGGCGCGAGTGCCGGGTGCGAGGTGAAGTAATTCTGCACCGCCGCCGGGTCCTGGCCCTGCTGCGGCAGCAGTGACCCTGGGATGCTGCCGAGCGCCAGCAGGAAGAGCAGGACCAGGGCCGTCCGCATGGACGTAAGCTGCCGCCACGCCCAGCGACCCCACCCGAAGTTCACCGGGGGGGTTTGGGGGGGTCGTCCCCCCGGATCGGCAGGGTCCCAGTTCGTCTGCGGGGCTGGCACCTTGGCACTCAAGGCGGCCCGGCCGCCGGGACCATCCTCGGGGAAGGTGCTAGTGGCCTTTTCCTCGGCCGGCGCCGAGTCGGCCACTGTTGAGCAGGGCACTGTTGAGCAGGGCACCGTTGAGCCGGGCACCGTTGAGTCGGGCACTGCCTCCTGGGAAGCGTGAAGTTCTGTCATCAGGCCCCCGCCTTGCCGGTCATCGCCTTGCTGATCATCGTGTTGAGGACCGAGTACGTCGCCGTGCCGAAGATCGCGCCAGCGACGTGGCCGGTGCGGTCAATGACCAGAGTCGTCGGGGGACTGCTGATCAGGACCGCGCTGCTGACGGCCTGCGCGATACTGGCGGAGGGATCGTTAAGGCTCGGGTACTTGATCCCGAAGCCCTGCTCGAATGCCTCCGCGTTCGTCGGCGTGTCGTTCTCGTCCACGCCGATGAACGACACGCCAGCGTGGGCGTAGCGGCCGGAAAGCGCCGCCAGCGTCTCGCCCTCGGACCGGCACGGTGCGCACCAGGAACCCCAGAAGTTGAGAACGACCACCGTGCCGCGATAGGTGGCGAGGCGCAACGGCACGCCGGCGAGCGTCGTGCCGGAGAAGTCCGGCACCAGCGCGCGATGCCCCGTGTCGTAGAGGACGGCGCTGGGGTTGCCGTCCACGTAGGTCTCGCCGTTCGGGGTCCCGCCACTGGCCTGTGCCGCCCAGAGCCCGCCTGCCAGCAGCACGGCAGCGACGGCCGCCAGGCTGACGGCCGCCCGTTTCCTGCCTTTAACTGTCGTGACCAGGCGCGACGGCACGGGCGATCTCCTACAGGGGGTAGTACGTAACTATTGTGCAGCACCCGCGTCGTGGACGAGTCGGCGGGGCGGCACAGTGTAAGCGACCCCGGTCAGCTCACCGCCGGCGAAGCTGAAGCTGGTCACGCTGCCCAGGGCGCACTCACGGGTGTTCGGGTTGTGCCACAGGCGCCTGTTCTCGGCCGACAGCCGGGTGATCCAGATCGGCAACTGGTGGCTGACGCAGACCGCCTCGTGGCCGCGCGCGGCGTCCCGTGCCCGCTCGACGACCTGCCAGACGCGGAAGGCGACCTCCTTGTACGGCTCACCCCACGACGGGGTGAAGGGGTTCCACAGGTAGCGCCAATTCAGCGGGTTCAACGCCAGGTGAGCGAGGCTGACGCTCTTGCCTTCCAACACGTTGGCCGACTCGATGAGGCCCTGGTCGGTCTGGATGGCCACTCCCTTGCGCTCCGCAGTGGGCCTTGCGGTTTCCTGCGCCCGCTCCAGGGGCGAGGCGAACACGGCGACCACGTCGCGTTCGGCGAAAAAGTCGGCAGCGGCGTCCGCCATGAGACGCCCGTTGTCCGAAAGGTGAAAGTTCGGCAGGCGTCCGTAGAGGACGTGCTGGGGGTTGTAGACCTCCCCATGCCGCAGCAGGTGCACGATAGTCGTCTCAGCCATAGCCAGGCCAGGCTACCCTGCCCTGCTACCGCGCCATCGCGCGACAGGCGTAAGGCCAGTATCTGCGTGTACCTGCGGCGGTCAGCGATCACGGACCTGAGCTTGGCCAGGTGCTCGTCGAGCGCCGTCGCGTCGATCCCGGCCAGGTCGGCGGCACGGCTGACGGCATCGGCGAGGGCGTCCGCCTCGCCGACCAGCGTCCAGTCAAACTGGAGGAGCTCCTGCAGCCCGATGGAGCGGACCCGGTCCCATACCTTGTCGTTCCCGAGCAGCGGCAGGCCGCGGATCTCGGTGGCGGCGTCCTCGATGGCCCGCGATATGCGATCAGCGCGGCGCAGTGGCTCCATCACGCTCGCCGGGGGGAACGGCTGCTCACGGGTGGACGGCGGGACCCGGTCGCTGCGCCATTGACTGTTCAGCTTCCGCAGCCGTGCTGCCGCGTCGCCGAGGCTCTGGCAGGCGCGCTCCCGGACGAGCAGGTCGTCGGCGCGCAGCCTGCCCTTCTCCGTGTAGACATCGGAGCCGAGCAGGCTGCGCAACTGGTCAGCGATGCCGTCAGCCAAGGCCGGGCACCAGGCCCTCGATGGCCGGAATCCCGTTGGTGCCAGAGGTCGGCAGCTGGCCGGTGTACCCGATGTTGAAAGGCGCGCCGACCGCCATGTTGGGCGCGGAGACCAGGCCGTGCTCGGCCATCTTCATCGCCACGTAGTACCGGACGGCGTCGATCTCCGACAGGCCGAACGCGCGGAGCGAGATCAGCTCGCGCATCCGCTCGTCGCGCGGCCGGATGAGCACCTTCACGTCGTTGAGCAAGATCCCGTACGACGACAGGAAGTCCTGCAGGTGCCCGCGCACCAGCTCAGTGATCTCGTGGATCTTCTCGTTGACCTGCTCCAGCGGGGTGACCTGGACAAGCTGGTTGACCGACTGCTCGACGACCGGCCCCGCGTAGGCATTGATCTGCTCGGTGGTCAGCAAGTGCCCCGAGTACGGCATGTGCGTGACGAGCTTCACCGCATCCTGCGGAGTGTCGACGTGGATGTAGTAGTCGACGTCGTAGACGAGCTCGGCAAGCTCGCGCGACAGCGCGACGCCCTTGGCCTTGGCAACGCTCTTGGCGCGGGACACGAAGAGCACCTCATATTGCCATGGCGACTGGCCGCCATAGAACGCCTGCTGGATATTGCCCAGCAGGACCCGCTGCGGGGTCTCCACAGGGTACTGCCCGGACTCGTAGACGTTGAGGATCGCGCCGCGCGACTTGAGCACGCAGAAGTGGTTGTTCTCAACGGTCAGCAGGCTGCCGTTCATGATGTCGGGGCTCGGATAGTGGTACATCAGCACCCCTGGCCCCATGACCTCGGTCCCGTCAGAGCTGAGCGTGCTGATGACATTCCGCACCGGCATGGCGTTGACCGCCTCTCGTCCGTGCACCCCGGCAGTGCTGCCCGGGCGCATCGCCTTCACTCATAATGACGCATGGCAGCCGCCAGTAGTTTCCGCCTTCCACGGCTCCATCCCCACCGCGCCCTGACGAGCGGGCTGGACTGGCAGTGCTGGCGGGCCGGCATGGGGTAAGCTACGGCCAGCCAGGATGGTCTAGGCGCTCCACTGCCCCAGGCGGGCATGGCAAATGTGGCCGAGGCGGGACTCTGGATGCGTAACCAGGATCAGCGACGTCCCGCACTGCCTGTGCGCCTGACGTCCGCCGAGCGGGACTTCTTCGTCGCGCTTCGCCGGCTGGCGGACACGTCGGGCCTGACGCTGCACGCGCTCGCGGACATGACGTCCGCTCCCCGCTCGCCCGGTGCCGACGCCGGCGAATCGCCCGCATATGCCGAATACACCGCCACGCAATGGGGGCACTGGCTGAACGGCCAGTCGCTCCCGCCTCGCAAGGCAGTCCGCAAGCTCGCGGAAGCCCTGGCCATGGCCGACATTGACGCCGGGAGCCTGGTCGACTTGTGGGCGCTGGCCTTCAGGCCGACCCCATATCCGCAAGAGCCAGGCGACGCGGCGGTGCGGCCGCAACTGCCGGCGGGTGCACCCCAAGTGCTGGGGCGGACGACGGATCGCGCCATTGACCTGCCCGGCAGCGGGGATGCGACAGCGTGGGCGGAGTTCTCGAATTCCTACCGCCAGCTGAGCGGCTCGGCCGCGCGGATGTTCCGCCTGTTGAGCGTGCACCCCGGACCGGATGTCAGTGTGCCGGCCGCGGCCAGCCTGGCCGCTGTCGCGGTAGATCAGGCGCGCGAGGCGCTAGACGAGCTGGCCAAGGCGCGCCTGGCAGCTGAGGGACCTCAGGGGAGGTTCACCTGCCAGGAGCTGATCCGTGCCTACGCGGCGGAGCAGGCACGGGCGAGCGAGCCGGCCGCGGAGCTGGATACGGCACTGGGGCGACTGCTTGACCACTACGCGCAGGCCATGGTCACCGCCGTGTCCCTCGCCTACCCGGCGTCGCTCTCCGTTCCCGCTCTTGCGCCGCGCCCCGGAGTGCTGCCTGAGACCTTCGGGTCCGAGGACCAGGCGCGGGCGTGGTGCCACCTGGAGCTGCGCGTCATCCAGTCGCTGATGACGCTTGCCGCCGATCGTGGCCTTGATGCCTTCTGCTGGCAGATCCCCTCGGTGATGGCGCCGTTCCTGGTGCGCAGCGGCCTCCTGCAGGACTTCCTGGACAGCCAGCAAATCGCCCTGACGGCGGCGCGAAGGCTCGGGGACCCGCATGCCCTGGGACACGCCCACTACCACTACGCGCACGCCTGTGCACTGCTGGGTGAGGTGGCCGACTCCGACGGGCACCTGCAAGACGCCTTGCAGTCCTTCACCAGGGCGGGTGACCAGGCATCGGCCGCCCGGACGCTGAACGGGATGGCCCAGCTCCTGATGCAGCAGGGTGAGTACCTCAGGGCGCTGGAACGCGAGAAGGAAGCGCTGCGGCTGCGGCTTGCCGCCGGCGACCCGGATGCGATCGCGCATTCGGAGGAGACGATGGGGGAGATCTACTCCCGGCTCGGGGAGTACGACCTCGCGCAGCGCCACTGCCACCACTCGCTGGACCTCAGCCGCGAGACCGGCGCCCGCCTGCTGGAGGCCGACGCGCTCACGACGCTCGGCTTCGTCAGCCTTGCGCTCGGCGATCACAAGAGGGCCATCGCCTCCTACATGGAAGTGCTGGCGATCTACCGGCAGGCCGACGAGCAGACGAGCATCGCCGCGGCCCTGATCGGCCTAGGCGACGCGCAGCAGGCTGCCGGCGACACCGCCGCGGCCCGGGCCAGCTGGCAGCAGGCCCTAGCGCTGCTGAAGGACCAGCTCAACGCCGATGATCAGCCAGTCCAGGCCAGGCTCGACCGGCTCCGGCCTCTTTAGCTGGGCCGGCCACACCCAGGGCCCGCCACACCCAGGGCCGGCCACACCCAGGGCCGGCCACACCCAGGGCCGGCCACACCCAGGGTCCGCACCACCCAGGCCGGCTACACCCCCAGCGCCGCGCCTGCCGCCCGTGCCGCGCCGGGCAGCGCGCCGGCGATCCGGGACAGGGCCTCCTCGTCGTGGGCCGCCGAGACGAACCATGCCTCGAACGCCGACGGCGGCAGGTACACCCCGCCCTCCAGCATCGCGTGGAAGAAGGCGGAGTAGGCCGCCGTCGACTGGTCCTTCGCGTCGGCGAAGTTCCGCACCGGGTCAGTGCGGCCCATGAACACCGTGAACAGGCTGCCCGCGACGGACAGGTAATGCGGCACGCCGGCGGAATCTAGCTCAGACGACACGAGCTTGGACAACGACCCTGCAAAGCCGTCAACCGCTGCGTAAACGTCCGGGGTGCAGGCTTGCAGCGTCGCCAGCCCGGCCGCCGTGGCCAGGGGGTTGCCGGACAGCGTGCCCGCCTGGTAGACCGGCCCGGCCGGGGCGAGCCGCTGCATGATCTCCGCGCGGCCGCCGAAGGCAGCGCAGGGCAGCCCGCCGCCCATCACCTTGCCGAAGGTAACGAGGTCGCCGCGCACGCCGTCGATCCCGTGCCAGCCAGAAGCCGTCACCCGGAAGCCGGTCAGCACCTCGTCCATGATCAGCACCGCACCATGCGAAGTGCACAGCGACCTGAGCAGCTCGTTGAATCCGGGAGCCGGCGCCACCACGCCCATGTTGGCCGGGCAGGCCTCGGTGATCACGCAGGCGATCTCCGGGCCGCGAGTCTCGAATAGCGTTGCGATGGCATCGGAGTCGTTATACGGAAGCACAACC
>Ga0210389_10002592_pt1 | contig 14216 bp, 8 predicted proteins | sample IncBWH28OmetaG_FD_160127 | JGI IMG/M metagenome (GOLD analysis project Ga0210389, IMG submission 160127) | Forest soil microbial communities from Barre Woods Harvard Forest LTER site, Petersham, Massachusetts, United States - Inc-BW-H-28-O ...
GCAAAGAAAGAAAACCGGGCGATCCCCGAAGGCAGACGACACGAAGGCCGATGACGCAGGCAATGCCCGCGACGAGCTCGGTTCGATCATCCACGATCTCCGCAATGTCTTCTCGGCCATCCGGGGATTCGCCACCGTCGTCGGCGAGGATCTCCGCCCGGGCGATCCGGCACGCGACGACGTCGAACAGATCCTGAAGGCGGTGGATCGCGGCGTCACGGTGTCGCACCGACTGGCGGCGCTGCGCCCGCGCGAGAGCGCCGCGCCGGCGCCGTCGGGGGCGTCGCCGGCGCCGGTGGAGGTCAATCTCGATTTCGAGCACTCGGACTCCTGGGCGCTGCAGCAGCCAAAACGGTCGGCGAGTATTCTGGTCATCGAGGACGACGAGCTGTTGCGGCCGATGATGGTGCGCGTGCTGCGCCGGAACGGCTACACGACGCTGGAGGCGGGCAACAGCACCGAGGCCGAGGAGCGGGCGCTGACGTACGACAAGATCGTCGATCTCCTGCTGGTCGACGTCGGTCTGCCGCTGGTGAGTGGGCCGGAGGTGGTCGAGCGCCTCAAGCAGCGCTGGCCCACGGTGAAGGTGCTTTTCATCAGCGGCTTCGGGCGGAAGGCGCTGGCGGACCGCGGCGTCCGGCCGGGACCCGGTCTCCTGGAAAAACCGTTCGCTCCGCTCACCCTGCTCGAGCGCATCGAGGCGATCCTCGCGCCCGGAAGCTCGTAGAGACGCTCCAGAGCGCGTGGGGGGAGCGAGAGCTTTGCTCTGGCGAGCCCATCGCGGGAGGGTTTGGGAACCCTCTCAGGGGTCCCATCAAGATCGTCCCAGCGCCAGGCAGAGGGCGGCGCGCGCGGTGGCGAGATCGTATTGGGCGCCGACCTCCTGGGCACCGGCGAGCTCCGCGGCGAGCTCCGCGTCGCTGAGCTCGATGATGCTCCCGACGCCGGCGGCGTAGCGCCCGTCGGCCATCCGCAGGCGCGCCTGGGCGCCCTTCAAGGCCTCCCCCGAGGCGACCAGCGCCTCCTGCGAGGCCCGCACCGCCAGCGCGGCCTGCTCGACCGCCACCCAGACCTGTTGCACGAGCGCGTCGTGCTGGGCGCGCAGCCCGTCGAGCGCGGCGTTGGCCTCGTGCACCTGGCCGCGGGTGAGGAGGCCCTGGAACACCTGCCAGGTGAGCTGCACGCCGCCGAACAGGTTCCAGGCCAGCCCGCCGTAGGGCACCACCTGCCCGAAGTTGTCGAGGACATGCGACTTCTCGAACGACTGCCCCGCCGTCTCGGCGCCCGCCACCACGTTCAGCGACGGCCAGTAGCCGTCGCGCGTGGCCCGGATGGTCAGCTCCTGCGCGCGAATCTGCGCCTCCAGCGCGGCGACGTCGGGGCGGGCCCGGAGCGCCTCGTCGATGAGCGCGCCGACCGCGCTCGCCTCGCCGGGCTGGGGCGGCAGCGTCGCGTCGACGACGTCGTAGTCGGTGTCGCCCGTCGTCCCCATCGCCTGGTTGAGCTCGGCGCGCGCGACGGCGTAGCTGTTCTCCGAGCGGATCACCTGGACGCGCGCGTTGGCCTCGTCGGCGATCGCCTGCGCCAGATCGATGTCGGGCCGCGTGCCGGCGTGGACGAAGCCGCGGATCTGTTCGAGGTGGCGCTGTCGGTTCCCCAGCGTCTGGCGCGCCACCGCCACCAGCGCCTTCTGCGCGCTGGCCCGGAAGTAGGACGCCCGCACGTCGGCGATCGCCTGCAGTCGCGTCGAGCGCGCGCTGTCGCCCAGCGCGACCGCCCGGGTCCGGGCCGCCCGCCAGCGGTTGGGCGACTGGCCGAAGTCCCACACCAGCTGGTTGATCGAAGCCTGAGCGTCGTACCAGTTGAAGGTGTCGAAGGTGTTGCCGTAGTTGTTGGTGTGCCCCGGCTTCTGCGGGCGGTTGCCGGTCGTCCGTTCGTAGAGCCCTTCCAGCTTCACCTGGGGCAGGAGCGGCGCCCGGGCCTGCTCGTCGCGCGCGACGCCGGCCGCGACGGCGGCGTCGGCCTCCCGGATGTCGGGTCGCTGGGCCGCCGCGGCGCTCTCGGCCTCGTCGAGCGTGACGGTGCGGGCGGTGAGCGCCAGCAGCAAGGCGGCAGCCGGGAGCATCATTCGTACCGCAGCGCCATGATCGGATCGAGACGCGAGGCCTTGCGCGCCGGATAGAGGCCGAAGCCGATGCCGACCGCGGCCGAGAAGCCGACCGCCAGCGCGATCACTTCGGGGCGGATCAACATCGGCCAGCCGAACCGCACCGCCAGCCGCTCGGCGGCCAGGAGGCCGAGCGCCACGCCCATGAGCCCCCCCGCCAGCGACAGCGCCAGCGCCTCGGCCAGGAACTGCAAGAGGATGTGGCGGCGCTTGGCCCCCACCGCGACCCGCACGCCGATCTCGCGCGTCCGCTCGGTGACGCTGACGAGCATGATGTTCATGATCCCGATGCCGCCCACCAGCAGCGACACCGCCGCGATGCTGGCCAGCAGCATGGTGAGCGCCTGCGTGCTCTCCTCCTTGCGCGACGCCGTCTCGGTCAGGTTCTTGATCGAGAAGTCGTCCTCGCCGCCGATGGCGATCCCGTGGCGATCGCGCAGCAGCGCCGCCACCTTGTCGGCGATGGCGGTCGTCTGCTCGTCGGAGTCGACCTCGATCATGATCGTGCCGGGGATGAACTTCTGCAGCCCCCCCTGGATCTTGGCCAGGAAGGTGGTGACCGGGACGAAGACCACGTCGTCGTAGTCGCCGCCGCCGGCCGACTGTCCCTTGCGCTCGGCGACGCCGGCCACCTGGAAGGGGACGTTCTGGATGCGCACGATCTGGCCGGTGGGATCGGAGTTGGCCCCGAAGAGGCGCTCGGCGACGGTCTGACCGAGGACCACCACCTTGGCGCCCGAATCGGCCTGCTCGGGCGTCAGCCCCGGCCCGAGGCGCATCGGCCAGTTGCGGATCTCGAAGAACTCCGGCGTGGTCCCGTCGATGACCGTCAGCCAGTTGCGATCTTCGGCGACCACCTGTCCGGTGGTGTGGACCCGCGGGGCGACGAACTTCACGTCGGCGACGTCGCTCTTGATGGCGCGCAGATCGTCCCAGGTCAGGGTGGGGAGCGTGCCGGCGCCGGCCTTGGCGCCGCCGGCCGTCTTGGCCCCCGACGAGACGATGAGGACGTTGGTCCCCATCGAGGCGAACGCCTGCTCGACGCGGGCGCGCGCCCCTTCGCCGATCGCCACCATGGCGATGACGGCCGCGACGCCGATGATGATGCCGAGCGCGGTGAGGAACGAGCGCAGCTTGTTGCGCAGGAGCGCGCGCCCCGCCACGCGGACCACGTCCCCCACGCGCATCTGTCCGACGGTCACGGCGCCGCCACCCGGACGTGCGCGGCGGGGCGCTCCGCCTGGCGGGGGGCCTGCGTCCAGCGGTCATCTTCGATGAGCCCGTCGCGCACCAGGATGACCCGACGCGCGTGAGCGGCGATGTCGGGCTCGTGCGTGACGAGGACGATGGTCATCCCTTCGTCGCCGAGCTGCTGGAGCAGCGCCATCATCTCCAGGCTGGCGTGCGAGTCGAGGTTGCCGGTCGGCTCGTCGGCCAGGATGAGGCGCGGCCGGTTGACCAGCGCGCGCGCGATCGCCACCCGCTGCTGCTGGCCGCCCGACAGCTGGCTCGGGTGGTGGTGGAGCCGCTCGCCCAGGCCGACCCGCTCCAGCGCCTCCTTGGCCCGCGCGCGCCGCAGCGCCGGGCGCAACCCGGTGTAGACCAGCGGCAGCTCCACGTTCTCCAGCGCCGTGGTGCGCGCCAGCAGGTTGAAGCTCTGGAACACGAAGCCGAGCGTCTGGCTGCGCATCTCGGCCAGCGCGTCGGCGTCGAGACGCGACACCTCCGCGCCGTCGAGGAAATACTCGCCCGTCGACGGCCGGTCGAGGCAGCCGAGGATGTTCATCAACGTCGACTTGCCCGAGCCCGAGGCCCCCATGACGGCGGCGAACTCGCCCTCTCCGATCCGCAGGGTCACGCCGCGCAGCGCGTGGACGTCGACGTCCCCCATCCGGTAGGTCTTGGTGACGCTGGTGATCTCGACCAGCGCCGGACGCGCGGCCGCGTCGTCCATCAGAAGAGCCCACCCTTGGTCTTGGCCTTGGCTTCGGCGCGTTCGTTCTTGTCGAGGGCGTCGGTGACGACGACCTCTCCTTCGGCGAGCTCGCCGGCACGAACCTCGACGTGGCTCCCGTCGGTCACGCCCACCTCGATCGGCACCGCCACCAGCCGCTCGTTGCGCACGGCCCAGATCGTGCGGCGGGGACCGGGACCGTCCGTCGCGTCGTCGCCCGCCTGCGCCCGGCCGCCGGCCTGCGGGCGGGCCCCGGTCTCCGGGTGATCCTTGGGCTTGTCCTTCTTGTGCTTCTTCTGCGGCGCTGCCAGGCCCGACTCCGCCAAGAGATCGGGCGGCGGCAGGAACCGCAGCGCCGCGCTCGGAATGCGCAGGACCCCTTTGTGCTCCGCGTAGACGAAGGTGACGTTGGCGGTCATTCCCGGCTTCAGCCGGTGATCCGGGTTGGCGACGTCGATGACCGCGTCGTAGGTCACCACGTTCTGCAGCGTCTGCGGCGCGTCGCGGATCTGCCGGATGACCCCTTTGAATCGCTCGTCGGGGTAGGCGTCGACCACGAAGCTGGCCGGCATCCCGGGCGCGAGGCGTCCCACGTCGGCCTCGCTGACCGCCGCGTGCACCTGCATCTTCCCGAGGTCCTCGGCGATGGTGAAGAGCGTCGGCGCCTGCAGCGACGCCGCCACCGTCTGCCCGACGTCGACGTTGCGCGAGATGACCACGCCGTTGATCGGCGAGATGATCGTCGCGTAGCCCAGGTTCACCGAGGCCTGGTGAAGGTTGGCGCGCGCCTGCTCGAGATCGCCGCGCGCCGTGTCGACCGCCGCCGCCGTCGAGGCGGCTTGCAGGTCAGCCGAGTCGAAGTCGGCCGCGGCGATCAGGTTCTTCGACTTCAGCTCCTCGGCGCGCGCCAGCTGCTTCTTGGCGTTGTCGGCCTTGGTGATCGACTCGTGCAGCGTCCCGACCGCGGCGTCGCGGTTGGCGCGCGCCTGCTCCGCCGCGGCCTGAAAAAGCTGCGGATCGAGCCGGGCGATCACCTGGCCGCGCGTCACCCGCTGGCCGAAGTCGGCGTAGAGGTTCGAGATGCGTCCCGAGACCTGGCTGCCGACCTGCACGGTGACCAGCGCCGACAGCGCGCCCGTCGCGGTGACGCGGCCGACGACGTCGCCCCGCTCGACGTGCGACTTCTCCAGATGAAAAGCCGACTTGTGCGCGCCGAAGCGGGCGCCGAACGCCACCCACCCGCCACCCACGCCGACCACCGCGAGGAGGCCCACCAACACTCCCACCCGACGACTCATGTGACCACGACCACCTGGCTAAGCTAAAGCCGGACCGTCGCGGGGAAAGGGGGCGTCGGGACGCCCGGTGCTACGGCTCAGCTGGCGGTGGCGGTGACGTCGGCGATGATCTGGCGCAGGCGCCCTTCCATGAGCGACTTGATCTCGGCCAGGCGCTGCGGGCCGTCGGCCTCGAAGCGCATGACCAGCACCGGGCCCGTGTTCGAGGCGCGCACCAGACCCCAGCCGACGTTCTTGCCGTCTTCTGCCTGGAACAACACGCGCACGCCGTCCACATCGACGATCGAATAGCGCTCACGGAACCAGGCGACGGCGCGTCGCACCACCTCGAACTTCACGTCGTCGGGGCAGGGCATCCGGATCTCGGGCGTGTTGTGCAAAACCGGGAGCGTGTCGTAGAGCTCCGCCAGCGTCTGCTTGGAATGGCTGAGCAGCTCGACGAGACGCATGCCGGCGTAGACGGCGTCGTCGAACCCGAACCAGCGATCGGCGAAGAACATGTGCCCCGACATCTCACCCGCCAGCGCGGCCTTCTCCTCTTTCATCTTGGCCTTGATGAGCGAGTGGCCGACCTTCCACATGATGGCCCGGCCGCCGAGTCGCGCGATCTCGTCGAACAGGGCCTGGCTGCACTTCACCTCGCTGACGAAGGTGGCGCCCGGCTGCCGCTTCAAGATTTCGCGCCCGAACAGCATGACCAGCTGATCGCCCCAGAGAATTCGCCCCTGGCCGTCGACGGCGCCGACCCGATCGGCGTCGCCGTCGAGCGCGATCCCCACCTCGGCGCCGGTCGCTTTCACCCGGGCGATGAGAGCGGCCAGGTTCTCGGGGACGGTGGGATCGGGATGGTGGTTGGGGAATCGTCCGTCGGGATCGCAGTAGAGCTCGTCCACCTCGACGTCCAGCTTCTTGAGGATCGGGATCAGGGCCGGGCCGCCCGTGCCGTTGCCGCCGTCCACCACCACCTTGATCGGGCGCGGACCGAGCTTGATGTTGTCGGCGATGTACGCCACGTAGTCGCGCAGGATGTCGTGCTCGGTGGCGCGCCCTGGCGGGACGTCTTTTCGAAACGCGCGTTTCTCGATCTTCTCGCGCAGCTTCTGGATCTCGGCGCCGTAGATGGTGCTCTTGCCGCACACGATCTTGAAGCCGTTGTCCTCGGACGGGTTGTGGCTGGCGGTGATCATCACGCCGCCGTCGACGCCCAGGTGAAAGACCGAGAAGTAGAGACCGGGCGAGTGGACCACGCCGACGTCGACGACGTCGATCCCGGCGGCGAGCAGCTCGCGCTTGAAGGTGGCGTGGATGCGCGGCGACGAGATCCGGCAGTCGCGCCCCAGCGTCACCCGGCGGGCGCCCGCGTCGGCGAAGTAGGCGCCGGTCGCGCGGCCGAGGTCGGCCACGAAGTCGTCGGGAAAGTCGCTCTCGGCGACACCACGGATGTCGTATTCGCGGAAGACTCTGGGGTTCATCGGCATGATTTTGCGCTGTTCCTACAGTAGGTCGGTGCGGCCGGCCTGCTTGGCCGCCTCCACGATCTTTCGTACGTCCTGGGCCTTGTCCTTGGGGACGACCAGCAGCGCGTCGCGGGTGGCGATGACCACCAGATCGCGCACGCCGACCACGCCGACGAAGGGGGCGCCCTCCTCCGCGACGACGATGCAGCCGTCACCGTCGATCAGCGTCGCACCGCCGAGCACGACGTTGCCGCGGGCGTCGACCGGGCGCACCGCCGGCAGCGCCGCCCAGCTCCCCACGTCGTTCCAGCCGAAGGCGCCCGGCACCACGCGGAGGCCGCCGGCCTTCTCCATGATCCCGTTGTCGATGGAGATCGACGGCACGCCGCCATAGCCGGCCGCGATGACCGCTGCGGCCGCCTTCGCGTCCCGCGCGGCCACGGCGGCGTCGAGCAGCTCGGCCAACGCCGGCAAGTGCCGGCGCGCCTCCTCCAGCATGCGCCCCGCGGTCAGGAAGAACATCCCCGAGTTCCAGAGGTGCTCGCCCGAGGCGAGGTACCGCTCCGCCGTCGGCAGATCGGGCTTCTCGACGAAGCCGGCGACGTCGTGGACCGGATCGGCGCCGGCGCGCGAGAGCCTGGCGCCCGTGCGGATGTAGCCGAAGCCGGTCTCGGCGTGCGTGGGGCGAACGCCGATGGTGGTGATCGTCTCGCGCGCCTCCCCGAGCGCGACACGCACCAGCCGATCGAACGCCGGCTCGTCGCCGATGAACGGATCGGCCGGGAAGACGGCAATCACGGCGTTCGGCCCCGCGCGCCGGGCGGCGGCCACGGCACCCAAGCCGACCGCCGGCGCGGTGTTGCGCGCGACCGGCTCGGCGATGATGTTCTCGGCAGGCAGATCGGGGATGGCGGCGCGCACCGCCGCCTCTTGATCGGCCGCGGTGACGATCAACGTCCGCTCGACCCCGACCAGCGCGCGCGCGCGCCGAACGGCCGCGGCCAGCAGCGACTCGGGGCCGCCCAGGGCCAACAGCTGTTTGGGACGCGCGCGTCGGCTCGACGGCCAAAGTCGCGTTCCAGATCCTCCGCCCAAAATGACCGCGAACGCCGCCTCCCGTCCTTGGGACGTTGGCGACGTCGGCGACGTCCCCGGTGTCTCCGCTTTCGTCATGCGCGGCGCACTCTAACAGACGGCGCCGGTCGGCACCTCCGTGATACGCTCGCTGTGTGCGGGCGGGTGAGGAAGCGCTAAGGCACTCCATCGCGGCGGCCACCGACGCGCGAACACGCGCCCGCCTGCGTGTCGATCTGGCCGAGCTCTTGCGAACCCGGGATGCCGCCGCGGCACGGTCCGAGCTCGATCATGCCTTGCGGGAAGGAGGTTCGAGCGTGGCTGTCACCTCGGCGGCGCTCAGCTTCGCGCGCACGCTGCCGCCCGCCGATCGGCTGGCCTGGCTGGCGGGCTTGGCCAAGGGAGACGGCAAAACGGAGGGCAAGGCACCCTCGCCGGTGCTGATCTCCGCGCTGGCCGAAGCGCAGCTCGGTGCCGATCACCCCCGCGACGCCGCGCTCACCTGGCTGGGGCTGGCGCGCGACGAGCGGGTGCCGCTGCACCACCGGCGCGCCGCGGCCCGGAGGGCAGCTCAGCTCGGCGATCGCCTGGCGCCGCCCGAGGCGCGCGCGGCCGAGACGGTCTCGGCGGAGCTCTCGGTCGGCCGCGCCCGCCGTGGCCCCCGCTCCTCGGCGCGCGAGATCCCGGAAGCGGGGGTCCCCGAATCAAGAGTGAGCGCCGCGCCCTCCAAACCGCACGGGCCATCTCCCCGGGCCAAGCGCGCGCGCCCCGCTGCGACGTCGCTCTGGGACCGGGCGATCGCCGACGCGCGGGCGGGGCAGGCCAGCCGCGCGCGTCGGCTGGGCGAACAGGCGCTGCGGGCGGCCGGACCGGGACCGGAGCTCAACGCGCGTGTCGCGGCGCTCGACACCGCGCTGCGCGAGGGGGGATTCGTCAAGGACGCGCTGCGATTGCGCCGGACGCATCTCGAGGCGCTCGATGGATTGAAGGCCCGTCCCGCGCTGCTGGCGCTGGCGAAGGAGGCCGAAGAGGCGGGCCTGGGCGGCCTGGCGGTCGATTGGCGCACCGATGCCGGCATCGTCCCCGTCGTCTCGCCCGCGGTCCCTGCCGAGCCCGCCTCTCCGGAGGCGCACTACCTCGCGGCGCAGCGCCGCCTGGCGCGTGACAACAAGAAGGTTGATGTCGCCGCCGTGCTCGCCCACCTGGAAAAGGCGCTCGCCGGGCACCCCGGCGCCGACGCGGCGCTGGCGCTCGCCGAAACGCTGGCGGCCCGGGTGGCCGGCAGCGAGGCCGACCTCGGACATCGCCGGCTCGATCTGTTGCGGGCGGCGCACGCGGCCGAGTACAACCCGGCCCGCCGGGCCCGCCTCGGGCGCCGGCTGGCGGAGACGCTGGAGGCGCGCGGCGACGCGCTCGGCGCGGTGGCGGTGCTCGAAAGCGCTCTGGCCGAAGCGACGTCGGGTCTCTGGACGGAGACCGGCTCGGCCCGGCGGAGCGCGTCGCCGGGGTCGTCGCGTCTCGACGACGGGGAGCGCGTGCGCGCCGAGCGGGTTCGGCTGCTGCGCTCGCTCGGCCGCAGCCGCGAGCTGTCGGCGGCGCTGGAGAAGGACGCCGGCGCTCTGCAGGGGGAGGCCCGGCTGGCGGTGTTGGCCGAGCACGCGACGCTGCTGGAAGGGGCGGGCGAGGCGGAGAAGGCGCTCGACGTTCGCTTGATGGCGCTGGCGGAGTTTCCCGGTGCGCCCGCCGTGCTCGACGACGCGCGCCGCCGGCTGGACGCGACCGGGCGGGCGGCGGAGTCGCTGGCGCTGGCGATCGCAGCGCTCGACCACACGACCGATTTGCCGCGCCGCCGACAGCTGCTGCGCGACGTCGCCCGCCTGACCGAGAACGCCCCCGGCGTCGATCGCTCCGGGGCCGCCGAGGCGTGGCTGGCGGTGCTGGAGGTCGATCCGGCCGATGCTCAAGCCGCGGCCGCCGCCGAGAGATTCTTGGTGGCGACCGGCGACTGGGAGCGCTGCGCCGATCTGCTCGCCTGGTTGGCCGCGCGGGCCCCGACGCTGCCGCTCGGTCCGCCGGAGGGCGGCGCGCGTGGTCGGGCCGCGCTGCTCTGGCGGCTCGCCGAGCTTCGCCGCGCGCGCCTGGGGCAGATCGACGAGGCGCTCCGGCTCTACGTCGAGCTCGGCGCCGGCTCCAAGTCGACGCTGCCGTCGCTCGCGGATCCGCCGGCGCTGGCGGCGTTCGTGCGGCGGGAGCCGGTGCTGGCGGTGGAGACGGCGCGGGCCGCGGTGGCGCCGACGGCCGCCGATCGCTCGCGCGCGCTGCTCGATCGCGCGCGCGCCTTCACGGAGCGTGGCCGGCGCGACGACGCCGAACGGGACGCGCTGGCGGCGATCGACTTCGATCCCCACAACATGGAGGCGATGGGCGCGCTGGAGAAGCTCTTCGAGGAGCCCGCGCGCGCGCGTCTGTTGGTCGACGAGCTGGGGCGCAGGGCGGTCAAGCTCGATCCCTCGGCCGCGGCATCGCTCTACTACGGCCGGGGCCGGGCCGCGGCGCGCGCCGGGGACAACGGGACCGCCCGCGAGTCCTACCGGCGTGCGATGTCGCTCGATCCGACGCTGGCCGAGCCGATCGCGGCGCTCGGCGCGCTGGCCTCGAAGGAGGGGGACTGGTCGGAGGTGGCCAAGCTCCTCGAGAGCGAGGTGGGCCCGACGACCTCATCGGCGCGCAAGGGGGCGCTCTTGCTGGAGCTGGCGGTCGTGCAGGGCGATCGGCTGGGCGCGCCCGTGCGCGCCGTCGCGCTGCTCGAGGAGGCCGCTCGGCACCTGCGCGACGAGCCGCGCGTGCTGGATCTGCGGGGCCGGTTCAACCTCGCCGCGGGGAACTGGCAGGCCGCCGGCGAGGCGCTCGACCAGCTGGCCGCCCGCAGCGCGGCGATCCCCGATGCGGCCGAGCGCTACTTCGCGGTCGGCGCCGCGGCCGAAGCGGCCGGCGATCTCGATCGCGCGCTCACCCTCTATTCGCGGTCTTATTCGCGCGACGGCTCGTACCGTCCGACCTTGGAGCGACTGTCGGCGATCTGTTTTCAGCGCGGGCAGTGGGACAACGCCTGGAAGGCGACCGAAGCGCTGCTCGACCGCCACGGCGCTTCGATCGAACCGGCGGCGCGCGCGACGTTGCTGGTCCGGTCGGCGCTGGCCGATCTGCACGTGGGGCAACGGATCTCGGCAGTCGCCAAGCTGGGCGAGTCGGTGACCCGCGGGCCGTCGTACGCGCCGGAGGCCGGCATCCGGGACGTCGCGGAGAGCTGGGCCGGGATGCACCTGGAGCCGCGGCTGCTCGTGACCTTGGAAGCACGGCGCCACGAGCGGATTCTTCGCCGCGCGCGGGAGGCGTTCGCGCTCACCGACGGTGGCGCGGACGAGGCGCGCCGTCAGGCGCTGGAGATCCTGGGGGCGCTGGCCGTCGTGGACGGTCGGTGGGAAGAGGCGTTCAGCGCCCTCGAGGCCCTGGCCGCGGACACCACGTTCGAACCGCAGCGGCGCGCGGAGTTCTTGCTCGCGGCCGGCGACGTCATGGCGCGTCACTATGGCGATCGCGACATCGCCCAGCCGTTCTACGAGCGGGCGCAGGCGCTCTGGCCGGGCCACCCACGTTTCGGAAAACCCCCACAAACTGTTTCCTAACGACCACTTGGTCGATTGAAACGGTTGTGCTACAAAGCGGCGTCGGATCGGCAACTTTAGGTTTTTCGTCGAAAAAAAAGTCCCCCAGAAAGGACCGTTTGCAATGTTCAAGAAAGTGCGGAATCTCTTAGTCGTTGCGCTGCTCACAGGAGGTCTGGCCTTGCTGACCACCAGCGGATGCAGCAGTGACAACAGTGGTAGCGGCACCGGCGGCTCGGGCGGCGGCAGCGGTGGCACGACCGGCGGCGGCGGTGGCAAGGCCACTGGCGGCTCGGCTGGCGCAAGCGCAACTGGCGGCGCAGCAGGCGGCGCGGCTGGTGCGAGCGCAACTGGCGGCGCGGCAGGCGGCGCGGCTGGCGCGAGCGCCACGGGCGGCGCGGCCGGCGGTGCAGCGGGCGGCTCGGGTGGTGTTGGCGGCAAGGCAACCGGCGGCGCAGCTGGCGGTGCGGCTGGTGGCACGGCCGGTGCGGCCGGTGGCGCAGCTGGCGGCTCGGCAGGCGCGAGCGGCTCGGCGGGTACGACCGGTGCGGCAGGGACGACCGGCGGGGCCGGCGCCGGCGGCGCGGCTGGTTCCTCGTAGTCGGACCGCTTCCACGAACGCCCGCTTCGGATCTCCGAGGCGGGCGTTTTTTATTTTCGGCCGCTCACGGCGGCGCCGGAGATCGTCACCGCGAAGACGCGATCTTTGAAGTAGGTGTCGATCGCCTCCTTGGTGAAGAAGAAGACGTCCTGCATCTGGTCGCCTCGGCCGGAGAGTCGCTTCCATTGCACCAGCGGCCCCAGCTCGATGAGCGGTGCGAAGAAGAACTCTCGCGCGCTCCGAAACAGGATCTCCCAGCGCGCGGCGGTGACCTCGATCTGCTTCAGCCCCGCCTCCGCCAGCCAGCGGGCGACGGTTTCACCGTCGGGGAGCGCGGCGACGTGACGATCGACCGCGGCCAGGCTCTCCAGCTTGCCATTTTCACGCAGGACGTCCCGGAAGAGATCGAGAAACTCGGACCAGGTGCCGCGCAGCGGGGCAGAAAGAGCGAGCTGCCCGCCCGGCGCCAGAAGCCGCGCCGCCTCCTTCACGGCGGCGCGCGGATCGGCAGCGGTCGCGACGGTCAAGTTGGAGACCACCAGATCGGCCGAGCGATCCGCGAGCGGGATCGACTCCGGCACCTCGGGGTGCGCGGACAGGGCGACCTGGGCGGCCGGCGCAGCCTCGCCTTCGATTCGGGCGCGCGCCTCGGCGATGAAGGCCGGCGAGGCATCGAACGCCGTCAGGTGGCTGTCGCGATCGAATCGGCGGGCCAGCTCCTGCGTGAAGGCGCCGGTGGCGCAGCCGATCTCCACCACCCGCGCGCCGGGACGGACCTCGATGGCGCGGGTGAGCAGCGCCGCGAACCGCGTCGCGTAGGCGGGGAGAATCTCGGCGTCGTAGAGCTTGGCGAGCCGGAGCTCCTTCTCGGCCGGCGTCAGGCGGGCGGCCTCCAGCCGCGGACGGGGCCGAGCGGCCGCCGGCTCCCCTGGTACTGGCCGGCGACATAACGGACCGCGAGCAGATAGAGCGCCGACGAAATCCGATTGAGCGCGTGCGCCAGATCGGGCCGCGCGGGCGCCGCCGTGGAGAGGCCGCCGGCAGGTGGAAAGGCGACCAGCGCGGCGACTTCGGCCTCACGCGCGATCGCCCGCGCCAGCGACAGCTTGGCGACGACCGGTCCCTGCCGAACGTCCGGATACATGAAGGGGACGCCGTAGAGCTCACGGGTGTGGTGGGTGGCGTCGCGAATCTGATCGCCGGTCATCCCCCACAGCGTCGGCGGCGCCACCGCGCGCTCGGTCACCTCGGCGCCGACCAGCGCGCGCGCGAGCTCCAGGATCTCACCGAGCTCGCCGACCAGCGCGCGCGCCCCGTCGGCGTCGGCGGCGACCTGCGCGTCGAGCAGCGCCGACTGCAGCAGGTCCAGCTTGCCGCGGGCCACGATGCGCGGGTGGGTCTTGGGAACCAGCGAGGCGTCGTCGCGCAGGTGGGTCAGGTGATCGGGTTTCTCGGCGAAACGCTCGCCTGTCTCCAGCGCCCGGAACTTTCCGTCGGCGACCGTCTCGATGACGCGCGCGAGCTCCGCCTCTGATCGGCCCGTCGCGACGACGCGGGGATCGCCGCGGAGGGGCGCGCCGCAGACGTCGACGATGGCGTCGGCGAAGGCCCGTGCGGCCGCTTCGCAGGCTGGGAGGTCGCCGGATAACAAAGCGCCGCCGAAGTTGGTCTCCGACGGCGGGCCGAACCACTTGGCGACGCGGACGCGCCCCGCCTTGCAGGCGGCGTCGAGCCCGACCACCGACTCCAGCGGCGGCGCGATCAGATAGGCCAGCGCGCTGCCGACCCGCACGTTGGCCAGCGACGCGAGATGGCGGCCCACCGAGGCGATGACGTGCGGGTAGAAGGCCACCGGCGACGCGGCGCCGGCCAGCGTCACGCCGTAGAACCAGGCTTCGTTCTCCAGGTAGGCGAGACAGGCGGCGAGGGCCGCCTCGATCTCGGCCGGATCGTGGGCGGCGTAGATGCCGATGCACTCGCCCGACAGCGGCCCGGAGGGG
>Ga0210389_10002593_pt1 | contig 14213 bp, 33 predicted proteins | sample IncBWH28OmetaG_FD_160127 | JGI IMG/M metagenome (GOLD analysis project Ga0210389, IMG submission 160127) | Forest soil microbial communities from Barre Woods Harvard Forest LTER site, Petersham, Massachusetts, United States - Inc-BW-H-28-O ...
CGTCCCCGACGAGATGAAGCCGCAGGGATGATGCTGGCCACCTGGGAGCGCAGCTACGCCTGGGAGCATCAGCTACACCAGACGCTGCGCGAGCAGGGCTGGCCGGAAGGCGTCGAGCTCCCGCGCGGCTACGTCTCGGGCCCGCTGGCGGCGCTGGTGGCGCGCGAGCCGGTCGGCCGCAACGGCGAGGATCCGCGCTGGCACATCTCGATCCAGCACAAGGATCGCGTCCCCAATTGGGACGAGCTCGTCGATGCCGCGCACCGGCTGCGGCCGGGCGTCGTCTTCGCGATCGGCATCCCGCCGCGCAGCTGGTGGATCAACGTCCACCCGCACGTTTTGCACCTTCACGAGCTCCACGACACGGCGCTGATCGAGCAGTGGCGCTTCGAGGGCCAGGGGCACACGCCGACATGAGCAAGCGAGCCAGCTACCTGATAGGGCGCGAGCTCGACGGGCGCGGACGCGGGCGCGGCGGGAGCCTTGGAGCTCGTCGGACGAAGGTGCGCTGCACCGTCTGCGAGTTCGGGACCACGCGCGTGCGCTACCGGACGGCCGACACGCCGATGCTGACGATCAGCCAGCCGTGTCCGTGGTGTGGCGCTGAGGTCACCTTCGCATGAGCCAGGCCACGCGCAGCCACCAGCCACACGATCGCCTGACGCGGATCACCGAGCGCGTTATTTCCACGATCGAGGCCGATCCGGAATACCGCGAGGGTGACCACGCCATTGTTTTCATGGACGACGGCAACCGGGGCGGCATCGGGCTACACGGCTATGAGAGCGACACGGAGGCGATGGCCGACCTGCTGCTTCACCTGAAGGCGATCTTCGAGGCCAACGGCAAGACGCTGACGCTCGTCCCCTTCGAGGGCGGCGGTGGCCAGGGATGAGCGACGATGAGCGGATGGCCGATGAGCAACGCCTGGAAGACATCGAAGTGCTGGTGCGGATGATCGTGGACCTGGACATCCCCGACGTCGCTGACAACGATCGCGAAGTGCTGATCCAGCATCTGACCGGCGCGCTGTTCGTCCAGTGGGCGAAGGCATGAGCGACCGCTGGGATCCGGACTGGACGATCTCGCCAGGCGAGACGCTGCGCGACTGGATGGAAGAGAACTACGTCACGCCGCGCGTGGTGGCGCGGATCTGCCACATGAGCCAGGGCGAGGTCGAGCGCGTCCTGAACGGGACCCGGGTGATCACGCCGAAGGCGGCGGCGAAGCTCGCGGCCGGGACCCAGATCCCGGCGCGGCTGTGGCTCAATCTCGAGCGCGCTTATCGAGATGGTCTGGCGGCGGGCAAGATCGATGCGAGCCGGACATGACCACGGTCGGCCAGGCGATCGAGTGGCTGAAGCAGCTGGACCACGGCTGGCCGATCTACGCCTACGAAGGGATCGACTGCGGGATCGTCGTCGTCGCCGAAGAGTCGGTCCGCTTCCTACACGCCGCCGAGACCGACCCGGCCGTGATCGCTGCCCAGAACGCGCTCACCAGGCGGCGGCGATGACGAAGGTCGTCTGGGTCGCGATCTGCCTGCCGTGCTGGCGCCGCGTCTTCGGGCGCTGGAACGACGACCCGCCGCAGGTCGGCGGCTTCCCGGAAGAGGTCTGCTCGCTCTGCCGCAAGCGCACCAACCACGGGATCTATGTCCACGACGACACCGTGCCGGAGCAACGATGACGAATCCGTGTCCCATTCGTGTCCCATTCCGACGCAATCCCCAGTGTTTACGGGGCACAGTGTGGAATTGCCGAGACAAGCCTGCCCCTATTTCGTGCCCTTCCGCACTTTCCGCTCGCTTCCGCTCGGTTCCGCTAAATGCCTGCGTGCTGGGCGATTTGTGGGACACGGGTGATCCAGCCTGTGGTCGCCGTTTCCGCTCGCTTCCGCTCGGTTCCGAAGGATCCGTGTCCCATTTGTGTCCCATCGGGGCGGCGCAGCGATGACCACCCGGCTGCTCAGTTTCTCCGAGATCTCTTCGGCGCTGACCTGCACAATGCGCCACGACCTGGCCTACGTCGGCCACGCGGCGGGCTCGGCGCTGAAGTCGCGGTCGGTCGGTCGGCGGCTGACTGAGGGCCGCGCGTTCGGCGCGGCCGTCGCCACCTGGCACCAGCGCCGGGACGAGCTCTTCACCACCTTCGACGCGCACCAGGCGCTCGTCGCGTCGCTGACCGAAGACTTCGACCAGATGGCCGCAGCGGGGGCGTTCGTCTCCGTAGACGAGCTCGTGGCGGCTCAGACGCGCGTCGGCGCGGTGCTCGACGACTACATCGCCCGGGCGACGCCGATGGCGCTGACGCGGCTGGAAGACCCCCTAGACATGCCGCTGCGCTCGCGCGGGGGCAAGCGTGGCTCGAGCCGCTACCGATTCACCGGCCGGATCGACGGCTTCGCGCCCGACGAGTACGGCCACCGGTGGATCGTCGAGTTCAAGCTGCGCGGCCAGCTGACTCCGGCGTGGCTGATCGCGATCCAGCCGCAGACGCGGTACTACGGGCTGGCGCTGGCGCATGAGTGGGGCCAGGCGCCGGTCGGCGTGATCGTCGAAGAGCGGCTGAACGAAGCGCCGCATGCGGCGCGGATCCTGAAGTCGGGCAAGCCGTCCACCGATCGCCAGCAGATGACCACCGGCGCGCTCTACCGGGCCGCGTGCGCCGAGACGGGCGCCGACGTGGACGAAGAGCTCGCGGCGACGTACGACGCGCGCCAGTGGCAGCAGCGCGTTCCGATCCTCTTCCGGCCGGGCGAGCTCGACGAAGCCGCCAATGAGCTCGTCGGCGCGGCGCGGCTGATCCAGGCGCTGGACACGGGCGAGATCCCGCCGATCCGCAACGTGAACCGCTTCAACTGCTCGGGCTGCCAGTTCCGCGAGATCTGCGCATCGCCGCGCGACGGCGCCTTCGTCGATGCCCTTTTCGAGCGCGTCCCCGCCAAGCGGGACCGCGAAGTCACAACCAGGGAGGCGGCATGACTGCCACGTTGCAGTTCACCGACCAGGCTGAAGCGACGTACATCAACGTCCTGCTCTACGGGCCACCGAAGACGGGCAAGACGACGGCGGCGTGCTCGGCGCCGCCCGGCGTGCTGCTGTTGAACATGGACCTGCCCAACGCTTCGCGCTTCGCGCGCTCGAGGCATCCAGACGGCGCCGTGATGGAGGTCGCCTTCGAGGGGATGGCCACGCTGATCGCGGTGTCCAATGCGATCGCGCAGCAGGGCACGGATCGGATGGTCGAGACCGTGGTGATCGATCCCATCGGCGAGCTTCACCGGCGTCTGCTCGAGGAAGCGAGCAACCGGGCGATCCGGCCGACGCTCAACCAATACGGCGACGTCGGCGTCCATATCGAGCGCTTCTGCCGCTACCTGTGCGAGCAGCCGGTGAATGTCGTCATCTGCTGTCACGAGTCGCCGATGAAGGATGAGACCACCGGCGCGCTCGAGCGGCTGCCGTTCACCGGGACCAGCAACCCGGCGCTGGGCCAGAAGCTGATGGCGATGGTCGATGTCGTCGGCTACACCGGCGTCGTCGAGCAGACGGACGGCAGCCACTCCTACGTGGCGCAGCTGATCAACGACCGGGGGCGCCGGGGCGGCGATCGCTTCGACGTGCTCGGCGACTGGCGCACGCTGGACCTGGCGCAGTGGTTCGCGCTGATCCACAACCCGCAGCCGACGCCGCAGGCAGTCGCGGCATGAGCACGCGCGGCCAGTGCGTCTTCTGCTCGAAGCCGGTCGAGGCGATCGAGACGGCGGCGTGGCCGGTCGTCGGCTGGGAGGCCGAGCGCGGGCGCGGAGGCGCCAATCAAATCATCGGCCGCGAGCGCGTCCTGGATGGCCGGATCGCGCACGCCGCTTGCGCCAGGCGAGCCGCCGAGCTCGACCGCGCAGGCATCGCGGCTGAGCAGACAACCCTGATCTAGAGAAGAGGCAATCGATGAGCGCATTTGACTTCGAGAACGTCGAGGCATGGGAGCCGCATCGCGGCACGATGCTGACGCCGGGTGAGTACGTCGTCCGGATCACCAACACCGACACCGAGCGGGCCCAGAGCTCGGGGAATCTCCAGCTGCTGCTGTGGCTCGAGAATGACCAGGGTTCGATCCGGGACTGGATCGCGGTCACGCAGGCGAACATGGCCAAAGTGGTCGCGCCGTTCGTGCGCGCCGGGATCGCGCTGACCAACCAGGACTGGAACGCCACCGAAGGCGAGTTCCAGCCGGGCGTGATCGATCGCCTGGTCGGCAAGCAGGTAGGGATCGTCGTCCGCGAAGAGTCAGACGTCTACCAGGGCCAGCAGCGCGTCCGCACGCGCGTGGTCGGCTACCTGGCGCCCAAGCAGATCACCGGCGAGGGCAACGGCCAGGTCAGCGGCGCCAGCGGCGCCGACCCAGCGCAGCCTGCACAGCAACCACCCGGCGCGACAGCGACAGCGAGCGCGGATGAGCGGATCCCGTTCTAGTGACTGACACCGACTCACCCGTAACCCTGCCACCGGCGCGCGAGGTCACGCCGGAAGAGTGGGACGCACTGGTCGCTCGAGCCACGGAGATCGAGAAGCGAATCAGGCAGGCGATCGGCGCAGGCCGGACGGCGCTCTGGGCACTGGTCGAGGCTGCCTATGACTTCGAGGAAGAGCACGGCTGGATCGCGCTCGGCTACGAGACGAAGAACGAGTGGCTGGCGCAGCCGGATATCGGCATCTCGCGGACGCAGTTCTTCCGGATGGTGCGCACCTGGCGCACGCTGGTGGTGCGCCGCGAAGTGGATATTCCAACGTTGACACGTCTGGACACATCAAAGGTCGCGATCGTACTACCCGCTATCGAGACGTCCCGCGTCGATGTGGACGAAGCGCTGGCCGACGCCGACGCGCTGGCGGCGTCGGATCTCCGGATCAAATACATCCGGCCGGAGGAAGAGCAGGATGGGCGCTCTCGCAGCGCTCACGGCGACGCTGAGGGCCTGGGCGGCACTGATGCGGGACCTGGTGGCTCTGAGGGCGATCCGTCTGACACAGAGCCCCAGAGGCGCGTCGAGAAAGCCTGGAGCGATGTGAGCTCGGCGATCGCGTCGAACCAGCAGATGCCGCGCGTCCGGCGCCGGTCGCTGCTGGCACTGCAAGAGACCTATCGACCGGAGGCAACCGATGGGAGCGGTACGCGATGAGCTCGTGGCGTGCCGTGAGTGTGGCTGCGTCCATCAGGAGGCAACCGAGCTCGTCGCGCGACTGCGAGCCGATATCAGGAACCTGGAAGCTGACCTGCGCGGGAAGCGATCGCGGCTGGCTGAAATGCGTGGACAGCAGGCCGCGCAGGCGCAGGGATCGCCAGAAGCAGCGGTGGCGAATCAGATCCTGCTCGAGTGGCGCCGCGTCCTGGCGCCGAAGACGCGGGAGCTCAACGGAGCGCGCCTAGAGAAGACGCTGGCCAGACTGCGCGGCGGCTACACGGCCGATCAGCTGCGCCAGTGCATCGCAGGCTACGCACGCCGTCCGTACGTCATCGGCAACGGGCGGCGCTCACCGGTCGGCAAGCCATCAGAGCGCCGCGTGGATGCGGAGCTCATCTTCCGCGACGCGCAGCACGTCGATACCGGGATCGCGCTCGAGCTCGACGAGAGCAGCGACTGGCTGCCGCTCGAGGCTGTCGAGCGCGTGCCGTGGCGCCGCGTCCAGCAGGCCAACCGGCGCGTGATCGTCGCTGCGCTGGAACGCCAGTTCGGCGGCGGGCTCGACGACGGCGCCTTTATGGCGTGGCCATGTCCGCGCTGTGACAACCATCCGGCTGCCACGCTCCAGGTCGCGCCGGTCGGCTACAGCTGGCTGGCGGCGTGCTCGTCGTGCGGGCTGACTGAAGACCTGCTGCTGGGAGCGGTCCGATGACGATGCGCCACCGGCATCCCCGGCTCGAGCTCTGCTGGCTGGCCACCTTCGGCGTCGTCGAGAACGGCGATCCGATGCCGCTCTGCGATGGGCGCCTGGTGCGCTGTCATCTGATCCCGAAGCGACTGATCAGACGCGAAGGCGGGCGCGAGTGGGACCATCGCGCCTGGGTCTGGGCCTGTGGCGGGATCGTCGGCAACGGCGGTCACCACGGCATGCTCGATCACAGCCGGACGCTGCGGCTGCCGCGCTCGGCGATCCCAGCGGGCACGGAGCAGCTGGCGCTCGAGCTCGGGCTGATCTGGTGGCTCGAGCGTGAATACGGAGCGCGGTCGTGAGCCTGGCGGCAGCGCTGGCGGCGCTGATCATCACTCCGGCCACGGCGCCGTCGCCGACACCGGCACCGGCCAATGTCGCACTGGCGTCGTGGTATGACGACAGCGGCGCGACGGCCAGCGGCATCCACTACGCCTACGGCTTCGCCAGCCTGATGTTCGGCAGCCGGTGGGGCCACCGGATCGAGTTCTGCTATCGCGGCCGGTGCGTCGTCGGCCGACTCGACGACCACGGGCCCTACGTCGGCGGGCGCGGCTTCGACCTAGACGAGCCGCTGAAGTGGGCGCTGGGCTGCCCGGATCTGTGCTGGCTGCGCTGGCGCGAGTGGCGGGCGCCCGGCGCGCGGATGGTGTGGCGATGAGCGACCAGCCAGGCATCGATGAGCTCGTCGGCGCGCTGCGTGCGCTCCAGGTGAGCTTCCAGCTGACGGCCGTCGAGGCGACGATCGAGACCAACCGGGGTCTGGTCGGCGTGCGGCTGACGGGCGTGCGCTACCCGATCGGCGAGATCTTCGACAGCAACGGCAACCGGTTTCAGCTGCCGCAGCCGCTCGACGGATGACATGCGACCGAAGTGGTCCGGCATCCGTGGCGGTCAACCCAACCCGATCGTCTGCGGCCGGAAGTTCTGCGCCACCTGCGGACGCTGGCGCCCGCTCAGCGACTTCCGCGTCCATCGCGACGTCCGGCTGCGGCTCTCCTACTGCGACGCCTGCCTGCGGCGGATGGCGCGCGAGCGGCGCGAGGCGATGACGCCGCAGCAGATCGAGAACCGGCGCGAATACGACCGCTTCTACAACTACGGGCGCCGTCGAGCTCGAGGCCAGCCGGTGCGCGAGTGGCGCACGCCGCGCTCGTCGGCTGTCGATCGCGTCGAGCGCATCCTGCTGCCGCGTGAGCCGCTGCTGGCCACGATGGAGCAGTACATCCGCGCGCAGCGCTCCAACGGGGATCCGGACTTCAGCTGGGAGCAGTTCGCCCGGGTGGTCAAGTGCTCGCAGCGAGCCATCTATCGGATCCGCACCGGCGAGAGCCAGCGCGTGCGCATCGACGTCGCCGACCGCATCGCCTACGGGATGGGCGTCCCGCTGTCGCTGATCTACGAAGCGGGCGAGCTCGGATGAGTCGCGGCCACGACCGGGAGCGCAGCATCCAACGCCTGCTCGAGCTCGAGGGCTGGGTGACCGTGCGCGCGGCGGGATCGCTGGGCCCGGTCGATGTCGTCGCGCTCCGCGACTGCCAGGCGCTGCTAATCGAAAGTAAGTCCACGGCGGGCGGACCCTATGAGCGGTTCGGGCCTGCGGACCGCACCACGATGATCGCCATCGCGCTGCGCGCGGGCGCCGTGCCGTTGCTGTGTCACTGGCCGAAGCATCAGCGCGCTCGCTGGATCCCGGCGCCGGAGTGGCCGCGCGCCGTCATCCCGCTGACGCTGCGCGCCTTCGAGGGCGCGCTACCGATCGGAAGGGGCGAGGTCCAACAGCTGACGCTCTGAATGATCGGCGGGGCACCGGTGGCTAAGGGAGATAGACCGGTGGCTTCGGGGATGGGCATGGGACGGCCAGCCAGTGCGGCGAAGGCGCCAGGGTCACGGACCGAAGTTGGAGCCTGGGAAGGCGAGCGTGAGTTGATCAGCTGTTTTCTGGCCTGTTGCGGCAGGGAGAGGTTAGCTGCGGCCGTTTGCCCCCCGCGCTATTGCCAGGGACGGGCGCGCGGGTAGGTTCTGACGCGAAAGCAGGCGTAGCTGCCGTCGCTGCGCTGCTGCCAGTAGGTGACGGTAATCATCAGTCGATCACCAATTCCAGGCGGCGGTCGGCGGCGATCTTGCGACCGAGCTCGAAGGCGGCGTCGGCGCCACGGCGCACGACGTAGACCTTGCCAGTGGGCTCCCCGTCGTCGTCGCCGACGAAGACGTTGTAGATCTGGATCTCGTCGCCGTCGCGGTCGATGTCGAGATCGGCGCTGACGAAGACTGCGGTGGTGGTGCTCATGTTGCCTCTTTCGTTCGTGGACACTGCGACGAGAATAGCACGCCGTCAAGAGGTCTTGACAACCTGCTACTATCTACAGCGCAGCAACCAACCACCAACCAAAAGAGGCAACGATGACCACCAGCAAGACCCCCCGCGAGACCGACATGGAACTGGCCGAGATCTGGACCGAGATCTACAAGGTCCGCACCCGGCTCGAGAGCAACGCCAAAGACATGCTGCGCCACGCCGGAGCGAAGTTCTACTACCGGGGGCGCCAGTACGTCACCGACATGCCGCTCAGCGAGGCGCTGGAGATCGTCCCCGCGAAGCTGGCCGCTGCTGAGGCGTGGAAGGCCACGCACACGGTCGTCGAGCCTGACGGCTGGAAGTCCACCGACTGGATCGGCTTCCCCGGCGTCCCGCACGAGCTCGACAGCATGGAGCGCGCGCTGGCCAACCGTGCCGAGTACCAGGCCAAGCTCGAGCAGCTGATCGCGCAGCGCAACGAGCTCGAGGCCACCTACACCGGCTGGGCTCGGTTCTTCCTGGTCACGAGCTCCGCTGGCCACATCCATTCGTCCATGTCCTGCTCGACCTGCCGCCCGACCACCACCTACGGCTGGCTGCCCGAGCTCTCCGACACCAGCGAGGCCGACGCCGTGGCCGCGCACGGCCAGACGCTCTGCTCGGTCTGCTTCCCGAGCGCGCCGGTCGAGTGGACCACCGGCAAGAAGATCACTGCTGCGCAGGCTGCCAAGAAGGCAGCCTGACGCGGCGGCGTCAAGAGGTCTTGACGGGCTGCTATCATTGACAGCGCAGCAACGAACCGACACACGAAAAGAGGCAACATGACCACCACCACCAACCAGCTTTCTCAGATCGTCCTGGCGTTCCACAATGGCGTGCCGAGCATCGTCAGCGTCCATGCCAGCTGGGGCGTCGCCATCGACGCCTGGACCGAGCTCGACGACGCACGCCGCGCCGGTGAGCCTGCCGCCGACTTCTACGCCGTGCGCGACTCCGACGACGCGCTGGTGGCGCAGGCTGCCGCGCTCGAGGCCGGGAAGCTGGGCAAGACCCAGCGCCACGTTCTTCAGGCGCTGACCAGCGCCACGGCGCCGGGCCACTCGATCAAGCCGGGCAACCGGAAGCGCGGCTCAACGGACGGCGCCCGCTGGGGCCGCGTCTCGCACCTTTACACCGGCGACATCGCGGCGCCTGCGCGCAAGCTGCGCGACCGTGGCCTGGTGACGGTCGCCGGTCTGGACTTCGCGCCCAAGATCTACACGGTCACGCCGAAGGGCCGCATCGTCGCGGCGGCGATCTGAGATGCCGCGCTACATCGTCCACGACCGGCACGCCGTCACGGCGGCGCACCTGCGGCCGAAGTCAACCTGGCTCAATCCCCGTTACTGGGTGATCGACACCACGACCAATCTTCCGGTCGATGAGGCCACCACGAAGCGCGCGGCGCAGATGACTGCTGCGCATCTCAACCGGGAGGCGCGTCCCAGCTGGGGCCAGATCGAGGTCGGCCAGCGCGTCACCAGCCGGGGGCGCCACGGCGCCGGTCAGCCGGTCATCAACGGCACGGTCTATCGGATCGACGGCCAGACGGTCCAGGTCCAGACGCTGATGGGCCTGCGCACCCGCACTATCTCCAACCTGCGCGCGCTGTAGGGCGCGCACGAACCACCACCAACGAAAGAGGCAACATGCATCACAGTTACGACACCCTGACCTGGCGCGACGCGGGCGAGGGCTTCACGCTGGCGCGCGTCGAGCTCGCGAAGGGCGACACTGCCTGGAATCCGGCCAGCACGAAGCCGGAGCGCGTCATCCACGGGCCCGCGATCGTCGTCTACGAGCGCTCGCGCTCGAGCATCAACGCCTACGTCGAGGATCCGGCCGACCGATGACCCGCTCACCTATCCCCAAGCCAGACGCGCTCGTCGAGACGGCGCGCAAGCTGGACGCCGAGCTCCGCGTCCTGGATCTCTATGACACGGCGCGCGGCACGCTGGGCCACGACTACGGCAACGGCCAGCGCTTCCGCGAGCTCGTCCGCGTGCGCCGCCAGGCTGAGTCAGCGGCGCGCGTGGCGGCGATCTACTCCGACGAATCGCTCCGCGCCAGCCGGGCCCAGCTGCTCGAGGCAATGCGCCGGATCTCGAGCGCGAAGCTGCGCCGGATGCCCAAGCAGTACGCCACGCAGGCCACCTTCGAGCGCGCCACGCAGGCGTGGCGTGCGGTCGCCGTCGAGCTCGAGGCGGACCCGCGATGACCAGCCAACCCATCAACGTCGGCGACTACGTGCGCGGCCACGATCCCGACTACGGCGAGGATCTGGCCGGGGTCGTCTCCGAAGTGGTGCAGGCACGCTCCGGCGAGCTCGAGGCGCTGTTTACCAACGAGCTCGAAGGCGCCTTCCAGGGCCAGCGCGTGGCGCTGCCCGCGCGCTGGATCACGAGCGTCGGCCGCTGACGCACGCTGCGCTCTGCTGTCGCTGTCAAGACCCCTTGACGACCTGCTACAGTAGAGCGCAGCAACCACCCGCTGAACCAAAAGAGGCAACATGACCACCACCAAAAACTTCCTTTTCGAGAACACCCCTTGCACCCGCTGCGGCGGCTCCGGCCATTACAGCTGGAACCAGATGACCGGCTCGCGCTGCTTCAAGTGCAACGGCGCCGGAGTCACCCTGACGAAGCGCGGCGCTGCCGCCCAGTCCTACTACCGGCTGCTGATGTCCAAGCGTTACTGCGACCTGGTGCCCGGCGACAAGATCCAGGACACCGGCGTCCCCGGCATGATCGCCGGTGGCTGGCGTGAGGTCATCTCGACCGAGCGCTTCATCGACCGCGCCTGGCGCCACGACGGCGAAGAGGTCAGCCGTCCCGCGATCAAGGTCGAGGCGAAGGGCTGGGGCATGGCCAACGCCGAGCCGGAAGGCATGGTCCGCGTGGCCTGCACACGCGAAGAGAAGATCCAGGCGCGCGACATGGCGCTGGCGTTCCAGGCCAGGCTGACGAAGCAGGGCAAGCTCCCCAAGCGGGAAAAGGTCTGATCCACTCACCCGGGCGCCGCCACCACGGCGGCGCCCATCATCAACGAAAAGAGGCAACACAGATGGGATTCCTGAAGCGCCAGAAGGCGCGCAACCTGCGAGCTCGAGCCGCGAAGCTCGAGCGCGAAGGCGAAGAGGCCGACCGCAAGGCGGGCAAGACGTTTCGCCGCACCGGCAAGCAGCTGCGAGTGTCCAAGCGCAAGCAGGCGCTGGCGACGAAGTACCGCGAGCACGCCGAGCGGCTGGACGCCGCTGAGGCCGCGTCGCAGGCCGCGTCGGCTGCGGCAGCAGCTGAGGCCAACGACCAGCTGGACGCCGCGCAGCGGGCTGCTGATGAGGCGACAGAGCGATGATCGCGGAGTCGTCACGACGCAAGACCGACCGGCGCAAGCTGCGCCAGGCCATCCGGAACGTGCTGGGGAGCTCCAACACGCAGGCGCCGTCACTGTCACGAGTCGCGCAGGCCGCGCAGCTGCTCGACGGTCTGCTGCGGCTGACCACCGATGATCAGTGGCGCCTGGTGGCTCACTGCGCGGCCGATGGTTCCGTGGTGATGGTCGATCGCTTCGCGGAGATGATCCTGGAGCCGTAGCGCCGTCGCTGGCGTTACGGTTCGCCAGCGCCACACGATGTAAAACCCGGCCATACCTCCCTGCCGGGGAAGGCATGTCAACGAGAGCCATCCGTCCATCCCCGGGTGGCTCTCGTCGTTGGTGGCTGGAACGATCGCCGACATGGAAGAGCAGATCCCCGGCCAGATGGACATCGATGAGTGCATCCACGTCGCTGTGACCGGCAGCGATGGACACGAGAGTGTGAACGTTGGCACGCTTCACCGACGAGCAGGCGACACAGCTGGCGCTGTACGGGAAGCTCCGGCCGTGCATCGAGCCGGGCTGCCCGAACTACGCCGGATCTGACGGTACGCGCTGCGGCGCTCACAGCCGCGAGCAGGCGCGGACCAGGTGGAAGCGTGGCTTCACCGGTCGCAGGGGCTCACGGCCAGGCTGGAGGGCCCTGAGAGCCACTGTGATCGCATCGCAGCGTGGTCGCTGCGCCAGCTGCTTCCGCGCCGTCGAGCTCGAGGTCCATCACATCAACGGCAACGCTCGAGACGATCGCCGCAGCAACCTGGTGGCGCTCTGTAGCGACTGCCATAGTGACGCGCGATGACGACGACGACCATCCATCCCGTCACCGGCTGGATGGTGATCGCGCCGCTCGAGCGCGCGCCGAGCGACGAGCGGCTGGCGCAGGCGACCGTCGAGATCATCGGACCGCTGGATCCGCGCGACGTGCCGCTGGTGCTCTGGCACGAAGGCGATCGCATCATGTACCTGCGCGAAGCGGCCAGCTTTGACATCGAAGGCAACCGGCTGGTCCCGATCGGCGCCGTGATGGCGTGGTTCCCAGCCGATGGCTGAGCTCACGGCCAGCCAGCGGTCGATGCTGCGCGCCAGCGTTGGTCTGAACCGTGCGGCGGCAGGCGCGCCGCTGAACGTCTCCGACGACGTGGACAACGCTGCCGCGCTGGTCCGCGTCGGCTATGCGCAGTGGTATCCGCCACTGCCGCCGATGGGCGTGGCCGCAGGCATGAACTTCAGCAACGATCGGACGAAGATCACACCAACCGGGCGCGCTCAAGACTGGGTGAATCGCTACGGGCCGGGTAGCGACGTATAACCGACCCCAATAGCCACCTGGAGGCGCAGTGATGAGTGAAACGACCGAGAAGACGCCGGAAGCGCCGGATCAGCCGGATCAGCCGCAGCAGCCGGAGCCGGAGCAGCCAGACGAGCGCGAGCGTCGCGAGCGCGAGCAGCCGCCCGACACAGAGACCGGCGACGACGACGACGATGGCGCTGACAGCTAAACAGCGCCAGGCGCTGCCCGCCAGCGCGTTCGCCTATCCGTCGCAACGTAAGTACCCGGTCCCGACGAAGAATCAGGCCAAGAAAGCCGGGATCTCCGAGCGCCAGCGCGTCGGTCTGCATCGCAACGCGCTGGCGCGCGCCGCACAGAAGAGCACGACCGGCAGCTATGGCCACGTCGCTCGCAAGGTCAAGGCGCGCAGCGGCGCGAAGGTCGCATCCGTGAAGAAACGGACGTGACCTTCGTGGTCGTCGTGATCCTGGTCGTCGGGCTGGCCAGCGTCGCGCTCTGTCGCATTACCCGGCGTCCCAGCCGACGCGACAGACGGCGCGATGCCCGACGCCGCTGAAACGTCGTCTGCGGGCGCTCACGGCCACGCTGAGGGCACGTCGCGACTTGTCACGATCCGAACCGTGGTCATCCTGGTCGCAGCGACAGCGGCGCTCATATACGCCTTCATTCCTCCGCTGGAAACGCCGGTGCTGATGTTCAGCGGCACGCTGTACGGGCTCGATCCAATGCTGCGATCGGTGGCGAAGTGACACCGGACAACGACGCGGAAGACAAGGTTACGTTTGCCCAGATTCGCCGCGAGCTCGAGGCGCTGCGACACCGGTTTCGCCTGGCGCTGATCGGCTACGGCATCCTGGCCATCTTCGTCATCGCATCGCTGGCTGTCAGCTACTTCCAAGAGCGCGAGATCGACAAGAACCAGAAGCATCTCGAGGCAGCGGGCAAGACGCTGGCCGTGCTGCTCTCAGATGCCCAGCTGCGGCTCTGTATGAGCGCCAACGGACTGCGTGAGCAGTTGCACGTCGATCACCAGATCGACTGCAATAAGGCGCGCCAGTCGGCGACGAAGATCTATCAGGAGTTCAACAACGGAGGCCAGTGATGATTGAGAAGGTCAACGGCTCACCGGTGGTCACGATCCTGCTGTGCGTCCTGGCTGTCGTCGTGGTGATCGCGGGCGGCGTGGTGACGATCGTCAAGCCGGACACGCTGCCGTTCCATCAGTACGTCCAAGACGTGGCCATCCTGACGGCCGCGCTGGGCCTGGGCGCTGGCGT
>Ga0210389_10002594_pt1 | contig 14208 bp, 7 predicted proteins | sample IncBWH28OmetaG_FD_160127 | JGI IMG/M metagenome (GOLD analysis project Ga0210389, IMG submission 160127) | Forest soil microbial communities from Barre Woods Harvard Forest LTER site, Petersham, Massachusetts, United States - Inc-BW-H-28-O ...
CATCCTTTGGCCGCGACAGGGATCGGCCGCTACGTACCTCAATCTTGCGCAACCGGTAGCGGACCGTGTTGGGGTGACAAATGAGTACTTCGGCTGCATTGCGTACGGACGCATCATTGTCCTGCCACACCCGAAACGTCTCGAAAAGCATTTCGCGTTCCTCGGCGGGAAGATCGCTAAATCCGTCCAGCGTAGGGCCGACGGCTCTGATCATCGCCTCCGGTGCGTTGACTGCGGCGGCGGCCAAGATAGAGCCGTCGAACACGGCGACCGAGGCTACCGAGTCGCCCCGGCCGCGCAACATCACTCGTGCTACATGCAGGGCTGTCGGCGTCTCACGTAGATTCTCGAAAGGCGCGCTGACGCCCACTCGGGTCGTTGTCATCCGAGACATCAGGGCAACCATCGCGTGGAGCTTTTCGTCGGACGTGACGCGCGCGACCCCGACCTGCAAATCATGCAGCAGACGCCACGCCGACGATATGTTAAGGCTGCGAAGCTTCGATTCGATCTCGGGGAGCGGCTCGTCGCCGGGGGCCGAAACTTGTGCGGCGATGACGACAAACGGACCGGTGGTCGGCAACCGAAGATAGCCCGCGATGTCCTGCAGACTCCAGTCATCGAAACCTCGTCCCGCTACCAGACAATCGAGCTGATCCGACCGTTGCGACGCCTCAGTCAGTAGCTGGCGTTTCTGTTCGTCTCGGTAGCCAGCGACAAGAGCCGTGGTGGCCACCTCGGCAAAACGGGTGACGCGGACCTCGGTGTCGGCCGGCATGGGGCCCGGTTGTATTGAACCGACAGCAGCCAGACCCCATAAGCGTCCATCAATGATGAGCGGCACCCCCACCGCCGCGCGCACACCCAGATCACCCCCCCGAGCGGCGATCGGACCGGCGATTTTCTCGTAGTTGTCGATCCGTGCGGGCCGGCCGGTGCGTTGCACCAGCGTCGCGAGAGTGTTGCGTTCCACGGGAGTTCGCGTGCCCACCGCCAGCGCTGCGGGATGGCCGGCAGCGGCCACGAGCGTAACGTCGTCATCTGCGTCGAAGCGCCACAGTCCCGCGGTGATGACCCGCAGGCATCGGCGCATCTCCTCGGCTACGGCGCCAAAAACCTCCGTAGGTTCACCGCCCCGTGCGACCAGTCTGGCCAGTCGGCGCAAGGCAGCCTGTTCATCGGTGACCCGGCGATACTCGGCGTACAGCGTGACATCGTCGACGGACTCGTGGGGTTGCCCGTCGGGGGTTTCTTCGACGACTGGGAGTTCATCGATGGCTTCACTCATGAATCACCACCCTTAGCTGTTCGATCGCCGCGAACGAAACTCAACTCCGGGCGCGGTTCTGGATTCTCGGACACCGCTACGCTGAGATGTCAGCGCCATAGTCAGCCGTGCAAGGCTGCGTTCGCATCCCCCAATGGGTAGTGCAATTCGATTACACCGCTGCCCGCCGACGTTTGTCGAGGCCCCGACGACTAGTTGGCGTCGGTGGCAGGTCCTTCTCGTAGGACGCGGTCGAGCTGGCTGCGGGAGCTGATGCCCAGCTTGGAGTAGACCTTGCGCAGGTGATATTGGACTGTGTGCGAGCTGATGAATAAGCGGGCGCCGATCTCCGCATTCGATAGACCATCGCCGGCCATCCGGGCGATTTGCGCCTCCTGCGCCGTCAGCTGCTCATCGTCGGCGGCGATCACGCGCTTGCGGGCGGTTTCGCCGGTGGCGTCTAGCTCACGCCTGGCCCGCTCCGCGAACGCCTCCATTCCCATCGCCTCGAGCATGTCGTGGGCGATGCGAAGCTCTGCCCGGGCGTCGATGCGGCGACGCTCCCGGCGGAGCCACTCCCCATACAGCAGGTGCGCGCGGGCGAGGTCGGCGCGCATGCGAGTGCGGCTGAGCCGCTCGATCGACTCGCGGTACCAGCGCTCGGCGGTCTCACCGCCACTCAGCAGCGCACGTGAACGAGCCTCAATGCCCAGGGCCCAGTCCGTGCCACTGGCGGTGGTGACCTCGGCTAACCGGCGCAGGGCATCGGCGGCGATGTCCCTGCGTCGGCTACGGACGGCGGCTTCGATGAGCTCAACCGCCGGCCAAGGCGGTGTGATCATTTCCTCCAGGTAGTCGGTGGAGCGCAGCGCTGCTTCCATCGCCGCTTGGTAGTTACCGATGCCGTTGTTCAGCACCGCGCTCGCCCATTCGATGATGGTGATCCCGACGCCTTCACCCCGAAGGCTGATATGCCGGTTGATCGCGTCGATGAGGGTCGCCACTTCGGCTTGCCGACCGGTGAACGCGGCCAGGCCCAGGGCCGAGTAGGGAAAGCGGTTCATACCAGTCGCGGCTAAAGCCTGTCGCTGCTGGATCAGCGCAGCGGCGGTGGCGAGCTCGCCAGTAAACAACAGCATGAATGCCCGGGCATTGAGGGCCACGGGCAGCTCGCTCAGCGCCCCGACACTACGTGCAAGCTCAACATGCCGGTCCGAAAGCACCTGCCAGTTGTGGTCGTCCCAGATGTGACGGGCGACGATGCCGGCCACCGAATGTAAGGGCAGCGTCTCGTCTACCGACATGTCGGTGCCGAAAGTTTGGAGTGCCTTACGTAGCGACGGCAATCCGGCCGCGTATCCCTCGATTTTCTGCGCAACCAGGCCATCCAGGAGCAGTTCGGGCGTGCGCTCGGGGTGCGCGGGGGGCGGCGCGGCCGCAGCCGCGCGTGCGACCTCCAGCAAACCCTCGCCAAGGGCCATGCGACCGGCGAAGTAGCCCGCCGTCAGGGCCTGCAGGTAGGTCCTACGCGAAAGCTCCGGGTCGATTGGCTCGAGCCGGCGGGCGGCCTTCAGCAACATGGGCGTGGCCTCACTGTTCCGATCTGTGAGGAACGCAAGCTCAGCCCCGATCAACTCGATGCGCGCTTGTTGAAAGTCGCTGAGCGGCCCTACCTCCGCGATAGACAGCAGATCCCGAGCCGTGTCGAACGCGCCCGCCCGGATCTTGGCCGACGCAGCTTCCAGCACCCGTTCGGTGCGGCGAGTCGGATCGAGCGTTAGAGCCGTGGCGCGCTCGAGGAATGCCGCCGCGGCGGCGACACCACCACGCGCTTGCGCCCGGCTCGCCGACCGCACCAATTCCGCCGCCACTTCCTCGTCGGGTCCAGGCGCGGCGCTCGCCCGATGCCACGCGCGCCGATCGGGATCCAGCCGAGGATCGGTGACCTCGGCCAGCGCCGCATGCACCTGTTGTCTTTGCTGCGGGGACGCCGATCCGTAGACCGCCGATCGCACGAGGGGATGCCGAAACCGCACTCGCGTGCCGAACTCGACCAGGCCCGCCTCGGTCGCCGGGCGGGTCGCTTCGGCGAGGATGCCCAGGTGAGCCGCGGCCCCCCACACCAGTGCGGGATCGCCGACGGGGTCGGCTGCCGCGATCAGCAGCAGCCGCCGGGTCGTATCCGGGAGAACTTCGACCCGGCGGCGGAAGTTTTCTTCCATGTCGCCGGATAACCGCATCGCGCTGGGGAGCCCAAATCCGCCGGCTAGTTCCTGGGGAGTCAATCCCCGGGGCAATTCCAGCAATGCGAGCGGGTTGCCATCGGTCTCGGCAAGGATCTGATCGCGCACCCTGGTGTCCAGCGGCCCGGTGAGTGCGGCATCGAGCAGCGCGCGCGCATCCGTGTCCCCCAGGCGCTCCACCACAAGGTTTGGCAATCCGGCTAGATCGCTGCTGGGGACGCGGGCTGCGAACACCAACGCAATCGACTCCGCACCCAACCGGCGAGCGGCGAAACCGAGAACTTGGGCCGACGCGCGGTCGAGCCACTGCTCGTCATCGATCAAACACACCAGCGGTTGCTGCTCGGCAATGTCTGACAGCAAGTTCAGCACCCCCAGGCCGACCAAAAACCGGTCCGGCGCCGGCCCGGGACTCATGCCGAGCGCAACTTGCAGGGCATCACGCTGCGGCGCAGGGAGATCGTGGAGCTGCTCGACCGTGGGCGCGCACAATTGGTGCAACGCGGCAAACGGCAGCTCCATCTCCGACTGCACACCCGCGATGCGGGCTAATCGACATCCCGAAGCCTGCCCGGCCAGGTACTCGAGCAACGCCGTCTTGCCCACGCCCGCTTCGCCAGACACCGATAATGCCCGGCTCTCACCTGCGCGAACAGCGTCGAGCAGGCGATCGAGCACCGCGCGCTCGCGATGACGGTCAACCAACTGCATCGCGCCGCCCCGCACCGTGAAATCCGTCGCCCGCTGCACCGGAAGTGGCGACAACCTTACCCCCGCAATGGCATCACCGGGCTTGACCCGAGTTGGTGGAAACCCGACTGGTGGCACCGATGGTCTCCTGGTAGCGGTGTCCACACGTCGGGCAAGCGCCGCAACAACACCCCGGATTATCGCGAGCACGCTGCGCGCCCGGTAATTGAGACCCGCCAGCCAGCCGTGCAGACCGGTCTGGGTGAACAAGTGCCGGCTCGTTGGGTGGGGCTTACCACGCCAAGCAGCCGAAAATGGCTACCCAGGAACGGTATTGGATGACGATGAGCGCGCATGATTGGGCCTCAGAGCACCTTGAACGCCGAATTTGGTTTGGGCCGTGACTTTTCGAGAATCCTCCGCCTTCTCTTCGCCTGCGAGCAGAACCGGTAACGCTGGAAGCGATCCGTTGGGTGGGAGAACGTAGGCGCAATCCCCTGGGGGCGGTCAGTACTTCGAGGCGCCCATGTTGGTCAAACGGATTGCGGCAGAACCGGGAGCCGACAAGACCATCGACCAGTGCGAACGTTCAGCGGTGCCGTTTGCTTTACTGATTGAGTTTTCTTTAGAACCAATAGCCCACTGACTATCCGGTTTCTCGGAGCACGGCTCACCGCACCTCTTCAGCTTTGATGCCCTCGACTAGAAGACGGCTACGGGGTTCATCGCGCTCGATGTCACGCCCTTCATTCGCCATGGCAGAGCGGCGAAGAAGAAATCCCACCGTTTGTCGTCCCGGCAGGCCTCCGCCAGTTCGGTGAGGTCCACGTTGTCGATCAGCCACAGGCCCAGGGCGACGATTGCCAGCGTGTGAATAGGCCGAATGAAGTCCAGACCGTATCCGGACGGTTGGACGTCTTGAACGCCGTCGTTGCCGAGGACGGACACATCACGCTCGCGCAGGAACGGCAGGCAACTGGCGTGCAGCCCTGCCTGACGCGCCGATAGGCCGCCTTCCCCATCGGGCCCTTCGCGCAATATTGCCGCCGCATTGCCGGTATGCACGAGCAGGGCATCGCCCGAACGGACGGTGACGCCTTGGCGTCGTTCAGCGGCTACCAGTTCGTCCGGCGTGACCGCGTGACCGCGCTCGAGCCAGGGCACGCCGTACAGAGCGGCAATGTCCAATAGCACCCCGCGTGTGATGAAGCCGTGCTCGGCTTGCTCCATGGACAGGGATCGCGCGCCATGTATTGAGTTGGTGTCGCTTGTCGGGAAGCCGTTGTAGTTCTCGCCGTCCCAGGAATAATGGGCAAGGCCGTCCATGTGAGTGTTGGAACCATGTGCAGCGATGCCCACGTATTCCGTGACGGCTTCGTACCGCAACGGATGACCGATGTGATCAGTAACCTCGCTCAGCGTCATGAAACGCTGCACCAGCGCGAAACCCGAGTACAGCGGGTCCGGGTCGAGCGGGTCGATGGGGCGGGACAGCGAAATCGCCCGGCCGGTCTGGATAGTAGATGCCGCCGCAAGTCTCACCTCGTCGGTGATCAGATTGAGCGTCCCGATCCGGTCATCGTCGCCCCACCGGCCCCAGTTGGACAACTCCGACAGGTACGCCTCCACTCCCGCCGCCGTTAGCCCGGTCTTCTCCGTAACCGTCGCCGCATCGGGCATTTCAACCTCCCTGTATCGAGCATTCGGATATGCAGACGGGGCTCGAGCATGTTGGGTGCAGGCCGCGCCGTTCTTACACCCACAGCCTTATTCAGCACTTCGCGGATTGTCTTTATCCGCCAGGATAAAAGTCGAGCGCGGACGGTAGTGCTCCAGAACACCTTTGGTCGCTGACGGCGCCGGTGTGCGCCAACAGGTTGCTGGTGGTGGATCCTTCCCAGGCGCCATCGGATCGAGCCGCTCACCGCGCCGTCAACGCGGCTTCCCAGCTCAACGGCGCATCGGCACCAGCGGGAACTGCCATCCTGGCGCCGGGGCGGTTAGCGAACGCACCAATGAAACCCCGGCGCGCGAGACCGTTGTGTACGCCGGGACAGAGTTCAGCACTTGGGTTTTTGTCGCGAAGGACATCGACATGGCCGAACGTTCTCACAACCCTGGAAGTGGTGAGCGGTCGTCGCGACCAGTAACTCCCTACACACGAAGGAACGACTATGACGAAGAACTTCGGGGATTTTCAGTGGAGCGTCTATGGCGATGCGGTACGCGGCATAAGCCCGCGGTTCCCGTTCGACTTTGAATCGATCGAGCGGAAAGCCTTTGACGCGCTGCCGGACTGGGTGTACCGGTATGTCTCGGCTGCTGCCGGCGACGGTCGCACGCAGCGCGCAAATGTCGATGCATACGCGCGTTACGGGATCATTCCGCGAATGATGGTCAGCCCGCCCGAGCGCGACCTGTCCATCAACTTGTTCGGCAAGCAACTCCCCTCGCCGATGTTTATGGCTCCGATAGGCCTGGTCGGGTTGTGCTCGCCAGACTTTTACGGAGACGTCGCCGCAGCAAAGGCATCCGCCGAAACCGCTGTGCCGTTCACGCTCTCAACGTTCTCCCAAACCCCCATGGAGGACGTCATCAAGCACGCTGGGTCCACGCCCAACTTTTTCCAACTGTATCTGCCGGGCGATCGGGAGCTAGCGGCCAGTTTCCTCGATCGTGCTGAGCACAGCGGATATTCCAGCGTGGTGGTGACCGTTGATTCCTGGACGCTGGGCTACCGGCCGGCTGACCTCGCGATCGGAAACTATCCGCAAGCGCGCGGGTTCTGCATGGAGAACTATTACTCCGACGAAAACTTCACCAAACATCTCGCGAAGCCACCACACGAAGATCCGCCGGCGACACTGCGTTACTACGCATCGATCTTCGCGGTCCCGCTTGCCTGGGAAGACCTTCGTTGGATCCGTGCCAACACCAAACTTCCCATCGCGGTAAAGGGAATTCAGCACCCCGATGATGCCCGGCTCGCGATCGACAACGGTGCCGACGTGCTGTACGTCACCAATCACGGTGGACGCCAGGCAAATTCGGGAATCCCAACCCTTCAGCTACTGCCCGGGGTCGTCAAGGCGGCAGGCTCCACCCCGGTGATGTTCGACGGCGGCATACGCAGCGCCACAGACGCCGTCATCGCGTTGGCGCTCGGAGCAACCGCCGTGGGCATCGGCCGGTCCTACGCCTACGCCCTCTCCTACGGCGGCACCGAGAGCCTGACCCATTATCTGAAATGCTTCCTGGCGGAGCTGGACCTGTGCTTGGCGATCTGCGGATTCAAGGACATCGCGAGCTTGAAAGAGGCGGGTTGAGAACAGGCACTGACATTCCGGTGATTTCAATACGGCGAGCTGGCTCCGCATTCGGGGCGGCCAGCTCGCCGACCTACTGACGCAATCGCGACGCATTTTCCCGGTCGAGCACTCTGCCGACGCGGACGCGTTCGATTCCACTCTGAAGCCGGGCTCGGCATGTCGGTGTTTGGCGCGCGTTGCGGCAGTAACGATTGGAGGCGAGCCCCTCGGCACCGGAAAGTAGCCACCTCATGCCCACCTCGATCCTTCGAACCACCGACCGCCGGTGGGCGCAAACCGCCGATGGCGCAGCCAGAATCGCCACACAAGCGGAGACGCCGTTGAGCTGCTGACCCCACCGGACGGCCGTCGACGCCGCCGCACACAGCGCCCACGCGTTGTCGGTCGACAGCCTGACCCTTATCGCCCGCGACGCTCCCCTGCCGCGTGGAGGCGCAATGGGTCCAACGACGTTCCCACTCACCTTGTTTCGCTAGACATCAAGATTGTCAAGCCAGCCATCGGGCCAGTTCCATTGGCCTGGCTAAGTTTTCCTATTGCCCAGGCCGACCCGGCACCCCCGGCCTGCCCTGGACTGGATTTCGTTGGATTGTCTGCGCGTCAACCGCTAATCGCATGCTCCCCAACAGCGGATCGCCATCAGCCGGTCACCACAGACGGGAGGCCCACCAAAATGCCTTCGACGTCGGTGTCGTCCCTTACCAGCAATCCACGTCCGGGAGGCAGCGCTTGGGCGCGAACAAGCCGGTTGATTTTGTTTTGCGGATCGTTGTCCATATATAGCTGCGCGACCTTGGCCGACGTTTGGAACCTCCACCATGGGTCCATCTGCAACGTCGCCCAGTTGGTGCTGTTGCGTGTGGTGAATACATGCAAACCGATCTGGCGGGCGCGTTCCATCAGCTTCCACAGCGCCGCACCCACCGGCGCCGTCGCGGGATAACTCTGCGTCTGAGCCGGCCGCAGGTCTTGGACATCGTCGATGAGCACAAAATGCCGAGTGCCTTCCCACGGCTTGAGCGCGCGTAACTCCTCCTGGCTCAAGCCTTTGGGAGGCAACCGCGCCAGCAAGACATCCTCGGCCAGTTCGGTGATCACTCGGTCGATCTCGTCTTGGTCATACGCATAGGCGCGCACATACCCCGGGGCGTCCAGATCTCGCAGTCCGTGCGGGGCGGCTTTGGGGTCGATCAGCGTCAGCTGGGCTTCCTCCGGACCAAACCGGCTCATCACCGCCTCGCCGATGGCCACCAGCGACAGGCTCTTGCCACACCCTTGGCGGCCCAGAATCATCAACCCCGGACTTTCCGAGAGCCGCAGGGGAACCGGACCCAGCTGATGACGCTCGCCGATCGCAAACGCGATCGACAGATCTTCACCCGGACTGGCACCCGCGGCGTGAGCCGCCAGGATCGCCTTCAATTCCACACGCTCTGGCAAACGCTGCAGGACTGCGTGCTTGGTTACCCCGGCGACCTCGGCGATGAGGGCGCCGACGCCGGGGGTGTCGACCACCGTGCGGGTGGCCGCATCGACAACCATGGGAAGGCCGACCAGCAGCTCGTGCAACGAGTCGGTCAAGCCGAACCCGGGGCGGTTCAACGTCCGGCGGGCCGCCTCACGGGACTCGATCGCCACGTGCCCCATCTGACTCTCACCCGGCTCGGCCAGCCGTAACTGGATTCGCGCAGTCGCATTCTGCAGTAGCTTCTGGCGCTGGCCGTGAATCCAGCCGCCCGCGCTGCACATCACGTGCACCCCGTACTCGGGCCCGCGACTGCTCAACGAGATGATCCGATCACCCAAGACGGTGTCTCTCGTGTAGAGATCGTCGTAGTCATCGACCACGACGAAGACGTCGCCGAAGGGGTCGTTCGGGTCGGTCCCCCCGAGCCCGTCACTACCCGGCCCGAACCGGTGTTCGCGGAAGCCGTCGAGATCGATGTTGGCGCGCCGAAATGCGTCCTCGCGCGCATCGATCAAAGCATCCATGCTGCTCAAGATCCGCTCGACGCCCTCTGTGTCTTTGGGCGACACGATGTCGGCGATGTGCGGCAGCGACCCGGCCTGAGCCATGGTTGCCCCGCCGACACAGAAGAACGTCACCCGCGACGGGCTGTACATCATGGCCGCCGAGCACATCAGCGTCATCAAAGTGGTTGTCTTGCCGCGCTGTTTGGCCCCAACCACGATGATGTTGCTGCGCAACGCGTCGACCGAGTACACCACCTGCTTGGATTCTTCGGGGATGTCCATGACACCCACCGGGAACACCAGACCCGGATTGCGGCCGTAGTCGAGGTGCCACGGCTTGCCCCGCCACCCTGCCACCAAAGCGTCGACGGGCTCGGGGTTCTCCAGCGGCTGCAGCCACGGCCGCCGCGGCGCGCGGTGTGGCACCTTGTGCAGCGATTCCCGCAACACGTCCACGATCTTCTTTTTCTTGAAACCGTCCTCGTGCAAAAGGAACTCGTCGGGCTCCTCGCCGGCGGTGGAAGCGGCCTCCAACGCCGCGGCGTCGGCTTCGTCCAACGGCTGGTACTGCCAGTTGTAGAGTCGGGGCTGCGTCAGGGTCATGTCGACGGTTCTGACCGCCTCCCGTTTCTTGGGCACGACGAACGGCGCCGACAGATAGAAACAGCGGAACGGCTCCAGGTCACGGGGACCCACCTTCAGCAACGCGAAACCGTTCTCTTTCGACGGCAGGTGGTAGGCGGCGTCGGTGCCGATGACCTCACGGCTGTCATCGCCCGACTCGGCACGCAGCGCGATCCGAAATGCAATGTTGGACTTGACTTTTTGCAGCGAGGACAAGTCCAGCCGTTGGCCGCCCAGCATGAAGAACACGTTGGCGCCGCGGCCCTCCTGGCCGATGTGAATGATCAGATTGATCCACTTGTCGTGATTGGCGAACAGCTCCAGATACTCGTCGACGATGACCAGCAACACCGGCACCGGCGGAAGGTCGCGCCCGGCCAGCCGGATCTCCTCGTAGTCATTGGCGTCGCGCGCACCCACCGACGTGAAGAGTTCATAGCGCTGCTTGATTTCGCCGTCGATGACTCTTCGCATCCGTTCGGCCAGGTGTCGTTCGTCTTTGCCAAGGTTCGACAGGGCCGCCACCACGTGCGGGATGCCCAGGATGTCCTGCGCCGCCGATTCGAACTTCATGTCCACGAAGATGACATTGAAGGTCTCGGGTGAATGTGTCAGCGCGATCCCGTACACCAGCGACAGGAAGAACTCCGATTTGCCGGAGCCGCTGGTACCGATCACTACCGAGTGAAACCCGAAGCCGCCGAAGTCCTTTGCGCGGATGATGACGTTTTGCAGCTCGCCGTTCGGTTTGGCGCCCACCGGTATCTCGGACCACCGCTCGTCTCCGCGGCCGCGCCGCTCGGCCCACAGTCGATCGACATCCAATTCACGGGGGTCGCTGATTCCCAGCCCTCGCAGCAGTTCGGCCGCCCCGCTGGTCGAGTCGGCAATCTCGCTCTTGCTCGTGGGTGACCAGCGCGCCATCGCACGCGCGTACCGGTATGCGCGCGGGATCGACAACTGGTCGGCGTGGGCGAAGAACTTGCCGCCCGCCCGAAGCAGCGGCGCCGGTCGGCCGTCGTCGTCCTCGACGTTGCTGCCGTTCTGATGGGGCTTGGCAGAACCATTGGACGCGGCCTCGACCGCCGCGGTGTGCCGCTCACTCATCTGATAAAGCTGGTCCTTGTCGAACCCCACGCCTATGCCAACCCGAGAAGCGATGCGCAGCACGGTGATTCCCGCCTTGCCGACCTGGCCGACCACGCTCTCCCACGCTTCGGGGCTGCCGGTGTTGTCATCAACGATCACCCAGTGCGGGCCCAGGTCAGCCGCACCATCGGCCTGGCCGGTCTCCAGGGGTGAACCGATGGTGGTCGGGCTGGCCGCAGCCAGCGGCGTCCACTGCCCGCGCTTACCCTTCATGTGCAGCTCGGCGCCCAGCGCCGCTTCGAGCTCCTCAGGTGTGGAAAACACCAGCCGTCGCCACCCACAGGCGTCGAACAATACGTCGTGCAGGTTGTGTGGCAGCCACACCATCCACGACCACAACTCGGGGTTGCGGGTGACGACCATCAGTTTCACATCACGCGGGTTGTGGAACACCGCCAGCGAGCACAGCACCGAACGCATTAGCGACCGCACCCGGTTCAGATCCTCGCCGACAAAGCTGAAACCCGGCGCCGATCGCAGGTTTACCACCTTGGCGATGTCGCGAATCTTGCGCTGTTCCAAGATGAAATCGCGCAACGCCTGACCGGTGACTGGCTCCAGCTCTTCGTCGGAGGCAATGTCTGGCCAGGTCACCGACAGCACCGAATCTGGGGCGTGCTGTACACCGGTGCCCAGCCGTACCTCCAAGAAATCGACGTCGGCGCGCCCGCGCTCCCACATCCGCGGACCGCCGATGATGGCGCCCAGCCCACGCGGATCGGCATGTACCGACTGCTGCCAGTCGCGCTGCGCACATACGGCGGTCTGGATCTCGTCGCGGTTGCTGTCGAGGTCGCGAAGATAGCGTCGGCGACCCTTTTCCAACTCGCCCCAGGTGATCTTGCGTGCCCGCCCGAATCGCCCGGAAAACGCCAGCATGCTGAACGCGCCGATCCCCATCAACGGGAAGAACCCGGTCGACAGGCTGCGCACGCCTGACACGTACAACATGACGATCGTGCCCATCAGCGCCATGATGAGCGCCGGCACGCCGATCATCACCCAGATGTTGCGCGGCTCGCGTTCGGGAAGAGCTATCGGCGCGCTCGGCGCCACTCGAACCGGCTTGGGCGGCTGGATCTTGACACGGTTGATGGGAAACGCTCGTTTGGACACTGTCTATCCCCCCGTCCTCGCCGATGTCGTCAGCACGGTCACCTGCCCGAGGGCCGGCACCGTGTCGCGCGCCACCAGCGCCGCCTGCTGCGACAACGCCGGCCCCGCAGCAAAAGTCCGCAACAACGGCCACGGCGCTTGCACTGCGGTAGCCGGATCAAGACCGAGGGCACGCAGCGTCGCATCATCGGCGGCGATGCCGAACCGCACACCGTTATCGGATACCCAGAACAGCGATTCCCGAGAGTCGCTGGTGATCACGCCGCTCGTCGACGTCACGAAGTTCGCCGCACCCGGCAATACCAGCACCTGGTTAGCGACGACAGAGGCCGGATCGCGGTCGTCACGCACCAGGTGGACGATGCGGTCGTCCATCGACGACGGAACCGGAAGCCCGCGCCCGTTATAGACAAAGACCTGGGCCTGCGGATCCGTCGGCGCCTTCTCCCACCCCACACACGTCGTCGGATTGGCGGCGGAGTCAATGAAATTCAGGCGGCCGATCGGGTAGTAGTCGACCGGCAACGAAGTCACTTCGGGAATATTGACCAGCACGTCCGGGGTCACCGTCCGTGGCGTCGTCGACCCGTAGGAGTTGGCGCTGCGCAACAGATCGGCGACGAAACTCCCGACCTTCTGCACACCGTCGGCCAGCAACACATAGAACTGACTCCCCCCGCCGGCCGTTTGGTCCTGAAGCACCGCACCCACCTGCGAGCCTGGCAGCAACTTCGACGGAGTTCCCGCTTCCGCTATTTGGGGCACGCGCAGCGGCTCGGTAGCGGGTAGACCGTCAAAGAGCGCGCGTGAGATCTCCACTGGGACAGTCACTCCCGGATCCAGCCCGAGGCTCAGCGTGACCGCCCTGTCCGTGGGATCGACCCGTGAGCGCTTGCCGCCCCAGATCACGTAGGTAGCGCCCTCGAACGTCGTCAAAAGGGCCGCGCCGTTAGCCACCGGTGTCGCGCGACCGCCGGTGAGCTGGCCCGCAATCGAGGTCACTACGGGCCGGTCCGCAGTGCGCGGTCGTCCTGCCGTATCGCACACCGCCCACGCCGACGCGGCGCCGCGGTTCACCGGCATCGCCGCCGGCGCACCTGGAATCCCGACCAACGGCCCCGTCGGATACTTGGAGATCTCGCTCGGCTTCACCCACGTCGGTTGCGCGGCGGTTCCCGTCGCCAGCCGCGCTGAAGTCAAATTCAGCGCCGGATACAGCCGGCCGTCGATGCGCGCGTAGACCGCCCCAGAGTCGCGGTCACCGATGATCGCCGAATCACCTACCACCCCACTGGGTTTGAGCACGTTGAGCAGTACCATCCAGCCTGCACCGATGGCCACCAACACCACCGACAATGCCAGCGCCGCAGCCTGCTTGCGGTCATCGTGTTTCATTCGGACCGAGAAGCGGGTCGTCGCCGACCGTAGCCGGCGGTTGTAAAACAGATGCCCCGAATTCTGGTCGCGGTTGGACAGACTCAATGGCATTGGTCAGTACCGCTCTCGTCCACGGTTGATGAATCCCGCTCGGCACGAAGGGTATTCGCTACATGCCGCGTCCGCCGCGACGCACGCGCCAGGCTCATGATTCAGTAGCCCTTCGGTGCCCGGCGCGGATCGGCCTGCTGAATACGATCGGCCAAATCCGACGCATCAGCGTTGACGCCGTAGTGGGTACGCGCGTAGTTGATGAAGGCGCACGCCTGCGCTACCAGATCATGGATGTTGGTCGAGGTACCTGGCTGGTGATACGCCGCGAATGTAGGCGCGATGAACCGCCAGGCGCCCTTGCTCGGCGTACCCCTGGCCGCGTTGG
>Ga0210389_10002595_pt1 | contig 14207 bp, 14 predicted proteins | sample IncBWH28OmetaG_FD_160127 | JGI IMG/M metagenome (GOLD analysis project Ga0210389, IMG submission 160127) | Forest soil microbial communities from Barre Woods Harvard Forest LTER site, Petersham, Massachusetts, United States - Inc-BW-H-28-O ...
TGAGGACCGCCGTGGACTGGGGATCTCGTTGGACTGGGGATCGTGGCGGACTCGTGACCGCGGCGGGTGAAAGGATGCCGGTATGGCAGAGGTTGTCGCGACCGGACTGTTCGTACCCGAAGGGCCCACCATTCTGGCCGACGGTCGGATCGCGTTCGTCGAGCAGGTCGCGGGCAGGATCTCGGTGTTCGACGGACGACGCGTCGAACCCGTGGCGTATACCGGCGGCTCCCCCAACGCGACGGTCGCCGGTGCCGAGGGCTGGCTGTACGCCTGCCAGAACGGCGGCGTGGTCGGCGGGTGGCGATCAGCGCAGCCGCGAACGCCGGGCATCCAGCGGTGCCGCCCGGGCGGTGACGTGGAAACCCTGACCACCACTGTGGACGGGCAGCCGCTAGGCGCCCCGAACGACCTGGTGTTCGGCCCGGACGGCGCCCTGTACTTCACCGACCCCGCGCAGCCGTTCGACCCGGCCCGGCCCCGGCCAGCCGGCCGGATCGCGGTGCTGCACCCGGGCCGCGACGAGGCACGGACCGTGCTCGAGGTCGGCGGGGTTTACTGCAACGGCATCGCGTTCGGCGTCGATGATCGCCTGCTGTGGGTGGAGTCGTACACGCGCGCGGTATGCGCGCTCGTCGACGGCGCGCGCAGCGTGCTGTGCGTCCTGCCCGAAGGGCACATCCCGGACGGGTTCGCGGTCGCCGCGGACGGACGGCTGTTCATCACCGGTTGCGGCTCGCACGGCATCGACATCGTCGGCCCGGACGGAAGCTACGCGGGGTTCATCCCGCTGGACGACGACGCCAACCCCACTAACTGCTGCTTTCGCGGCGCCGAGCTGTGGATCGCCGACTTCGGTCTCGACTGGGAGCGAGGGGACCACTCGACGGGCCGGCTCTGGCGGGCCGAGACCGACGCGACCGGCGCACCGGTCGTGCGCGGCCGACTGTAGCCCTGCCGCCCGGTTACACGGGTAGTTCGGGGTTCCATGGGTCATTTGCGCCACGAGGCCCGTTGAGGCCCACCCCGCGACGCCGCTTGCCCGGACATATCACCCTATATGCGGCGTCACGCGATCCTTGACCCACCCCGGCAAGCATCATTAGCAAGATCATGGGTCATTCATGTCGTATATTGGCACTTTCGACCCGTGATCAAGAAATACATACCCTGGCAAGGGTATCCGGGAATGCGTCATTCATAGCGATATTTCGCAATAAAACCGGCCCCGTTTAGACGCCACATTCGGGCCGTGGCACGAATGACCCACACAATCTGGCACCACCAACCCACGGCTCCCGACGGGAGGCGTCTTTTTCATCGCGGGCGGCGTCGCCGCCGCGCTCATCAGGACGTCCACGGCTGGCCTGGTCCTGCTGGCTGGTGTCCTGGTCGGTGGGGCAGCATGTGTCATTGGCGGCGAGGCCACCCAGTCATAGCTGCTCAGCCGCGTTCTGCTCGGCCATGCGCGCGACGATCCACGCGGTAAATGCACGAACGGCATTGTTCGTGATGGATTGCGGTCGGCAGACCAGGTAGAAGCCCTCGCTCCGGCGGAGGGCCACGGGAGAGAGCTGGTGCAGCCGGTGCTCGGCGAGGTCGGCCACGATGTACCGGCGCTGCACGAGGCCGACGCCCGCGCCGTCGAAGGCGCCCTGGTAGATCAGCGCCAGGTCGTCGAGCGCCATCCGGCCCATGCCCTTGACATGCTCGAGCCCGGCCGCCGCCAGCCAGTCGGGCCAGTCATGCGGACGCAGGGAATGCACGAGCAAGGTCGCGGAGTCGAGCGCCTCCGGCAACGGCATGGCGCCGAAACGCCTCGACTCGGCCGCATTGCCCACCAGGACGATCTCGTCTCGGAACAGCAAGGTCGCGTGCATGTCGGGCCAGTAACCGTCGCCGTAGCGGATACCGAGATCGACGTCGTCGCGCTCAAAATTGACAGGGTCGAACGCGGTCGTGATTCTCAGGTTGATCGAAGGATACTGACGCTGGAAATCCAGCAGGCGGGGCATAAGCCACTGCACGAGAAATGTGGTATAAGCACGCAACCGCAGGGGCATCTGCACCAATTCGGCGCGAAGCTGGTCAGTGGCGTCATAGATCATGCTGAAGGCCTGATGGAGCGAGCGCGCATAGGAGGAACCCCATGCCGTGAGCACCAGCCTGCTTCCGGAATGCTCGAAAAGATCGACCCCAAGCTCTTCTTCGAGATTCTTGATATGGCGGCTAACCGCAGTCGGGGTCACCTTAAGCTCATCGGCAGCCCGGGTTATCGTCTCAAGACGCGCCACGGACTCAAAAGCCCGCAGCGCGTTCAGTGAAGGCAATGCGGCCATAGCTTCCCTTAGCACATGAACTATTTATTATGCGAGGTTGAACCTCAGGTCTATGGTGACAGGCTAGCAGTGACTCATACCATGCAGGTCATGAGCTTCGACCGGGAGGGCGCCGGGGGCCACCCGGCGCCAGGGCACCCGGGCGAGGGACTGCACCGCCGCGCGCAGTACATGCGAAGAAGCACGTTCCAGGGAGTTATGCCAAAGTGCGCCAGAACCGAAGATACATAATCTATGCCTTGATGTTTCTGCTCCTGGCGATCAATTACATGGACCGCTCGGTGCTGTCGGTCGCGGCCAAGCCGATTTCCGCTGACTTTCACCTGTCGGTGTCAAGTCTCGGTATTGTCTTTTCGGTATTCTCGTGGACCTACATCGTCTGCCTGCTGCCCGCGGGTTTTCTCGCCGACCGTGTCGGGCCGAAGAAGACCGCTGCTTTCGCCATTGTCCTGTGGTCCCTGGCCACCCTGCTGACCGGGCTCGCGGGCAGCGTGGGCATCCTCATCGTCATCCGGCTCGTCATGGGAGCGGGCGAAGCGGGGGCGTACCCGTCACTGGGCCGTGTCTCGCTCGACTGGATCGCCGAACGAGAACGTGGCCGCGTCACGGCGATCTACAACTCCGGCTCGTACGCGGGGCCGGCGCTCGGCAGCCTCATCAGCGTCGCACTGATCGCGAACTACAGCTGGCATGCCGCGTTCTATGTGATGGGTGCCGTTGGCTTCGTGTGGCTCGCCCTGTGGCTGTGGCTCTACGCGCGGCCGGAGCGCGCCCGGTGGCTGGCTCCCGAGGAACGTGATCACATCCTGGCCGGCCGCCGCGCCACGGCGAGCACCGTGAAGCTGCCGCCACCGAGCGGCGCGGACCTACTCCGGCTGCTGGCGCATAACCGCACCATGTGGGTTCTCGTGCTCACGCAAGGATGCGCCGTATACACGCAGTACCTGTTCCTGACGTTCCTGCCTAGCTACCTGGAAAGCAGCCACCACCTTTCGGTCTTCACCGGCGGCATCGAATCGGCGGTGCCCTATTTCGTCGCGGTGGCCGGCGGCATCGGGCTCGGCATATTCAGCGACCGGCTGCTGCGCGGACGCGACGTAAGCACCGGACGGCGCCGTTACATGGTGGCGGCATCCCTGCTCATCTCCGCGATCGTCCTCGTTACGCCGTTCGTCAACTCAGTCGTGGTCGTGCTGATCCTGGTAAGCATCTCGCTCACGTTCGTGGCGACCTCGATCACGCTCACCATCGCACTCGGTGTCGACCTACTGCACGACCATCGCCTCACCGGTCAGGTCCAGGCGCTGATACCGATCGGCGGCAACGCGTTCGGGCTGCTCGCGCCAATCGTGACCGGGTTCGTCGTGCAGCACTCGGGCTCCTACGACACGGCCTTCGTCGTGGCCGGGATACTGCTCATCGCCGGGTCCATCCTGGCCGTCGCGGGTGCGCGGACGCCGATCGGCGAGGTGCCCGCGGCCGCAGGCCGACAAGAGATGACATGGAGCGCATGATGCCACCGCAGACCATCAGCCGCCGGTTCGCCGACTTCATCAGTTCGACTGACATCGCGCAGTTGCCGGCCGGCCTCGTCCGCAAGGGCAAGCTCCGCATTCTCGACGCGTTGTCTACCGCGCTAGTATCCGGCCGCCTGCCGGTGCCGTCCGCCGCACTCGCGCTGGCGGCGACGAGCGGCGGTGTTGGCACGATCATCGGCCAGGCGGCCACCACCGCGCCGGCGGACGCGGCGTTCGTCAACGCGACGTTGATCAACGGCCGGACCCAGGACGACTTCCTGGCGAAGTCCCACCCGGGCGCGGTGGTACTGCCCGCCGCGCTCGCCGCCGGCGAGGTCGCGCATGCCTCCGGTGCCGACCTGCTCGCCGCCGTGATCGCCGGCTACGACGTCACCGCCCGCGCCTACCTGGGCGGGCCCACGATGCTGCCGGCGTTCCGCGCCACCGGAGTGGCCGGGACGATTGGCGCCGCCGCGGCCGCCGCGCGAGCGCTCAGGCTGAACAGCGAGCAGACGATGAACGCGCTCGGCTGTGCCGCGGTATTCGCGAGCGGGTTCGGGGCCGGTTTCCGTGCCGGCACGATGGACGTGAAGCTCAACGTCGGCATGGCCAGCCGCAACGGAGTGACGGCGGCGCTGCTCGCCCGCGCGGGAGCGACCGCGACCGACCTCGCGTTCGAGGGGAAATCAGGATTCTACGAGGCGTTCGCCCGCACCGCGGACAACGCCGACCGCGCCGTCACGGACCTGGGTACCCGCTTCATGCTCAGGGACACGGTCTACAAGGAATACCCGGTCTGCATCTTCGTCCAGACCCCAGTCATCACGGCGAAGTCGCTCCGCGACGAGCATGACCTGCGCGCCGCCGACATCCAGCGAGTGACGATCACCGTGTCGGAGCCGACCTACACGAATCCCGGCTTCACCAACCAGGCGCCGTTCGGCAGCGCCCTGCAGGCACGCGTCAGCGCGCGGTTCTGCGTCGCGGCCGCGCTGCTGGGACGGCCAATCGATGACTTCGGCCTCTACGACCACTTCGACGACCCGGGGATCCTTGCCCTCATGGACCGCATCGACCTTGAACTCGATCCCGCGGGGGGCGATTCCGTGACGGTAGCGATCGACCTGGGACGTGACGTGGTCCGGGCGCGAGCCACGGAAGGTGAGGCGCTCGCGCCGTCGGAGCAGAAGATCACCGAGAAATTCCGCCGCCTCGCCACGGGAAATCCGGATATCGAGCACAAAGGCATCGAGTGGAACGTGATGGGGCTCGACCAGCTTGATGACGTCCGCGATCTCACCCGCCAGTTGCGGCCCGCGACCGCGCAAGGAGAGTAATGATTGGTTGGCGATCCCGCCTCGGGTTCCTGGTGCCCCCGGGCAATCCGACGGTCGAGGCCGAAATGGCGGAACTGGCTCCCGCCGGGGTCAGCGTCCACTTCACCCGCATGACAGCCAGCGGCGCGGCCGGTACCCACGCGGGCCAGGAGGAACGCAACCGGCAGCAGCTGGCGAGCGTCGACTCGTGCGTGGCGCTGCTGTCGATGGTCCAGCCCGACGTCATCGTGCTGGCGCACACGGCGACCAGCTACACGCTCGGCCGCGAGCGGGAGCGGCAACTCGTCGAGCGGGTCAGGAAAGCCAGCGGAATCAATTTCATCACCGCCTTCGGCAGCGTGATCGAGGCCTTCCGGAAGCTTGACGTGAAACGGGTCGCCTACGCCACTCCGTACAGCACGGAGACGACGCTGCTAGGCAAGAAGCACATCGAGGAGTACGGGCTCGAGGTTGTCAGTTACGGCCACCTCGACAATGTGCGCAACATCTATGAGGAGAACTGCGAACGCGCCTACGCGATCGCGCGTCAGGTGGACACGCCTGAGGCCGACGCCGTCTTCCTCAGCGGTGTGGGCATGCCGACGATCGGCGCGCTGCAAACGCTTGAAGACGACCTAGGCAAGCCGGTCTTCTCGGCGGCGGCCGCGATGATGTGGAACGCGTTGCGCACCGCCGGCGTCCGTACCGCGAAACCCGGCTACGGCCGTCTATTCGGCTGACCAGCCCCCGATCGCTCTCGCGGCTAGACCGGGATCTGGGCGATGACCATCCCCGATTCCATCAGCGGCACGTGGGCGACTACGACCCCAGACGGACTCATCACCGCTGTTGGCCCGTACCCGACGTGGGTATCCCCGCGTTCCCCGGTCACGTCCGCCGACACCAGCCACATGCCGGTCTCCCTCACGCGTTCGGCCCGGATGCGGTTGTGCCGGTGCTTCCATGCCTCTGCGGCCTCCCGCTTCATCATGTTCTGGGCCGGCATGAGCAGGACGCGCGCACCCTGTCTGGCAATACGCGCCGCCGCGTCCTCGAACTGGGCGTCATAGCAGATATTGATGCCGTACCTCAGTCCCCTTATCTCGAAGACTGGGTACTCGTCTCCCGCGGCGAAGATCCGCTCCCCCAGCATGAGGTGTGTCTTCCGGTAAACGCCGACGACCTGACCGTGGTCCAGCACGACAGCTGAGTTGTACAGCCGGTTCCCTGCACGCTCGATCACGCCGACCACCAGCACCGGCATGACGTCCGCCAGACTGGCCGCCGCTGACCGGAACCGGGCGGACCCGAGACCGAGAGCGTGCCGCCGCACGTGAGCCTCGGTAACCAGGTAACCCTGGAGAAAGCATTCAGGAAACAGCAGAAGATCAGCGCCCTCGGGCTCCGCCTGCGCACAGAATCCCCTGATGCAGTCAACAGCCGCAGCTACATCGCCGAGGATCTCCGGTGTCTGGCACGCCCCGATTCTCACGACTCCGCGCGTCATCGGGTCTGCCGCTGCACCGCCCTGCGGAGCGTCGCGCCGAACTGGGCGGGTGCTTCCCGCCACGGATCGTGGCCCGCGTCCGGGATGATGATGACCTCGCAGTTGAGCTGTGCCCCGAGACGTCGCAAGGCAGTTGCCGGGCGGGTATCGCCGGCTCCCCCTATGAGCACCGAGCCCGGTGGCATGCGCTCGCGAAGTTCGTCCACGTGCGATTCCAGCGGATCGATTTTCTTCGCCGCGTTGAGCTGGGTGTTCATCACGTAGTTGATGGGCCGCTGCGTGTGGGCCGAGGCCAGCGCCCAGTCCCATGCGCGATCCTGGTCCGCGTGGTCGGTGAACCACGACAGGGTGAGGTACTCGGTCTCCTCGGCGTCACTGCGCGATTCGATCGCGTCGAGCTCATCGAGCCTGGCCTGCTGCTCATCAGTGCGCCGTACTCGCTCTGCCGCCCGGTAGGCTTCCCGCCACGGATCCAGGAAAGGTCCGGCGATATGAATTAGCCCGGCCACTCGCTCGGGATGGGCGAGCAAGAAGTAGCTGGCCATATTGGTTCCGAACGAATGTCCCATCAGGACAACCCGGTCGTGTCCCCACGCATCGAGCAACGACGCCAGGTCGTAAACGTGCCGGGCGATCGTGTGCTCTCCCTCCCAGGGTGATCCGCCGGTGCCGCGCTGGTCGTAGCGATGGACCGGGCACAGGTCATCAATGATGTCGGCGACGAGGGCGAGATAGTCGGGTACGCCCGGACCGCCGTGCACCATAACCACGGCAAGCCGCTGCGGGATCGTCGAGCCCGCGGTCCAAGTGCGCAGCCGCACGCCGTCATCCATCTCGATCATCGTCGCCGTCATTGGTCTGACCCTAGTACGGCCGGGGCGTACGTTTCGAGCCATGGAATTCAACGCGCTCATCCAGCGAGCACTGATAATCCGTGGCAAATACGCCGACCGTGAGGTCATGACCTACGGCCGCGAATGGACAACGGAGGAACTGACGCTGGGTTTTATGAAAGACGTCGGTGACCTCGCCATTGTGCTGTCCGCGCCGAATTGATACACCGGCGTCAGTCGAGGACGTCGGGTTCCTGCTCGAACACGAGGTCCGCGAGCAGGCGGAAGCTGTGCCTGGCCATGTTCGCGTTGCCGAACTGGCGGTGGGCCAGGGTCGCCTCCTCGTCCGTCATGACGCGCGGGGTGCCCGCGGCCTCGGCGAGCAGCTGCATCTGGCAGGCCCGGTCCATCGTGATGAACCACCACGCCGCCTCTTCCACGGAACGGCCCACAGTCAGCAGCCCGTGATGGCGCAGGATCGCCGCTCGCTGGCCGCCGAGCCGCGCCGCGATGCGCTCGCCCTCCGCCCGGTCGAGCACCAGGCCCTTGTACTCGTCGAACAGCACGTGATCCCCGTAGAACGCGCAGGACTCCTGCACGATGGGGTCGAGCAGCCGGTCCATCGCCGACCAGGCACGTCCGTGCAGCGTGTGCGCGTGCGCGACCGCCACGACATCCGGGCGCGACTCGTGAATGGTGGAGTGGATGGAGAACGCCGCCTTGTTGGTGCGGCGGTCCCCTTGCACCACCCTGCCCCGGTCGTCGAGGAGCAGCAGATCGCTGACCTTGATCCGAGAGAAGTGCACCGCGTATGGGTTCACCCAGAAGTGGCCCGGAAGTTCGGGATCGCGTGCCGTGATGTGCCCCGCGATTCCCTCGTCGAAGCCGAACCGGGCGAAGATCCGGAAGGCCGCGGCCAGCTGCCGCTTGCGGTGCTCACGCTCGGCCTCCACCGAGTCCCGCCGTTCCGGCAGCGGTTCGAGGTCCAGAACCTCGGCCGCACCCTGCACGTCGATGTCGGTCTGAGTCATTGTAAGCTCCCATCGTCCGTGGTTTGACTCAATGGCAAGAAGGTAGACTCTCAGGCAATGCAGTGTCAAGGCCCAGGTACTGACCCCGGGTGTGAGCGAGTTGCTCCAGAGGCATAATGCCTGGGTGATGGAGACCGACAGGACCGAGCAGCTCATCGCCCAGAACCTGCTCGACGCGCGGCGCCGGCTGGGCCTGACGCTGGCCGAAGTCGCAGCGTCCACCGGTATTTCCGTGACCCATCTGTCACGCCTTGAACGGGGCGAGCGCCAGCCGTCCATCGGCGTTCTCCTCCAGCTCGCCCGCTCCTACGGCTTGCCGCTCGGGCAACTGGCCGGCGAAGAGCCCACGGCGGCCAGCCGCGTCTTTCGCGGCAACGCGGTTCCGCTCCACGACGGCCCGGACGGGAAGTACGCCGCGATGAGCGGGATCGCCGGGGCCAACCTGATGGAGGCGATCCGGCTGGAGCTCCCCGGCGGCGCACGGACCAGCCGCGCCGCGCGCCACGGCGGCGAAGAGTGGCTCTTGGTTGGTTCCGGCCGCCTGCGCGTGGAGATCGGGCCGGAAACCTTCGACCTCGACGCCGGCGACGCGGTGCACTTCGACGCCCAGACCCCGCACCGCCTGCACAACCCGGAGGATGCCACCGCGATCATCTTCATCGTGACGTCCGGCTCGCCGACCAGCGTCGTCAGCGCGCACCGCTGAAGCGCACGCCGCTGAGGCGCACGCCGCTGAAGCGCACGCCGTGTTCCAGCCCCGCGTAGCCTGTCAGCGTGGCGACCTCACCGATCCGGCACGTACTGTTCGACGCTGACGGAGTCCTGCAGCACACGCCCGGCGGAGGGGAGACCGCGGCCGAGCCCTACGTGGGGGAACGGACGACCGAGTTCCTCCGTCGGCTCTGGGACGACGAACTGCCCACCCTGGCCGGGCAAGACGAAATGCTGCCCCTGCTCGCGGTGGCGATGGCCGACTTCGGGGTGACCGCCCCGCTCGAGGAGGTCTACCGGGCGATCTGGCTGTGCATCGAGCCGGTCGAGCAGTCGATCGCCTTGGTGCGGGCCCTCCGGCGCAACGGGTTCGGAGTTCACCTCGGCACCAACCAGGAACGGAACCGCGCGGCCTACATGCGGGAGGTGCTCGGCTACGACGCGCTCTTCGACACCAGCTGCTACTCCTGGGAACTCGGCGCACGCAAGCCCGACGGCGCGTTCTTCCTCGAGGCCTCCCGCCGCATCGGCGCCGAACCGGCGGCCATCTTGTTCGTCGACGATAACGCCGCCAACGTCGCTGGTGCGCGCGACGCCGGTCTCGCCGCCGAGCAATGGACCGTCGCCGACGGCCACGCCACCTTGCTCGCCATGCTCGACAAGCACGGCGTCGTCGCCAGCTGACTGGGTGCCCGGTCAGGCTTGGGCGGTGCCGTCAGATTCCAATCGGCCGCGGACCCCAGGACCCTCCGACGTGAGCCTTACCATGGGTCAAATGCGTCCCATTGCATGGGTCAAGGGCGCCCGAGCCTGGATTTAGCGCCTGAGGGTCGCCCTATTTATCACGAAATAACGCCATCAACTGAATATTTCGGGATACCCCTACTGGGGTATCCGTTTCATGATCGCGGGTCGAATGTGCCAGCATTTGGCATCAACGACCCATGATCTTGGAAGTGAGGCCGGTCAAGCTACTCCAGGACCGGCCAGCCACCGGACATAAGATGATATATCCGGGCGCGAAACCGGCCCTTGGACCCTCTGACGCCCCCGATGGCGCAAGTGACCCACGAAAGCCCTCACTACCCGTGGGGCCGGCGACCCGGCGGGCCTTTCCGGTCCGGCGAGCCTTTCCGGTCCGGGATGCGCGCGAGGATGAGGGTGACATCGTCCCGGGAGCGGCTGGCGAGCAGGCGGATGAGGTCGTCGCAGGTGGTGTCGAGCGACTCGCCGGCCCGGGCGAGCTCACCGCACAGCACGCTTATCCCCTGGTCAAAGGACCGGGTGCGGGTTTCGACGAGGCCGTCGGTGTACAGCGCGAGGGTCGCGCCGGGCGCGAGCTTGATGCGCGCCTGGCCGTAGCTGCCGGGGCCGAGCCCGAGCGACTGCCCGGATGGCAGGTGCAGGGAACGCGTCATGCCGTCCGCCCGGGCGAGCACGGGCGGCAGGTGGCCGGCCGCGGCGAGCGTACACGAGCCCCCGGCGGGATCGATCACCGCGTACAGGCAGGTCGCCAGCGCCAGGCCGCGGATCATCGCGCTCGTCCGGTTGAGCTGCCCGAGCAGTTCGGCGGGCGCCAGGTCGAGCTGCGCCAGGGCGTGCGCGGCGGCCCGAAGCTGAGCCATCACCGCCGCGGCTTCGGGCCCATGCCCCATCACGTCGCCGACTACCAGTCCTGTCCGCTCCTCGGCCAGCGGGATGATGTCGTACCAGTCGCCGCCGACCATGTGACCGGCGGCGGGCAGGCAACGCGCGGCCATTTCCAGCAGCGCGGGCCGCGGCGGCTCGGCGGCCAGCAGCCCGTGCTGCAATGTGGTGGCGATGGCCTGCTGACGGGCCAGGGTCACGGCGTTGCCGATGCCGGTCCCGGCGCAGTCCGCCAGGTGCGCCGCCGCGGCGACCTCGGCCTCCCCGAACGCGGGCGCGCCGGCCGCCCGCGCCACCGCGAGGAATCCGGCGGCGGCCCCCTCGACGCTCATCGGCACGGCCAGAAACTCGGCGTAGCGCGCGAATGCCTCACTCGCGCCGGGGCGCTCCTGTTCCAGCGTCCGGCTGTCCGGTCCGGTGAACAGCACTGGCTCGCCGGCCCGCATGCATCGTGCGTACGGCGAGACGGGCGACAAGACGATGACGTCCCCCGGCGGGAACGCGCCCGCGGGAACCCGCTCTCCGCCGAGCCGCGCGCCCAGCCGGCGTACGGCCAGCCGCCCGCCGTCGCGGTATCCGGCTGGCTCGCCCTGCATCAGCTGCTCGGGGACGAATACCGTCGCCGCGGCGGCGAACGAGGGCACGACCGCGTCCAGGATCAGCTCCGTGATCCCCACGAGATCCATGCCCGTGCTCAGTCCTAGTCCCGGCACGGCCAGCGGGCTGATCCCGGGCGGACCGCCCGCGACACCAGCCATCGGGTCCGGCTCTGCCGTCACTCCCACCTCGGTTCTCCGGCCAGGCCCCATCGCCTGGCCCGCGATCGCCGCAGTCCGCCGCAAACCACGACAACCTCTGACCGCAGCCACTCTAATCGCCTGTTTCCCATTGGTCTACGCAAACGGAGCACTCCATCACGTAAGGTCCGCTAGTACAGGCCATGACCACGCGCAGGCAAGACGGGAGAGCCGAATGACGGGCGATTCAGGCTGGGTGCCACCGGAAACCGACACCACCAAGGCGAACATCGCCCGCGTGTACGACTGGTGGCTGGGCGGGGACCACAACTTCCGCGCCGACGAGGACACCGCCCGGGCACTGATCGCCGTTGACCCTAACACCCGGGCAGGCGCCCGCCAGAACCGGGCCTTCCTCGGCCGCGCCGTCCGCTACCTCGCCGCCGAGGCCGGCATCCGCCAGTTCCTCGACATCGGGTCCGGCATCCCCACCGAACAGAACGTCCACCAGGTCGCGCAGCGGGCCGCGCCTGGCTCCCGGGTGATGTACGCCGACAACGACGCCGTCGCGGTCGGCCACAGCAGGCTCCTGCTGGACGGCATCCCCGACACGGCCGTCATCCAGGCCGATCTGCGCGACCCGGCCAGCATCCTGAACGACCCCGAGACCCGGCGCCTGATCGACTTCACCCAGCCCGTCGGCCTGCTGCTCGTCGCGGTCCTGCACCTCGTCCCCGACAGCGACAATCCCGGCGACGTCCTCGCGACCCTGCGCGACGCGCTCGCCCCCGGAAGCTACCTGGTCATCACCCACGCATGCGGCGACGCCAAGCCAAGCGTCACCTCCGCGTTCGGGACCGTCTACAACAGCCGCGTCGCCGCCCAGGCCGTCATCCGCAGCCGCGAGCAGATCACCAGGTTCTTCGACGGCTTCACCATCGTCGACCCCGGGCTCGTCTGGACGTCCCAGTGGCGTCCGGACTCCCCCGCCGATGTCCCCGAAGACCCCGCCAAGTACTGGCTCCTCGCCGGCGTGGGCCGGTACGACGGTCCGCGATAATCCCGGGGAGAGCCACGTCGAACGAGGGGAACACATGACCAAGGTGCTGATCGCCGGCGGCGGCATCGCCGGGCCCGCCGCCGCGATCGCCCTGCGCAAGGCCGGGATCACCGCCGAGATCATCGAGGCCGCCCGTCCGGGCACCGCGGCACCTGGCGCGTTCCTCACGCTCACCGCGAACGGCGTGGACGCGCTGCGCGCGATCGGCGCCGACCAGCCCGTTCTTGACGCGTCCCTGCCCGCTAGGCGGCTCCGGCTGTTCGAGCCCGGCGGCGACATGGTCGCCGACGCTCCCCTCGGCCAGAGCCACCCGGGCCCGCGCACCATCACGCGCGCCGCACTTTCCCAGGCACTCCGCGATCAGGCCGAGCAGGCCGGCATCCCGGTCCGCTACGGCATCCGCGTCACCAGCGCCGCGGTAGGTCCCGACGGCCGCGTCACCGCGGACTTCAGCGACGGCTCGCGAGCGGAAGCCGACCTGCTCATCGGCGCCGACGGCATCCGCTCCCCCGTCCGTGCCCTGATCGACCCCGCAGTGCCCCAACCGCGCTACACGGGCCTGATGATTGCCTACGGCTACGCGGACGGCGGCCCCGCCACCCCCGAGCCCGGCTCCTACGACATGTGCTACGGCAGCCGCGGATTCCTCGGCTACACCACCGGGGCAGACGGCCGGAACTGGTGGTTCGCCCGCATACCGGCGCCCGAGCTCGGCCGGGAAGACGCCGCGGAAGCCGACCGCAAGCAGTACCTCACCGAGGTCTTCGGCGACGACGGCACGCCCGCGGCCGATCTCATCAAGGCCACCGGCCGCGTCACGGTCACCAGCGCCTACGACATCCCCACCCTGCCCACCTGGCACAACGGGGCCATGATCGTCATCGGCGACGCCGCTCATGCCACTTCGCCCTCAACCACCCAGGGCGCGTCCATGGCCATCGAGGACGGCGTCATCCTCGGCCAGTGCCTGCGCGACCTACCTCGTGTCCCCGAGGCCCTGAAGACCTTCGAGCGCATCCGCCGCGATCGGGTCGAACGCGTCGTCCAGTCCGGGGCCAGCGCGGAGAACCCGGCGCCGCGTCCGCGGCCTTCCGGCCCACGGCGGGGAGATCCCGCCGAGTGGCTGTTCGGGCACCACATCGAGTGGCAGGCATCGGTCGCGTTACCGGTCCGGCCGCAGGCCCGCCCGTTGCGCTGGCGGCTCGCCAGCGTGTCACATGGCCATGGCGAAGACATCGGCGACCAGGGTGGCGGAGTAGTCCGGGGTGAGGGCCAGGCCGAAGATGGCGTGGTGGTAAAGGGGAGCCACGATGTGGTCGACGACCTGGCGGGCGGTGGGGGTACCACCCGCGTGGAGCCCTGCACCACCGCCGGTTCCAACCTCGCCTCGTAACCGAGCACAGACCACCGCCACCCGACCAGCCACCAGCCACCAGCCACCAGCCACCAGCCACCAGCCACCAGCCACCAGCCACCAGCCACCAGCCACCAGGATGATCATTGGTCGCT
>Ga0210389_10002597_pt1 | contig 14205 bp, 13 predicted proteins | sample IncBWH28OmetaG_FD_160127 | JGI IMG/M metagenome (GOLD analysis project Ga0210389, IMG submission 160127) | Forest soil microbial communities from Barre Woods Harvard Forest LTER site, Petersham, Massachusetts, United States - Inc-BW-H-28-O ...
CAGATCGCGCGCGTCGAGCCGCACCGGATCGTGCTGCTCGACCACGCCGAGGACAACCTCTTCTCGATCGAGCGCGAGCTCGCCGAGGAGCGCCACGTATCGCCGTCGATGCTCGCCGCCGTGCTTGCCGACTGCAAGGAGGAGGAGCGGATGCGCGAGGTGTTCGCCGAGCACCGCCCGACGGTCGTCTTCCACGCGGCCGCGTACAAGCACGTCGGCTTGATGGAGGCGAACCCGGTCGAGGCGGTGCGCAACAACGCGATCGCGACGCGCGTCGTCGCGCATATCGCCGGCGAGCACGGCGCGAGCCGCTTCGTGCTCGTCTCGACCGACAAGGCGGTCGCGCCGGCGACGGTGATGGGCGCGTCGAAGGCGCTCGCCGAGTTCGCGCTCGAGGCGACGACGGCGCGCTTCCCGGACACGTGCTATGCGGCGGTGCGCTTCGGCAACGTGCTCGGCTCCTCCGGCAGCGTCGTGCCGATCTTCCGCCGCCAGATCGAGCGCGGCGGTCCGGTGACGGTCACCGACGAGCGGATGACGCGCTACTTCATGACGATTCCCGAGGCCGTGCAGCTGATCATCCGCAGCGGCGCGCTCAGCGGCGAGCGGCGCGATGAGGCGCGCACGGGAGCGCCACCTCCGGCCAGCCGCGTCGCGTCGCGGATCGCGCCGGCCGCTCCCGCGCAGCCGGCTGCTGCCGAGGTCTTCGTGCTCGACATGGGCGAACCGGTGCGGATCCTCGATCTCGCGCGCGCAATGATCGAGCTGTCGGGCCTCGACCCCGATCGCGACATCGAGGTCGAGGTCGTCGGGCGCCGCCCCGGCGAGAAGCTGCACGAGGAGCTGTTCAACAGCTACGAGCGAGCACGCGAGACGACGGCCGAGAAGATCCTGCTCGCCGAACGCCCACCGCTCGGCGCCGCCGCGGTCGAGTCGATCTTCTCCGAGATCGGACTGCTCGTGCTCGAGGGCGACGCGGCTGGGCTCGCGGCGAAGGTCGCCGAGCTATCGGCGCTGCACGTCGAGGCGCGCGCGAGCGCGCCGGAGCCCGACGCGCCGGGCCTCGCGAACCCGCGCGATGCGCCTGCTGCCCTCATACACTCTCCGGATTCATGACGCCGCTCGCGCTCTCGCTCTCGAGCAAAGTCACGCAAGTCGGCGCGCTCGCGGCGTTCGCGGCGTTGCTCGGAATCGCCATCCTCTCGCTGTTGGTCTTCGCGCAGGCGCGCGAGCTCAGGCGCCTGCGCGAGTGGGCGGGCCGCGCACCAGAGCGCGCCGCCGAGGTTGAGCAGCGTGTCAGCTCGCAGGCTGCCGCGCGCGTCGATCGCCCGGCGGCCGCGGCCGCGGCGCCGGCACGCGCGGTGCCACGCACCGTGCCGCTCAACGCTCGTGCCGTGCCCGGCGCAGCCGGCGCACCAACAGCCACGGCAGCCGCGCCGACGGCCGCCTCCGGCGCCGCGCCACAGCAGCCGCCATCGCAGCCCGGGCAGATGCCGCAGCCGGGCGTAGCGTCGCAGCCGGCGGCAGCCGGCGGGGTGAAATCGGCGGCCGCCACGGCTCCGTCACCGACCGCTGGCGCGTCCGCGCCCACAGGTGCCCCTGCGCCCACGGCTGCTTCGCAAGGCAACGCCGCGGCGAGCCCATCTGCGACGCCGGGCTCGAGCGCTCCGGCGTCGGCGCAACCGGCGAGCGCTCCAGCGGCCGCGGCCGCGACAGGCGCCGCGGCGAAGAGTGCGGTCGCGTCGGAGCCACCTGCCGCCGCTCCGGCCACCGGCCCGGCGCCCGGCGCCGCAGGCGCCAGCGCCGAGTCGCGCACGCCGGCGCCGGCGACGGCCGCCGCCGCGGCGACGGCCGCGAGGGCCGCGACGCCACGCTCGCCCTCTCCGCCGACGCGCCCACCGGCGCCACCGGCGCCACAGCAGGCTGCGCCCGCCGCCAGTACGCCGGGCGCCGCGCGTACTGCCGCCGCCGCCGCACAGCAAGGAGCGACGCGACCAGCCGCCGCGCCGGCGATCGCTGCCGCACGCGCCGCCGCTGCGCCTGCGAGTGCGCGTGCCGCGAGCACCGGCTCGCGCGGCGGCGATGGCGCGCCGCCGAGCGCCCGCCGCTATCGCGCCGAGCGTCGCTCGCCGGCGCGCGCGACTTTGCTGATCGTTGGCGGCGTGATCGTCGTCGTCGTCGTGATCGTCGCCGTCGTGCTGTCGCTCGGCGGCGGCTCTTCGAAGGGAGGCAGCTCCTCGACGAACGCAAGCGCACCGTCGACGAGCACGAGCGCCAAGACGACGACGCACAGCAGCAAGAGCTCCGGCGGCAGCTCGCAAACGGCGGCCGTCAGCCCGTCGCAGACCGAAGTCGTCGTGCTCAACGGCACCAGCACGACGGGGCTCGCGCACCGCGTCTCAGGCGAACTGCAGCAGCACGGCTACTCGAAAGCGACGGCGCTCGACGGCCAACCGCCGGGCACCAATCAAGTGACCGTCGTCGAGTACGCAAACGGGCACCGTGCCGAAGCGCAGAGCGTCGCGAGCGCGATCGGCGCCGCGACGCCGCAGGCGATGGAAGGCACTGTCGCGTCGATGGCCGACTCGGCGCCGGTGGTCGTGATCGTCGGCCTCGACAAGGCTTCGGCTTCGCAATAGCCGGCTTCCTCGACATTCCCGAGCGCTCGGTCAAGCCGCGCGAGCGAGGGATCACGCACGTGATCGACCGCGGGCTCTCGCTCGCCGACGTCGACGGCCTGCTCGAGGTCGCCGGCGCGGCGGTCGACGTCGTCAAGCTCGGCTGGGGCACGGCGCTGGTCAGCGCGAACTTGAAGCCGAAGCTCGCGCGCTACGCCGAGCACGGCATTCCGGTCGTGCTCGGAGGGACGTTGACGGAGATCGCGATCAGACAGGGGCGGATCGACGGGCTCGTCGCGTGGCTGCGCGAGCTAGGCCTGCGCCACGTCGAGGTCTCCGACGGGACGGTCGCGATCGAGCCGGAGTACAAGCGCGCGTTGATCGAACGCCTGTCGGGCGAGTTCGTCGTGCTCGCCGAGGTCGGCAACAAGGATGCTGACTTCATCATGGCGCCGTACGTGTGGGTCGAACAGATCCAGCGCGACCTCGACGCAGGTGCGTGGAAGGTCATCACCGAGGCGCGCGAGTCGGGCACCGCCGGCATCTACCGCGCCGACGGCGAGCCGCGCACGGGCTTGATCGACGAGATCGCACACGCGGTCGACGCCGACCGTCTGATCTTCGAGGCGCCGCTGCGACCGCAGCAGGTCTGGCTGCTGAAGCGCTTCGGCACCGAGTGCAGTCTCGGCAACATCGCGCCGGACGACGTGCTCTCGCTCGAGACGCTGCGCCTCGGCTTGCGCTCGGACACGGTCGAGCACTTCGCGCTCGGCGAGCAGAGATCGGCCGGTAGCGATTGACCAGCGCAGCGGGGGCGGCCGGTCAGCGATCGGCCGGCGAAGCTACTGAGCGGCTCGCTCGCACGGTCTTCGCGCTGCTCGTGCTCGCCTGCCTCGTCGCGTTCTTCTTGACGCAGCACCTCAAGCACACGCCGACGGCGGTGCAGCGTTTCGAGTTGACGCCGTTCTTCTCGCCGACGCCGAGTGGTCACATCAAAGAAGCGCGCATCTCGTTCAAGCTCTCGCGCGCCGACGAGGCGACGGTGACAATCCTTTCCTCATCCGGCGCGACCGTCGCGACGCTGCTGCGCGACTATCCGATCGCGCGCTACAAACAGTTCTCGCTGCGCTGGAGCGGGCGCCGCGGCACGGCCCACGGCTATGCGCGCCTGCCTGGTCCGAACGGCGCTACGACGCTCGCGCCAAAGCTCGCCGGCCCGCTCACGCCGGCCGGCGAATATCGCGTGCGTGTGAGCTTGCGCGAGCAACATCGCTCGGTGCTCTCGCCGCGCGGCTTCAAGTTGGTGCTGCGATGAGCGCCTGCTGCTGCAACAGATGCCCGCGGAGCGGGCAGTGAGCGTCGTGCCGCTGGCGACGTCGCTCAGTGCGGGTGCGGTGATCGCTGCGCTGCTCGCTGCGGCGATCGTGATCGCGGGGCTCGTCGTGCTGATGCGTCGCTACGCCGAAGCGTTCCCGCTGCTGGCGATCCTCGCGCTGCCGTTCCGCCTGCCGATCTCGGCCGACGGGCGCACGGTCAACCTGCTGATCCCGCTCTACCTCGTCGTCACGGCCGGCGTGCTCGCGCACCTGCTGCCGCGGCTGCTGCGCCGCGAGGAGCCGGCGCTCGGTGCGCTGGAGTGGCTGCTGCTCGCGTCGGTCGTGCTCTACGCGCTGCAGGCGCTGTACTCCGACGACAAGGCAAAAGCGGGCGAGAACCTGGCGTTCTTCTACGTGCCGTTCGCGCTGCTGTTCGTGCTGCTGCGCGACGTGAGCTGGACGCGCGAGCTGCTGCTGCGCTGTCTGGCGCTCGCCGTCGGCCTGGCCGTCGTGTTCGCCGGCATCGGCTTCGTCGAGTATGCGCGCAAGGAACTGTTCCTCAACCCGAAGGTCGTCTCGGCGAATCAGTACGACAACTACTTCCGCGTCAACTCGCTGTTCTTCGACCCGAACATCTACGGGCGCTTCCTCGCGCTCGTAATGATCGCGCTGACGACGATCGTGTTGTGGCGGCGTAAGCGTCGCGACGTGCTGATCGCCGCCGCCGTGCTGCTGTGGCTGCTCGCCGGGCTCGTGACGAGCTTCTCGCAGTCGAGCATCGCCGCGCTGCTACTCGGGCTGGCCGTACTCGCCGCCTATCGCTGGTCGGCGCGAATCACGATCTTCGTCTCGCTCGCCGTCGTCGTGCTCGCGCTGCTCGTCGTCGTGCTCGCGCCGACGAGCGCGCACCTCGGTCTCAAGGGCAGCGGCGGTTCGACGCAGAACGCGACGAACGGTCGCACGAAGCTGATCGAAGGCGGCCTCGAGCTGTTCGCCAAACGACCGATCGAGGGCTATGGCTCGGGCTCGTTCCAGCGCAAGTACGAACTGCACTCCAAGACGGGCGCGCAGAATGCGACGTCGGCGTCGCACACGATCCCGATCACGGTCGCGGCCGAGCAGGGGATCGTCGGGCTGGCGCTGTACGTCGCGCTGCTCGTTGTCGCGTTCGTCACGCTGTTCAAAGGCGCGCGCCGCGCGCCGCCGCGGATCGCGATCGCGGCGTGCTTCGCGGCGCTCGTGCTGCACACGTTCGCCTATGCCGACTTCCTCGAGGACCCGCTGACGTGGACGCTGCTCGGCATCGGCCTCGCGCTCGCACGCGCCGGCGGCGACGCGGACGCGCTCGCCTGGCTGCTGCGCCGCCGCTCGGGCTCACGCGCGGCGCCGGCAAGCGCCGCGAGCGCCGCCGCGGCGGAGTAGCCGCGCCCGGCGGATAGGTTCTCAAGCCGTGCTCGGCTATCTGAAGCGGCTGCTGACGACCGGCGCCGCGTACCAGTTCGGCGACATCGTCGCGAAGGGCATCGCGCTCGTCACGATCCCGCTGTACACGCGGCACATCTCGCCGGCCGGCTACGGCGCGGCGAACTCGCTGTTGACCGCGGTGATCCTCGCGAGCATCTTCCTGCGTGTCGGCGTCGGCGAGGCGTTCATCCGCTTCTACTTCGACGACGAGGACGAACAGCGTCGGGCGAGGATCGCGCGCACGGCGATGGCGACGGTCGCGTGGACGACGACGCTCGCGTCGCTGCTCGCGCTCGTCTTCGCCGGAGAGATCTCGAAGCTGCTGCTCGGCTATCGCGACCCGCTGCTGATCGACTGCGCGATCGTCGGCCTGTGGTCGTTCACGAACATCGAGATGGCCTACGCGCAGCTGCGCGTCGACGAACGTGCGCGCGCCTATGTCTACGCCTCGGGCGCGAACGTCGCGATGACCGTCGCGTTCACGGTCGCGCTCGTCGTCATCGCCGGACAGGGCGCGCGCGGCCTGCTGCTCGGCAACTTCGGCGCGTCGGCGATCGTCGTGCTCGGCCTGTGGTGGGTACTGCGCAAGCGCTTCAGCCTGCGCATCCGCACTGCCGACCTGCGCGCGATGCTGCGCTTTGGCCTGCCGACGGTGCCGGCCGACGCGAGCGTCTACGCGCTGCAGGTCGCCGACCGCTTCTACCTCTACCGCAGCTACTCGCACACGGCCGCAGGCAACTACTCGGTCGCGCTGCAGTTCGCGACGGTCGTGTTCGTGATCGTGCGCGGCTTCCAGTACGCGTGGCCGCCGCTGGCGTACTCGATCGAGAGCGATGCCGAGGCGGCGCGCCTCTACTCGATCGTCACGACCTACTTCGTGCTCGCGACAGGCATCGTCGTCGCCGGCGTCGCGCTGCTCGGTCGCTGGATCGTGCGGCTGCTCGCCGCGCAGCCGTACTTCGGCGCGCACGCGGCATTGCCGTGGCTGGCGCTGGCGTGGACGCTGTATGGGCTCTACCAGGTGATGATCGTGATCACCGGCCGCGCGCGAGCGACCGCGCGCAACCTGCCGGCGGCGCTCGCCGGGCTGCTCGTCAACATCGCGCTGCTGCTGTTGCTCGTGCCACACGGCGGCGCCGACCTCGGCATCGCCGGCGCCGGCATCGCGCTGTGCGGCGCCTACGTCGCGATGCTGCTCGTCATGCATCTGCTGACGCGCCGGCTGTTCGCCGTCGGCTTTCAATGGCGGCGTCTGGCGCAGGCCGTCGCGATCCTCACCGGCGTCGCCGTCTCCGGCGAGCTGCTGTTGCCGACGAGTGGTGTCGATGGCATCGTGCTGCGCGCGCTATGGCTCGCGCTCGCGCCGGCGCTGCTGCTGTTGACGCGCTTCTTCGACGCCGAGGAGCGGCGTCAGACGCGTGCGCTGATCGTCGACGGGCGCCGGCGCGTCGCGCTTTTCCGCGCCGGTCACGGTGAAGTCGAGGAATACGCCGAGGACCCACTCAAAGACCTCTGACGCGTCAGAGCGGATTTCGTCGGCAGTAAAGACGTCTATTTGTGTCCAGCCCCGTCAAGGAATAGGCGGAATCGGCCGATTGGGCGCGCAACATGGTTGAGCTTGCCGTCACGCGCGGACCCGCCGACGTCCGCGAGCGTCGCCGACGCGCCGAAGCGCTGCGCCGCCATCGCGCCGACGATCACGCGCGCAAGATGGCGTCGGCCGGCGAGCTTCCGTACCTGCGCGTGCAGTTGCGCCTCGCCGCGCGCTTGACGGCGCGTCTGGCGGCGACGAACGACGTACGCGAGATGGTGCAGCTGCTCGTCGACGAGCTGCACAGCACGTTCGCGTTCTATCTCGTCGCGATCCAGCGGCTCGACCCCGACGGGATGTTGCGATTGGTTGCGGGCAAAGGCGCGCTGGCCGAGGTGATGAACGAGTTCCTGCTCGTCGAGCAGTCGGCGCGCGACGGCGTCAATGGGCGCGTTGCGCGCTCGGGCGCGACGGCGCTCGTCGCCGACACGCGCACCGACGCCGACTACATCGCGCGCGATCCAGAGACGGACCCGCGCTCGGAGCTGAGCGTGCCGGTCGTCGTCGACGGCTCGGTCTGGGGCGTGCTCAACATCGAGGCGCCCGAGGCGGGCGCATTCGGCGAGGCCGACGCGGTGCTCGTCGAGACGATCGCCGCGAGCCTCGGCTCGTCGATTCATCGCGCGATGCTCGTCGCCGACCTCGAGCAGACGTTCTCGACAACGCTGACCGCGCTGATGAGCACGGTCGAGGCGAAGGACGACTACACCGCCTCGCACGAGCAGCAGGTCGCCGACCTGACGCGCCGCGTCGCGCTGCGCCTCGGGCTCAGCGCCTCGCGCGCGAGCGACGCGCGTTACGCAGCATTGCTGCACGACGTCGGCAAGGTCGCCGTGCCGAGCGAGATCCTGTTGAAGCCCGGGCCGCTGGATGAGCAGGAGTGGGTGACGATGCGCGGCCACGCCGCCGCCGGCGGCACGCTCGTCGCGAGCATTCCGGCGTTCGCGCACCTCGCTTCGGCCGTGCGTGCGAGCCACGAGCGCTGGGACGGCGCCGGCTATCCCGACGGCCTCGCCGGCGAGCAGATCCCGCTCGCCGCGCGGATCATCGCCGCGTGCGACACCTACGAGGCGATCGTCACAGACCGGCCGTACCGCCGCGCGCGCTCGACCGCCGCCGCCGCGCGCGAGCTGCGCCGCGTCTGCGGCACGCAGCTCGACCCGCGCGTCGTCGAGGCGCTGCTCGATGAGCTCGCCGCGCAACCGCCGCTGTTCTAGCCTCGCGCCGGCCTTCGCCGCCCGGCTCAGACAAGCGGACGATCAGCTGCCGCGGTTGTAGCTCTCGGCCGCCTCGCGCAGTCCTTCGCCGCGCTGCGGGCGCAGCGTCGCGACGACGTGGCGCCAGTAGCGCCGCGCCGAATGTCCCGGCAGCGCCATCGCGGCGAGCGCGCGCAGCGCATATGGCCACGCCGTCAGCCAGCGCACGAGCGACGCGGCGCCAGCCGAGTGGTGCTTATGCATGTACAGGTCGCGATTGCGCGCCAGTTCGACGATCCGCCGCTCGGCTGCCGCGCCGGTCGAGAGCTGCTCGTCGTGCACCGCGATGGCGCCAGGCACGTACAGGCTCAGCCAGCCGGCGTCGCGCAAGCGGCGCGCGAAGTCGACCTCGTCGGAGTAGACGAAGAACGCCGGATCGAGGTAGTCGACCTCGGCCGCCGCGACGCGCCTGACGAGCAGCGCCGCCGACTGGCACCAGTCGACGACGCGCGTGCGCGAGCCGCCGCTTTGCACCGTCCAGAGCCGGTGCAGCAGCAGTGCGCCGGCGAGCGCCGTCAGCGGCGTCGGAAAGCGCCACGCCGACGGCTGCTCGCGGCCGTCGGGGCGCAGCAGCTTCGCGCCGGCGCACGCAGCGTTCGGCTGCTCCTGCAGCGCACGCCACAGCGCGAGCGTCGCGCCGGGCTGCAGCTGTGAGTCCTCGTTCAGCAGCAGCGCATAGCGCCCGCGCGCCTCACGCAGCAGCTGCGAGTCGTTCAGCCCCTTGCCGCGACGTTCCTCGAGCGCGATCACGCGGTCGACCGCCGCGTGCTGCTGCGCTGCCCGCGCCGAGCCGTCGCGCGAGCCGTTGTCGAGCACTAGCACCTCGCTCGCGAACGGCAGCGCCTCGCGCTCGCGCGCGATCGCGTCGAGCCCGCGCAGCAAGAGCTCGCGCTGGGAGGTGTTGACGACGCAGTATGAGAGCTCGACGTCCGACACGGCGCGGACCCTACTGCGCGGACGCTAAGCGGCTCGGTCGTATCTGACGTAGACGCCAGGACCGGATGGCTCCGGGATGTCTTCTCCGTCCTCGAGCATGAGCTCGAAGTGCGCCGCGAGCGCGGAGCGCATTTCGGCGATGCACTCGTCGATCGTGTCGCCGACCGCGATGCAACCAAGTACGTCCGGCGAGTAGGCACCGTAGTTGGTGGGCGGACCGCCTTCTACGTGAATCATGTACTTGTCGATCTCGATCATCGCTTCAATCCCGCCTGTCTGAGAATGTTACTGCGCATTTCGGGTCCGATGTCGTCGTTTCGATGCCCCGGTACCGTCACCGTGCCGCGCTTCGTCGGATGGTGGAAGTGGCGATGGCTTCCCGTCTGGCGGACTTGGCGCCAGCCGTCCTGTTCGATCAGCCGGATCATCACGCGCACCTTCACACCTGTCCGTCCGACACGCGTTCATCGACGGGACGGTCGCGGCGCCTAGAGTCTGCGCCGATGCGCGTCCACCTAGTCGACCCGTCGGCCTACACGCCGCCATATGACCACGCGCTGAGCGTCGCGCTCGCCGCCGCCGACGCCGACGTCGCGCTCTACACGAGCCGCTTCGCCTACGGCTCAGTGCCGCGTGCCGACGGCTACGAGCGCGTCGAGCACTTCTACCGCGCTGCGCGCCTGGCACCCGGCAGCTCGCCGAGCGCCCAGCGCGCCCGCCGCGCGCTGAAGCTCGCCGAGCACGTGCCCGACATGCTGCGCTACCGCCAGCTCGCGCAGCGCGCCGACGTCGTGCACTTCCAGTGGCTCGCGATGCAGCAGCTCGACGGCCGGCTGCTGCCGCGCGCGGTACCGCTCGTGCTGACTGCGCACGACGTCCTCCCACGCGAGCCGCGTCCCGGCCAGCTCGACGCGCAGCGCCGGCTGTACGAGCGCTTCGACGCGATCGTCGCGCACACCGAGCACAGCCGCGACCGGCTGACGCGCGAGCTCGGCGTCGCACGCGAGCGCGTGCACGTGATCGCGCACGGTGCGTTCGCGCATCTCGCCGAGCTGCCGGCGGGGCCGCCGCCGTTTCAGACCGACAAGCGCGTCGTGCTGTTCTTCGGCCTGCTGCGTCCGTACAAGGGGCTCGACGTGCTGCTCGACGCGTGGCGCGGCATCGACGACGCCGAGCTGTGGATCGTCGGCATGCCGCGCATGGACGTCGCCGAGCTGCGCGCGCGCGCGCCGGCGAGCGTCCGCTTCGTCACGCGCTTCGTCGCCGACGCCGAGCTGCCGGCGTACTTCCGCCGCGCTGATCTCGTCGTGCTGCCCTACCGCGAGATCGAGCAGTCCGGCGTGCTGTTCACGGCGCTCGCGTTCGGCAAGCCGCTGCTCGTCTCAGACGTCGGCGGCTTCTCAGAGCTCGCCGCGCGCGGCGCCGCGCAGGCCGTGCCGCCGGGCGACCCCGCCGCGCTGCGCGACGCGCTCGCCGCTTTGCTCGACGACCCGGCCGCGCTCGAACGGTTGCGTAGCGGCTCGCTCGACGCGGCCGCCGGCGAGTACGGCTGGGACGCGATCGCGCGGCGCACGCTCGCGCTCTACGAGCAACTGCTGAACGGCTGAACGCCTCACGCCCGACGCCGCGGGCCGCTCGCGCGATCGGCCAGGCGCGCTCAGTCGGTCCAGAACTCCTGGTCCATTTCGCCGTCCTTCTCGTGATGCGGCCCGAACGCCATCCACGCGAGGCCGTCCGGCCCTGCCTCGAACGCGCGCTTCACGCTCGGCTCGACACGGATCGCGTCAAGCGCCGTGATCTCGACGATCTCGTCATTGAGGCGCACGCGCCCGCCGCCAGACAGCACGACGTAGACCTCCTCGGCTTTGTCGTGACAGTGCCCGAACGCTTGGCGCTTGCCCGGCTTCAGCACCTGGTAGGAGAGCCCTGTCGTCTGCGCGCCGAGCTCCTCGCGCGGGAAGTGCGCCTCGCCAAGCTCGCCGAGGCCGAACTTTGGCGCGCTGTCGGTCGTCTCTGTGAGGTTCTTGATCGTGTAGCTCATACCCCGACATTACCCTCGCCGAGGACGCACGACACGCCACTTTCGCGCCGCCGCCGCGGTCCGTGCCTGTCGCGTCCGCGAGAATCACCCCGTGCTCGCCCTCGAGATCGTCTTCTGGCTGTGCGCCGCGCTGATCGTCTGGACGCAGCTCGGCTATGCGCTCGCGCTCGCCGCGCTCGCTCGCGTGCGCAGCTCTGCTGACGATGCGTCACAGCGCGACACCGAGGGGCGGAGCCCCGGCAGGGGCGGAGCCGATCATCGTTCGACGCCCGACGGCTCGCTGCCGCGCGTCTCGCTGATCGTCGCCGCGCACGACGAGCAGGACGTGATCGCCGCGAAGCTCGCCAACGCGCTCGCGCTGGACTATCCGCGTGAGCGTCTGCAGTTGATCGTCGCGTGCGACGGCTGCACCGACGCGACCGCCGAGCGCGCGCGAGCGGCCGGCGCCGAGCTCGTGCTCGAGCTGCCGCGCGGCGGCAAGATCCGCGCGCAGGACAGCGCTGTCGAGCATGCCGAAGGCGAGCTCGTCGCGTTCTCCGACGCCAACTCCTACTGGGAGCCCGATGCGCTGCGCGAGCTCGTCGCCGCGTTCGCCGACGACGCACGCGACGATCGTCGGCGCGTCGGCTACGCCTGCGGGCAGGTTCGCTTTGTGCAGAGCGCGAGCGGCGCCGACGCGTCCAACCAGGAGGGCGTCTACTGGCGCTACGAGCTCGCCGTGCGCGCGCTCGAGTCGCGCCTCTCGTCGATCACCGCCGGCAACGGCGCGATCTATGCGACGCGACGCGACGCCTATATCGTCGTCGACCCGATCATGGGCCACGATCTCTCGCTGCCGTTCAACATGGTCAAGCGCGGCATGCGCGCCGTCTACGTGCCGAGCGCGCGCGCCAGCGAGAAGATGGTCCCGTCGCTGCTCGGCGAGTTCGCGCGCAAGCGGCGGATGATGAGCCACACATGGCCGATCGTGCTGCGCGGCGGCATGCTCTCGCCGCGCGGCTACCCGCCGCTGTACGCGCTGATGATCGTCTCGCACCGCCTGCTGCGCTATGCGACGCCGGCGCTGCACGCGGTCGCGTTCGCCGCCAACCTCGCGCTCGTGCTCGACGGCTACGGCCTGCCGTACAACCTCACGCTTTACCTGCAAGGGCTTCTGCTGCTCGGCGCCGCGCTCGCCGGCGTGCTGCCGTTCCCGCTGCTGCGCCTCGCGCGCTACTACGTGCTGACGACCGCCTCGCCGGCGGCCGGCTTCTACGACTGGCTGCGCCACGGCACGAATCCGTGGTGGGACGCCGCCGAGGGAACTCGATGAGCCATCCCAAGCAGACGCGATGATCCGCCGCATGTTCGACATCCTCGCCGCCGCCGCCGCGCTCTCGCTCGCTTCGCCGGTGCTGCTCGCAGCGATCGTCGCGATCAAGCTCGAGTCGCGCGGGCCGGCGATCTACCGCCAGCGGCGCTCGGGCCTGCGCGGCGCGCCGTTCGACATGCTCAAGCTGCGCACGATGGTCGACGGCGCCGAGCACATCGGCGCCGGGCTCGCCGTCGACGCCGGCGACTCGCGCATCACGCGCGTCGGCGCTTTGCTGCGGCGCACTTCGCTCGACGAGCTGCCGAACCTCGTCAACGTGCTGCGCGGCGAGATGTCGCTGATCGGCCCGCGCCCGACCGTGCCGGCGCAGGTCGCGCAGTACACCGCGCGCCAGCGCGAGCGCCTCGCGGTCAAGCCGGGCATCACCGGCTGGGCGCAGGTCAACGGCCGCGCCGCGCTGCCGTGGCCGGAGCGGATCGAGCTCGACCTCTACTACGTCGAGCACCGCTCGCTCGCGCTCGATCTGAGGATCCTGCTGCGCACGCCGTCGCTCGTGCTCGGCGGCGGCGGCCTGTACAAGGGCGCCGACGGCGGCTGGCAGGGCGAGCTGTGAGCCCGCCGGCCGTGCTGCTGACCGGCGTCGGCAAGCGCTACGACATCGTCTCGTGCTTCGCACAGCTGACGAAGACCGTCGCCGCCGACCTCTCGCCGCTGGCGCCGGCGCAGTACGCCGCGCACGTGCGCACGGTCGTGCCGCGCGTCGACGACCCGCACTACGTGACGGCGCTGCGCGAGCTCTGCGAACAGCACGAAGTCGGCGCCGTGCTGCCGCTGACCGACCTCGACATCGAGGTGCTCGCGCAAGCTCGCGAGCAGCACCGCCTGCCGGCGTTCGTCCCGTCGGCCGAGGTCGCTCGCGCGACGTATGACAAGTACGAGACGCACCTGCTGCTGACGCGGCTCGGCCTGCCCTCGCCGCCGACCGTCCTGCCGGCCGACGCCGACCTCGACGCGCTCGACTACCCGGTCGTCGTCAAGCCGACGCACGGCTCCGGCGCGCGCTCGATCCACTTGGCGCGCGACGCCGCGCAGGCGCGCTTCTTCGTCGACTACGTGCAGCGAGCCGCGCCGGTCAGCCGCCCGAAGGACGCGCCGGCGCCCGAGCAGGTGATGGTCCAGCGCGCGATGGGCGGCGACGAGTTCTCGATCGACTGCCTCGGCGACCTCGCCGGGCGCTGCCTCAACGCGATTCCGCGGACGATGCTCGAGTCGCGTGGCGGCGAGTCGATCAAGGGAGCGGCCGTGCGCGACGAAGAGCTGATCGAGCTCGGCCGCACCGTGATGGAGGCGCTCAGCGTGACCGGGCCGGCGACGATCCAGGTATTCCGCGACGCCGAGATCGGCCTCGGCATCACCGACGTCAACACGCGCTTCGGCGGCGCCTTCCCGGCGCCTGCGTACGCCGCGCTGCCGGGCCGCAGCTACCCCGAGCTGATCGTGCGCATGGCCGACGGCGATCCGGTGGCGCCGCACGTCGGCGAGTTCGACGCCGGCCGCACGTTCACGCGCTACTACTGGCAGCTCGAGCTCGACGAGCAGCTGCAGCCGACCGGCCGCGAGATCGTCGCCGGCGGCCCACCCGCGCCTGGCGCCGAGACGCGCCACTAGAAT
>Ga0210389_10002598_pt1 | contig 14203 bp, 13 predicted proteins | sample IncBWH28OmetaG_FD_160127 | JGI IMG/M metagenome (GOLD analysis project Ga0210389, IMG submission 160127) | Forest soil microbial communities from Barre Woods Harvard Forest LTER site, Petersham, Massachusetts, United States - Inc-BW-H-28-O ...
CGCAAAAATCGCGATCTATCAGGCCCGCCCGGACGGACGAATAGTCGCAGCTGGCCGTTGCTGATGCTGCTGTCTTCCGGAGGCGCCCGCCTGGACGGACGAGGTGGGTAGAGGCAGGCAGATGGCTCTGGCACGTAGGCGTGTGAACGGGAATCGTCCCGTGGGAGACGTGGCTGATCTCAGTGTCCGGGTGCCGGTGGGGGCGCTCGGCCGCCGAGGATGCCAGGATCGTCTCAATGCGGTGCGGTAGCAGGTACGCTAGAGGACTGCGTGAGCGGTTGGCGTTCACGCTTCTCTCTATATTTCGGGCGTGTGCCCAGCCTCCCGGCCGCCGGTGAGTGATTGCGTGCCCGTCTGCCGTTGTGCCGAAGGGATGGTGGCCTGATGGGCTCAGTCATCAAGAAGCGTCGCAAGCGCATGGCGAAGAAGAAGCACCGCAAGCTGCTGAAGAAGACGCGAATCCAGCGCAGGAACAAGAAGTAGCCGTACTTTGCGGGAGCTGCGGGGTAGCGGGTGCGCCACAAGCGTGCCCGCGACACCCGCCTCTCCGGCGAGACGACGGAGTGCCCGGTGTGCGGGCCCCCGGTGAAGTCGGCGTGCGTACCACTGCGGATCACGGTTCGACGGTCCGGATGTCGGTAACACGATGGCCTGAGCGGCCGACCTGGCCGACAATGGTAGACGCGGGAGCCTTGTACCGAGATCGGAGCGGATATGAGCGGCAGACGGCGACGCGACGATGGGTGGGACGACGGTCGCCTAGACGCGCAGGACGACCGGCGTGACCCCTGGGCGGACGACGGCATCGGCGAGTGGGGAGCGGATGCCGATCCCGGCGACGAGGCCGATCGGTCGGGCAAGTCCTCTGGTGGCGCAGCGGGTGCCTATGTGCGCAACGCGCCGCCCGGTGGTAAGGCGTACGCGGCACCCGATTTTCCGTCGTTCCAAGCGGGAAGCGGTGGGTCAGGCGGCGATCGCTACGCGAGCGGCTCAGGTTACGGTGGTCAGCGCGCTGACGGGTACCGGGACGCCGGGCAGGGCGGCAGTCGCGACGGCTACCAGGGCTCGGGCTACGGTCGCAGCGGCAACGGCGGTGGCAGGCGTGATGCCGCCGGTTATGACGCCGCCTATGGCGGCGGCGATAGTGCCGGCGGGTATGGCCGGTCCGGTAACGGCTCAGGCGGTCGAGGAAACGACTCCGGCTATGGAAACGGCTCTGGCTACGGTAGTGGCTCCGGCTACGCAGGCGCCAATGGCCGGTTGGGCGGCGCGGGCTATGCTCCGGAATTTACTTCTGTCGATAGTGATGAAGCAGATGACGATGGCCCGGCCGACACGCCCCGGCCGTATGGACGCCTTTCGATTTACACGCTGCATGATGATAAGACGAGGGAATTCGACCGGCTGGCGGAACGTGCCGCGGAAGGTGTTCGCACGGCCGAGCCTGACACTCTTGTTTACGTTATCCACGTAGTGCCTAAGGCGCCGATGCAGCGAATCATCTACGAAATTTACCGGGATCGCGCGGCATTCATGAGTCACGAGCGGCAGCCGCACATTCGGCAGTTCGCCGCCGAGCGCGCCCCGTGCGTCCTTGCGACGAACATTATCGACTTGCGGCTGAAGTACGCGAAGGTGGCTGCGCTCGGCCCATCGCCAACCGGGTCGGTGCAGGGACACGCTCAGCAGCCAAACTGGAACCAGCGCGCCGCGGAGGCCACCCCAGGCAACGACCGCTACTCGGCGGCCGCCCAGTACGCGTCGCCCCAGTACTCGACCGCACAGTACACGCCGGGCCAGTACCCATCGGGTCAGTCCCAGGGCGCTCAGGGCTCCGCGACGGCGGCTGCCAGCTTCACGCCGGCGAGAGACCGCTACGACGCGGACAACAGCCAGTACCCGACGGTCGGGCGCGAGGCGTACTCCCCGGCCGCGCAGTACGGAAACTCCGGTAATGCGGACTACGGGGCAGGTAACAGCCAGTATGACGCTGCTAACAGCAACGGCTACTCGGGTACCGCCGGGTATGCGAATGGTGGCAGTTACTCAAGTAGCGGCTATCCGAGCCCTAATGGTTACCAAGGTGCCAACGGTTACTCAAGCGACAATGGCTACTCCGGTGGCAACGGTTACCCGAGTGCCAACGGCTACTCAGGTGCCAATGGCTACCCGAACGGTACGGGTTACTCGAACAGCAGCGGCTATCCGAACGGTAGCTACTCGGCCGCAAATGGTTACCCGAACGCCGGCGGTTACTCGAACGGCGCCGTCAATGGCGGCACGGGTTACGGGGCCGCGGGCGGATACGCGGACAGCGGCGCTGGATCGCACCCCGCGTCGAACGGCGCCCAGTACACCCCGCGCTACCGCGAGCTAACTAGCGGCGCGGAGTCCGCGGCAGGAGCGGGCGGCTACCAGGACAACGGGAACCGCTACCAGGACGACGGCAGGCAGTCCGCGAGACCGCAGTCGGCGGAGTGGGACTCTCGCCCGCAGGGCTACCGGTAGGTTCGATGTCCGTGTCGCGGATCACGCTTCTTTCCCGTCCGGGGTGCCACCTGTGCGACGAGGCACGGCAGGTCATCAGCAAGGTGGCTGATGACCTAGGCGTAGACTGGGAGGAACGGGACATCACCCAGTCAGAGGCGGACCTGCGCGAGTACTGGGAGAAGATCCCTGTCACCCTCGTGGACGGCGTGCAGCATGACTTCTGGCGGGTTTCCGAGGAACGTCTCCGCCGGGCATTGAGGTTATCCCCAGGGTTGGGCCGTACGATCTGGCGGCTGGCGCAGACTTTGTGCATTTGTTCACAAACGACGTATGGTAGTTAGGTCGCGCGCTTCGACGTGCGCGACCTTGACCAACGCGGGCCGTGTCATGGCCCGGCCAGCCACAGCGCCGAACCGTCCCCGGGAGCGTCGCATGTCCAGTGCTGCTGAGCTATCAGACTCAGAAACCGAGTCCGGCAACATCAGCGACCGGCCGTATGCCGGTGGTATCCCTGAGGCCACAGTGGCCAGGCTGCCCATATACCTGCGAGCTCTCTATACGCTCGCGGAGCGCGGCGTGACCACCGTCGCGAGTGATGAGCTTGCGAGGTCGGCCGGCGTCAACTCGGCCAAGCTTCGGAAGGACCTGAGCCACCTGGGCTCTTATGGCATCAGGGGCGTCGGCTATGACGTCGAGTACCTGGTGTACCAGGTCTCCAGGGCCCTCGGGCTGACGCAGAGCTGGCCTGTGGTCATCATCGGTGCCGGTAACCTAGGCCGCGCCCTCGCGAACTACGGCGGCTTTGGCAGCAGGGGATTTCGCATCGAGGCAGTCCTGGACAGCGATCAGTCGGTGGTCGGACGCAAGCTTGGCGGCGTAGTCGTCCGGCACGTGAACGACCTTGAGGCGATCGTTGCTGAGCAGGGCATTGCGATTGGCGTGATCGCGGTGCCCGCGGGAGCGGCCCAGGCGATGTGCGATCGGCTGGTCGGCGCCGGAGTAACAAGCATCCTGAACTTCGCGCCGCTGGTACTCCATGTACCGGACGGAGTGGATGTGCGTAAGGTCGATCTATCGATTGAGCTGCAGATTCTCGCCTTCCACGCGCAACGGCGCAATGCCGCGCGGTTCGGGCAGGCGACGGACCGGGCAGTTGCGGAAGCGTAGGCGGTACAAGAGTGAGTGTCCTGGTCGTCGGTCTGAGTCACAAGAGCGCGCCGGTTTCTGTCCTAGAACGCGCTGCGGTAAGCGGTGACACGCTTGGCAAGCTGCTGCACGATGTGGCGCGCCTGCCGGATATCGCGGAGACGTTCGTGATCTCCACCTGCAACAGGGTGGAGGTGTACGCCGAGGTGGACAGGTTCCACGGCGGAGTGGCCGGCGTGTGCGAGCTGCTGTCCAGGCATTCAGGCATCCCGGTGCAGGAGCTGACCGGCAACCTGTACGTGCACTACGAGGACCGTGCGGTGCAGCACCTGCTGGCGGTATCGAGCGGTCTTGAGTCCGTAGTGGTTGGCGAGGACCAGATCATCGGCCAGGTGCGGTCGGCGCTGAAGCTGGCGGACGATCAGGGAACGCTCGGCCGGTCGCTGCGCGACCTGGGGCGGCTAGCGCTGCGTGCCGGCAAGCGGGCGCGCGCCGAGACAGGCATCGACAGGCTCGGCCTCAGCCTTGTCAGCGTGGGCATCGAGCGTGCCGTCGGCAGCGGCGACCTGTCAGGGGTCAACGTTCTCGTCGTCGGTGCGGGCGCGATGAGCGGACTCGCCGTGGCCACCGCCGCGCGTGCCGGTGCGGCCAAGGTCACCGTGGCCAACCGCACAAGGGAGAAAGCGGAACGGCTGGCCTCCGGGGTCGCTAAGGGAGTCGCCAGTGCCGTGGCGGACTTCACCGACCTGCCGGCCGCGATCGCTTCCGCCGACCTGGTGATCTCTTGCACGGGCGCCGCAGGACTGGTGATCACCGAGCCGGACGTCCGTCGTGCGCTTGACGAGCGCAGCGCCGTGGGAACGCTTGTCTTCCTTGACCTGGCGATGCCTAGAGACGTCGCCGCTGAGATCGACGACTTGCCCGGCGTGCGCGTGATCGACATGGACGAACTGAGCGGCACCGGCGGTGGAGTCGGTGCCGACGACGTGGCGGCAGTCCGCATGATCGTGGAGGAAGAGTTCGCGGCCTACGGCTCCGCGGTCCGCGCGGCGCGGGTGACGCCGACGGTCGTCGCGCTCCGGGCGAAGGCGGCGACGGTCGTGGACGCGGAATTGAGCAGGCTGGCGGGTCGGCTGACCGATGAAGGCGTGAGCGGGCACGCACTGGAGGAAATCGCACAGACCGTACGGCGAGTGGTAGACAAGCTGTTGCACGCACCCACGGTCCGGGTAAAGGAACTCGCGTCGTCACCTGACGGCGAGGAATATGCCGCCGCGCTGCGGGTCCTCTTCGATCTAAACCCGCGCACGGTCGATGCGGTGACCCACGCAGAAGTTGAATCCCCCAATCTAACCAACTTGGAGGGGAACCAGTGAACTTGGACCCCTTGCGCCTCGGCAGCCGCAAGAGCCCGATGGCTGTCTCACAATCCGGCGATGTGGCCAGGCTAATCACCGAGCGGACCGGCCGTCGGGTGGAGATCGTCGGAGTGACCACGTTCGGGGATGTCAGCAGGCAGCACCTGACCCAGATCGGCGGTACCGGAGTCTTCGTAAGCGCGCTGCGGGAAGCCCTGCTGAGCGGCGAAGTGGACTTCGCGGTGCACTCGCTCAAGGACCTGCCGACCGGGCCGGCCCGGGGGATCACGCTCGCCGCCATCCCGGCGCGTGACGACCCGCGTGACGCGCTTGTCGCGCGGGACGGCGCCAAGCTCGCCGACCTGCCGTCCGGTGCGCGGATAGGTACCGGCTCGCCACGCCGGGCCGCGCAGATCACGATGCTGCGCTCCGACGTCACCTGCGTGCCCATCAGGGGGAACGCCAACACCCGCCTTGCCAAGGTGCGCGGGGGCGAGCTCGACGCGGTGGTGCTCGCGTATGCGGGCCTTGCCAGGATCGGTCAGACCGAGCTGGTCAGCGAAATCTTCGAACCAGACGCCATGCTGCCCGCGCCAGGCCAGGGTGCGCTTGCCATCGAGTGTCGTACCGACAACACCGAGCTAGTTGAGCTGCTCGCCACCGTCGACCACGCGCAGACCCGCGCGGCGGTGACCGCGGAGCGCAGCCTGCTCGCCGCCCTCGAGGCCGGGTGCAGCGCGCCCGTCGGGGCCTATGCAGTCCAGCTGAGCGCGAGCCGGGCGGCCGGCGGCGAGCGCGGGAAGCACAACACCAACCGGCTGCACATGGAGGGGGTTGTACTTGGCGTGACTACGGCAAGTTTCCAGCCTGCCGTACTGGACTCGACGCAGGCCAGCGGGAGAATGGTGATACGGGAACGTGGCGAGGCGGACGCGGCGGATGCGGCGGGCCTTGGGCGCGAGATGGCGATGCGGATGCTAGCCCTCGGTGCGGCGGGCCTGATGCGCAGGGAAAACACCGACGGGAATGATGCGCATGACTGACATGGACGGCTGGATCGCGTTCGTCGGCGCGGGCCCCGGCGATGACGGGCTGATGACACTGCGTGGGGCCCGGCTGCTTGGCGCGGCGAGCCTCGTCGTTGTCGAGGCTGAGGTTGCGGACCGGGTCAGGCACCTGCTCGCAGCGGACGCCGTGGTGACCGAGCCCGCCGACCCTGCGGAGACGGCTAAGACTCTGGTGCAGGTGGCGAAGGACGGACGGTTCGCCGTACGGCTGTTCCCCGGCGACCCGCTGCTGTCTGGCGGGGCGGCCGAGGTGCAGGCATGCGCCAAGGCACAGGTACGGTACGAAATCGTCCCCGGCGTGCCTGCCGCAACGGGAATCCCGGCGTACGCGGGGATCGCGCTGCCTACGGAGAGCAACGCCGAGCTCCGGGTTATCCACGCCAATGAGGTGAGCCGGGTCGGTTACATGGCCGGCACCCTGGTGATCCTTGGGGCGGAGACCGCGCCAGCCGATCTCGGCAAGATGCTGATCGCCGCCGGGTGGCCAGACACCACGCCGTTCGCGATCACCTGGGACGGGACGACCACCGAGCAGCAGACGGTGGTTACCACGCTTGGCAGGATCGGGCCCGAACTGAAGGCGGCGGGCATCACCGTCGCCACGACCCGCGGCGGCGCGCTCGCCGTGGTTGGCGACGCGGCCGCAGCGAAGAGCAGGATGTCCTGGTACGAGACCAAGCCGCTGTTCGGCTGGCGAGTGCTCGTGCCGCGGACCAGGGAACAGGCGTCTGTCATCTCGCAGCGGCTGCGCGAGTACGGTGCCGTACCCGAGGAGGTGCCGACCATCGCGGTTGAGCCCCCGCGGACGCCGCAGCAGATGGAACGTGCCGTCAAGGGTCTGGTCACCGGCCGGTACCAGTGGGTCGCGTTCACCTCGACCAACGCGGTCAAGGCGGTACGGGAGAAGCTTGAGGAATACGGGCTCGACGCGCGTGCCTTCGCGGGCGTCAAGGTAGCGGCGGTAGGCGAGCAGACCTCGGCCGCGCTCCTCGACTTTGGCATCAGGCCTGACCTTATGCCCGAAGGCCAGCAGTCGGCGGAAGGCCTCGCCGACGCCTGGCCGCCCTTCGACGACGTGCTCGACCCGATCAACCGGGTCCTGCTGCCCCGGGCTGACATCGCGACAGAGACACTGCTTGCGAAGCTGACCGAGTTGGGCTGGGAAGCGGAGGACGTGACCGCGTACCGGACGGTGCGCGCCGCGCCGCCGCCCGCGCCCATCAGGGAAGCGATTAAGGGCGGTGGGTTCGACGCAGTGCTTTTCACCTCCTCGTCCACCGTGCGGAACCTGGTCGGCATCGCCGGCAAGCCGCACGCGGTGACCATCATCGGGGTGATCGGCCCGCAGACCGCCAAGACGGCGACTGAATTCGGCCTGCGGGTCGATGTATCGGCCCCCAAGCCGTCGGTGACTGCCCTTGTCGACGCGCTCGCCGAGTACGGCGCGGCACAGCGCGACGCGGCCCTCGCGGCCGGCGAGCCGTTGCGTCGACCGAGCGAGCGCCGCCGCGGCGGCCGCCGCCGCATCCGATAGCGGTTCTCGGTGATGAGAAGCCGTGACCGATGAGAGAAGGTGTGATTGTGAGTGCTGGGTTTCCCGAGATTAGGGCGCGGCGGCTGCGCGGGACCAGGGCGCTGCGGGCCATGGTGGCGGAGACGGCACTGCGCCCCGCCGAACTCGTCCTGCCGGTGTTCATTAAGGAGGGCATCGCTGATCCGCAGCCCATCAGCTCGATGCCCGGCGTTCTGCAGCACACGCGGGAGAGCCTCCGCAAGGAGGCCGCCATGGCGGTTGAGGCCGGTGTAGGCGGCATCATTGTGTTCGGCATCCCCGCGGACAAGGACGCCACGGGCAGCGACGCCGACGACCCGGAGGGAATCTCCCAGGTTGCCATCTCCGACATCAGGGCCGAGGTGGGCGACGACCTGGTGGTGATGGCCGACCTGTGCCTGTGCGAGTACACCGACCACGGGCACTGCGGCATTGTTACCCCCGACGGGACGGTGGACAACGACTCGACGCTCGACCGTTATGCGTCCACGGCCATCGCGCAGGCCAGGGCGGGTGCCCACATGGTCGCGCCGAGCGGCATGATGGACGGTCAGGTCGGCGCGATCAGGAAAGCCCTCGACGGTGCCGGCTTCGGTGACGTTCCGATCTGCGCGTACTCGGCTAAGTACGCTTCCGCGTTCTACGGCCCGTTCCGCGAGGCCGCCGAGGGCGCGCCCAAGTTCGGCGACCGAGCCACCCACCAGCAGGACCCGGCGAACGCGCTCGAATCCCTGAAGGAAGTCGAGCTCGACCTTGCCGAGGGCGCGGACATGGTCATGATCAAGCCAGCGCTCAGCTATCTCGACATCATCCGCAGGGTCGCGGAGACGGTGCGGGTTCCGGTCGCCGCCTACCAAGTCAGCGGCGAGTTCGCGATGCTTGAGGCAGCGGCGGCCAACGGCTGGGTGGACCGCGAGAAGGCGATCATGGAGACCCTCACGTCGATCCGGCGGGCGGGGGCAAGCGTGATCCTCACCTACTGGGCCACTGAGGTAGCTCGCCTGTTGTGATCCCCAGGGACGTCTCCCGAACTTCCCGGGCAAAACCACAAGGTGGCGCGGGTCACTTCCATCTGCCCCGAATGACCGGGTCGGTAGAGGTACGATTTTCCGCAATCCCACTAACAGGTCAGCGGATGCTTTGGCATTCCCTCCCATCGTGGGAAGTGGTGGACAACAAGGTATCCGGGGGGCTCCGATGGTAACGATGATGCGGCGCCGAGGCCGCCGTGCGGCGGCGCAGCGGCCGCCGGCCCTGGGCGCGGCGGCCAGGGAGTATGCGGCCATGGGTTGGCCGGTATGCCCAGGTGCCCACCCAAGCGGGGGGCTCGACAACTTCGGTATGCCCGACCCGGGCCGAGCCTGCTCGTGTGACCGGGTCGGTTGTCCGGCACCGGGCGCGCACCCAGTGTCACCGACCTGGCAGATGCAGGCGACCGTCGACAGCACGGTCATCGGGCAGTGGTGGGAAACCCGTCCGGAGGCGAATGTGATCCTCGCCACCGGGCGGGTTTTTGATGTTCTTGACGTGCCCGCGGTAGCAGGTGCGACCGCGCTCGCACGGATGGCCGCGGCGGGCGTGGAAACCGGCCCGGTCGCGGTCCAGGGCACGGAGCGGATGCTGTTCTTCGTTGTGACCAGGGGTGCGCCCGACGACGAGGACGAGTGGTGGTCTTGCGGCCTTGACGCGTCACCGGACCCGTCGATGCAGACCGAGGCGGTCCGCTGGCATTGCAGGGACAGCTATGTGCTCGCCCCGCCGTCCAAGTTCGGCACGGGCCAAGACGTACGCTGGGTCCGCGAGCCAACCGGGAGGACGCTGCCGGATGGACTGCGACTACTTGAGTACCTGGTTGACGCCTGTGAGGAAGAAGGCTAGTCCCGTGACTGACGATCGTTCCGCCGAACTGTTCGCCCGTGCCGTCGAGGTGACACCGGGAGGCGTGAACTCGCCGGTCCGCGCGTTCGGTCCGGTTGGCGGGATTCCCCGGTTCATCGACAGGGCCACCGGGCCTTACCTGTTCGACGTGGACGGGCGCCGGTACGTGGACCTTGTGTGCTCCTGGGGGCCGATGATCCTCGGGCACACACACCCCGCCGTGGTGTCGGCGGTCTCTGCCGCGCTCACGCGCGGGACTTCGTTTGGCGCGGCGACCCCCGGTGAGGTCGAACTAGCGACGGAGATCATCGCACGGGCGCCCGTCGAGCAGGTACGGCTCGTCAACTCGGGGACCGAGGCGACGATGTCCGCGCTCCGGCTGGCCCGTGGCTACACCGGCCGGTCGGTCGTCGTCAAGTTCTCGGGCTGCTATCACGGACATGTCGACGCGCTGCTCGTAGCGGCGGGTTCTGGGGTGGCCACGCTCGGCCTGCCGGACACGCCAGGCGTAACCGGCGCTTCCGCCGCGGACACCGTCGTGCTTCCCTACAACGATGCCGAGGCGGTCAGGGAACTGTTCGCGGCCCGCGGCGGGGAGATCGCCTGTGTGATCACCGAGGCCTGCCCCGCGAACATGGGCGTCGTGCCGCCCGCGGCCGGGTTCAACGAGCTGCTGAGGTCGCTCTGCGACGCTTCGGGTGCCCTGCTGATCATGGACGAGGTGCTTACCGGTTTCCGCGTCACCGAGGCGGGCTGGTTCGGGCTTGACGGCGTGCGCGGCGACCTAGTGACGTTCGGCAAGGTGATGGGCGGTGGCCTGCCCTGCGCGGCGTTCGGTGGCCGGGCGGAGATCATGTCGCGGCTGGCTCCGGTCGGTCCGGTCTACCAGGCGGGCACGCTGTCCGGGAACCCCCTTGCGACCGCAGCGGGCCTGGCCACGCTGCGCGCCTGCACCCCGGACGTGTACGGCGCGGTCGACTCGTTCGCGCACACGCTGCGTATGCACGTGTCGGCGGTCCTTGAGAAGGAAGGCGTCCCGCACTACCTGTCGACCGCGGGCAGCCTGTTCACCATCTTCCTCGGCCGCACCGAGCCGGTGCGGAACTTCGCTGACGCCAAGGACCAGTCCACCGCCGCGTACGCCGCGTTTTTCCACGCCATGCTTGACGGTGGCGTCTACCTGCCGCCATCCGCCTTCGAGGCCTGGTTCGTCTCCGCCGCGCACGACGAGGAGGCCCTCGCCCGCATCGCGGACGCGGTCCCGGCGGCCGCCCGCGCCGCCGCCCGGGCTCTCGGTGCCTAGCCTTCGCCTGACCAGCCCCATCGGGCGAGGAGGCAGGCGGTTGGGCGCGGGTGCGGCAGGGTAAGCCGGTAGGCTGGCCTGGCCATGGCTGAGATCACTGTCGTTCACCTGCTCCGGCACGGTGAAGTGCATAACCCGAACCACGTGCTCTACGGGCGGCTGCCCGGTTACCACCTGTCGGCGAACGGGCGGATGATGGCCGTCGCTGCTGCCGACTACTTCGATGGGCGTCCGGTCACCGCTCTTTTCGCATCACCGCTTGAACGGGCGCAGGAGACCGCGCAGCCCGTGGCCGACCGGCTAGGCCTGCAGATCACTACCGATGACAGGCTCATCGAGTCGGCGAACGTGCTTGAAGGCAAGTCGGTCAGCCTCGCTAGCCTCGCGGTGAACCCACTGAACTGGAAATACCTGTGGAACCCGTTCACGCCATCATGGGGTGAGCCGTATAACCAGGTGGCCGCGCGGGTCAGGCAGGTCATCGACCGGGCAAGGGAGACGGCCCGCGGCCAGGAGGCGGTGTGCGTCAGCCACCAGTTGCCTATCTGGGTCACCCGCCTCGCCGGTGAGCACAAGCGGCTGTGGCACAACCCGAACACGCGGGAGTGCGCGCTCGGGTCCGTTACCAGCTTCACCTTTGACGGGGACGAGCTCACCGGCGTTTCCTACGCCGTACCGCCCCGCCGTGCGGTCGCCGATCCCGATAGGGCACAATAGCCATTGAACCGAGTACTACCCCCTGTAGGAGTGCAGGGGGTAGGGGTCGCTCTCAGGAAGAAAACAGGTAACTGCCGGAGATCCCCCTAGCTTTCGTCCGGCTGGAGCGGCCCTGATCGCGGTTTTTGCGATCAGGGCCGCTCCAGCCGGACATCGGGGGTACGGGGGTCGCCCCCCGGAAGATGGTGCCGTTAGGAAGCTGCTGGTGTTCAAAGCCAAGCGCCGGACGGTCGTCACCGTGACGGCCGTGGCAGCCGTGTTGCTCGCTGCCGCCCTCGCGGTGACCTTCTTTACCCAGGAGAAGGACGTCATCGCCGCCAGCGACACCAACGTCGTTGTATATCCGGTTGGCCACCAGCCGCTCGCGCCCGACTTTACCGGGACGTCGCTGACCGGAGCCACGATCAAGCTGTCCAGCTACCGGGGCAAGATCCTCGTGCTCAACTTCTGGGGCTCCTGGTGCCCGCCGTGCCGTGACGAGGCACCGACGCTCGAAGTGCTCGACGAGCAGTACAGCCCGAAGGGGGTCGCCTTTCTCGGCGACGACGTGGGCGACACCCCGGCGAACGCCCTGGCCTTCATGAGCAGCCATGCCATCACCTACCCGAGCATCAACGACCAGGGGTACCAGATCGTCCAGGATCTCTCCCAGGCCGTGCCAGTGAGAGACACCCCGACCACCGTGGTGATCGACAAGACCGGGCACGTCGTTGGCATGGTGCTCGGCTCGGTCAGCTACGGCGAGATGACGACGCTCCTGCACGACGCGGCGGTGAATACGTGACAGATGTCCATGCCCCCCAGTCCCAGTCAGAGTCCGTGGCGGGAGAAGACAAAGCCAAGAACCCGTTCGGTGCTAAGAAAAAGCAGAGCGAGGTGGATCCCGCTAGCGGCGGGATCTTCGAGCCGGCTCCGGGAGGGCCCGGAGGGTCGTCTCCCCGGGAAGCAACAGCGAATGTCGGCTGGCTGCGCTGGGGGTGGCGGCAGCTCACCTCCATGCGGACCGCGCTGATCCTGCTGTTCCTGCTCGCGCTCGCCTCGATACCGGGCTCGATCCTGCCACAGGACGGGACCGAGCCCGCCCAGGTGCAGCAGTACTTCACCTCGCACCCGGCGCTCGCGCCCTGGCTGAACCGCGTCGACCTCTTCAACGTGTACGCGTCGCCGTGGTTCGCGGCGATCTATCTGCTGCTCTTCGCGTCGCTCATCGGCTGCGTCGTGCCGCGGACCTTCCGGCTTGTCGGCTCGGCCAGGACGCTGCCGCCGCGGGCGCCACGGAACCTGCGACGGCTGCCACACTCGTCGTCCTACCAGTCCACGCTGCCGCCGGCGCAGGCCGTCGAGGGGGCGGCGGCGGTGCTTGGCAAGCAGCGGTTCCGGCTGCGGCGGGCGGACGCGGACGCCACCGACTACTGGGTCTCTGGTGAGAAGGGGTACCTGCGCGAGGTCGGTAACCTGCTGTTTCACCTGTCGCTGCTCGGCGTGCTGCTTTCCATCGCGGCAGGCGGTCTGTTCGGCTACAAGGCCGACAAACTCCTCGTCCAGGGGCAGACGTTCGCCGACACTACCTCTGCGCTTGATGAGTTCTTTCCAGGGCGGCTGGTAAGCGGGTCTGACCTCGCGCCGTTCTCGATGACGCTGAACAACTTCACCGCGACCTACGTCGAGTCGGGGGAGTCGCGCGGGCAGCCGTCGAGCTTCAATGCGGACGTCACGTACACGTCATCGCCGGGCGCGAAGCCGGGGCACTACAACATCCGGATCAACGACCCGCTCGCCGTCGACTCGACGAAGGTCTACCTGATCGGGCACGGGTACGCGCCGGAGTTCAAGGTGACCGGGGCCAACGGCAAGGTGGCGTATCAGGAGGCCACCCCGTTCATCCCGGCCAACACGAGCACCTTCGAGTCCGACGGGGTGGTCAAGGCCCCGGACGCCTCGCTCGGCTTCATGGGCGTGTTCGTGCCGACCGGTATCTCGGTCGGCGGAACGCTTGAGTCGATCTTCCCGGCTGCCGACGCGCCGGCGGTGTCGCTGATCGGCTACTCAGGGAACCTCGGGATGAACGACGCGGCGTCGCAGTCGGTTTACACGCTCGACACGACAGGGTTGACGAAGATCTCCGGGTCACCCCAGTTGCTGCAGCCCGGTCAGACGTGGACGCTGCCAGGCGGCAAGGGATCGATCACTTTCGTCGGCGTCAAGCAGTGGGTGTCACTGCAGATCACCTACGACCCGGGCCAGATTCCCGCCCTTGTGTGCGGCATCCTGGCTCTCTGCGGGCTGCTGCTGTCGTTCTTCGTGCGGCGGCGCCGAGTGTTCGTCCGGGCCGTGCCCGCGAAGTCCGGCACCGGGTCTGTCGTCACGGTCGGCGGACTCACCAGGCTCGACGCCAGCGGCGGTTTCGAGGAAGAGTTCGTGGAACTGGCCGCGGAGATCGCTGCGGCCGAGCCAGAGGTAAAGCAATGAACAACGCTACGCCACCAGGAGCGTGAGGCTCGTGTCCGTCAACCTTGGTTTCGCGCAAGCCAGTAACGATTTTCTCATCGCGGCCCTACTGATCTATTCGCTGGCGGTGCTCGCCTTCGCCGGTGACTACGCCTTCGGGCGGCCGCGCAGGGCGGCTGCGACGAAGGCCGCGGCACCGGCCGTCGCTCAGCTTGCGACTGTCGGGGCGGGGGCGGCTGCCGGT
>Ga0210389_10002599_pt1 | contig 14203 bp, 13 predicted proteins | sample IncBWH28OmetaG_FD_160127 | JGI IMG/M metagenome (GOLD analysis project Ga0210389, IMG submission 160127) | Forest soil microbial communities from Barre Woods Harvard Forest LTER site, Petersham, Massachusetts, United States - Inc-BW-H-28-O ...
ACGAGCGGCTGACGGTGATCACTGGGACGGTGCTACTGATCCTGCTGGCCGCCGAGGGATTCACCATCCTGCGCCTCGGCCGTCTGCTCACCCTGCACTTCTTCCTTGGCATGCTGCTGCTCGGCCCGGTCGCGCTCAAGGCCGGATCGGTCACCTACCGGTTCTTCCGCTACTACACCGGCAGTGCCCCCTACCGGCGCAAGGGTCCGCCGGCCCCGCTGCTGCGCGTGCTCGGCCCGGTCATCATGCTGCTCACGGTGTGCGTCTTCGGCTCCGGCGTCATGCTCGCCCTCGTCGGCCCGGCGGGACGGCAGCCGTGGCTGATGGTCCACAAGGCCACCTTCATCCTCTGGTTCGGGGCAGTGACCATCCACGTCCTCGCGTACGTCCCCCGCCTGCCTAGACTCCTGTACGCCGAAGCGCGGGGGGTAGCCCTCCCAGCGGACGGCGGCCAGGGACACGCCGCCGGCGGCCGAGTCGCCAACCGCGCCGCGCACATCCTTGGCGGCCGCGGCGTCCGCCTGTGGCTGCTGATTGGATCCTTGGTCGCTGGGCTGGTGATCGCCCTGTTGACCGTGCACCTCGCCGGCGCCTGGGAATCTCCCGGCCGGTTCTTCTACCACCACTGAGTGTGGCGCAGGTCACGTATCAGCGTGACTATCCGCGCGGGCGCTCGCGAACCGCGTGCCGATGCAGGTCAGCGGCAGAAATATCTCGAGGTTGGGCACGTTTGTGCCGGTAGTGGGCAGTACTCTGTGCAGAACGGCGAGGCCGGTACCCGCTACCGCCTTCGCCGGGAAGCCACAAAGGTCCGTACCGAAGGAGCCGTTCGCTACGTCCCGGTTCTCCGCAGATGTCGGCCGACGGGCCGTCCCTCAGTCAGACAAGGACCCCGTCGCTTCTCCTGAATGCCTCGAACTGCCCCGCCCGAAGGCGCTGCTGCGCACGATCGGCTGGAACATCGCGGAATCGTTCGGGCTGCCGACGGCCGGCTATGCCATCGCCGCGGCGGTCGCGGGCCGCGACGCAGGCCTATGGTGCATGCTCGGCGTCATCTGGTTCACCGCCATCATCCGTAAGGTCTTCACCGGGTCCGTTCCGGGACTGGTGGCGATCTCGCTGATCGTGCTCACCGTGCAGACCCTCGCAGCGATCATCACCGGAAACCTGTTGATCTTCCTGGTGCACTTCCCGCTCGCGAACCTTGCCCTGTGCCTGCTGTTTGCCCGGACCGCACGCGGCCGCAGCCCCATCGCCGCCCGGCTGGCCGCCGAGGTGATCGGATTGCGCTGCCCGGCGATCCACCAGCAGCGACTGCACCGCTTCTTCCAGAACGTGACCGTGCTGTGGGGCGGCGTGTTCCTGCTACTCGCCGTCAGCCTGGGCGCGATGCTAGCGACCGTCCCGATTGCCACCTACATTCCCGTCTGGGCTGTTACCACCATCGTGCTCATCGCACTTGGCATCGGCGTGTCCACGGTGTGGCTCCGCTCCGTGACTCGCAAGCTCGGCATCGGATTCCGGTTCGCGTAGCAGACCGTCGCCTTCTTGGCCTCTGCCACGGGGCTGGCGGTCGTTAGCCGATTCCCTCGTTGACCCGGCTGATCGAGTTGCTGCCCAAGGCCTTCGCGCGCACGGACCGGCGGCACGCCTCACCGGTCACCGGCATCGTCGCGCAGACCCTGCTGACGGTCGTGATCGCGCTGCCGCTGGGCTTGGGCTACGGCCCGGCGACCGCGTTCCAGCTGCTGGCCACGATCCTGTCCGCCGTGATGATCGGCATCTACATCGTTATCAACATCTCCGTCATCGGCTATTACGCACGCAGGCAGCGTGCGGAATTCAACTGGCTGGCCCACGTGGTCCTGCCCGTCATCGGCACACTGGTCCTGCTGCCCGTGCTGGCCGCGGCAATGGGCATCGGCGGGTCGTGGCTGAAGTTCGTCTCCCCGCTGCCCTACCCGGTCAGCGAGGCCGGCCTCGCCGTCGGCATCTGGTTCGCCGCCGGCCTGCTCTACCTCGTGTACCTGCGGGCGAAACACCCCGACCGCGTGCAGGCCATGGGGCAGGTGTTCGAGTAAGGAACGCGTTTGCCCCGGCCTTCCGGCTAAGGAGCGTCAGGGCAGCGGGCCGGTTGACCTCATCAGCCGGCGAGGTACTGCTCGATCGCCTCGGCCAACGCCTTCGCGATCACCTGCTGGCCCTGTGCGCTCGCGGCGATCGACACCTCGAACGGGTCGGTCAGGAACAGCCTCGTACCGCAGGTACCCCAACTCAACCGGGACCGCGGGCTGCGGGGATCCCGCTCGCGCTGGCTGTGCCGGTGAAATCATCGGCAAGTCCTATTGGCGGGACGGGCATGGCTCCTTCTAGGCTGCAATACATGTCCGAGGAGACTCTGTTCGAGCATGCCGGGGGCATGACAGGCCTGCACCGGCTGGAGGATTACTTCTATTCAAGCGTGCTCGCCGACCCGCTCCTGCAGCCGCTGTTCGGCGCCGGCAAGCCCGACCATGTTGACCACCTGACGTTGTTCACGGCGGAGTCGTTCGGCGGGCCCGACCGTTTCACCCGCGAACTCGGCTTCCGGCACCTGATCAACGTTCACCGGAACCTGAAGATCACCGAGGAGCAGCGCCAGCGGTTCGTCGACCTCTACATGGCCGCGCTTGATGCCGTCGGCATGCCCGATGACAAGCCGTTCCGTGATGCCGTGCGCTCGCACGTGGAGTTCGGCACGAAGGTCGCGATGCAGAACTCGAACGCCACCACCGAGGAGCAGTTGCATCCCCTTCGGGAGGTCCCGATCTGGACCTGGGACGGCACTCGCTAACCAGCTCATACCGGCCATCCTCAGCTGACCTTGGGCTACCCGCCAGCACCCGGTTGTGACCTGCCGCCCGCTAGGCGGCAGGTCACAACGAAGCTTAAGCTCGGAAGCATGAGTAGGCGGATCATGCAGAAAGCCGAGCTGACGCGCGTGCTTAAGCGTGCCGGCCTGTCGCACGATTTCATCGACGAGCTGGTTGGGGAACTGCCCGACCCGGTTGATCTCGACCGTGACGCCGCTGTCTTCGACCGCCACGGCCTCACCCGCGCTCGCATCACTGACATGATGGGTGGGAGCCCCTGAGCTGGCCGGGGAGCGCGAGTTACCGCTCGGGGAGCTGTATCTCCGCGTAGACGGCCCGGTGATCACTGCCGGGGAGGGTGTGGACGGAGTACTCAAGCACCGCGCTCCTCCGGTCCACCAGCACGTGGTCGAGGGTGAGCATCGGGCGCTTCCCCGGCGCCCCCCAGGTTGGCGTCAGCGCGTTCCCTGTCCGCAGCGCGGCGTCGGAGTAGCCGAGGCGCAGTATGTCGCGGAACACGGCATGATCGAGGGTGGCGTTGAAGTCCCCCGCAAGCACGCGCGGCAGTTCACTGGGCGGAGGCAGTACCCCGAGTTCCTTACGCCACCCGGCGGAACCCCCGTTACTCAGTCTCGGGGTGACGGGGTGCACGCAGATCAGTTCCACCGCGTAACCGTTTGGCAGCCCGAGTACCGCGGTCGGCTGCGCCATGTGTACTGGCGCCACGGTCGGGCCCTCGCTCAGCGGAAACCGGGAGTAGATGCCCGAGCCACGCGAGCCACCCCTGAGGTCAAGCTGCGTGTGCGGCATCAGGTCTTCAAGACCGGCCTGCTTCAGGCGGGTCACCGCGTCCGCGGTGAGCTCCTGCAGGAAAAGCACGTCCGCGCCGGACTGGCGAACCCGGGCGACGATAACCTGCGCGTCGCCCCGGCCGAAGTACAGGTTGGCGGTGAGCACCCGCAGCAGCGGCCCGCAGGCCCCCGGCTGGGGTCTCTGGATCCGGCGCGACCGCACCACCAGGCCAAGCGCCGCCGCGGCGACCGCGGCGGTCGCGGCGGGTCCGCGCTGCCGCGCCAGGCGTAGCCCGAGCGCGGCCCACGGTGCGGCCGCGGCCACCTGCGGGGTAAACGACAGCAACGGCACCGCCACGGTCTCGGCGCGGCGCGCGCGGTCAACCGCGGTGACCCTCGCCACCGCCCACGCGGCAAGCCCTCCCGCTACGGCCCAGGAAATTTTCGTGACCTTCGATCCCTCACCTGTCACGCTCACAGCCTATGGCCTCACGGATGGTGAATCGGCAGGTGAAATGGCCGGTAAAATGTGGGGCCTATGCCTCCTTGCCCTTCGCCTCGTAAGGGATCTGCTCGCCGGCCTCGACGGCCATCGGGAGGCGGTTCCCGGCCGGCGGGAGCGGGCACGTCGCGAACTCGGTGTACGCGCACGGCAGGTTGGTCGCCCGGTTGAAGTCCAGGATGACCATGCCGTCCGCGTCGGGCGCCTGGACCTTGAGCGACCGGTTGGCGGCATAGGTCGTTACGCCGCTGGTCGCGTCGGTGAACAGGATGTGCAGGCTGCCAGGGGTGACGCCATTGAAGGCGGTCAGGACGAACGGCTGCCCGTCGACCTCGAATTCCACCACACCGGGCGCCGCGTACACGTGCTGCAGTCCCTCCACGACCGAGCCGACGGTGACATTCGCGGGCTCGTCGAACGAGCGGTAGCGACCGCGGATCGCCCAGCGCGGGTCGGGGGCGTATGTGGGAGTGCCCCGGAATCCCGCGCGCAACGGGGCGTCGGGATGGCGCGGGCGCAGGATGTCATTCCCGCCGCGCTTGGCCACCTCGTACACGGCGTTGGCATCCCTCGGAAGGAACCCGCCGCGCTCGGGGATCTGACCGAAGTGATGCCGGCCGGTGATGCGGGTCCCGTCCAGCGTTAGTTCCTCGCCCGGCGCGAGGTCGACCGTGACGCCGGAGTCGTCGGCGGCCCACTCCCCTGGCGCGTCCGGGAACCTGGTCGGGGTCTCGGTGAGCCAGTTGATACTGGTGATCGCCAGGAAACCGTCCGGCGCGGCGAACCGGTCCTCGTGCTGCTTGTGCCACACATCCCAGTCGGCGGCGAAATCCTTGCCTGGCTGGAAGTCCAAAGCGCTCATACCCGCGCCAGCATCCGGCCGGGGCACCGTATTCCCAGCACGTCAGCGGTACCGCCACCATGACTTCAGATCATTGTGATCAGTGTGAAGGCCATGGTGACGCCCATCGCCACCTGGCACCCCTTCACCAAGGCGGGGGAAAGCAGCAGGCGCTCCGCGGTACGCGGGGCGACGGTTACCACGGGCCCGGCGCCGGACGCGGGCCCGGCCGCAGCGGCAGCCAGCGCGGACCGGGCGGGCAGGAACGGGCGGCCCACCACGTGGAAGTAGCCGTCCATACCGGCGCGCCGGTCCAGGTCATGGACGGTGAACGCGACCAGTAGCAGCGCGAAGATCAGTGCCAGTGCCGGCATGCCGCCGGACGCCCCGCCCGCCATCCCGGGCATCCCGCCCATGCCGGACATGGACATGCCTGAGCCCGCCGCGGACGGGCCCGCCAGAGCGGCGAACATGTAGAGCACTGCCGCACTGTGCACCAGGTGTGGCGCATAATCACCGCGGGCCACGGTGGCGGCGCCACGCCCCCGACTCTCTCGCCACAGGCACCAGATGAACCAGGACGCTATGACGGCGAAGACAATCTCCCAGGCGGCGTTTGGCAGGGCGCTCAGGCCGGGCACCAATATGCCCGCCATGGCGATCCCCATCAGCAGGTGGGAAACGGCGATGTCGGCGTTGGTGCGGCTGCGGCGGGTCCAGGCGCGCGCCACCACCAGTTGCCCGGCACTCACCTCGGCGACCAGGATCATGATCGCGGCGAAGATCTCTAGGATCCAGGCGGGGGGGCTCATCCGAATTTCCCTTCGGGGCGGCCGTCGTTGCCTTCGGCCTGGCCGACTGCCATGGCGGGCGGGCCGTCGGCCGGTGAACGACGAGCCCGTGGCCCGGTCGTTGCGGGCGGCCAGTAGGCCAGGGCCAGGAGGGCCAGCAGCGGGGCGGAGTTCGGGTCGGTGGCGTCCCCGACCAGGATCTGGCCGAACGCCTCGCCGAACACCCAGATGAACGCGGCCACCACGAGGGCCAGGATCAGCGCGCCCCGGGCCAGCGGGGGCGGCAGGACCACCCCGACCGCGATAACGATCAACGCGACGGCTAGCACGATCGAGGCGACCAGCCCCTGATTGGCGAGCACCGATGCGGCATGATTTTCCAGCCCGGCTACCCAACCGGGCTCCCCGCCGGTCATGCCCGTGACAATAGCCTGCAGCGCCTGCGGCGCCCGGTTCGCCGGGGTCAGCGCGAAGTAGGCCAGGCTGCCCCACAGCACCAGCCACAGCAGCCGGGCCACCGGTGCCCCGACCGCCCGGGACGCCACGAACGGAGCAGTCACGCCCGGCCGGTCGGCCGGCCACAGCAGCACAGCTAGCAGCGCGTACAAGATCACCGCGCCGGGAGCGCCGCTCACTGGGCTCGCACCGCCGCTCAGCACACCGCCGAGGCCTTCGCCGAACCACCACACAGCCAGCGACCACGCGATCGAGGCGGCCAGCGCCACCCGGACCGTAGGGCGGTAGGCAATACCCAGCCCTAGCAGTAGCTGAATGGTGGCGAAGATCGTGTTTGGCAGCACCAGGTGGTGCTCCACGAGAGCCGCGTTCCAGCCGATCAGGCGGGCGATCACACTGGGGTTTCCCCTCGCCGTATCTCCGATCATCAGCCCGAACGCCTCGGTGTACATGAACGACTGGTACTGCAGCAGGCAATCCAGTAGCCAGATGGCCGCTAGGACCAGTTGCAGCACCCGGCGCGTGTCCGTACCGGGTGAGGTAGTGAAGGCCTTACTGCGCAAGATTCAGGACTTCGATGCTGCCGCCGTTCTCGTTGGTGACATATGCCTGGCGCCCGTTGGGCAGCACCGAGATGCTCGTCGGAGCTTTCCCGGTCGGGACCTCGCCGATCACGCGGTTGTCCGCCGTGTCAATCACCGTGACCGTGTTGTCCTCGTTGTCTACCGTGTAGATGTAGCGTCCGTCTGGTGAGTATGTGATCTCCAGCGGATTCCTTCCGACCGGGATCCGCGCGACCTCTTGGTCGGTCGCGGTGTCGACCAAATAGACCTCGTTACCGTTGAAGCTCGTGATCGCCAGGCGGCTGCTGTCGGGCGAGATGGCTATGGAGTGCGGGGTCTCGCCGACCTCGACCGTTCCGATGACGCTGTTATTGTGGGCATTGAGGACCGTGATGGTGGTGGACAGGTGATTGGTGGCGTAAAAACGTCCGTTTTTACCGAATACGATCCAGTGCGGATTCGGATTGACGGCGATCGTGTCGATCACCTTTTTGCTCGCCGTGTCGATCACGTCGATGACGTTCTCGTCGGAGCCACCTAGCACCAGGTTGTGGTTCGGCACGTAGAGGTACCGCCCGTCCGGGCTGGTCGTCGAGGGACCCGGCTGGTGGTTGTTCACCGACACTGTGGACGTTACGGCGCCGGTCGCGGTGTCGATGAACGCGATGAGATGCACCGAGGCGCTTCCGTTGTAGACGCTGACGTAGGCGGTCCGGCTGTCCGGCGAGAACGAGACGGACTGGGGCGGGCCCTGGGGAATCTTGATGGTCCGGGACACCCGGTCATTGGCCGTGTTGAGCACGTTAATCGCGCCCGCACCTGGATTGGCGATGTAGGCGAACTTCCCGTTCGGCGCGACCTGGATATAGCTGGGGGACTCCCCGACCGGGATCATCTTCGCGAACGTGGGAAGGGTGAAGCTAGTCGGGCCAGCGGGCACGCTGCTGGGCGCCCCTGAAGTGCCAACGCCTTTCGCGCCAGTGTTCGGCGGAGCAGAAGCGCCGCCTCCGTTCGGCCTACTGGTAACTACGAGGACGAGCGCGATCGGAACTGCCAGTACCACGGCTGCGGCCAGAATCAGCAAGCCAAGGCGGCGCCGTTCGGGCCCGCGCGTCGGCCCGCCTGTCGCTACGCCAGGCGGTAGGCGACTGCCGTCCGAATCGGGACTTGCGCCCTGCGGCACGTTCTCAGGAGGTCGCGTGCCGCCCCAATCGTGAACGCTGCTCGCCATCACCGTTTGCGTCGGGCTGTGCGGGACGCCCATTGCGAAGGGGTCGGCTGTTGGCTCCGGTTCGAGGCCCGGCGGCTCCGCCACGAGTTGCCAGGCTGCGGCGGGCGCAGCCCCCCACGTTGGATCCGGTATCTCGGTCCATGGTGGGGCCGGCAGTTCGGTCATTGGTGGCGTCGGTGCCTCGGTCTGCAAGGCTTCGCGGGCCGCCGCTGCCAGCGCGCCAGCGGTCTGAAAGCGGTCATCGGGATGCTTGGCCATGCCGCGGGCGATCACGGCATCCAATGCTGGCGGTACGCCCTCGACAAGGCTGCTGGCCGGCGGAGGAGCGGCGTAGAGCTGGGCATAAATGAGCGCGGGCAGATCTTTGCCGCTGAAAGGTGGTGCACCGGTCAGGCACTCGTGCAGGACACAAGCCAGGGAGTAGACATCGGCCCGCCCGTCAACCGCATGGCCCGCGAACCGCTCCGGGGCCATGTAGTGCAGCGTTCCGACCGTTGCCCCGGTAATTGTCAGCGATGTCTGCCGGCCGCCGGCCGACCGGGCTATACCGAAGTCGACCACGTAAACGAAGTCGCTCGGCGTGACCAGGATGTTCGAAGGCTTGATGTCGCGGTGGACGAGGTGGTCAGCGTGCGCGGCATCCAAGGCCTGGGCGACCTGACTGATAAGGTCCACAGCCCGCTGCGGCGCGATCCAACCGTCCACATCGAGCAGCGCGCCGATATCGGCGCCGTCCACCAGGCGCATGTCAATGAAGAGCTGGCCATCGATCTCGCCGAAGTCGTGGATGGGGATGACGTGCGGTTCCCGAAGTCGCGCAGCGACGTGCGATTCGCGCTGGAATCGCTTCAGGTACTCCCGGTCACCAGAGAACGCTTCGGGCAGGAGTTTGAGGGCGACGTACCGATCACGGTATGTGTCGTATGCCTTATAAACTTCCCCCATTCCGCCAGAACCTAGGAGACCGTCAAGGCGATAGTGTCCGACCTGCCGCGGGGTCATATTAACGCCCTCCCCCCAGAAAAAGTCACCACATTCCCAAAAGTCACCACATCAACCCTCTGCACCGCAGGCATTAGAGCCTATTTGGGAATCTGTCGCCCCGCTCGGGCATAGGTATCATAACACTTGAAAGGTTATTAAGAGCTAGCCCCGCGATCGCCCGCCATCGACTCCTATCGTCGGATTTCGCCCGTCGGGGGATACCCGCCCTCGTTCCACGAGACACGGGGACCTGGGTAAATGTGCAACATATCCGTGACCGGGTGCACGGCCCCGCAACCGAGCGCACCCCCTGAGGATCGTGAATAACTCTCTTTGTGGAGAAATGCTTGAAACCAGTGGAGCTGCCGGGAAGGGTGTGAAGGAGGGTGTTGTACCGCCGCAAAAAATCGTCACCGCTTTGATCTGCGGGTTCGTCGATTCGCTTTACGCGGCGCGGGGGTACTTGTCGTTCTCGTGGACCAGCCCACAGGACGTCACGTCGTGTCCGCGCCGTTGCGCCGCTGCATCCTCGGCCGAGCCGGCACGAGGTGAGCAGCAGGTTTGCCGACTCTCATGATCGCCGTCCTGCTAGTCGTCGCGCCGGGACAGGTAACATACTGACGCTCCGCCGCGAGCTCGGGACCCCGCCTCCAGGTGCGGACCGTCGGCTGCGAAGCGCGGAGTACGAGGTGCTCAGATGCGAAATGAGCCGCGCCGGCGGCGAAGCGAGGTGGTAGGCGTGACGAAGATCGCGATCCTTGACGATTACATCGGTGTCGCCTTGGAGTACGCCGACTGGTCGGTGCTGCCCGACGACGCCAAGATCACCGTCTATCGCGAGGCGATCGCGCCGGAGCGGCTGGTCGACGAGCTAGCCGACTACGAGATTGTCGTCATCACCCAGCAACGGGCGCGCTTTCCCCGGACGGTGCTCGAGGGCCTGCCCAACCTGAAGCTGCTCGTCTGCAACGGCCGGACGAGCAACGTCATCGACCACGAGGCCCGGATCGAGCGGGGAATCCTGCTCTGTGGCACCGCCGACACCAGCCAGCCTGCCGCGCCGCGGCCCGCCGGCGGGGCGGCCGCGCACGGCCTGCCTGCGCCGTCGGAGATGGCGTGGGCGCTCACCTTCGCCGTCGCGAAGCGGACCGGCATCGAGGACCGGGTCATCCGCGCGGGCGGTTGGCAGACCGGATTCCCCGTCCCGCTCGCCGGAAAGACACTCGGCCTGCTCGGTGCGGGCCACCTCGGCGGCGCGATGGTCCCGGTCGCGAAGGCGCTCGGCATGGATGTCGTCGCGTGGAGCCAGAACCTCACCGAGGAGCGCTGCGCCGAACTCGGCGTGCGGAAGGTCACAAAGGACGAACTCCTCTCCTCCGCAGACGTCCTCGGGGTCTTCCTCGTCTTCTCCGAACGCTCCCGCAACACGCTGCGCGCGGACGACCTGGCGAAGATGAAGCCAGGCGCCATCCTGGTAAACATCTCCCGCGGACCGATCGTCGAGGAGCAGGCCCTCATCGAGGCGCTCCGCTCCGGCCACCTGGCCGGCGCGGGCCTTGACGTCTTCGACCGCGAGCCGCTCCCCGCGGACCATCCCTTCCGGTCGCTCGACAACGTCGTCGTCACCCCGCACATCGGCTATGTAACCGAGCAACTCTTCCGCAGTGCCTGGGAGCGCATGGCGGAGGACGTCGCGGCGTACCTCGCGGGAGCGCCGATCCGTGTCATCACCGACCCCGCCGACTGCCCGTCGATGGCGCCGCAATAGCTCTGACGGTCACCGGCCCCCGAGGAAGCGGGCTGAGGTTTCCCGGGAACCGCGCCTCCGTTCTGGCTAATGTTTTTGGTTATCCCGAACGGAGGCCGGTGCCAAGCTCCGTGGTCAGTTTCCCGTCCACCCGGGCCTGATCAGCCCCGACTCGTAGGCGATCACGACGAGCTGAGCGTGGTCTCGCGCGCCCAGCTTGGCCATGGCCCGCGCCACGTAGGTCTTGACCGTGGACTGGCTGACGTAGCTGCGCCGGGCGATGTCCTCGTTCGAGAGTCCCCCTACGTCGGTCAAGATCGTTGTGTGTGTGCCTCCAGCGGACGCATACTGGCCGTGTGATGCCGGTACTGAGCGCGCTCGTGGTTATTGACGTGCAGGAGTCGGTGCTAGCGGGCTGCGCTGACGTGCCTGAGGTCGTGAAGCGGATCAACGTGCTGGTGCGGCGGGCCCGCCAAGAGGGCGTCCCGGTGATCTTCGTTCAGCACGAGGATCCAGCTGACCCGGAGATGGTGAGAGAAACTCCGGGCTGGCAGCTGGCGACCGGGCTGGACAGGCTGGCCGGGGATCCGGTGGTGCCCAAGTCGTACCGCGACAGCTTTGCTGAGACAACCCTGGCGGACCTGCTCACCAGGTCCGGCATCCGCCGGCTCGTCATTGCCGGCGCGCACTCGGACTACTGCGTGCAAATGAGCGCGCTGTCAGCGGTCATCCGCGGCTACGACGTGACGCTGGCGAGCGACGCCCATACAGCGCAAGATGACAGGGACCTGTCCGGCAGCCGGATCCGCGATCTGGTGAACGCTCGTTTCGCCTCGCTAAGGGCACCGGGCCGTGCGATCGCAGTGGCGCCTGCCGCTGATATCACGTTCTGACACCCGATCGGCGGCTGTGGACGATCATCATCGAGTCGCTCATCGGCGGGCTGTTCAACTCGGTGCGGCCGTACCTGCCCTATACGGCGGCGACCGCCCTGGCGGGTACTCCGCTCGGCTCGGCCAGCTTCGGCCCGGGTCGAGGCGGCTCCGGCGCTGCCCCGCTACCGTTCGCGGCGGCCACGACGCTCCTCCTGGTCATCGCGCTTGCCGCAGCGCTAATCGCCGCCCGCACCACCGTCCGCCGTGACGTGACGTGACGTTCCGTTGACCCCCTGCCGGGAGGCGGTTTATGCTCCTGCTGAAGTCCGGATGAGACAGGCCGGTCTCTCTCATTGCACGGCATGATGTGCGAACGAACCTTCGTTCTGACCGCTTATGCCAGGTCCGCGTCTCGTGCTGTGCGCTCGACGGCGAGCATAGGAGGACCAAAGCGTCATGACCGATTACGACCCAAGGACGGCGACCGGAATCCCGACTGAGCCGGTCGGCTCACTGCCCCGGCCGAGCTGGCTGCAGCAGGCTTACGCCCGGTACGACGCGGGAGAGATCACCCGCGACCAGCTCGAAACCGAGCAGGACAAGGCGGTCAAGGACTCGATCGAGCACCAGGAGGCGACCGGGGAACCGATCATCTCCGACGGCGAGCAGCGCTGGTCGAGCTTCGCGACCTACCCGATCGCCGACACGCTGGCCGGTACCGGCCTGGCCGACCACCTGGCCGGGACGGGCGGCCAGTACTTCGCGATCTTCGCCGACGGCCACAACCGGCAGCTGCCGAGGCTGACCGGAGGCCCGTTCCGGTACAAGACCTACGCCGCGGACACCCTGAAGAAGTCCATCACCATGGCGCACCGGCCGATGAAGCAGGCGGTGATCGCCCCGTCCATGCTTGCCCTGCTGTACCCGCTGGACGAGGAACTGCCCGGCTACTCACGCGAGGCATTCGAGGAAGACCTGGTCGCCGAGTGTGAGAAGGACATCAGGCAGGCGTTCGCGGCCGGTGCCGCGCGGGTGTCCATCGACTTCACCGAGGGCCGGCTAGCCACCCGGAATGACCCGCGCAATCCCTGGACCGGCCGGCACCTGCTGCCGCACTTCATCGAGCTGAACAACCGGGTACTCGACCGGTTCAGCGCGCAGGAGCGGACCAAGATAGGCGTGCACACCTGCCCCGGCGGCGACAGGGACTCGGTGCACAGCGCCGACGTCCCCTACAGTGACCTGCTGCCGTCGCTCTTCGGCATCAATGCCGGCTACTTCCTCATCCAACTGGCCAGCGAGCGGGACAAGGACCGGGTCTACCGGCTCATCGGAGAGAACCTGCGTGCCGACGCCAACGGCGTGACCCAGATGGCCTACATCGGGGTAATCAACCCGCTGAACCCGCGGGTCGAAAGCCCCGAGGAGGTCAGGGACGCACTTGTCCATGCGGCCAACTTCATCCCAAAGGAGCAACTCGGCGCGACGGATGACTGCGGCTTCTCGCCGTTCAGCATCGATGAGAAACCCAGTCACGGCTCGCCGGAATTCGCCCGCGAGACCGCGTGGCAGAAGATCGCCAACCGGGTAGCGGGCACCCGGCTAGCCGCGGAGAAGCTCGGGTTCAGCTGATCTTACGAGGCGACGTGGTGCCCGCGCCGAACAGCGCGGGCACCACGCCACGGTTAACTCCGACGTCGGCCGACGTAAAGCGCCCTGCTCTTTCAGTAGCAATTCGCCGAGCTCGCGGGCACGGGTCGCGGCCGCAACGTCACCCTCGTGCGCCGCCATGATGGCGCCTTTCATGAGGATATGCCATTTACGCGCGAATGAATCTGTGTCGTGGATTCCGGCGCTGGCGGCGAGCCTTTCGATATAGTCACGGATATTCGATAGGTGCTCGACCGCCGCCTGATGGACCGGGTGCTCCCGGTCGTTGACCTCGATCATCGTGGTGAGGAACGAGCAGCCTTCGAAGTCCGGCCGGTTGAACCACTCGGCGAATACGTCGAATATCGCCAGCAGCTGATCGCGAGGGGTTTCGCCGCGCCGCTGGCTTTCCGCCTCTAGCCAGTCCTTGGTCCAGAGCTGCTCACGGCGGCGCAGGAAGTCGAGGATCAGGTCATCCTTGGACGGGAAATTCCGGTACAGAGTCATTTTCGCCGTGCCGGCCCTTGCGATGACCGCATCGACTCCGACCGCCCGGATGCCTTCACGGCTAAACAACGCGTATGCCGCCTTGCTCAGGCGCTCGCGCCCGCTATCCTGCCCGTCATCGCGTGGTGGCCCGCCACCCTGGGGCCGGTCGGTCATCGCCACCCAATCGCCGCTTTCTCGGAAACCCTGTTATCAGCATACAGAGGGATATTCACGGCTCGCTTCGTCCCGGGACGAGACTGCGCTGCCAGCGCCGTGGCACCCTACGCCAACGCCACCCTGGCACCGTGGCCCGCCGCACCGGCAGGACCGATGCGGCGGGATGCCGACACGCGGGGTCGTGGTCGCTCAAGGATCAGGTTCAGGCCGTACTGGTCGCCGATGAGTCAGGCTTCGCTCCTGACGACCATCCC
>Ga0210389_10002604_pt1 | contig 14191 bp, 11 predicted proteins | sample IncBWH28OmetaG_FD_160127 | JGI IMG/M metagenome (GOLD analysis project Ga0210389, IMG submission 160127) | Forest soil microbial communities from Barre Woods Harvard Forest LTER site, Petersham, Massachusetts, United States - Inc-BW-H-28-O ...
GGCCGAGTGTTGCGTATATTGTTTGGCGCGGACATTACTGGCGAAGATGGTGTACTGGTAGTGCTCTCCCTGGTTTCCGGCAGTGATGTAGTTGTTCAGATAACCAAAACTGCCAACATCTGTGCCAAGCTCAATGCCTTGTACGTCGCCTCCCGAACGCGTGTGGAAGTTGATGGCTCCGCCAGTAGCGTAGTTCCCATAGAGCGCTGATGATGGCCCTTCGACAACGTCGATTCGACTATACGCATGTGGATCGATCAGATCGGTGCGCGATGTGCCGTCAGGTTGTGTCACAGGAAAGCCGTCTTCGAAGATCTGAATATTACGAATGGCAAAGGTCTGCCGATCATTGGAGCCGCGAATCGAGATGGATATGTCTCGAGGACCGTTGCCCTGTTTGATGGTTACGCCGGGAGTCAGATCGAGAAGCTGCCCAATCGTAAATGCCGGCGTGTTTTTGAAGTCTTCACGACTGATCGAGGTTTGCGTTTGACCTGCTGGAGACTCTGTAACGGCGGGAGACTGTGCGTTCACAGTGACGGTCTCTGCAAGAGAGGAGACATCCAGGGTGAGGTTCAGTGGGGCGTTCGTGCCAGTCTCAATTTGAATCTCCTGTTCCGCATCGCGAAATCCGGCGTGATCCACATGGATTCGGTAGCGGCCTGCCGGAAGATTGCGGATGGAAAATCGTCCTTCCTGATCGGAGACAAAGTTGGAGTTGGACGAGCCATCGAGCTGTTTCGCTTCGATGTGAGCTCCGACGACAGCGGCGCCGCTATGATCCAGGACCTGTCCGGTAACGGCTGTAGCGAAGTTCTGGGCGAATATATGCGCGGATAAAGACAAGACTGCGCACAGGCAAGGAACAAACTTTCTAAAGCGATGCATGAATCCTCTCGAGAGACTGCAGAGCAGAAACCGATGGTCGCGGATAAACGCATGTGTATCCGCAACGTCAGTATTTGCATCACCGGATAGACCGGCTGAAAACGATGGAAGCGCGATTAGAGGAGAGGAAGAGCAGGAGGGCCGCGCTTTTGGCGCGAGCGGTCGCCAGAGATGCGCCGTTTTGAGTCTGTCTGTGCTACCCCGGCAGGATGGCTGATCAGCGAAGCGAAGACGGCCGCAGACGTCGGCGGACCAAAGACATTCGGATGCACGGCAGAAATTGTGCCCGGACAGTATGGACACTTTTCGATGGGGCCACCGATCTGCGTTGCATGATCAGGAGCACCAAGCCGTTCGCTCCTATTGACCAGGCAATGATGAAGTCCACCTTTTCGACAGCACGCCGGCGCGGATGAGTCGTCAAGTCTCCCGAATGAGGGCAGTGGTGAGACGACCGTGAGGCTCAGCATGGCCCATAAAAGAATGGACAACAACTTACGCAAGAGTGGCTCGTTTCCTTGATGGTATTTTGTACAGTTACATCTGCACCTTGCAGAAGTTCTTGGCTTTGGCGTATTCGGCGCTGACATATTCCCAATTCACGACTGAGGACTTCTTCATCACTGCCTTGGATTGGCGTTCTACAAGCGCACAGAGACTTGCTCAGAGAACAACGCAAAAAATGCGGCCCCGTAATTTGGTGTATCGCTGCGAGTCTCTACTGCAGTTGAGGAGGTCTTGACGAGGGCTCCCCTTGGCAAACAGGCAGAACGGCTGAGCACAAAGTCTCCGAATGTCGGAGGATTTGAATACGCGATTAGCTTTGGAGAAGAGTTGGAGGACCGCGCTTTTGACGAGAACGATCGCGGGAAATGCGCCGCAGCGATTCTGTCTGAGCTACCCCAGAGGGATGGCTGACTAGAGAAGCAAATACTGCTTTCGCGGTCGGAGGAAGTGCTAAGAGGCCCGTATGCACTACGAGCATTGCTGGGGGGCAGTATGGACACTTCTCGGCGGGAGTGCCGAATGTCCGTGTGCTCTGTCTCAGAGAGGTTCGATTAGACAGGCTTAGCATGCAATGGTGCTTACCATCCCTACGGCAACAGGCCGGAAGGCGAGCTTCATCCGTTCTCACCATGGCAAACAATGGGGAGACAACAGGAAGGCCAAACGCGACCAGCAACAAGATGGAGAGCAACCTACGCAATGATTGTATTGAACCATCAAAGCTTCTGATACCGCAAGAATGTCTCTTTATTGCGGCTCTGAGCGGAAGGGTCAGCCACTCGGAGCTTGGCACACGTACAAGAAGTCAGCAAGTCGGACAAATGCCTCTCGCTCTCAGTTGAGGCTTGGTTTCCTTGCTGGGCGCGGAGCGCATGAGATTGCACTTCGTTGTAGCTGTTGCAATGGAGGTCGGCGTTGCGGGTAGGAACGAGGTCGCTACAAAACTCTAGGCGCGGCTCCAGATCATCGCTGTTGCAATGTTCGAGTTGCCGAGCATACACCCGGGCAGCGAAAAGAAAGGATCAGCGTCGCGCGTCAACGAATGCATTTGCCTGATATCGTCAGCTGAGAAGTTCAGAGTCGCCCCCGGCGTAGAAAGCCGGTGATCCAAACCCACCGATGGCATGCGTGGGCGAAGGATCGCGACGGGGCGTTCCACTCTGTTAACAGGGAAGAGGAAGCTATCTGTGCTTATAGAAATCGAAGCAGCGACATCTAAAAAAAACCGTTATACAAAACTTGTTGATGACCGAAAAGAATGTAGAAAGTGCGCGGCCGTCGTCAACCCATCAGTTTGCGCAGGGGGGAAATATGATAACGCTGCACATATCGGCCCGTGGTCCGACTGGCAGGGCAATCTCAATGCTGACACTATGATCATCGGTCAGGAATGGGGTGGCACTGACAATTACGAGCGTCAGTTTGGGCGAGATCGAGACGGAGATCCTACAAACGCTAATCTCGTGACCCTGATGGCTAACATTGGAGTGACCTTGCCGCCTCCAAGCGCGATGCAGGGGACGACTGAGAATGGGGTCTTTTTCTTTACCAATGGAGTACTCTGCCTACGACGAGGCGCAGCCACCAACAGGACCGATGGAGAGAAGGGCGCTAAAAACAACGCAATTTCTAAAGATACTTTTGGCAATTGCGCTCGAACGTTCTTACGAGCGCAGATTGAACTCGTAGAGCCGCGCTTCGTCTTGGTCTTGGGACTGCTGGCTTGGAATGGATTAATGGGGGCATTCTCTTTGGCCCCTCGAAATACGCTAAAAGAGGCATTCCAGCGCGGTCACCTTCCATTGAACAAAAGTACGATCGCCTTTCCTCTATTCCATTGCGGCTCCAAGCTCCATTTGAACCGGCCGCTCCATCTGCAAATAGACGACTGGAAGAAGATGAAAGCACTTATGGACAAGCATCCTCTACGTCCAGTTACTACCTTGTGAAAATAGGGACCTTTGGAACAACAGGCCAGAAGCCGATACACGGTTCTTCTCCGATCCCGAGTGGGTTCATCATCGAAGACTTCGCCGTGACCCCGGCTCACCTTTCACCCTCTTCAGTCAAGACAACCGATTTGGCTATAGGTAACTCAGCCACCAGTCGCGGCGCCGAGCCTTCAGTCGTCCGAACCACCGGCATGGCAGATATAAAGCCAGAATTGCGCCAAGCCATACACAGTAAACCAGTGGAAGGCTGAGACCCCACCCCGCAAGATCGCCGCCATGAGGCGTTCTAGGCTGGATGAAGTAATGCCAGTTGAGATGCTCGTGAACACTCAGCAGCAATGCCACACTGTGAAGCAGGTAGAGATGCAAAACATAGTAAAAAAACGGAACGCGGCCGTAGACCTCCAGAAAACCTCGAAGTCGGGGCAGCCAACCGCGTGCGGCGACGGCATCGAACAGGGCATACATCAGCAACAGCACACCAAACGTCGCGAGAAGATAGTGCAGCGAAGGTGGGTACTTCTCCACATCCAGAAACGACATTACCGTCCGTGACGGTGCAGCAAGATGCTGAAACTGCCGATGATCTCCATAACCATGCCACAGGCGGAGCAACGAAAACGCGGACAGGAAAAGGCCGCCGAACAAAACTGCCATCCGCTGTACCATCTGGGGTGCTATACAGACGAACGGCCCAACCGCATAGCCCACTAAAATAACGCCGATCCACGGGAGCACCGGATAAATAATGACAAAGATCGCGCCGCCATGGTTGCGCAGCAGCACTCCTTCGTGAATCATGTTCCAGAGCAATGACCATCTGCCGAACGAGACGGCGCGAATCGGGTCAAGGAGGTTATGCATAAGGATTATCGAAATCCCAACTGCTCCTGCAACCGCCCGCGAAAACCGCTGCAGGAACCCGAGACAGATCATCGACACTCCGATCGCCCAGATCACCTGCAGATACGTCGACGGGGAGAACGCCCAGGCAAAGCTCACCACAGTCACCTCAAGCAGGATCAGCCAAACACCCCGCGTCAGGAGCATCCGCGTCATCTGTTCGGCGGACTTGCCCCGTCGGCGCTGCAGGTAGACCGAGATACCCGCCAGCGCGATAAAGCCGGGAGCGCACAGATGAGTAACCCAGCGAGTGGCAAAAAGCGCCGGCCACGACGTCGACGGATCAGCTGGATCGCCTGTCGGCACGCTGAAGAAGTCTCGCGCGTGGTCAAGAGCCATCAGGAGCATCAGAAAACCGCGAAGAAGATCGATCGATTCGAGGCGATAGCTGGCAGTCGTGGAGGCAGAAACGGAAGATGCTGCGGTTACAACTTGAGTCGACATTCAAATGTACTTTCGGGAGATTCTAGGAACGCTTCTCTGAGCTGAACGTTTGCCGCTCATTCTTATTCCCTTCCAGCGATGTCCTAGCCCGATTCGCGCACTGGGCTTTACCCATAAATGCATTCGATAGCTGCTCAGGCTCATCAGTATCGGCATAGAGCAGCGGCATTATTTCAGAGCTTGTATTGTCTTTTAAGAATCTCGGCGGCACGCTCACCGATAACGACACAGGGTGCCATTGTATTTCCCGTGGTTACGCGTGGCATGATAGATCCATCAGCGATACGAAGATTATCGACTCCGTAAACTTTTAGATTCGAATCTACAACAGACATGGGATCACGGCCCATTTTTGCGCTACCCGCCTGGTGCCAGTAGGTCACTATGCCATCTCGAACAAAATCTGCCAGCGCCAATCCTTTGAGTTTTCCCGGCATCAGCTCGCGTTTAACGAATGGCCGTAAGGCGGAAGCGTTGGCTATTTCACGACAGATCTCAATAGACGCGATAGCCGCTTTCATGTCATCGGGGTCAGATAGGGTATTGAGCTCAATTTTGATTTCGTCAACTGGTGCAGGGCCCGTGAGACGAAGGCGTCCTCGGCTCATTGGGCGTACGATCCCAGGTGCAATTGACCACCATGAATCGTTGGCCAGTCCAAGGTTTTTCATCTCGCCCCTGACCCTTCCGCCATCACTTTGAACGATCTGCGTGTTCGGTGTATCAAGATTGGGATCCGTTTTCCAGAACAAAACTGCCCGTGCAGCATTTGGAATCACAGAAGGCTGGTGGTATTCCCAAATGCACCCATAAATCAAGAAGTGGTCCTGCAGATTATGGCCTACACCTGGGAGATGTTGTACGAGAGGAATTCTTAGGTGTCCCAGCTCGACTTGGTCTCCGATGCCGGACTGCATGAGTACCTTTGGGGTGTTGATAGCACCCAATGACAATACAACCTCATGGCCTGCGCCAATCCGATATATCTTGTCATTACAGACAATCTCCACTCCTGTCGCCCGTTTTCCGTCAAAGGAAACTCGTGTAATTAGAGCACGTGTAAGTACGGTTAGATTTGGCTGGTCCATAAGTGGAAAGACATAAGAACGGAAAACTGATTGTCGCTTACCATTGCGCACAATCACGTCGAGCATGGAAGCGCCGCCATCGCCTTCCATCATGCGACCGTTCGGATTCTCGAAAGATGGTATCCCAACCGAATTCGCGCCCTCTATCATCACGGCGGGCGCAGAATTTGGGTTAGGTGCCGGTTGAACAAACATTGGTCCGCTCGTTCCTCTATATCTTGGATCCGGCACGCCATGCCAGTCTTCAATCCGACGATAAACATTCAGAACCGATTCGTAACCCCACGCTGCATCCCCTGACTCGGAAGCAAAGTAATCCCAATCGTGCTTATGTCCGCGTGTCCACATCAACGCGTTGATGCTGGATCCTCCCCCGAGAACCTTACCCATCGACTGCGAAAGTGATCGACCGTTCAGATTAGGATTGGGTTGAGCCGAAAAACCCCATTCGTGCTCAGTACCGAGATTAAGTAGCCAACGATCAGGATCCATGATGCTTGAGACATCGTCGCTCCCTCCGGCCTCAAGAAGCAGGATGTTAACGTTAGGATTCTCTGCCAACCTTGCTGCTAGCGCCGAGCCTGAAGAGCCCGATCCACAAACGATAAAATCGTATTGTGGCTTCAGCTTTTCGGTCAGATGCTTTTGATTTATACGTACTTGTTCACTAAAGTCCATTTTGAATACTTCTGCTTTCCCGAGACAAGAGGCTTCATTGATGAATAAGGCGCAAGTCGGTTGATCGTCATTAACTTGGCTATTGCCCTTGCGATCGCGGAATTGCTTGCCGATCGTCTGTATCAGTAGGTCAAGTAAACCTAAGCGAACTGAGTCGGAGATTCGATCTCCTTCCAATAGCCTGAAGGAATCACAACTTACAACAAGTGGTGATCAAATGTCTGCCCTTCCGCCGAGGACGAAGAGTTCTATGCCGAACATAGGCCCCTTCTGCCGCGAAAGTTCGGCAGTCGCGAGACCGATCTCACTACTTCTTCCTCTATTAACAGCAACCACTGACTTCTAGCTTTTCCATAACACTCTCCAGCCGCCTTATTGAACAGTCGACTATTCCTTGTATCGAGGAAAATACCTTACCGTTGCCGTGGAAGCCACGACACTCCTGCTCACGATGGAATCCTCTTTTCAGTGATTCTCTGCATGCATTCTCAGTATCAAATGCACGTGTATTACGTCTGGGTCAAGCGTATCAAGGGCGTTGAAACCTTTGCTTGCGGAAAATTACCCTGTTTGCGGAAAATGATTGACGTCTGTAGCTACCGGAAACTTCATTCTCGATCTCAAAGATAAAACTGAGAAATGTTGTGCCTTCATTCGGGTTGGCGAAGTACATGTTCTTCTTCCTTTCGTCTGGCGCGCCCATCTGCAACACACGAATCTTTGTCTCATCGCTCATCTAAGAGAAATATGTATGTTGTTTGTTTGTGTTTTATTGATACTGAGGCTTCAGCTCTGGATGAGTAAATGTTCATGAGGTTTGCATCGATTAGGCGAACTTCGGTAGATATTTTGTTTGGATAGAACAGTAAACATCACGGCGTTCAAATCTTACGGTCGATGCGGGTCTGAGCGCTGCTCTATGGTCACAGTTATCTGGCGCCAACTAGACCTTATGCCAATAACGATATACCTTATGTTGCGATGCGGCTATGCTAAGGTGCCCCCTCTGAAGCTGGCATTCCGTTTGCTTCAATGTCGAGGCAATAAAGGTTCCGGAGACTGGCTGAACTTCCAAGGTTGGGTACAACCATGTTTGAAGACCTTCCGATAGCGAACGACCGCTGGCAAATCAGCGCCACACCTAGTATTTGTTGAGCGGTTCGACGCATCTCACGATTACCAGCAAGTGCTGAGAGCGTCTCTGAAATAGCACATCTAATGTGAGTGGAATTCTTTTTTCCGAGGGCATGGGATGCAGGCATCACTTCAAACTTGTCACAAATTCTTGCGCACGTTTGAAGAACGTGTTCTTCGACCTTGGTAGCGCGAAAGCTTTAGGTTTGCGTGTGGGCAGGAATCCATCCGGAACGCCCAAGCTACGTAAGTTTCTTGACCCGATTTCAGTACGCGTCGAGGGCAATCGAACGCCACCCAAAGGTCCGTCGGGGATGCAGCCGCGCAGCTCTGTGTAGAGTCAGCACAGAAATTTTCGTTTGCCAGAGCGCGACTTGAGTGAGAGCTGGGACGTGTCTTCATTAGCCATGGTGTTAGCGGGCGCCCTGACTTTTAGTGAAAGTGGACCAGTATTGTTGTGCATTATGGATCTGTTCTGTACTCCACATAAAGCCTAGTGTTTTATTCAAGGAGGTAGTAATTATGCAAACAAGATTGGAAGCACAGAAGGTGAGTAAGCTCCTCAACAACCCCGCGCGAGGTTTGGGTCTTCGTGAACAATTTATGGCTAGCGCAAAACGAATGTTGATGCTGGCATTTCTAATAGCTAGCACCCTGATGGCGGAGGAGACTATCACGCCGATCATGTCGCATGATCTAGCAGGAGCATCCGGCAAGGAGGTTCTGATGTACACCGTGGACTTTCCGCCGGGATTTTCGAGCCCCGTCCACCGCCATGATGCACAGGTGTCTCTTTACGTCCTGGAGGGCTCCGTCGTGATGCAGGTGAAAGGCGGAAAAGAAATCACGCTGGGGCCAGGCCAGAGCTTTTATGAAAATCCGGACGATATTCACATCGTTAGCCGAAATGCAAGTAGCTCAAAGCCAGCAAAGTTCCTTGTGTTCCTGATTAAGAAGAAAGACGCCCCACTGGTGATACCAGTCAAGTGAACTAGGACCCGGCAAGACCGGCGCGTGATATCCGGTAAACGGCGGGCCGCCGAATGCCGACGCCTGGAATGGCCCTGTCACCGGTGTTGATCTGCCCACGACTCATTAGAAACAGCTTTACCCGTTGAAGCAAAGAGGAGGATACGGATGTCACTCAGAAATGGCAGTTTAAGCTCGGTGGTTTTACGACTTGGGCTGGGGTTGGGTTTTCTTTCTGCCGTAGCCGACCGGTTCGGTCTATGGGGAGCCTTTGGGCGACCTAATGTCGAGTGGGGGAATTTCTCACGCTTCTTGGCATACACGCACACCCTCATTTGGTATTTGCCGGCAGAAATGATCCCGCCGTTCGGAGCCATCGCCACTGGTGCTGAAATCGTCTTGGGTCTTCTTGTCCTCGTCGGCTGGCACACACGTGTCGCCGCGCGGTTAAGTGGACTTCTCCTGATAGTATTCGCGACGGCAATGACGATTGCGTTAGGAGTCAAGTCGGTCCTGAATTTTGCCGTTCTCACGGGGATAGGAGGCTCGTTCCTTCTCGCAACTTGTGAACACTTTTCATTCAGCCTGGATGATTTGATATTTCGTCGAGCCCATTCAGAAGAGGGCTGATGAAGCGACACGAGTCCTACAATTCAATCCACTGAACATGATCATAGGAGGAAAATATGGCAAATCCTATCCTGGTTACCGGCGCGGCTGGCCGTGTCGGCGCGGTAGGGCGCACGGTCACCGAACTGCTGTTGAAGCAAGGCACAGCAGTGCGTGCGATGGTACGAAATGAAGACGAACGCGCGCAGGCATTGCGAGATATGGGTGCGGAGGTCGTGGTCGGCAATCTGCTCGATCTCGACGCGATTCACAGAGCGATTGCTGGAGTCGAGACCATGTATTTCGGCATGTCGGTTTCTGATTCCTATCTGGAGGCGACGGTCAATGTTGCGGTGGTGGCGAAGCACCACAGGGTAAAGGCGTTCATCAATATGTCGCAGATGACGCTCTCACAGATGAGCATTACCGAAACCACCGCGAGCCCGCAGCACAAGCTGCACTGGCTCGCCGAGCAGGCGCTGAATTGGTCTGGTCTACCCGTTGTGCACGTGCGACCGACAGTGTTTCTTGAAGGCCTCTTCCTGATTTTCATTTCGGATTCGGTGAAGAAATCAAATCAAATCAGATTACCATTCGGCGACGGCAAGACTTCGCCGGTTGCAGCTGAAGACGTTGCACGGGTAGTCGCCGCACTGCTTGCCAAGCCTCAGCCTCACATCGGCAAGATTTATCATCTGACCGGTCCGCGGTCAGAGAACATGCATTTCTATGCTCAGGAGTACTCTAAGGCGCTTGGCCGCACGATCACCTTTCAGGACATTCCGGTCGGGCTGTGGCGGGACGAGCTGCTCGAGCGCGGCTTGCCGGTTCACTTGGTGGACCACCTGGTGACGATGGCCAACCTGCACCGTGCGGGCGCCTACGACCGGATGTCCGAGGATGTGGTCACCTTAACTAGCCAAATGCCGCTGAGCCTGCAGGAGTTCGTTAGGAAGAATGCGACGACATTCACCGCGTCGGAAAAAGAAGCCTGAGTGTCTGAAATTGACGATCAATAGCCTGCTAGCAAATCTATGTCATGTGGATGATCACATCATGAAACAAGCCCTCCTCATCGTCGATGTTCAGCCCAGTTTTCCTATATCGATGGAAATTCTGCATGGGATCAGGGAGTTAAGCGCCATAGTCCCAAGCGTGGCCACCGTCGAGAGGCATGATGAATCTGTGACACCATTTGAACGACAGCTAGGGTGGAGACCCGGAAAGGCTGATGAAAGTCTCATATCCGCGAACCGCATTTTTATAAAGTACGGCTATCTTCCGCCACCGGCTGCTATCGAATATCTTCGAGATCTGCGAACGGACCGTATATTGGTTTGCGGCACCCAAGCTGATACCTGCGTCCTTGCTGCCGGCTTCGCACTATTCGATGCTGGTTTACATCCGACGCTTTTGAGATGGCTCACGGTGGGGTCATCGTTGGATCGCTCTGGTGAACTCGGGGCGCGATTGTGGGAGCACCACTTCGGAAGCGTTTTAGGGCATTCCGATCAACTCGACCTTCATGAGTCGTCCACGTCTTCATTGCTGAGAGATTAACGGATGAGTGTGAAGTGAATTCGAGTCTGATGCAAATTTCTGATCGTATGACAATTTGTCAGCCCAATAGTCCACGGAACTCTTCTGCTCTGAAGAGTCAACTAAAACTGGGTGCCATGCGCATCACTGCGTGATGCATAATCGGCATCTCGACTTTGGGTGTAAGGAGGCAAAACTGATGCAAGTGAGACTGGGGGTTCAGAAGAATCGCCGGCGGCGTATCAGGCCATTTTCCATGGGCAATTTATCAGGCAGGAAGCAAGCCAGCGCGGGACGGATCTGCGTATTTTGCGGATCGAGCGTGGGGGCAAAACCAGAATATCTTACCGAAGCGAAATTGCTGGGACAGCAGATGGCCGGCGGCGGATGGGGCCTGGTTTATGGGGGAACCTCTGTGGGGTTGATGGGCGCGACTGCTAACGCTGCCCTCTCCAGTGGTGCAGAGGTGATCGGTGTACTTCCCCAGGCATTGCAGGATCGCGAGATTGCGCATCGAGGGCTGACGAAGCTGCACCTAGTAAGAAGCATGCACGAACGCAAGATGCTCATGGCGTCTTTGTCGGATGCATTCATCGCGCTGCCCGGCGGCTACGGAACGCTCGACGAATTTTTCGAGATCGTGACTTTGGCGCAACTAAATATTCATTCCAAGCCTTGCGTCCTGATCAATACCGACGGCTACTATGATTTCCTGCTGCGATTTCTCGATCACGCGGTGAGAGAGGAATTCGTGAGGCCGACCAACTTGAGGCTAATGCAGGTGGCGAAAGACACCGCAGAAGCTTTGCAATGGGTCAAGTTGACCGTCCAGCATAAATAGCCAATTCCCACAATTGCACTAAGCGGATGCCAAATCGTCGAGTCGCTCAGGGACACTTCAGTATGCCATGCGTAACCACGGAAAATACCATGGTTCCCTGCGTGATCATCGGGGACCGCGCCGCAGAGATCCTGCAGGTCGCATATAACTTTGAATAATGAGACTCTAGCCACTGTATCGAAGATAACGATCGTTTTTCTCCGAGGCGGTAAAGTCACGCTGATTACTCTACAAGACGAAGGAGCTTCATCAGGACATTCAGCTGACAAAGATCGACTGAAGCGCAGTTGGCATCTCAGATATCAAAGGTTCCTGCTAACGTGCGGACGTCTTTCAGTTTGAAATGTGCTCATGCGGTACCTCCCAGCTGAGTCTTGACTGCCTGTTTGGAAAGCGACGAAAATCGGCGCTGTCCGGCGCCTCTCGTCAGGAGAACTTAGGGATGTGCTTGTGATGATGCTCCTGAAGCGAGCCCTTGAGCGTTGTCTAGATCATCGCTTCTCGCTAACGACGTTAGGCGACGTTACACATGCGTGCTGCGGATTCACGCTAGATCCTACGACGATACTCGCTCGGGGTAACACCTACGATACGACGAAATACGTGGGAAAGCTGGGCATGACTCGAAAATCCACAGGCAAGAGCAACATCGATCAAATGAACGGCTTTGTTCTTCATCATCGCCTGAGCTCTTGCTACTCGGAGTTGTAACAAATAACGGTGAGGAGTGAATCCCGTAGCTGCCCGGAACATTCTTAGGAAATGACTTGCACTGTAGCCGCTTTCTATCGCGAGTGTCCGTAGATCGATATCTTTGTCTAGATCCGACTGCATTCGTTCTATAACACGCTTTAGACGAGGATGGGATAAAGAATTGCTCGAGACATGCGGATCTTGGTTCTTTGTTCCGAAATTGAGAAGACGCAGCGTGAGAGCAAAAGCTAAATGGTCGAGATAGAGACGTCCAGAGGCTCCGCCAGACTTAGCTTCTCCTTCTATAAGGCGGATTAGGCTGCCAACTGCCCCATCATAAAAATTCATTTGCTCACGGAGTTTGATGGCGAACGGGGATTCCTGCTCTGCGGATACTCCTTCAACGAACACCGGATCCAGAGCACACATTATTAGATCTATTTGCGTAGATGGGTAGACAGCGGGGACAACTCCTGCCAAATAGAGATGCATCACACCAGGAGGTTTGGTATATCGCAAATGACGTCCATTCCACACGAACTCCCCAGATGCAACTTTCAATCCCGATGTAAGTGTGACTATGTGATGAGATGTAGCAATTTCTGATCTGTCTGCTAGTCCCAGTTCATGGCGTTCGACTGCGATGCTCTCCCACCCAAGACCACTACTCGATGATTTTCGTACTGAAGTGCCTCTTACAAATGCATCGATTGAGTCGTTAGCTGCAAGTTGGACAGACATCAAAAACCCCATTGTTTAGATGCCCCATCCGCTTGTATGGACTCATCGAACGGGTGGCCTGAGCTATATCATCATTACCCTTGGAGGGGCGGCTAGGAGCACCACCAACTCTCAATATTGTGCTTACACCCTCGCGCACGCTGGCTAGATTTAATAGCAATCGTCCGCAAACTTCGTAGCCTTTCTCGAGTCGTCATTTACCTGCATGCTATAGACTTCACAATGAGATTTGCAGAGTGAAATTGCTTCACAGTGATTTCGGCGCCTGGGCAATTCGATCTCGCGCAGGCTGACAGCTCAATTTATCGAAGCGTGGGAAAAGGGATCATTTCGGCGGAGATGTTATCTATCGTGAGAGCTCTTGAACGAGATGGCAAGTCGTTATCTGAATCCCACGCATAGCTGTTGGCATTTTGTTTGCCAGTAACGTTAACGTTTCGGGCATTCTTGGATCGGGCACAACTTAAGAACGCTCAGAGAATAGTGGATGCATCATGCATGCTCAATGTCACAACTCGGGGGTTGGAAGAACGACAAAGACAAGTATGAAGATCACTCCGAGATGGGCCGTCGCTGTTCCGTGTGTGCATCGCTTTCTCGCATAGATGGATTCACGGCATGCACGCGCCAGCCAGGGCTCGATCAAGCGTCGCCGCAGTAATCGGACCACTGCCGTGCGCATGCATAGATACATACTTCCCAACAGCCTTAGCGATGTCCGCGCGGCACGTCTTACTCTTACGAATCTCTACCGTATCCGCCAGCTCCGCGATCAGGGACTTCTGCACCTCGTCCAACTGCGGACGGATATTCTTCACCAAATCGATCGGCGCATGCTCCGGTGCTTTACCCGCCCGATACCAGTCCGCCAGTAGAGCGTACTGCACAATCTTATTGGCTTCAATCTGTGCATTGAAAAAGTTCGATACCGACGCTTCATCCAGTCCCTTTGCCACGCCATCCTTTACTGCGCCTAGGATCACCTGTGCCTCTCGTGGCGCGTCTTCCACGGCCTTACCGCTATCCCACTTCGCCAATGCTACCTGTTCTCCAATTATGAGTCGGTGCGCCGTTGTTGCCACCAGTGGTTGAAACTGCTCTACGGCATTCTGCGCGCATGCCGCGCCTATCTCGCCAAGTATGAAAATGGCCACAATCACTAATCTCCAACTAGTAACCTGCATTTGTTGCCCCTGTTATCTCCA
>Ga0210389_10002605_pt1 | contig 14187 bp, 15 predicted proteins | sample IncBWH28OmetaG_FD_160127 | JGI IMG/M metagenome (GOLD analysis project Ga0210389, IMG submission 160127) | Forest soil microbial communities from Barre Woods Harvard Forest LTER site, Petersham, Massachusetts, United States - Inc-BW-H-28-O ...
CGGGCGCCGTCCCGGTCCCCTGGTTCAGCATCGTCCAGTTCACCGTCAGCGAGCCGCCCGTCGTCACGCTCGACGAGCCCAGCGACAGGCTCTTCGGGATCAGATCAGAATTTGCCATGGCTACGTCTCCACAGGTCAAGTCCGAAGACCACTGGATTTTCCGAGTGGCTCAGCGATGGTGTCAGCGGCATTCAGCAACTCCAGGTCCGAGTCGCACAGCAGCTGCTGCAGATGAAATCGTTGGAGATTCTGCCGGTGCCGCTGGATGCGACAGCTCGCTGATCGCGATTCCGGGGCCGGCGCTGCCGTACAAAACACCGGGGGTGAGCTGGTTGCCATTGGGGTCGGTGATATAGTCGCCGTTACTGGTGGTTTCCTTGAAATCGAAGCCGAGGACGGTATCGCCGGGCGCGAACGAATAGGTGAACAGCGTGGAAAGCGCGATCGGCGTTCCCGGCGTAACGCCCGTCTGATTGTGGGGGGTCACGGTCGGCGGAGCAGGAGTGCTCATGGTCGAGCCTCCAGCCGGCGTGTCATACCATGCGGACGTCGTCGCAGTTGTGGCCGAGGCAATCGGACGGCTTGCATGAAATTCCCCCTGTTCGTTCGAATCAGGGGACCAAAGCGATTGGAAGCAGACGACGCCGAAGGCGCATCTCTTTAATCTTGAACGATCACGCGTCAGAGTTAGCGCATCGCCAAGTTGCCGTGATTAATGCCGGCAGATTTAAATACTATCCCACCCCAATATTGACGGTCCCCAGAATACAATAGACAATAAGTACACGGCTAGGTTGATGGACCTGGTGCCTGCAGTCAATAGAAAAGACGGGCGTGCAGTTCGTTTTTTTGGCTGATGGGCCTCTTCACGCCGGAGTGCGCGGTTGCAAGCGCGGCACTATTGGTTCGCTTCTATTCATTCCCAAGCGGAGTCATTGCTGCGGGCCGCAGGCATCACCTGGCCGCACCTTCTCCGACGACCGAAAACGGCCCCCAATAGGCTGGATTGGCATTCTCCTCATGCGGCGGATCGTTCAGATGGCGCGGCGCAACGCCTCGGCGCGGCCGATCGCCGGATCCTTGGTGAGGATCTCGAATGTCGAAATGGTCAGCCGGGAATTCGAGAGCTGCGCTTTCTTGATGGTGATCTCGCTGGCGGCCGCGCCGAGATAGATGTCGTCCGGCAGACGCGCCGAGCCTGGCGCCGATGTCCTTGATCTCGACCGCGGTATCTTCCAGCTGCGGCTCGGCGAGCTTGCCGCGATCGATGATCCCGCGCGGGGTCCAGAATTCATTGTAGGCCCGCGTCTTCGCCACGCCGAGCGAGAGCTTTTCGAGAAACGCGGCTCCGCCATCGCTGGCGGTTGCGTGATGCGGCGCGGCGGCCGAACGGGCCACGACCACGACGCAGAGAAATCTCCGGAAACGAGATGGGTGATAAGGGATTTTGCTGCGCATGAAGCCGGCAGGTTCCGCAATTTTCGCAAGAGCTGCCGGCCATCTCCGCCGGGATGCGGGCGGCAATTATGAATGGCATCCATTCCGGCAACATGGCATGTTTTGATGACAAAGAGATCGCGGCGCCGGCCGACGCGGCTGTTATCGAACAAGAAGAAGCCGGGGGAGGGATCGATGCGCTTTGTTTCCAGGGTTTGGGCGGCCGGTGCGGTTGCGGTGCTGGCGTGGCCGACGGCCTCGATATCAGCCGACATGCGCGGGGTGACCGCGACCGAAATCAAGATCGGCCAGACCATGCCCTACAGCGGCCCGGTTTCGGCGTTCGGGGCGCTCGGCAAGGGCGAGGTAGCCTATTTCAAGATGCTCAACGAGCGCGGCGGCATCAACGGCCGCAAGGTCAATCTGATTTCGCTCGATGACGGCTACGCGCCGCCGAAGACCGTGGAGCAGACGAGACGGCTGGTGGAGAGCGACGAAGTCGCGCTGATCTTCTCCTCGATCGGCACCGCCCACAACACCGCGATATCAAAATACCTGCAGGGCAAGAACATCCCGCAACTGTTCATCGGCTCCGGCGCCTCGAAATTCGCCGACATCACCCAGTATCCGCAGGCAACCCTGGGCGTGCAGGGGCCATTCCGCTACGAGGCGCGGCTTTACGCGCGCTATGCGCTGGCCAAAAATCCCGACGCGAAATTCGCCGTGATCTCGCAGAACGACGATTTCGGCCGCGATTATCTGCTGGGGCTGAAGGATGTGCTCGGCGACAAATACGATTCCCTCGTCACTGGCGTCACCTACGAGGTCCAGGACCCGACCATCGACTCCCAGATCGTCAAGCTGAAGGCTTCCGGCGCCGACGTGTTCCTGATCGCGGCGACGCCGAAGTTCGCCGCGCAGTCGATCCGCAAGGCGCATGAAATCGGCTGGAAGCCGATGACGTTCCTGTCCAACGTCGCGGTCTGGGTCAATACGGTGATGGAGCCCGCGGGGCTGGAGGCCGGCATCGGCATCCTGTCGACCGCCTACATCAAGGACCCCGACGACCCCGCCTGGAAGGACGACCCGGCTGTCAAGACCTGGCGGGAATTCATGATCAAATACGCCCCCGAGGGCGACCTGCACGATGCCAACTACGTCAATTCCTACAACAGCGCGATGACGCTGGAGGCCGTGCTGAAGGCCTGCGGCGACGATCTGTCGACGGAGAATATCCTGAAGCAGGCCTATGCGATCAAGGATCTGGAATTGCCGATGCTGCTGCCCGGCATCAAGGTCAACACCTCACCGACCGATCACGTTCCGGTCGACCAGATGCAGTTCATGCGCTTCAACGGCAAGAGCTGGGAACGTTTCGGCGAATTGCAGACGGGGAACTGATTTCCGGATACTGCCTGTTGAGAAGACGACGATCGACCATGGAGTTCGCATGAGCCAAGAACAAGAAGAATTGTCGTTCGTGTATTTTCCGGAAAACTACCGCTGGTCGCATGGCCTGCTGATCGGCTTGAACATGGCGCCCTGGGGCGGCGCCGAAATCGGGGAGGTCCATCGGATCGGCCTTCGCCTTAAGGGTCACGTCGGCGACGATGACGCCTGGTTTCGCGAATGGTCGAGAGAGGCGCGGACCGTCGAGGATCGCGGCCGCGAGCGCATCGCGAAAGGCCACGGCATCAGTGGCGCGAAATATCTGCAGCGCGCCAGCGCCTATTATCATGTCGGCGAACGCTTCCTGCAGCCGAAGAGCAGAGAAGGAAACGACGCCTATATGCGCGGCGTGCATTGCCTGCGCGACGCCGCCGGATATTTCAAGCGCCCGAGGCTCGATCATGTCGAGATCCCCTATGGCGACACCAGCCTGCCCGCGATCTATGTGCATGCCGAACCGGCCAATGGCGGCGGCAAGGTGCCGGCGATGGTGTTCTTCGACGGCCTCGACGTCACCAAGGAGATTCAATATCTCAAGGGCATCGCCGACCTCGCCGAGCGCGGCATCGCCTGTCTGATCGTGGACGGTCCGGGCAATGGCGAGAGCATCCGGTTTCGCGACCTTTATCTGCGGCACGACACCGAGGCCTACGCCACGCCGGTCTACGAATGGCTTGCCGCGCGCAGCGAGATCGATCCCAGGCGCATCGGCGTCATGGCGATCAGCCTCGGCGGCTATTACGCCCCGCGCGCGGCGGCGTTCGAGCAGCGTTTTGCCTGTTGCATCGCCTGGGGCGCGCAGTGGGACTATCAGAAAATCTGGCGCGAACGCTTCGAGCGGATGGCGCAAGCGGTGACGCCGTCGCTCTCGGTCGCGGCGAGACATATCTCGTGGGTGCTGAACGCCGGCGGCCAGGAAGAGGCGGTCAAATTGCTGGAGCCGTTCAAGCTGGACGGCGTGGTGCAGAAGATCACCTGTCCGTTCCTGCTGCTGCACGGCGAGGGCGACGAGCAAATCCCGCTGGCCGAGGCGCAGAAGTGCTTCGATGCGGTCGGCTCGAACCGGAAGACGTTCAAGCTCTTCACCCGCGAGGAGGGCGGCTATCACCACTGCCAGATCGACAACCAGAGCATCTGCGCGACATACATGTGGGACTGGCTGGAAGAGGTGCTGGAGCCGGCGCGCAGCGCGTGATCGCTAACGAAGAAAGAAGCCCATCCGGAATTAACTTCACAAGGAGAATGCCATGCCCAGGACAAAGCTGTCCGTCCCTGATGTAGCCGAGGTCGCCCCCGGCCTGTGGTCAAACGCGATACGCGCGGGCGACATGCTGTTCATCTCCGGCCAGGTCGCACGCCCGTTTGATGGCGGCACCGGGATCGTCGGCAAGGATGAGTACGAACAGACCAGGCAAATATTTTCACGCATCGATCGCATCGTCAAGGCGGCCGGCGGAACGATGGACGACCTGGTCAAGATGACGATCTACGTGGTCGATATCAGGAACAATGCCGAGGTCTGGCGGGCGCGCCGCGAATTCTTCACCGGAGATTTTCCCGCTTCCACGCTGGTCGAAGTGCGGTCCCTTGCAAAGCCGGAAGTGCTGGTGGAGATCGAAACCGTCGCCTATCTGGGCGGGCGTTGAAATTCCGGGCTTGAGATGATGATCGTGCTCCAGGCCGCTATTGTCATCATATTTCTTGCATTGCTTGTCCTCGGCTTTCTTCGCCGCAACATGCCGCGGGTCGGCGGCAAGCTCGGGCCGATCCGGACCGTCGATCCACTACCGGCGCCGCCGGGCGGATTTTCACGGATCTATGCCCGCACGGTAACATTGTTCGTGGCGTCGGATGCCTGGCGCTTTCCGACCCTGAAGGCGTTCTTGCGCGACGGCACGGTGCGGAAGCCGGTCGTGATGCGAATCTATCGCGTCGCCGGTTGCAAGGCCGAGATCGAGATTCCCGAAGAGGCCGCCGGTTACGAGCGCATCGATGCCGCGCAAGCGCTGGCGCTGCTGCGCGAATTGCCGGATCCGCGCCGCGTTCACCGCCTGCATTTGAGCGACCAACGGTCGTTCCTCGATCCCTGGGTGCGCAAGGTCAGGGGCGAGGAGTTCTTCTATCTGGGCCATGCCACCAATTTCAGCCTGATCGTTCTCTACAAGCCCGATCGCCGTCTCGGCGAGGTCCTCGGCGTCACGCTTCTTCATGAATGGCTGCATCTCGTCGCCTTCGCCTCCACGATCCAGCTCTGGCGGTTCAGGCGGGCCAATGCGATCGAACCGCTGCCGCCTCCGGTGCCGGAGCCGGTGAACTGGAGCGGCCGCAATACGGCAATCCACGAGGCGTGGTGCGACCTCGGCGAAAAGCTTTTCGGCTACGACGAAAATACGGCGCGGCAAGCCGCTCTGGAAGCGCCGGTCCATGCCATGATCCTGTGGCGCTGCGTCGAGCGCATGCTTCGCCGAACGCCGCTGCGTCTCCGTAGCACGCGTTTCGATGAATTGATGGAGCGCGCCGTCTTCATGCGCGCTCAGGTCGAGCCAAAAGCCCGGGAGATCCGCGCCAGGCAGGCATTTTAAAGGGCTTCCTCACCGACACGGGTACAAGGCGTGCATGGCGGCCGACAGCCCTTCGGAGCCTGGCTTCTTTGAATACTCCGGGCGCGTTTTTAGCCATGTGACCAGACGGATCACGATCGCAGTCCGCTTTGCGTTTCCTTGCGCCAAACTCGGCGCAGAGGTGTCGGGCAGGCAATACTTTGGCGATGATTCGGAATCGGCAATGTCGGTCATGACGAAGTCGGTCAAACATTCGGTCGAAACCTGCGGTCCGCCGCAGCCGCGCACAAAGTCTCCCGACGTTTTGAAATTCGCCTGTTTGTCGAATTGATGCAGGTCGCCGCTGAACGATGGAACGGGCCACAAGATTGATGCGACCGCACAGAGCGCTGCCAGAATATTCAACCGCATCGAACCCGTCCTGGCCAAAACCCGAAATATGTTTGTCGACTTGCCGCGCCGGCGGCGCCCCTCGATCAAGCTTTCAGCTGGCGCGCGATGAATTCCTTCACCGCCTCGCGCGCCTTGTCGGTCTGGGGACCCGGTTTCGCCACCCACTCGTGAACCGAGTCTGCGAACAGGCGATAGTCGCACGCGCCGCCGGCGGCCTTGTAGGCCTTGACGAATTTTTCCTGAATCTCAGGCAACATGTTGTCATCGAGCGCGCCCTGCATGATGAGAAATGGCACCAGGGTGACCTTTTCGCCGCGCTCCAGGATTTCCTGCGGGTTGCTTTCGTGGATCGTCTCCCACGGATTGAAGAACACCTTGTTGTTTTTCATCATGGCCTCGTTGCCGCGCCGCTCCGCGTTTTCATAGCGCGCAAAGGTGCTGCTGATCGGCGAGCGCATCGCAACCCAGGCGACGGTGGCATCGACATCAGGCGCAGCGGCAAGAGGAATTGAATTGTAGCGCGGATCACGCGGCCGCATCGCCAAAAGTTCGGCGACGTGACCGCCGCTGGAGGATGCGTAGACGCCGATCTTCGAGGCGTCACCGTTCCAGGTCGCGGCGTTCGCCTTGAGCCAGCGCACGGCGAAGTTGGCGTCCTGCACGCACGCCGGATATGGCGCTTCCGGCGCAAGCGTCAGGTCGACGGCCACGACCAGCAGGCCGCTGGCGGCCAGCGCCCGATCCATCGGTTCTTCAGCGAGACGGTTTTTTGCGTTCCATGCTCCGCCGTGCAGATCGAGAACCGTCGGGAATGGTCCCGGCCCTTTCGGCTGGTAAATCCGGGTCATCAGCATCCGGCCGGCGCTGTTGCGCCGAAGCTCGACTTCGCTCACGGCAAGATCGAATTTCGCGCCGGGATCATATGCGGGCGCGCCGGCCGCATGGGCGACGCCGGACTGGAACGTGCGCGCCGCGGACAGGCCGCCGGAGGCGGCCATCAGCTTGAGAATGTTTCGCCGACCCAACGTGCCTTTGTTCAACTTCGCCTCCCGTCAATCGGCTGGTTTCAGCGCCATGGCGAATGCGCACGCGACTATAACGCCTGACGTGGCGCGTGGAAGTACCTAAGATGCCGGGCGTCCGGAGCCTGCGGCAGGAACCGCGCGGCCGTCCCAAAGACGGCCGCGCGGTCGCCGTTACTCGGCGGGTTGCAGCAGGGTGATTTCCGAAACCAACTCCTTGCCCTTCGTCTCCGGGCTGTAGAGCAGGGTGATGACGAACATGATCGCCGCGCCGGTCGTCGCGATCAGCATCGGAACGGCGAAGCCGAGCGGCTGACCGACGGCGAAGTAGGTCAGCAGCGGCCCGGTGAAGCCGGCCCAGATCGCGCCTTGATGGTAGCAGAAGCCCGACGCGGTCGCTCGCACCTCGGTCGGGAAACGTTCGGTCAGATACGCCGGATTCTGCCCATAGATCGCCCCCAAGAACGCGCCCTGCAGGATGAAAGCGCCGGCCACCATCGGGTAGGAATCGGAGAACAGATAGAGCGGCGTGACGCAGGCGCCGATCGCCGCCGGGATGATCATCGCCCATCTGCGGCCGAAGACATCGGCGACATGGCCCCAGGCGCCGCTGGCCAGGAACGCCACCAGGTTAGCCAGCGCGATCGGCATCGCAACCATTCCCGCCGCCAGATGCAGGTCCTTCTGCAGATGCGTGGCGAACATGCCGTAGACCGAATAGTATATCACGAAGCTGCTCGCCATCCACAGGCACGCCATGATGGTGTTGCCGAGCACGCGCTTGCGGAAGATGTCGAACAGCGGCGCCTTGAATTCCTGCTTCTGTTCGCGCTGGATGCGGCGGTTTTCCACCCACACCTTCGGTTCCTTGACGTAGATACGAATCCACACCACGGCCAGCGCCGGCAGGACGCCGAGGATCAGCAGGCCGCGCCAGCCGATTTTGTCGTAGAGCAGTCCGTAGGCGGCGCTCGACAGCAGGAAGCCGAGACTCCAGGACCCCTGCAGCAAGCCGCTCATCAGGCCGCGCGAGCGCGTAGGCCACGACTCCATGGCGAGGGCCGCGCCGGCGGGCCACTCCGCCCCCATGCCGATGCCGAGCAACGCGCGGAACAGGAACAGCAGCAAGAACGTCGGCGAGAGGCCGGCGAACAGGTTGCACACCGAATACCACAGGATCGAGATCATCAGCGGCGCCTTGCGCCCGATGCGATCGGCGAGCCAGCCGGAGCCGACGGCACCCAGTAACCGCATCCACAGGGTGATGGTGAATACCGCCGTCACTTCGATCAGCGGCACGTGGAACGATTCCGCGATCGGCACCATGATCAAGAGGAAGATGGTGAAATCGAACGCATCGAGGGTCCAACCGAGCCAGGCGGCGATCCATGCCATCCATTGATCCTTGGTGGGCTCTTTCCACCACGGGACCTGGCCGGGTATCTCAGCTGTCATTGCCATGGGCTTTCCTCCAGATGTGCATGAAGCAGGTTGATTTTCTGCAGGCGGCCGTCTGCGCGGCCTGAGCACTAACGTCGGGAGAAAGCGAAGCCGCCAGCCGCAACGTCAAGAAAGGCTATGACGAATTCGCTCCGCCTTGTTGGCGGCGAGGCTCGAGCCCAGGGTTAAAATCCCAGGACTGCATCGCTGACAGCTCCCAAACGCTGCACGATCTCAATCATTCGCTCCGCGAATATGTCATGCGCTTGCGGGGTGACAAGGGGAGCCATTCACCAACTTTGGCAGGGGAGGGCGCGTTGCCACGATGCGCGTCGCATTTGGGTAAGGATGACTGACCGGATAAGCATCGCCGCACATACAAGGAGATTTCCGCGATACCTCGCCATCAACAGACCGGCCCGTTTCGTGCCAACAACGACAACGGAAGTAACCGCCCTTATTCGATCACTTCATCGGCGCGCGCCACCAGTGATGCCGGAAGGTCGAAGCCGAACGCCTTCGCGGTCTTGAGGTTGATCACCAGCTCGAACTTGGTCGGCAGTTGCACCGGCAGATCGGCAGGCTTGGCGCCCTTCAAGATCCGGTCGACATAGGATGCGGCCTGCTTGTAAAGGTCAGGCAAATCGATGCCGTAGGATAACAGGCCGCCTTCAGCGGCGAAGTGGCGATAGGGATAGATTGCGGGCAACCGGCGCTGCTCGGCGATGGCGATAATACGGCCGCGGTGCGTTTGGGTCACCGGACTGGGGAGGACAATGAGACCGCCATTTGGCTCGCTGGCAAAGGCCTGAATGTTGCTGTCGATCTCAGCTGCATCGCGCACGCCGAGCGGGGTCAGTTGCACCTTGAACGACGGCGCCGCCGTTTCGATGGTGCGCAAATAGGCTGCCCAGGACGGATTGGCCGGATCGAAGACGACGGCGATCCGGTTCACGGTGGGGGCGCAATCTTTCATGAGCTGCAGCCACCGCTCGCCGATCGAAAACTCGAAGTTGGTGAAGCCCGTGATATTTCCCTCGGGATGCGCAAGGTTCGTCACATAGCCGGCCGAGACAGCGTCGGGCACCTGCACGAACACGATCGGCAAGGATAGTGTTTGTTGCCGCGCGGCAGTGGCGGCAGGCGTGGTCGCCGCAAGGATGACGTCGGGATGGAGTTGCATCAGTTCCCTGACGAGCTTGGGCATGGCGGCGGAATCGCCGCCGCCGAACCGATAATCAAGGCGAAGGTTGCGGCCCTCAATCCAGCCGATGTTGCGGAGACCATCCCGGAAGGCTGCGATCAGCCGTTGCTGCTCGGGATCGCTTTCAGAGAGTGACGTCACGTAGGCAACCCGCCGTATGTGGTCGGATTGTTCCGCCCACGCGACGCTCCGCAACGTGGTTGTCACTCCAAGTCCAGCAATGAAGTCGCGCCGCCGCATCTGATCCACCGAGAACGTCAGGTGCACAATTTCCCGACCATAGCAGTCTCGATCGAACCGGTCAGTGCTCAGACTGTAAATGTTTGGGATTGTTGAAGTCCGTTCCGGGTCCAACGGCGTCACGTTGGTGGTGCGCCGATCACTTCCGGTCTGGCCCCGGCTCCGGGCATATCGCTGCAGCGCAGTAAACGACGCGATGTGCCCTGCGCGAGCTTCGTGGGCACTTTCTGAGGCGCGTCGATTGCGCTAGTTTTGGGGTCGTCGGGGCCATCGTCATGAAACTTCCGCGCCGCCAATTCCTGAATTTGGCAGCAAGCACTGTCGCGCTGCATGCCGATTTGCGTTTCGCCTCGGCTCAAACCTATCCGGCGAGGCCGGTGCGCATCGTCGTAGGCTTCGCCACTGGCGGCGGGGCTGACACATCTGCGCGGATCATGGGTCAATGGCTGAGCGAGCGGCTTGGCCAGCGATTCATCGTGGAAGATCGGCCGGGTGCGGGCAGCAATATCGCCACCGAGGCGGTTGTGCGCGCGCCAGCCGATGGCTACACGCTGCTGGAGGTCACCGTGGCCAATGCGATCGGCGCATCGCTCTACGACAAGCTCAGTTTCAATTTCATCCGCGACATCGCCCCGGTCACGGCCATCAGTCGCGGCGCTTTTGTCATGGTGGTCAATCCGTCATTTCCCACAAGGACGGTGCGCGATTTCATCGCTTACGCCAGGGCCAATCCGGGGAAGATCAATATGGCGACGAGCGGCATTGGCACCGGGCCCCAGATCGCCGGCGAGCTGTTCAAGATGATGGCCGGCATCGAGATGACGCAAGTACCGTATCGCGGCGGCGCGCCCGCGATCTCCGCTGTCATTGGCGGCGAGGTACAGGTCTTTTTCAGTCCGCTTCCCGAGCCGATCGAGCAAATCAAGGCGGGTAATCTAACGGCGCTGGCGATCTCGGGCGCGTCGCGATGGGAAGGGCTTCCGGACCTTCCGACCATCGGCGAATTCGTGCCGGGCTACGAAGCAAGTACTTTTTACGGGATCGGCGCGCCCAGGAACACGCCGATCGAGATCATCGAAAAGCTCAACAAGGAGATCAGCGCGGCCCTCACCGATGCCACGATGAAAGCCCGGATTGCCGAGCTCGGCGGCACGGTATATCCGGGCTCACCCGCCGACTTCGCGCGTTTCATCGCTGCTGAAACCGAGAAGTGGGCGAAGGTCGTGAAGTTTGCCGGCCTCAAACCGGAGTGATCCGATCTCTCGGATTGACAATCCATGTTTCCCGTTACGCGAACACGCCAGAGGCGGTTGTCCGCCTCGCAAGCAGGGACGGCGAATGTCGTGAGCAGGATCAGGATCGCGGCTTTGCAGCGCGTGAGGCGTGGATCACAAGCCTGATTGCCCCGACCAGGGCGATCACGCCGCCGACAAAGCTGCCGGCAAAAGCGAACAGGCCGAGCCCGACCGGCATTGCGTAGCGATCGCGCGCTTCGACAATCAATAGCGGCAGCCATGACGCCGCCGCGATGAACACGCCGACGAAGACCGCAACCAGTTTTGCCTTCATCTTGCTGCCGCTATTCTCGTTGCGCCGCCACGATAGCATACGCACCGCCCGGCGCCGCGCAAAAAGCGCGTTTCAACAAAAGAGATGCGGGCACGCGTGAGGCAGTGCGCCGCTAGGCGACATCAGTCATGGCAAAAACTTCATTCCTGGCTGCCGACGCCTCAAACAGATGCGCAAAAGACGCGCGCCTTGGGTCGCTTCTGAACCTTTGGCGATTCTGGTCCGAATCGAAGCTGACGATATGAACCTCGATCGTGCCATCGGAGTTGCGCAATCTTCTCTCCAGCAATCCGCCGAACTCGCTCAACAAAGGGAGCACGGCTGCCTCGTAGGCTTGATAGCTGGCAACCCCGTCAGGCGGTACGCGCGCAATCAGGACGGACGTCAGGCGTGCGGAAGTTGCGTGCCCCATCGGAAGACATGGCTCCTCTGCAGGAAGTCTGCAGGCGATACTACAGGCGCAGCCGCATCAGCTCAACGATGCCGGCTCGGGTCATTCACGGCGTTTTGTCCCTCCGCCGGCCGGAACATGAGGCCGCCTGGAACGCGGCTGATCCAAATGCGTTTTATTGCATGATCGCGCGCTTCTCGCGGCGAACCCGATTCAACGCCCGGCCGGATGAGAAGAACCCATGGAACGAATGTTTATCTTTGTGGTGATGACGTGGCTTGCGGCCATGGATGTGGCACATGCCCAGGTTCCGGCCAGTCCCACATCGAGCACACCCGGTTTCGCCGCATCGGCAACCATTGGCCCAACACAAAGCGCTGATGTAACGGGCGTGACTGAAACGCCTTCTTCCTCGTCGAGCGCGTCGGTCACCGGTGCCACCGCTCCAACGCTGGGCGAGAGCTCAGATCCATTGAGCGTGCCCACCTCGACCCTCCCGAGCGAGAATTCTCCGGGCGGATTTGCGCCGGGATCAGCCGGGTCTGTTGCCGGTTCTGCCTCGATCAGTCCTCAGACGGCCCGGCAATTGCCGGGCGAGGGCACCAACAGCACAACGGAATCGCCGGCCACTACAGCGGCATCCCAGGCCAGCGCCCCATCCGCCACGCTCTGCGCTCCCGTAATATCTTCGACTTCGGGGGCAGCAAGCCCAGGCAGTCTGTTCGGAGCCATGTCATCCAGCGGATGTTGATGGAACACTCAATCGGGACAGGCCCTCAGCGCCGTCCCAGCCGGGGTTTTCCCGGTACCCCGCCGATCATTATGGTTGATCGGCGCCTCCTGCGTATTTGACACCCAGCATATTGGCGAGGGTCGCGATAACGGGGTCCGATTTTTCCTCAAATGGATCATATTCCGAGGCGTATCCGGTCTCGCCAACCGCAACTCTGCGTAATTTCGGCGAAATGTCGCATAACCATGCTGCGGGATTATCGATCAGAAAGCAGCCCGCTACAAAGACCGGCGCCCACACCGGGGTGGATAACCGGCCAAAGTTGAAATGGCCAATGACGGGATCTCCGGTCGATCCGGATTTTTGCGTCAATTCGTATCGATGGAAGAATATCCGGGATCCGGAATGAAGATCAGGCCGCTCCAGCTGCCGGAAAACGATCGCGTCGGCGGGCGGCTGCGAAACCGGTTCGGTGGGGCAACGAAACTTTTTCATAGAGGGTGGATCATTGGGCTTGGCCAGCATGCAGAGCATGTCGCTCGCTTTGATGGCCGAAAGTTCGATCGACCCGTCGAACACCCGCACCGGGGGTGCAAGGTGTCGCTTTGCTCTTCTGGCGATTTCAAGATCTCCTTCGGGAAACACCAGCGTCACATTCTGCGGAATGGACCCGGTCACGTGGTTCTCACTCTCAAGCTTGCTCTTTTCGAGAGCGACGGCATGGGTTTTCCCGACCACCCAGCCCAGCCATATGCCATAGCAGGCGATCGGCAGCACCAGCCATTCGAGCGAAACGCTTCTCGTCCACGCCGAGTATGCGAGATGAATCATGAAGAGGTTACAGATCAGGGAGGGTAGCAAGCCGAGCGTCAAGGTCGTGAGGAAGAATCCGGTAATTGGAAACCAGATCAAGGCTCCGACGACGACAAGCGCGATGCCGTAGTTTCTGAAAAGGCGGAGGGCCTGGTTCATCTGCTCATTATTCGGTGCTGCGGCGGCAACGTTCTGAGTGTGATCCGGAGAGATAATTCCTGACCATAACTGGATTGGCCCAAATTATCGGAACACAATCTAAAGAAGATATAATGCAAACCCTTCCATGTTGAATGCTCGGCGGCAGTGATCCGCAATCGTGCTCGGGCCCCTAGGCGGTGATCATCGAACCCGGCGCCCGCATTAGATCCCCATAGCACTCGCGGCCGGCCGTCCGAAATCTATGCGGCCATCAGCGCGCGGATGTCGTGGTCCTCGTCCAGCCTGTCGATTTGGCGCTGGAGCACGTCGGCTCGCTCGGCTCCAATGACGGGATCGGCGAGGCTATGAAACTTGGCCACGAGGCGCCCGCTTTGGCGGTCCAGATCCCGATCCGGGATCGCCACGTCGAACGCGGCCTCGGCAGTTTGGCCGCCGCTGGTCTTGATCATGACGTGGGCATCCCGGCCTGCACCACGATCGCCGTGCACGGTCACGCGTTGGCGAACCTTGGTGAGTGTCGCATCAAGGGCGTTCTCATCTGAATAGGTCTGGATCGCGGCAGTATCCTTGCCGCAAGCCGCAAGTGCCGCGGTGTGTCGCAGGCTGAACTTGGTTTCGAGCCCGCTCCGTGGGGAGGCAATGTTGCAAACCGCTAAATGTCCCGGCGCGACATGGATGTCGATGCTTGCCAGATCCGGGCCGCTGAAAGAAAACTGCCGCCGCAACAGCTTGATCGCCTCGATGCTGGAATGGGTGAGATAGCAGGCTGCGTG
>Ga0210389_10002607_pt1 | contig 14182 bp, 17 predicted proteins | sample IncBWH28OmetaG_FD_160127 | JGI IMG/M metagenome (GOLD analysis project Ga0210389, IMG submission 160127) | Forest soil microbial communities from Barre Woods Harvard Forest LTER site, Petersham, Massachusetts, United States - Inc-BW-H-28-O ...
GTTGCGTGTGTCTGATGGTTACTTCGAGACGATCGGCACCAAAATTGTGCAGGGCCGTCCCATCACCGACAGGGACACGGCCACTTCCCAACGTATAGCCGTGGTGAACCAGACCTTTGTCAACCACTTCTTCAAGGATGGAAACGCGATTGGACAACACTTCGGCAATTTGGAACCTAGATACGCCGGCAACTTCGAAATTGTTGGCGTGACCGAGAACACCCGCTACCAGGGCCCAACCGGTAAGATTCGTCCGACGTTCTTTCTGCCTGCTGCGCAGAGCTTTGCCTACGAAAATCCGCGTTTTATCACCTTCGAGAACCGCACTCACTACCTGAACGCAGTCGCGCTCGAAACAGCGGGTAATGTGCCGGGACTGGAGCTGCAGGTGCGACAGGCTTTGGCACAGGTAAATCCTGACCTGGCCGTGATCGACTTTGTCAGCTTTGCTGAGCAGGTTGAGAATAACTTCAGCCAACAACAGATGATCGCAAAGCTGACCTCCTTGTTCGGATTGCTCGCACTGGCACTGGCTTCGGTGGGGCTCTATGGAGTCACAGCCTATTCGGTCGAACGCCGCACCAGCGAGATTGGAATCCGCATGGCACTCGGCGCGGACCGGCTTAATGTCTTAAAGCTGGTGCTGCGCGGAGCATTCCTGCAGGTTGGAATTGGGCTGGCCATTGGCATTCCGGCGACCATCCTGGGAGGGCGGGCAATGGCGGAGCAACTCTTTGGCGTCAAGCCTTATGACCCAAATATTTTGCTCGTTACAACCGCAGTGCTGACTTTCGCGGCATTCACCGCGGCAGTCCTGCCGGCTCGGCGGGCAGCGTCCATCGAGCCGATTCACGCGCTGCGGACGGAATGAGCAATCGGCAGCAGCTCACTCTCCCCGGTAAGGTTCTTTCAGATACCGGTTAGCATTTTCTGCTAGCGTCGTCGTGGAGTTCACAGCTACGACTGCTTGATATCTCTTCACCGCAAGATCACGCTTGGCCAACAGATCGTACATCTCGCCGGCCGCCAGATTCGCCTTCTGCAGGACTTCGGGATCGGGTTGCGAAGCCTCATTCACCTGTTCATACGTCAGCACCGCCTCTGCATAGTTCTTCTCGCTTTTCAACACATCCCCAAGGCTCAACGCGGCAATTTCATAATGCAAGCCGTCATAAAATCCCTGCCGCCCCGCTTGCCAAACTTGACTGCGACGTAGTCGACCCAGGGGTTGCGTCAGGAGAGAGGTGAGCACCGACCCGGCAAATTGAAGCCGAGAAAACAGCTAGGGCGCACACTATTAGAGATGTTCCTGAGCGCATGCTACGACCTCCGTCAGGTGTCGTACTGTCGCATAATTTGTTCTCTGACTTGCATCCACCGACCGCGAAGGCGGATGTAACAGACCACCCTGGCTTCCCACCGGCAGCGCGCCCCGCGCGATTGGTCGAATGACTTGGGGTTACTTGGGGTATATCTAGGAGGAGATTGCGAACGGCTTGTCGCTACCCACCGCCATGACATTCGGTCCGGATGGAAACCATTAAACGCGTACGAAGGATTTGGCCCCAGGAAAAGCGCGCAACGTGACCGCCTACTGACCACCCCGTGGATTGTTGTATTTGTTCTTGCCATCGACTCGCAGGATCTTTCCCGTCTTCGGCGTCGGGAAAGGGTTCCCGGTCGTGTTCTCGAGCACATAGAGCCGGCCTTTCCGGTCGAAGGCGAGTCCCAGAATGTCGCTCAAATTAATATAGACGGTGGTGAGGTGCCCCCCGGGCGTAATTCTCATGATCTTCGACGAGCCATCCTTGATGGGAAACGTGTCCAGGTTCCCGACCAAGAAATCATGGCCGTCGAAAGCAAGGGCGGTGGGCACGATGTGGCCCTGGATACTCGAGATATCCAAGACCCTGCGGACTTGTCCACCTCGAGATGGCATCGAGTTCCCCGTGATTCGGCTCGATCGCGTAGAAAACCCCATGGACCGCGATCATGCTGTACCACGTGCCATCGGGTTCGAAGTTACTAATCCCAATAATATCGCTAGGATTAATCGGAATTGTGCGATACTGATGGAGAATAAACTGAAAACGGGGACATATTGTCGTTGCGACGATTAATTCGCCATGTCATCCTGGGGGCGGCGATAACTCGTATAAAAGCACGTTGGTAACTCAATAATGTATTACAAGTCTATCCACTTCTGGCCGAATGGGGAGTACGCTATGTCGTGCAAATCATGCTCGTCAAATAGCCAGGCCCAGTTTGGTTCGGAGATCATGATCCACTTTTCCGGCCTCGCAAACCTGAATAAGCCCGCCGTGATGGTCTTTCCGAAGATTGCGGTTTGCTTAGAGTGCGGTTTTGCGGAGTTCACCATTCCTGAAGCTGAGCTGCGCCAACTGGGGAAACGTGGCACGGCATCTACTGCTGCATAATCGCTCGTTCGCTTCTGGCGAGCACAGTCGGCGGCCCGAGCGCCACTCCACTGCTGACAAACTGCCCGCCCTCTCGCACCGCTTCCATAGCAACTAGCAGTTCCCTTCCTGCATGCGCCTTTATGACGTAGCCGGTCGCCCCAAAGCTCATCGCCTCTTCGATTACATCAGGAGAGGATTCCTGGCTGACGAACAGTATCTTGGATTGAGGCGAGAGCTTGCGAATTTGGCGGGCGGCCTCGATGCCGTTCAAATTTGGAAGACCAATGTCCAGGAGGATTAAGTCCGGTTGCAGCTCCGCCGCTTTACCTACCGCTTCTAGCCCGTCTGACACTTCGCCGATAACCTGAAATTCGCTCTTTTCCAGGGTCGCATGGATGAATTGCCGAAAAGGCTCGAAATCCTCGACCAGCAAAACCTGAACTAATGTCGGACAGGACATATCAGCTCCTTGCACCGGCCAGTTTTTGGTCTGATTTTGCAAGAACCGTCACCCGGCTGGGCGCGGCGGAAAGTTGCTAGAAGAGACTCTTGAGCGTTTGTGTAACACGCTAGTCATGAATCATGACAGCTTCAGTCCCCTGCCGCAAGTAGCATAATTACTAGCTCGTTGGAGAAAAAGTGCTGGGAAACGTAATCTCGGCAGCAAAATCGGCGTGAACGGAAGTCACGTAGCGGCACAGGACGGTGGTCGCCTCAAGACATCGGGCTGCTACTTTGAGAAGATTAATCTGCCCCTCAGTGCTGGCAGCGGTCCGCAGAATACTTTCGACGGCTGCGTCGTTCGCGGAGATTTTAACCAGGATGGACATATTAACCTTGAAGCGCGTACACGGGACAGCTCGTCAATCCAGTCGCGGCTGTAAATCCGAAACGCATCTGGGAACCGCACAGGCCGCTCACGTCGAATCGACTAGCGACGATGGCGGCAGTATCGCCGGTGAACGTGGTCGTACCGTAAGTGGTCTGATTGCATTTCAAGTCCAAACGGCCGCAGGCGTTCAAATTTACACAGTGCGTCCGAACGGCAACTGCTTGCAGCAGATCACGTATCTCAGCGGCGATGCCGTTGCCCAGCTTGGTCGCCAGACGGACGCCAGATCGTCTTTGAGCACGACGCGCCCGGTGCTTGCAGTAACGTTGCGATCATGAATGCGGATGGCAGCGGCTCGATTGAGTTTCCTGCTCCGAATGTTTGTGAGGACGATCCAACTTTCACCCCCGACGGGATAAGGATCATATTCCATCGTTTCGATCCCGTGGCCAACGACGAAGCATTTTGGAGTATGGACCTCAACGGGAATGACCGGCGACGCATTGGTCCATGCTGCGCTGATCCTACTGTTTCTCCCGACGGGAAAAAGCTCAGTTTCGTCGGCTTTAATGGGGACCCAACCGGAGCGGCTCTCTTCACATCCAGCGTCGACGGGACTAACGTGTTCCAAGTCACCCCATTCAGTTTCGACATCGCTGCTAAGCAGGATTGGGCACCTGACGGCCAGCATCTTGTCTTCAGTATTGATGGAGACGTTCCTATCCCAGGAGTCTCAACAAACATCGTGACCATCCGCCCCGACGGAACGCAACTTCGTTTCGTAACGAACTATCACGGTGGCGACGTCAACGCTTTCGTGGGCTCGTATTCTCCCGACGGGCACTGGATCAACTTCCGCCTCAACGATCATGGCCTCTTCGGCCTCTACAAGATCCATCCCGACGGCACTCATCTGAAGGCAATCCTTCCCCTCTCTGACTTCAGGCCGCGATTCATTGCCTGGGGTCCCCGACCAAGTCACGCAGATGAGGAAGACGACGAGAAAGAATAGAAATGCACTTCAAAGCGAATAGGAACGCTTGATGGAAATATCGACGTGCAGAGAAAAAATGGGACTTCCTACGGGAAGTCCCTTCAGCGTCATATCAGGTTTGTGGCGAATCGCGGATTCTCCGGTGAACAAGCAGAATCGCGGCGACCGCAGGTTGGTTCTTTTCGCAGTCAAGATCTTTGCAACTTAGTAGAAAACGAGTTTGACGCGGCGGACTGCATACGGGAGTCGTTCTTCTCGGCGTAACCAGTCTGTGCGGGATAACTGTCGACATATCTCTATTACACTCGTTAACCTTTGACGGGGTTTTGGGTCGGGCAGAGGAGAGATCCCACAGGCTCCCAAAGCAGAAAAGTTCGAAAATCGTTTGCTAGTGGTTGTCGGTGCTGATAAATAAAGTTATAACGCAGGCGTTCAGGACAGCTGCTCACGCCGCGACTTCACCTCCAAAGCACGGTTCTCCTGCTGCCGACAGACTCTTCAGGTGTCAGCTATGAGTGTTCCGCAATCACTGGTAGTATCCTGGAAGTGAGGTAGAACGCAATGGCTTTGGCGATTAAAACGCTCACAGCGAAGCACGCCTACGGGGATATAACCACAGCTTTTACAGACGATGCCCGCCCTGGAACAATGGAGAACTGTCCAACCTGTGGCGCACAGTTTGTCTTGTACTATGGGCAGCGGTTAGAGATAGACGCCGCCATAGCGTGGCTGCAGGGAGTGTTGCGTGGCATCTGCCCGGCTCACAATGGTTGGTTGGCAGTAGACGAACAGCCTCCAGTTCCCCGCGAGGATCACCGAAGAAGAATCGAGCGTGCGATTGCGATACTTCGACAGCATGTGGCTGCAGAAGGAGCGGCTGCAGCTCGGACACTTGGGGATGAAAGAGATCGCCTGATTCTTTCAGCCACACGGAAAGAAGCCGAGATTAGGGAGCTGAGAGAAGAGTTGTGAGCGCTAACTAGATGCCGAAGATGCTGATGATTGGGTCGTGACCCTGTTGATGGCTCTCGGAGCAGAATAGCGGACTACGAAGGAAAACTTCTGTCGGCTGCACAGCGAATGGTGAACTTTAGCATACCTGCCTCATCATTCTCCACGCTGGAACGCTGGAGGTAAGTCCTTTATCTTTAGCGGGAGCATTGCTTGAGCGCTGACCTGCCTTGGGCGCAGGGGTCGTAGGCTCAAATCCTATCGCCCCGAGCAATACAATCCAAAGAACTTGCGAGTTCTTCGCTCCGGTCGCGGAGTATATGGCAGGGTAGCTGCCGAATGCAAGAGAAAACTCGTCAAATGGGTGAAGTTTCACCAATGTGCCCATAGTCACATTCGCGCGCTGAAGTAGCGACTATAAATAAAACAGTGGAACCACAGCAGGGAGTTGAAACTTCCCGCCTGACTGCGCACCAGATCTCCAGCGCTCTTCCCCCATCCCTGAGTTGATTTCGACATTGGAGACGATCTGCCATAATCCTTCCATGTGTGGGCGATACCGGCTATCCCGAAGGAAGGAATTACGCGAGCGCTTCGACGCCTACGGCGAATATGATGACGCCCCGCGCTGTAACATTGCCCCGTCGCAACCAGTACAATCGATCCGCCAGGAGCCTTCCACTCGACGGCGGAGCTTCTCAACCATGCGGTGGGGCTTATTCCCTCTTCCTGTTGGGCGAAGGACTCGACCGTCGGCTTTAGGACGATCAATGCGAGATCCGAAACCGTCACTACCATGACTTCGTTCCGGGACCTGTTCAAGTCGCAACGGTGTCTGATTCCTGCAGACGGATTCTACGAGTGGGTGAGGAACGGCAAGAGCAAGCAACCCTACTACTTCACTACTTCGAGGTAGGCGATGGGATGTTTTCGCATTCGCTGGGCTATGGGACTGGTGGACTGATCCGCGAGGAGAAGTGGTTGAGAGCTGCACGATTCTGACGACCACCCCAAATCCTCTCTTGGTGTGAGTTAAGTGGAAGGTCGCGCAGCAATATTCTTAGAGCAGTCACGCTGTCGTAACCAACCTTCCATGAGATAGAGGGGGCGTCGGAGACAGCGAGCATGGCTCCCCGATTCAGTGTCGATAGATATCGTCACCTTGCCTCTGCTGTTCACGCTCGCCAGTGGTTGATCATGCGCGAGCAAATTGGCCTAAGTCCCAACACGCTCGACGCATACGCTCGCGCAATCGACTCTTACTATTTCTTCCTTGAAAGTCACGAGCATACCTGTGAGACGAGCAATCGACGAGATGTCGCCAGTTGGATTAGCGAATTGAGAGCCAGGGGTCTGGCCAATGCGACATTGATTCAGAGGGTCACCGCACTTCGCTTGTTTTTTGAGTATCTCGTGGAGGAAGGATTGCGCCCTGGCAATCCAGTGTCCCGCGCGGGGGGACATAAGTTCCGATGGCACCGATCTTGGCCCTTCGGGCCGCAAATGGACGTAGAGCGAGAGTCAACGACATTCTCCAATGAGAGTGAATTCAAGAAGCCTATTGTCACCAAGGGCTGAGTATTCTATCGCCTTCACGTTTTGCTCTCCTTGTGCCCCGAGGCAGATTTTTTCAGAAGCTCAGCCACAGTGTTCTGTATCTCTCGTGATAGCGACTCATCCGATACGGCGCGGGCCAGAGACATTGCTCCTACAAGCGCGCTGAAAGTCAAGATCGCTCTCGACCTTGCCGCGCGCTTGTCCTTGCCCGGCAGCAACCCGGCAATCAACTCAAGGTCGTTCCTGACTTGTTCAGAGGTAAGCGCGCGAGTCCGCTTATCGCTGCGAGCGATCTCGGGCGCCAGCGCGCTGAAGGCACAGCCCGAGCCTGGATTCTTGCGGTGCGCATCGCTCAAGTAGTCGTCGATAAGCGTCTCGACGGATAGCGGCTGCCCACCGGATTCAGCGGCTTCCTTTTGGCGCTGCCAAATACCGAACGCAGCGCTGACTGCCTCGGCCACCAGTTCGTCACGCGAGTCGAAGTGCTTGTAGAAGCCGCCCACCGTCAGGCCGGCTTCCTTCATCAACTCCGCAATTCCGAATTCCGCGAGGCCCTGTTCGCGAAATCTCTTTGAGGCAATGGCAACGATGCGCTTATGAGTTTTCTCCTTTTGGGCCTTGGAATAGCCCATATGAACCTCCTCCAAAATAATCTGCGACCAAATCTGGATTACGAATCTAATCCTGTAATGAGGATTATAGCAGTAATCCACAGTGCTCGACGAAGGCCAATGGCTCAACCAATTCGGGATCTGCTGGTGGTCTCGATCGACATTAATTATCTCCGGGGTTGCGGCCTAGCGGCGCAGGTCAGGAGTGACATGGAAAAGGGAGAAGCGATATGCGTGCAATGAGAGCGGAGCAATTTAGCGGTTATGAAGCGTTGAAGCTCGTAGAGCTTCCAAAACCAACGGTCACAGACGGGAAGGTACTGGTGCGAATCACGGCAGCCGGCGTCACGCCGCTCGACCATACGATTCTCTTCGGAAATTTTCACATCCCGGAGGTGCCGCTAGTCCTGGGCAACGAGGGAGCGGGCGTGGTGGAGGAGGGAGGCGGAACGGATTTTCCCGTCGGCTCACGCGTGATGTTCTGGGGCGGCTACGGCGCTTTTGAAGACGGAACCTACTGCGAGTGGATTGCTGTAGGGAAGGAAGATCTCTGCCTACTACCGGACAGTATCGATGACGTAAGCGCCGCAGGCATTCCGGTCGCGTATCTCACCGCGCAAGTGGCGCTTACCCTCGCCGGTTTTCGTCCCGGTAAAACCGTTCTGGCACCGGCGATCGGGGGATCAGTCGGCAACGCGGTGACGCAATTGGCGCGCGCTCTGGGAGCAAAACACGCCATATCGAGCACGACCAACCATGCGAAAGCCGAGCAGGCGAAAGCGCTCGGATTCGATGAAGTCATCGATACTTCCTTGGAGAAGTTAGGTGACGGCGTGCGTCGTATCACCGACGGCTACGGTGCAGATATTGTGATCGATGGGATCGGCGGTGAAGTCTTGAGCGAGGCGCTCAAAGCGCTCGCGTTGGGAGGAAGCCTCACAACACTGGGATATTCCGCAAGCCGTAAGACAACCATTGACGTGACAGATCTCATCGTGCCGCAAGCCAGCATCCGGAGTCTCAATATGTTTCGTCAGCCGCAGGCGACCGTTACGGACGCGTGGAACGCAATTGTGTCTCTGCTTCAATCCGGTGCGATCAAACCGATCGTGGCTAAGACCTTTCCTCTGGCAGAAGCGGCTGAGGCTCTGCGTTATCTCGTTGAAGGCCGCCCCTTCGGGAGGGTAGTTCTTACAGTCTGACGACAATTGATAGGGGGAAAACATAACCGGTATCCCGCTCTGCAATTAGCGAAGGGTTCGCACTCCGCGCAGGCGTAGTGCGAACACAAGTTGTTAAATCAACCCAACTACGCTCGGACGAGCTTACTCAGACAGAGGAATCAATGACAACAATAAAGGCGATTCGGCTGGCTTCGCTGGTCACGGCAATCAATGTCCTGGTCGCGAGCGGCTTTTCCATCGCGGCGATCATCCGTCCGCAATACCTGGTCCCTGCCGAATCCGTTCCAACGGAGGCGTCGTTGCTATTGGCGATGTACGCGGCGGCGCGCACAATTCCTCTGGCTTTGTTCGCATTGGGGGCGATCTACAAGCACGCGACGACTGCGTTGCTGATCCTGGGTGCGCTCGCCGGCGCAATGCAATTGCTGGATGCCGGAATCGGTCTGTTTGAGCATGATCTTGGAAAATGCGCTGGGCCGCTCTTTATCGCCGTCCTCCAATTCTTCGTGGTGTATCTGCTTCACAGATCCGTTCGGATCACGCCGCAAACCAAGCGCGGATAAACGCACGCTACGGCCCGCACTTCCAAGTTCGCACCAGTTGCGCGGTGAAGCTGATGCAGCGCATCACTCGGCCGTGATCAGCCATGCCCGGGCGTGTGGAGCGTGCGCCGGTGGTTGTAATGCTCGATGAACGCCCCGATCTGGCGTTCGAGGTCGCCGGGTAGGAAGTAGTTCTCCAGCAGGACGCGGTTCTTCAGTGTCTGGTGCCAGCGCTCGATCTTGCCTTGGGTCTGGGGATGGAAGGGCGCGCCGCACGCATGGCTCATGCCCTGCGCCCCGATCCACTCTGCCAGTTCGCCAGCGATATAGCTGGGTCCGTTGTCCGACAGCAGGCGCGGTTTGTGTCGGACGTGGGGCCTGGTCGCAGCCTGATGCTGCCAGTGCCAGTTCCAGGGTCCCAAATTCTCGGCGAATACCCGGATGGCCTAACTCTGCGGGTCACTTCTGATCGTGAAGTGGAATTGACCGAACTGGAGTACTTAGATGCAACGGAAGCAAAGCCAGTAGAAAGCAATTCATTGCATGAACACGGTAAGGATTTCCCGATCCCAATCGACTATTCGAAGCTGGTGAAGATTAATAACTTGATGCGCGCCGATGGCGGTGCGGACATGAGAGGAAGGAGGAAGCGAATGCCGCTCTGTAATGGAACGGATACCGGTTGCGTCAGTCCCATCGACAACATCACCGGGCGCGAAAGCGGGCTGACTTCCTTCAGGTGCTTCACACGAGAGAAAAGGGCAAATCGGCATACGAGGCAAAGCAGACCAGAAAAGTATCACGATGTTAACCGTCGAGTAGTAGAAGACATGATCGCACTTCTCAACGCGGGGTTCAGCATCTGCGAGCTATGGATGTTCCTCATCTCGAAGCGTCCAGGAGGAGGCCGAGCGACGGCCCAGCGAGGTAATCCCAACCGTGCTGTGCACGTCATACTGAAACTTAGGTCCCGACCTTTTATTGTTGGCGCAAGGCCGACATCGGAATCGGAATGTCGAAAGCTGTGGCAGCCACTCCCATTCCGTTCTGGCACGTGTCAGGAGGAAACGTACAACCCGTGCCGTTGCCTTGGCACCCGGCTGCCCAGAACATATAGCCCAGCATTCCGGAGGTGGTTCCAGCCCCATCCGGCGGAAGGTTCTCCACGAAATTGACAGCGGCATTCTGGTCGGAACTGCTGAAGTTATCGCAATTGGGTTGGCCAGCGATCAGCCACAGGCTTCCTGTCAGCTTGGCAGGCGCCAGCGGCGGCACCGATCCCGATACCCCATCCACATGCTGCTGCCAGCCGGTTTCCAGCGTCGATACACCCGTCTTCTGCGAGGACACCATCGCATTCGCATAGTCCAGCACCGGACTGGTGGTGTTCAACCAGTTGGTAGTCGCATATTTCGCGAGCGGGGTAAGGTACAGATCATCGTTTCCCAGATCGATTGTGAGTCGCGCGGGATAGTTTGCGCCGGTGGGATCGTATGGCACTACCGAGCGGTAGGCATTTACGAATTTCTGGAGTCCGGTCAAATTTGGATTGCTGCTCTCGTAATCTATTTCCATGCCGACATTGAATTGCTTGGCGGCATTGGCGGCGTTGATGCCTAGCTGCGTCGGATTAGTCGAGAGGGCCTTATCCCAGTCCTTCTTGTAGCTTGCTCCCCCTATCGACATCATCACGCGCACCCCCTTGCTTTCGAAGTAATTGATCACCGAGGTGTTCATGCCGATGGGAATGCCGTTAACGTCGGTTGAGTCATTGGTGAGATTCATCAACTTGACCGGCTGCACAAAGCTGAGCACCACCAGATTCACTGACGGCAGATAAGTATCATTCATGTCGCGATCGATCATCCAGTGATTGTCGGTGTCAAAGGTGGTCATGGTTGGGGTCGAGGCCCAACTGCAGCCGTCGGTATTGCAATGCCAAGCACCATAGATTTGCATTTGTGCGGCGATGGGAAGTGCGCTAATCAGTAATACGATTACGGCTGCTGCAAGCCCCAAAGAGGACAGTTGACGTTGCATAGATCTCTCCTTTGCACCGAAATCTTACGAAAATCGTTGCTTCATGGCATTTGCGGGGCGTTCTGCCCTTGTTTACCTCGCTACGGAATTCCTGACGGAGCACCAGCCATCTGCCAAGCAAATGCCAGGAACGAACTCGCTGTTAGGTCAATAGCCGGTTCCACGGTTGAGTAGGACTGCACATTGTCCTTATACACAGCTTTGCTGTTGTTGAACTGTGAGAAAGCATCCCCGCCGCTAGGAGGACACACTACCATGTTGGTCAGCACACCTTTGGCGGCGAACGAGTTCGGCCCTTCGACGGCTGCGCCAGAAAGAAAAGGCGGGCCATTCGGCGGGACCGGAACAAGATTCGTGACCTGATGCTGCATGCACAGGGGGAAAGTAGCGCCATCGTTGACGATCAGAGAAGTTCCCCACGCGTTCGCACCAAGAATATTGGCAAGCTGACGATTGCCGAATACCGCGGGCGACATTCCGCCGTTCAACGTGCAACTCACAAAGCTGCATTCAGCGCTCATGACCGCGAGACCACCGCCATGCGAAGTAGTGTCGTACGTATCCCAGGGAAAACCGAACCCGAATGGGTCGGTGTTGCCTTGGGTAATCGCGTTGTTCAACTGCTTCTGGAGATCGGCTACGAGGGCAGCTTGATTCGTGGCGAGTCCGACCCCGTTTGGATTTCCGGCTAAAGCTAGGGCGCGATAAAGCTCAAAATGAGCGAGGCCACTGACGTCGTACAGATTGAGAGTATCGGTCGCGTCATTCGGCCCGGTTATGTAGGCATTGGCCCACGTCGCAGCCTGCTGCAGGTAGTAAGAGGCGGGATGGAGATCGATGGGACAGCCTGAGCCGCACGCCTGCACGGCGAAGTAAAGTTCGGTTGCGCCAAGTTCCATGTCGTCGCGCCACTCGTCTTCGGGATAGAAATCAAACGGACCGGCGGTAAGGAGATTGCCTGTCGGAGATGAGTTCGCCAGATCAAAGACATGTTCGGCGGCTGTCAGGCATTGATTGGCGTAGCTCGCATTGCTGGATGCGAAAACGTGATAGCACAACGCGAAGTCAGCGGCCAGACGACCGGCGAGATTGGGACTGATCTTCGCACCCGAGCCTCCAGCGGTATTGATCAACACAGGCCGATGACAAATGTATTCAAAGGGCGAAATGCAGTTTTGATAGGTGTCGTCCACCTGGGGCAGGCGCCAGACATCGTGATCGCCAACGTAGTTGTGTCCGCCCGAAGCGATTGCGACCTGGTAGTAAAGGGTCTGATTGCTGTCGCTCCACATTTTCTGCAGCCAATTGAGACCGAACTGTGCCTCGTTCGTAAAATTGGAAGTGCTCGAGCCGGCACCCATCTGACTGGGAAAGTCACGGATTCCAACAAGCATCATGGCAACCGTGTAGGAATGAGTCTCGACGAACTTCATATAGTCGCCGGCGTCCCACCACCCGCCCGACGCGTCAATCACTGCACCGGTTGCGGTCAAAGGTCCAGCGTTATCTTTTTTGTCGAAGGTAGGAGTGAAATAAACACTGGCGCTTTCGTCATTGACGTGACCGGCAGCTGTGCGCAGAGGGCTGGCAATGAAGTTCGGGCCGTCCCGCTCATTCTCGTAGAAGTAAAGTGAGTTGGCGAGAGGCGTGGTGTAAAGATTCGTTGCGGAGTCAATCTTAAAGCTCGGGGAGGTGGCCGTGATTGGGCCACTCACGCTGATCGTGTAGGTCCCTGCAGTCAAGAAACTGTCGAAGTCAAGCGGGTAGACGTCAGCATAGCTAGTGCTCCATGAGCCAAGCTTGGCGCCGATCGCAGTGGGTCCGAATACCACTGCTCCGCTGGAATTCTTCAGCGAAAACGTGGCGCCGGTTTCCGCGGCAGAGGCCATCAGGTAGGCGCGTTTGCTCGCGCCGGAAACGTAGCCGATCTGAGAGACTCGGACAAACGCGGTCTGGGCGAACGCCAACGATGTGAGCGCCAAGAATGCAAACATTGCTAACAGAAATGAAAAACCGGCAGGCTTGCGGCTGAACCTTGAGGTCATAGGGCAGCCTCCATTGAAAGCGTTTAATAAAACGCATGAATACTGAGCCTAAGAGGCTCCCTTGTCAATCGGGGATTTACTGTAGGCTAGCCACCGGGCTTAAGACTTTTCCGTCGAATCTCATCCTGTCCAGCCCTTCCGGTTTGTGGTGACGGCGGCCGAAGAGAAGCGGCTGCGCGCTAAGGCGAAAGAGTTAGGCCTCTCAATTTCGGAATACTTCGGAGTGTGGCGATTCCAAAGGAGTGACCACAATGGCACAGCAAGGGTGTGTCTTCAGGAAGGGGATCGTTGGTATCTGCGCTACCGTGACAGTTTCAATGAAGACGGCCAGATCGTCCGCAAGCAAAAATGCGTGCATCTGGCCGACTACTGCGACCGCTATCGCGCCAAAGCCGACCTTGATGACCTCGTTGCAGATAAACTCGGTGCTGTCAGGGATGCAGCCAAATGCTCCAGGTCATCGGACCTGTTTATGGAGTACGTGGAGGAAGTCTATTTGCCGTTCGTCGCCCGGACCATGAAGGCGTCCACTTACGCTGGCTATTCGACCTATTGGAAGCGGTATATCAAGCCGCGGATAGGCGAGTATGCGCTGCGCGATTTCACTGTGGCAATTGTGGCCGGCCTGCTCAAGAACATTGCAAACCAGCACACGTTAAACCGAGACACTGTCACGAAGATACGCTCTATCCTCTCGGGGATCTTTACCTACGCAATGAGCGAGGAGCATTTTCCTGGCAGGAACGCTTTGGAAAATCCCGCATCACGTGCGCGGATTCCTGAATCTGCGGTTGAGCCAGTCGAGCCTAAGGCCGCTGCGCGGGATGAGGTAAAGGTCATTCTCACGACCCTCAAAGACATGCCACTCGAGCGCGCAGCCGTCGCCGTTGTTGCTATGCTCGGGGTGAGGCCCGGGGAGGCCCGAGGTTTGAGATGGGGAAATTGGGACCGCGTGAAAGAGCAAATCGTCGTGAGGCGCGCGGGGTGGCACACAATCGAAGGCACT